>Ga0307489_10001953_pt1 | contig 13738 bp, 19 predicted proteins | sample SB12metaG_FD_202247 | JGI IMG/M metagenome (GOLD analysis project Ga0307489, IMG submission 202247) | Sea-ice brine microbial communities from Beaufort Sea near Barrow, Alaska, United States - SB 1.2 | ecosystem: Environmental > Aquatic > Marine > Coastal | place: USA: Alaska | collected... | reverse complement strand
AGGCCCTGGGCATGGGCACCTACATCACCAACTTTCAGATCCGCATGGACACGCTGGCGTACGTGCTCTTCTACCCGCAGAAACCGCTGGTCACCACGCGCGCCATGGAGCACCTGCACTTCCGCGAGTTGCCGGCGGGCGTCAACGTCATCGTCGGCAGGGACTTACACTCGTTCACTTTTCGGCTTAATATAAGCACATTTTGTGGCATACGTTGGGTGCATGATTTTCTTCCATTCTAGTAGACAGGGGGTCACGGGGAGGGGTGATCAAAATGGCTTAGGTTGAGCTGAAAAGTGGACGAGTGTAAGCCCCTGATCGTCGGCATCATGTGCTACACGGGGTACAACCAGGAGGACTCCGTCATTATGAACCAGAGCTCCATCGACCGCGGGCTGTTCCGCAGCATCTTTTACCGCTCCTTCAAGGTAGAAGCTTACACTCGTCCACTTGTCAGCTCAACCTGAGCCGTTTCTGACACAAAACACACCCTGGACACCCCCCCCTAACCCCTGACTTCCCCCAAACACCCCCTGAAAAGCCCCTAAATGCACGCCCCTCATCCCGCACAAAGCGCTTACGTTGAGCCGAAAACTGGACGAGTGTAAGCCCCTGCTTCAAGGACGAGGAGAAGAAGCAGGGCAGCCTGACGAAGGAGGAGCTGGAGCGGCCGACGCGCGACACGTGCCTGGGGATGCGCCACGGCAGGGGCTTACACTCGTCCACTTTTCAGCTCAACCTGAGCCGTTCCAGACACAAAATACCCCCTCAACACCCCATGATACCCCCTAATACCTCACAAACATCCCCTAAACAACCCCTAAACGCACTCCATATCCCACAGAGAGCGCTTACGCTGAGCTGAAAAGTGAACGAAAGTGAGCCCCTGCCGCACGGCACGTATGACAAGCTGGACGATGACGGCAGGGGCTTACACTCGTCCACTTTTCGGCTCAACTTGAGCGCTTCGTATGGGATAGGGGATAGGGGGTGCGCGTTGGGGTTGGGGCTGTGAAGCCCGTGCGAAGGGGGTGTTAGGGGGTGTTTAGGTTGTGTAGGGTGTTTTGGTGTGTCAGACACGGCTCAAGTTGAGCTGAGAAGTGGACCAATGTAAGCCCCTGGACGTCGGCCTCATCTGCCCGGGCACCCGCGTGTCGGGCGAGGACATCATTATCGGCAGGGGCTTACACTCGTCCACTTCTCAGCCCAACCTGAGCCGTTTCTCAAACAATAGCACACCCTGCACACCCCCTACTACCCCACATTACCCCATAAACAGCCCCTAAACATCCCCTAAACAACCCATACGCGCCCCCTCTTCCACAGAAAGCGCATACGTTGAGCTAAAAAGTGAAGGAGTGTAAGCCCCTGATGATCGGTAAGACCAGCCCTCTGCCGGACGACGACCCCAGTGCGGTGTCCAAGCGGCAGGGGCTTACACTCGTCCACTTCTCAGCTCAACCTGAGCCGTTTCTGACACAAAATACCCTTTGAGAACCCCCTGATACTCCTTAATACCCCCTGACACCTCCTTAACACCCCCTAAACAACCCTGTATTGCACCCCTATGCCACAGAATGCGCTGAAGTTGAGCCGAAAAGTGGACGAGTGTACAGCCCCTGCCAAGCGGTACACCAAGCGCGACTGCAGCACAGGCATGAAAAACTCCGAGACGGGCATCATCGACCAGGCAGAGCCGTGCAGGTTGACCCTATCAAACCAGCGTTGAAAGCGCCCGGAACTAAGCGCTTAAAACTAACATATGGGATGGAACTGATTTCGAAAGTTGCTTTCAAATTCAAGTTGCGCCGCTACAACCAGGTGCTGCTGACAACCAACGACCAGGGTCTGCGCTTCGTCAAGATCCGCGTCCGATCCTGCCGCACGCCCCAGGTAACGCCTTTCACTGTTTGGGGTTTAGGGTTTAGGGTTTAGGGTTTAAGGTTTCGGCTCTTGCACTGTTTGAAGTCCTCTCACTGTTTGCTCATAGTGTACTGGCACCCCCACGCTTCTACGGCCCGGCAAAGCCTTCGACTTTTGGCTCATAGTGCACTGGTACCCACGCAGGCCTAAACCCTAAACCCTAAACCTAAACCCTAAACCTGCACTGGTACTCACGCTTTTCCGGCCTGGTATCGTCCACATACGACTCATCGTGGGCATCTGACTAATCGAATACCTTGTTTTGATACCGGGCCCCACTTTCAGGTTGGTGACAAGTTTTCGTCGCGGCACGGGCAGAAGGGGACCATCGGCATGACGTACACGCAGGAGGACATGCCGTTCACGTGCGAGGCAGGGGCTTACACTCGTCCCACTTTTCGGCTCAACGTAAGCGGATTTTGTGGGATACGTTGGGTGCATGATTTTCTCCCAGTCTATTAGACAGGGGGACACGGGGAGGTGGGACCAAGACGGCTTAGGTTGAGCTGAAAAGTGGACGAGTGTAAGCCCCTGGTGCGAGGGCATCGTGCCGGACATCATCGTGAACCCGCACGCCATCCCGTCGCGCATGACCATCGGGCAGCTGGTGGAGTGCCTCATGGGCAGGGGCTTACACTCGTCCACTTCTCACCTCAACCTGAGCCGTTTCTGACACAAAATGCACCCTGAACACCCCCTGATCCTTGTTAAAACCCCCTGACGCCTCCCAAACACCCCCTGAACAACCTTTAAATGCACCCCTATCCCATAGAATGCGCTTAAGTTGAGCCGAAGAGTGGACGAGTGTAAGCCCCTGGTGATGGGCAAGGTGGCCGCCATGATGGGCAAGGAGGGCGACGCGACGCCGTTCACGCCCGTGACGGTGGAGAACATCTCCGATATGCTGCACCAGTGCGGCTACCAGAAGCGCGGCAACGAGGTCATGTACAACGGCAGGGGTTTACACTCGTCCACTTTTCAGCTCAACCTGAGCTGGTTCTGACGCGAAACACACCTTCATCACCCCCTAATACCCTCTGATACCCCTGTAAGCAAGCCCTAAACAACCCCAAATGCAACCCCTGTCCGACAGAAAGCGCTCACGTTGAGCCGAAAAGTGGACGAGTGTAAGCCCCTGTACAACGGCCACACCGGCCGCAAACTCGAGGCCAAGATCTTCCTCGGCCCCACTTACTACCAGCGCCTCAAGCACATGGTGGATGACAAGATCCATAGCCGCGGCCGAGGTACGGCCGAGCGAATCCTGCCCGCCGCGTCATTGACACTCTTCTGAACCCTCGGCTGCCACGCACTTGCCCGCCACGTCATAAAACGCGTTTTAAACCCTCATTGATTAATTTTATGACGCGGCCAGCAACATTTGCCAAGCGATTACCAACCGCCGCGTCTCAGACACGCGTTCTGAACCCCTTGCAATAAATGGCATTGTATGACGCGGCAGGTTTAGGATGTAGGGTTTTAACCCTAAACCCTAAACCCTAAACCCTAAACCCTAAACCCTAAACCCTGGGACCCTAAACCCTAAACCTGGCAAGCGATGTGTGCCCGGCCCTGGTAAGAGGCCCGGTGCAGATTCTGACGCGGCAGCCGATGGAGGGGCGGTCGCGCGACGGCGGTCTGCGGTTCGGGGAGATGGAGCGCGACTGCATCATCTCGCACGGCGCCGCCGCGTTCCTCAAGGAGCGCCTCATGGCGGGGCCGCGGGCCCTCACCCTAAACCCAAAACTCTAATCCCAATTCCTCAATCCCTCACCCCTAACCCTAAGCCTCAAACCCTGGCACGCCTAAAACCCTGATTCCTAATCCCTAATTTCTAATCCCTCATCCCTAATCCCTGATCCCCATCCCCTAACTCCTAGCCCTGGCACGTTGCTGGTGTATGTGCGCCTGACTAGATGCCCGTGTGCCCCCTGTGATGTGTGGTGGCAGCGAGTTAAAGCCAGCTAACTCAATCAGCTGCTAGGTCCGAATTCCATTGGGGACCACTTTTCATTTTTCGGAGGCTGCCACGCCCACCCCACGCCCGACCCACCACACCCGCTGTGCCCACAACGTTCGACTACTCACCACGTGCTACTATGAACGTGTCTTGTGTCCATGACTACCTTAAGACCCAGTTTCCGGCCTCACGGGGGGCCTGAAGGCCCTCATGTGATTGGTCGAGAGAGTGGTTTGCTGAGATGTGATTGGCTGGATCTTCTTGACCAAATCTTACCAAATTCGGCCAAATCTGAAATGAAACGGCTATCGTCCCTGATTGGTCAATGAAAAGACCATCATGAGCTCAAGGTCCCTGATTGGTCGAGAGGCTCAATTCGGGGGGGACAGGGGGTACTGTAGTCATGGCGGAACCTGGGTTTGAGCATGTACCGGTACACGTGTGTTGTGAGCCCTAAGGCATATACCCCCTATGTACCCTATATAACCCCTTATAGAACCCCTCCATACCCCTGTATACCCTGTACAAACCCCCTAGATACGCCCCATACACCCCCCATATACCCCCCATATTAACCCTTTGTACCCCCTATGTTGTGAGCCCTACAGCACGGAGCAGTCAGACGCGTACCGCATCCACGTGTGCCAGACCTGCGGCCTCATCGCCGTGGCCAACCTCAAGAACCAGACCTTCGAGTGCTGTAAAAACCCGAGCGAGCGCATGAAGATCGTGCAGGTCATGTTACCCTACGCGTGCAAGCTGCTGTTTCAGGCAGGGGCTTACACTCGTCCACATTTCGGCTCAACTTAAGCGCTTTCTGCGGGATAAGGGGTACATTTAGGGGTCGTCTGCGGGGTGTGTAGGTTGTGTTTGGGGGTATCAAGGGGTGTCTAGGGTGTATTTTGTGTCAGAAACGGCTCAGGTTGAGCTGAAAAGTGGACGAGTGTAAGCCCCTGGTTCCAGGAGCTCATGTCCATGGCCGTGGCGCCGCGCCTCGTCACCTGAGCGGACAACTCAGCTTGGCGCCGATTGGACCTGTTCTCGCTTTCTGGTCTCCTGAGTGGACCGAGGCTTGGCCATATTGGAGGCTGGAGTTCTGGCGACGTGAGCGGGCCGAGGTTTGGCTGGAGAGATCGGGAGTGTTCGAGATACGGGGGCCTGCGTGGACCGGGGTTTGGGTCGATTGGCAGTGTTGGGAGGGGGTGGAGGGTTGGGAGGGAGAGATGGGGGGGAAGGGAGCATCACATAACCGCCGGTGCGCAGGTGGTGGTGCTCCCCCCTTCTCCCTCCCTCGTGGCGCTTGAGCTTGGTGATTGGTTTGAGCTCGGTGATTGGGCATTCGACCTGGGTGGCACTGCACTGCCGCAGTGCACAACCGGTCGGTCGGGCAGCGGCCGGTCGGGCAGCGCGGTACGCGGCTTCATAGAGAGCGTACGGTGCGATAGAACGTGCAACACGTAAAACAAATTGAGACATAGCTCATTTTAGAACAATTGTGATTTACAGTAGATGGTCACGCAAAAGCAGGTCGATAATGATAGGCTATTCTTTGGTGCGGGGATAAGAACAAGGGTGGGGGATTTCCTATCTACTGGGGATGGGGAAGTGCGCCGCCCAGCGCCCCCGCCCCCGCCCCCGCCCCCGCCCCCGCCCCCGCCCCCGCCCCTGCCCCCGCCCCTGCCCCCGCCTTCGCCGCCTCGCCCGTTTTCACCTCGCCCGTGCTCCCTGGAGGGCGCTTCAAGACGTTCATCGACTCCAGGTTGAGCGTGCATGTTGCGCGCATGAAGGCCTGGCGCATGTTACGCTCGAGCTCGGCACGCTCCTCGTCCGCGGTCCGCAAGGCCGCGCGCGCGGCCATCAGATCCGCCTCCAGCTTGGAGATGACCGCCCCGGCCGCCGCCGCCTCCTCCCCGCGCGCCGTCGCCACCGCCGCCTCGCGCCAGGGGCTTACACTTTTCCACTTTTCGGCTCAACGTAAGCGCTTTCTGTGGAATAAGGGGTGCGGTTAGGGGCTATCAAGGGGATGCTCAGGGAGTGTTAGGGGCTATGATGGGGTGTTCCGGGTGTCTTTTGTGTCAGAAACGGCTCAGGTTGAGCTGAAAAAGGGACGAGTCTAAGCCCCTGCCTCGCGCGCCTGCTCGTGCCGCGCCGACATCTTGTGCCGCGCCCGATTGTAGCGGCGCAAGTTGAATTCAAAAGCAAATTCGAAACTCAATGTAAAAGCGGTTTATCATGTTTTAGTTTCAAGCGCTTAGTTCTGGGCGGTTTCAACTTGGGTTTCATAGGGTCAACCTGCACCGCCCTACCCAGTTGCGCCACCGCCGCAGGTGTATGCGCATGAACGCCTTGATGTAGCGGCGAAAGTTGAATTTGAAAGCAAAAGTTCAAAGCGGTTCCATCATAATTTAGTGTCAAGGGATTAATCCCAGGCGGTTTCAACGTGGGTTTGACAGGGTCAACCTGCACCGCCCAACCTTGGCGTCGTAGTGCAGCACCTGGCTGTATGGCCTGGCATCGGATTTGACTCCCCCACGTCACATGGCGGCGCTTGACTCAAGAAGCAAGGGTTTCAGATGTGGCCGATGACGTGGCGGGCATCAGATTATGACATCCCCACGTCACATGCCTGCTGGCACGGCACACAACTCAAGATTCAAGGGTTCAAAACGTGGCGGATGACGTGGCAGGGGGGGGAGTCAATGGGCAAGGATCAAGGGAGTGAGTGAGGCGGGGCCCGCCGCGCGGCGCAGGTTGTGCTTGATGCGGCGGGCGGCCTCCACGCGCTGCCGCTACCCAGGGGCTTACACTCGTTCACTTTTCGGCTCTACTTAAGCCCTGTCTGACACACAAAAAAACCCTACACACCCCCTAAGACCCCCTCAACACGGGCTACACAACCCCTACGCGCACCCCTTATCCCATAAAAAGCGCTCAAGTGTGGACGAGGGTAAGCCCCTGCCGCCAGCCCGCCCACGCGTCCATCGTGCACCGGTACACGCGATTGCCGTGCACCAGCCGGGCGTGTGCCACCTCATAGTAGGGCCCTGGTTGATATTGCTCGCCGTGTCATAGGATGCCATTCAAACCCAGTCTTGACACCGAGTGCCTGAAGGCCCTCATATGCTTGTTCGACAGCGTACCGGTATCCTCTCGACCAATCATATGAGGGCCTTCAGGCACTCCTTTTCGCAAGCGGAGACTGGGTTTAATTTAAGACATGAGGGTTTAGAATGCGTTTGATGACATGACGAGCAACATCAGCCAGACTGTCTGCTCAACCGGCTCAATTAAACCGACTTTCCGAACTTGGACCTCATTTTCCCGTATGGGCATTTCATCAACGATATTTGATCGCGCGCCGCGCTACGGGAGTGATCACAACTTCTATCCCATATCCAAGTTTCTCCCGCAGCGCGACGCGCGATCATATCTCGTCGATTAAATGCCCATACGCGATAGATCCAAGTCCGGGGCTTGATTTGGAAATCGGCTTAATTAAGCCAGTTGCGCGGACTGCCAGGCCCTGCCGCAAAGTTGGCGAGCTGGACGCCCCGACGGTCGGACAGAACGCGCGCCTCCACGCAGGGGCTTACACTCGACCACTATTCGGCTCAACGTAAGCACATTTTGTGGGATACGTTGCGTGCATGATTTTCCCCCAGTCTATTAGACAGGGGGACACGGGGAGGTGTGACCCAAACGGCTTAGGTTGAGCCGAAAAGTGGACGAGTGTAATCCCCTGCCTCCACCGCCTCCGACCGCATGGTGTCGCAGAACTCGTCGCGCCGGCCAGCCAGGCCCGGTGCCCAACAGTGCTCGTGGGGTAAGTGATATACATTAATCATTGAGTTGATCACTTCAGTGATGTGCGAAGTTCTATGAATTGTTTGACTTCATCAGCAACTGACGTGGATTACGTTCTTCGCAGCTTTCCAGGGTATCTCAAATGGCGGTCGCCAATTCTTGAGAAATAGACGGTCGAATCGCCATATTGTACCATTGTATAGCATACCTGACTGTCTATTTACTCAAGGTCGCAAATTTGCGCACTGTTGACCGCCATTTGAGGTACCCTGGAAAACTGCGAAGGTTGGGGCCGTACCGCGCGTTCTGGCTGTCGAACTCGGTGCGCGCCTTGGTCATGGCCACCTGGTTGTAGCGGCACGAGTTGCATTTGAAAGCAAAAAATGAAAGCGGTACATCATATTTTAGTTTGAAGCGCTTAGTTCCAGGCGGTTTCAACGTGGGTTTGATAGGGTCAACCTGCACCGCCCCACCTGGTTGTGCACCACCAGCTTGGTCTTGAGCTGCAACAGGCGCCCCGTGGCCAGGGTCCGTGCGCTATGAGTATGCTTGTCGAACTAAGCCAGTGCTGGACATTGGGGTTGTTAAACTAAGCAAGTATAAGCTAGTTTAGGGGCTCGTGGTTAGTGCGTTAGTGGGTTAGTATTAGGGACTACAGTGGGTTGGTAGAATGGGGGGCTTTAAAGTTGGCTAGTTTAAGCAAGTGTAGGGGCTAGTACTTAGTAGGCTAGTTTAGGGGCGACAAGTATAACTATGCGCGGACATTTAGGCACTCAGGCTTGAGTTGGAAATTCAAGCGAGCGTGCACGGGTACACCAGCGGTATTTCTCAATAGGAGCATTTGCGTCATCGTTACTCTTAGAACGACCATACTCTTGGGGATGGGACGATACCAGGCCTTATTGAGTGGTATCGTGTTTAGTCGTCAGGTGAGGTGACCGCACTGACATGGATGGGATGACACCGGGCCATGCCCGTGACCATGTCATTCAGAGCGTTGGCCTCGTTCTCGAAGTCGAAAGCCAGCGAGTCCACCTCCTGGCAGGGCCTTACACTCGTCCACTTCTCAGCTCAACCTGAGCCGTTTCTGACACAAAATACACCCCAGACTCCCCCTGAAACTCCTTTACACTCCATGACACCTCTTAAACACCCCCTCAACAACCCCTGCATGCACCCTTATCTCACAGAATGCGCTTGAGTCGAGCCGAGAAGTGGACGATTGTAAGCCCCTGCCTCCTGGTCGATGGAGCCGCCTGGCATCTCCGGCATCGCCCAGGGGTCAGCGGCCATGGCGGCGGCCGCGAGCTCTGCGTCTGCCTCTGCGAAGAACGCGGCGGTGCTAGCACCTGCAGCACCATCACTACCAGCGGCGGCTGCGTTGGCGTTGGCGGCGGCGGCGGCGGCGGTGGCGGTGGCGGCGGCGACGGAGGCGGTCACGGTGCTGATGGCCGCAGTGGTGGCGGAGGGGGTGGCGGGGGCGGCGGCAGGGGCGGCGGCGGGGGCGGCGGGGGCGGCGGGGGCGGCGTCGGGTGACGCGCTGCGGATGGGAGACACCAGCGCGACGACAGCTGGTGCCTCGAAGGTATCCGCCGCAGCCGCCGCCGGGATGTCGCGAGGGCTCCCGGCGGAGGAGTCGTGCGTGAGCCAGTCGCCCGCGGAGTCGGTGCTGCCCTTGGAGTCCAGCGTCATCAGTGTGGGCGAGCTATTCTTCGAGATGTTCCGAGAGACTCCATTCACATTGACGTTGACGGAGCGCTCGAACAGCGGCTGCTTGGAGTTGAAGCCATCGACTGCGACACGCAGCGCCGTGGAGGGGGAGCTTGTGATCCCTGCGCGAGCACACGACAGTGAAGGAGCCTGTCAGCGGCGCATGACTGTTGCGATGTCCGGGGCTTGGGATGCAGCAGGGCTTGGCTGTGGCGGTGTCGGGAGCTAGGGATATGTCATGCATAATATCCACCGTGCGGCGAGGCACCCCACGAGCAAGCACCCGCCCGCGCCGCCCGCTCCCGACGCGTACAGCGTCGGGCGGGGGTTTGGAGAGAAACAAATGCTCGGGGAAGGGCGGAGGATTCTGCCAAGACTCGTGAATTGCGCACCGGCGGACGCCGTCTCCGAGAGCAGCGCCTTCTGCAGCAGCGCCTCGTACTCGCTGGACCCCGCTCGGTGCAAAGACGCCATCTGGCGGGAGACGTGTGCGCAACCGAAACCGTGTTCGCGCTAGAGTGAGGGAGGCATCGATGAGAACGGCACCCAAGCCTCATCAAACGGCTAGATCGGCACCCTCTCATCAGTCAGACGCAAGTCATCATCCTGCGATGTGTGAACCGAGATCCCGCTCGCCGCTGCGTTAGCACCGTGTTGCGCGGCCCGCAGCGCCTCCGCCGTATCACAGGCATGTGCCCGCGCCCGACGATGGGGAGGCGCGTGTTCCACCGCGCGGCGGCGGGCGGCGCGTCGGCATTCGACTCGCTGCAGGCGCGAATCTTGCAGGCGTGTGTGCTGGCGTGGGTGCTGGCCATCGTATGCCGCGAGCGTTTCGCGTTTGGCTGGAGCGGCTTCGTATGCGCGTGGCCGACGCTTGAAGGCGCCGGCGCGAGCAGCGGTGGACGCGCGGGGGGGGAGACGTCCTCCGCATCGCCGTACACGTCGTCGCCGCCCGTGCACGTCGCGGTCATCGCGGACCCTCAGCTGACCGACTTGACATCTTACAGCTTTGCAAAGAAAGGCTCGCTGTCGCTGGCGGCGATCGAGCGGCTGTCGGACGTCTACATGGCCCGCGCCTTCCGCCACGCCGTGTTACCCAAGGCAGGGGGGCTGTTGAGAACGCGCACTCGACTGTCGTCGTGTTCCGACGAATCGAATCGGCGCGTCTGTATGAACATTCACCCTAAAGACCGAAGGTTAAGTTCATACGGGCACGTCCGATCTCGGTTCGAGTGCTTGCTCCTCTCCACGACACGACCCTGCTGCGAGGCGCCGCGGCACGTTCTGTTCCTCGGCGACCTCCTGGACGGCGGCCATAACACCCGGGACGGTGCAGACTGGGAGCGCGCGCGTCGCCGCTTCGACCGTATCTTTCGGTGGCCGAGAGATGGCACGGGGACGGGGACGGGGACGGGGGGCGGGGGTGGCGCGGGGAGTTATTCGGGCGGCGGTGATAAAGCGGCCATGGCGGCTGCCTCCGCCGCCGCCGCCCGCCCATCCTACCACACCATCCACGGCAACCACGACGTGGGTAGGGCTGCCGCTTCACAACATACATGTATCTAGGCGTCGCTCTGCTCCAGTCTGCCACGTGTCGATGGATGTATTACAACGCTAGGACTCAAGAGATACGTGCGCTAGAACACGTGCATAGGTGCGAGTCATGCGAGGAGCTGTCGCTCGTGGGAGCGTAACAAAGAGTATTACAACAAACATATCGTTAAAAGACCCCATGCAAAGATGATGCGAAGTGAGAAATGGGCACCTGACAGATACAGATGATTCACTTGTGGTTGGCGCCCCTGGGCGCCGGGTACTCACACTCGCTCAACGTGCAGCCCCAGGCGGGGCGCGCACTGCCGCCACTTTACCCCCGAGAAGTTTCTCGTTCACTCATTATCAACACAGCTGTGGCGCGCCGGTACGCTGCTCCCGTGAGCATTACCCGTCGCTCGGCATCACACACAACTGTGGCGTTATACTATTGTTTCGGCCGGTCGTCACACAGAGGTGTGGCGATGTATTCGTAGGCACGTGACCAAATCATTTAATTTGTGGTTGCCAGCCCTGACCCGAGGTGCTAGACCGGCACGAGCAGTGGTTCGGAGGGTCCAACTACGTGGTGCAGATGGGCGGGGTAGACGTTGTGGCGGTTGATGCCATGGTTGGGCGGTGCAGACCGACCCAATGGAATTCACGTTGAAAGCGCCAGCATCTGAGCGCTTGAAACTGAAATGTGATAAACTGCTTTCAAGTTTTGCTTTCGATGTCAACTTGCGCCGCTACACCATGGCGCTGGATGGGGGCTCCGAGGAGAGGTGGATGGCGGATGAGACAAACACAACGTGGGCCTTTGTAGACAGCCTCGCTGACGGCGGCGGCCGTAGTGGCGGTGGTGGAGGCGGCGGCGGCGGCGGCGGCGGTGGTGGCGGCGGCGGCGGCGGCGGCGGCGGCGGCGGCGGCGATATAGATGGTGGTGGCGGTGGGCAGCGGCAACGGCGACACAGGCCGCGAGTGTTATTATCGCACGTGCCTCTGCCGCGTGATTCGGGTTCCTACGACGGCGGTTCATGCGGCCCGGCGCGCGGCTCCCACGTCATCGTGCCGCGCATCAGGCGGTCGCCGCAGGGCGTGCACTACCAGGCAGGGAGGCAATAGGCCGATTTCGGTATATCGCCCGGGTGAAATGCCCATACAGAGTTGCGGGCAAAGCGTCAGCGCCCCGCGCGGGGAAGCGGGCGTCAGGTTGAATGCCCATACAGAGTTGCGGGTAAAGCGTCAGCGCTCGGCGCGGGGACCGATATACCGAAACCGGGTATCGGGAGCACGCACTCGACCGACATTTTGCTCCGTCGAACCCAGTCCGCTCGTCCGCATGAGCATTCACTGTGAAGGTAGGTCGCGGCCGTGCGGGCACGTCCGATCTCGCGTCGATTGCTTGTTCGCAATGACCATACTGGCAGGATTACCTGACGAAGCGGTCAGCGGACCGGCTGCTGTCCGCCGTGCGTCCGGCGCTGGTACTGTCTGGGTAAGGCCTGGCAGACCGTGGTCAAAACTCTGGCGGTTGGCATTCAACTCGAGAAACGAGGCTTGGCGAATGTGTCGAAGGACGTTTCGAGCAATAGGCCGATTTCGGTATATCGCTTCCCGCGCCGAGCGCTGACGCTTTGCCTGCAACTCTGTATGGGCATTCAATCTGACGCCCGCTTTGCCCGCAACTCTGTATGGGCATTTCACCCAGGCGATATACCGAAATCGGCCTGTTTCCAGCGGGCCCTATGTAGGGGCACGACCACGACCAGTGCACGGTGTCGCATCGCATTCCGCGGACCGGAGCCGAGGCCGCGGCGGCGGCGGAGAGGGGGGGGCGGACGGTGGAGGAGCACACGCTGGGCACGTTCAGTTGGCTCATGGCAGGGCGGTGCAGGTTGACCGCATCAAACTCACGTTGAAAGCGCCTGGACCTGAGCCCTTGAAACTGAAATGTGATAAACGGCTTTCAACTTGTGCTTTCAAATCAACTTGCGCCGCTACATTATGGGCAACGCCAGGCCTAGCTTCATGCTCATGACGTTGGCGGGTGGAGACGGAGGCGGAGGTGGAGATGAAGATAACAGCACTGCGCGCGGTGCGGTGGCGACCCAGTTGTGTTACCTGCCGAACCAGCTGTGGACCTTCAAGTACTGCTACGCGTATCTAGGGGCGGTCACGGCGGCGTTGCTGCTGCTGCCGCCGCTGGCTCGGGGGGTGCTGGGGCATGGCGCTCGCGCGCGTCTGGGGATGCGTAAGGACAAGGTGGAGGACGATGTATATCCTGATGACCATCCTGATGACTGTCCTGGTGACGATGGCGAGGGGGTACGTGTACACTATGAGTACACGGGCAGCGGCGGCGGCGGCGGTGCGGGTCCGTTGGGCTCGTCAGCGGAGGCTCCCAAGGTGTTCTTCGCCGCCGGGGCCGGGGGGGCGGGCGCGGCGGCGGCGGCGGCGGCGGGGCGGACCGCGTGGCGCCGCGCGGCGCGGGTGCTATGGTTGGGCCTGCCGGATATCGCTCGCCACGTCATCGACACGCAGTTTCGACCCTCGCTTCTTGAATTGAATGACATCCTAAACATCTACGCGGTCGGAGCCCCTGTACAGGTATGGGGTGTTGCCCTAATTATTCGAGGTTTTAGGCAAACGCGTGTTTTTCTTCTTTCTGCAGCCACGCTGGCAGCCGCGCAGTGTTCGGGGCGACGGGGACAGACATTCTAAGAACATAGCCACGTCGAGCGCGCCACTTGACGGTGTACCGACGACGCTACGCGCGCTCAAACACAGTTTTTCGAACCTGGTATC
>Ga0307489_10001952_pt1 | contig 13739 bp, 14 predicted proteins | sample SB12metaG_FD_202247 | JGI IMG/M metagenome (GOLD analysis project Ga0307489, IMG submission 202247) | Sea-ice brine microbial communities from Beaufort Sea near Barrow, Alaska, United States - SB 1.2 | ecosystem: Environmental > Aquatic > Marine > Coastal | place: USA: Alaska | collected... | reverse complement strand
TTCATCTTGCGCGGTCTGCAGACGGGAGTTCACGTCCAACACTGCCAATTCTGCAGGCGCAATGCTGGCAAGCGCCAAGCTCACAGCTTGCTGTGCCTCGGCCAGCCCAGTCGTAACGGTCATACCGACCAGCGCATTCTGAAGCGTGCTCAACTCCGCTTGCGCACCTGCTAGCGTGACGCCGGCGTTGATTTTTGAAGCCTCAAGATTCGCAATTTCCAGAACCTTTGCGTCGCGCGCCAAACGCGCATTCGTCGCGGTGGTTTCTGCAGCGGCAAAATCAATTTCTACTTGGCTTAGTGTTGTTTCTGCACTTACCAAGCTGGCTTGTGCATCCTGCAATGCAGTCTGTGCCTCGCCGACAGCCCCAATGTTCTGTAATGCGATCAAAACGTCCGACGCCGCAGCAAGGTTAGCTTGCTGGGTTGTCAACATGGCATCTGCCGTAGTTTTTAATTCCGCCTTTGCAGAGACGTCAGTATTAGCTGCGTCTAAAGCAGACTGTGCAGCATTGACTGCCATCGTCAGCACACCGAGCTGCTGTTCAATGGCCGCATCCACGTTGCCGGCGGTGGCCTGTGCCTCAATAGCGATGCGATGTGCAATGGAAACTTGATTCGCAGCCGCCAACATTTCTTGACCGGTCATGCCGTTCTGGCTGAGCTTCGCGGCGATGGCCGCTGGGTTGGCCAAGGTCTGATCGGCTATAAGGTTCGAGATGATGCGCGGATCGGCGTCATAGACCGAACCAGAGGTTTGCAAATAAGATGTCGGCCCGTTCTGCGGTGCGCGCGGGCTTGGATCGGCTAGATGCGCGGCATCGGGCTGCGTCAAAAAGGTCGAATCCAGCAGGCGCGGCATAACCTGATCCGCTGAACCCGAAGTCTCACGACCAGGAGTTATGTTGTTCAGCGTTCCATCCACAAGCCGGAGGCCTTGCGACAATAGAGGGTTCGCAAGCAGATCAGTCATGGGTGTGCCTGATGCATGCTGCTCCGCAACAAATATTTGATCAAGAATGTGCTTAAGATCGTTTGTGTTGACGTATACCATTTGTAAGTCCCTCAGTTTTCAATTTCAGATAACTACGGAGTAAAACCGCACTTAATTGGAACCAATATGAGTGATTCTTAAAGTTTATGGATGCGCCCACAGTTCAACCACGTTCCGTACCCTGGGAGCAAAAAATTTAGACCTTGGTCTAATATCGCAATTCGATTTCGGACTCAGCGGATTGCGCTAAACCAATCCAGTAAGGCAAAAACACCATGGCCAATGCAAAAGAGTAATAGATAGGCCCGCAGTCAGATGAGACTTCCATCTGACTAATTCTCAAAAAAAACCCCCCCACATGGATTGAACCAAGGGGGGGGGCCGTGATCTTGCTGCTCGTCGCAGGTACCACGCGTGGTTCACCACAGAACGATTACCGTTCGAGGAAGGCGCGCGCAATCTGATCCTGGAAGGGTTTCAGCAGATATGACAGTGCGGTGCGTTCCGTGGTGGTGACATAAATTTCCAATGGCATGCCTGGGCGAAGTTCTCGTCCCCCCAACAGGTCGAGCTGTTCGGGGTCAACCGCAACTCGGATCGAATATAGATCCATGCCCGTCGCCTGATCTCGCGTGGCGGCGGCGGCGACGTATTCAACAGTGCCAACAATTTCTGGGGTCACGTTTTGTTCAAAGGCCGAGAAGCGAAGGCGCGCCGGACGATCCACCTCAACCTGTTCGATCTGCACCGCAGGAACCCGCGCCGTGAATACCAGATTGGCATCTTCGGGCACGATGGTCGCCAGAATTTCAGCAGGAGAAATCACTCCACCAATTGAATTGACGTTCAGGTCATTGATCCTGCCAGCGATGGGCGCGCGAATGTCAGTGCGTGCCAGCGTCGCTTCGACTACCAGACGACGTTCCTTCAATTCGGTCAGTTGCGGGTCGATTTCACGTAATTCTTGCTGCGCATCGGTGCGAGCCTGATCATCCATCGAAAGAATGTCGAGTTCAAACTCGCTAACCCGACTACGGGCGCGTGCCAGTGTCGACAGGATCTCCCCACGTTCACCTTGCAACCTAACGCTGTCACGATTGATCGAGAACACAGCATTGCTTGCGATCAGCTGACGATCAGAAAGGTCTTCGATCCGCGAATTTTCAGAGGAAACCAACATTATTTCTTCGTTTTTGGCATTCAGACGCGCTTCTAGCCCTTCAATTTCTGCACGGACCTGCTCAATGCCAAGCCCAAGCTGTTCGCGGCGGCTGCGATAAGAAACGATGATTCCTTCAAAAATTCGCGATTCGCCAGCATAAATTTCCAAGATTGTGTCGCGCGGTGTGACAAGTTCATCAAGACCGGCGGGGAGGTCAAATCCATCGCGCAAGTCTCGCTGTGCTTCTAGACGCATCTTGCGGATTGCGGATTCTGAGATTCTGCCATGCAAGATGGCCCGTTCTGTTCTCGCGGCGGCACTGTCGATCTGGATCAGGACATCACCTGCCTTCACCGCGTCGCCTGCCCTAACCAGAATATCCTGCACAATGCCACCATCCTGGTGCTGCACCACACGGAGGTTGCGGTCGACGGCTACTTCGCCGTTTAGAACCACAGCCCCTGCCAGATCAGCCCGCGCCGCCCAGCCGAAGATGCTAGCAACCAAGAGACCAGACAGGACCAAGCCACCAACTACGCGCCCCCTGATGGAGTATGTCTGCTTGTCTTCGGAATGAGTATTGTTCTTAAGTGTCATCTTCGTATTCCTTTGTCATACGTGGTCTGCAAATTGGGGTAGGTCTTCAGGCAAACTGCCCTGGATGAGCAGGGCAAGATCGACATGCCCGTCTGAATCGAAGTCAAAGTCGATCACGCGGGCCACCATTTCTTCTTCGGTGGCCGATCGGAATGCGAGCCGGCTAGGCACCGCATCCGCAGCGTCTCCACTGGCATTGCGCATGCGCGCTTCAAGTTCTGACACGGCTTCAGGCTTGCCCACCCACAAACGATCATCGGTAAAGTCGTCAAAACCGATGGTGAAACTTTCGGTGACGCGCACTGTGTCACCGCGGCCAAAATCAGTAATCTGAAAAAACATCGGTGCGCTGCTGTCGTGCTTGGCGACTGCAAATCCGGAAAAGTCGAATTCATCGGCAGCCGCACCGGCCACAAACTCTTCGATACCAACAATGTTGTCGGCAGGATTATTATCTATCTGGACCTCGCCCAAGGCGATGTCAGTTCGGCTGCGCATGTTAGCTGCGGCCAGGTCGAGACGGTCAAATCCATCGCCGCCATCGACAAAGTCTGCGTCGGCATCGGAGAAAAGGTAGATTGTGTCGTCACCGTAACTGCCTAACAGTACATCGGCACCATTGCCATCGTGCAAGATATCATCGCCGTGGCCACCAAGGAGCCGGTCATCGCCATCGCCCCCCAATATGGCGTCGGCGCCGATGCCGCCAAGCAACAGATCGTTGCCCGCACCACCGTCAACTAAATCATCGCCAGACTCGCCCATAACAAGATCGGACCCAGTACCTCCAGTCAGGCGATCGTCATCATCGCCCCCCATCAGGGAATCATCACCGTCGCCGCCAGCAAGATCATCGTCGCCAGCCCCACCAATAATGACATCGTCACCACCAGCACCGTCTATCCAATCGCCCCCAGCAAGGCCAAGGATTTCCTCGGCTGCATCGGTGCCACTAATCGCATCAAACATCGCGGTTCCCTCCACGAGCAAACGGTTGATAGATTGGGCCACATCGTTGGAGTAGGATCCCTCGGCGCATGGATCGCAGTCTATGGCAGTGATTGGCGCAATTTGGTCGGTCCCGACGCAATCCTCTGGCAGTACGGACGTATCCTCTGGCAGTAGTACGGACGGATCTTCGGGTAATACGGACGGATCCTCGGGTAATGCGGACGGATCCTCGGGTAATGCGGACGGATCCTCGGGTAATGCGGACGTATCTTCCTCAATTGTATCAGGTTCAGTCTGAACCGCAATCTCGGGGGGGGCCGCAGGGGTATTTCCTGACACATTTAGTCCAGCAGGGTCAAAGATTGGAAGCTCGGCTGGAGCAAGCATTGCAATGCTTGCGCCCGAAACCTGTGGCGGATCAACGTTCTGCGTTTCGGACAAAAACCTACTGTTTTTGTTCCTGAATATAGAATCCGCCGAAATACTTACAGGCGCTTTTATTAAATCCATAGGCTTGTCAGCCGGTATTACCTGCTCAATTTCGGCTTGCCAGTTAGAGATATCAGGCGCTTGAGATGCCAGATAAACTTCTTCCCCATCTTCGCGTAAATTTCCATCAGCGGCATGCGCCTCTGCCTGCTGCTCATCCGCCCCCAAGAGGCGCATGTAGGCGATAATGGCGAATATACCAGTCAAGACGGCTCCGATCTTGCTGTTGGACTTCGATGACTTTGGCAGCTTAAGATCCGCCATTTCATCAATCCTCGTCTTTCCACCAGAGGTTTTGCCATTTTTTGCATGTATCTTGATCAAGATGCGGCCTTTTCTGCGATGCGCGAGCTATCTGTACCCTGCCTGATCGCAGCGACCGGGGTGGCTTTAACCTTCATGATTTCGGATTTTGGCCCGATCTGGACCAGGCTGCCATCTTGGATGATGCCAACAAGATTGACCTGTTCCAGCGCACTGGGGCGGTGGGCAATGACAATGACAATGCCGCCACGCGCACGCACTGACGCGATCGCATCGTTTACAGCGCGTTCACCATCGGCATCAAGGTTCGAATTTGGTTCGTCCAGTAACACTAAGAAGGGATCGCCATAAAGCGCACAGGCCAGCGCAATGCGTTGCCTTTGCCCGCCCGAAAGATTGGTTCCGTTTGCACCGAGTTGTGTCTCATAGCCTTCGGGCATTGCGACTATCATTTCATGAACGCCCGCCGCCCTGGCCGCTGCAATGACTTTTTCAGGGTCCGGGTCACCAAGGCGGGCGATGTTGCGCGCGACGGTGGTATCAAAAAGCGTGTAATCTTGCGGCAAATAGCCAAAGCTGCGCGAAATCGCAGCCTCATTCCACTGGCTCAAATCGGCCTGGTCTAGCCGGACATGTCCACGCAGTAACGGCCAAACACCTGCCATCGCTCGCATTAGCGATGACTTTCCGCCGCCGCTAGGGCCTATTAGGCCTAGGGCCTGCCCCGCTTCCAGCCGGAACGAAACATCGGCCAGAATAACCTTCCCAGTGGCAGGCGCGCAGACAGTGATCGCGTCGGCCGAAAAGCTTTCAGTTGGGTCAGGCAATTCCATATGGTCGGGCGCATGTGGTAAGGCCGCGATCGTTTCGCGCACCTTGATAAACGCGTTCTTGGCCATGATGATATTTTTCCAGTTGGCGATGGTGGCATCGATGGGCGCAAGTGCTCGCGCGGAGGCGACGGAGGCCGCGATAATAGACCCCGCCGTCATGTCGCCCATTATCGTCAGATAGGCACCCAACCCTAGCACCGAAGATTGCAGCATCATCCTCAAAATCTTTGAAATCACACCGATGGTACGAGTAATATCGCTAGACCCGGCCTGAAGTCGCAGGTGGTCTTCGTTAGCTTCGCGGAATAACTTAATTGCATTGCCTGAGAAGCCCATCGCGCAAATCACGTCGGCGTTGCGCACATTTGCTTCAGCGACTGAACTGCGCACAGCGGCTGTGCGGCTGACATCTCGGTTTGCCTTTCGAGTTAAGACCTCGGTCAAAATCGTCAACAACGTCAGCACCACTGCACCCCCGATCGTCAGGGCGCCAAGAAGGGGATGCAAGCAATAGACAAAAACGATGAAAATAGGCATCCATGGTAGATCCAACAACGCGACTAACGCGGGCCCACCAAAGAAATTGCGCAACGTGTCAACCATGCGCCCACGTTCCAGCGATTCGCCGATCGAAAAACCGTAGCGCGGCATCTCGATTGTCATTTTGTGGACATCGGGCGCAACTTGATTGTCGAAGCGCGCACCGACCCGATGCAAGATCTGCGATCGGATCACATCTAACCCGCCCTGAAAGGCGAACAAGCCGAATGCAAAGAGCGAGATCAACACCAACGTTGGCACACTACCGCTACTCAAAGCGCGATCGTAGATCTGCATCATGTAAAATGCGCCGGTTAGCGCAAGCACATTGATTATGCCAGAAATGCCAAGCAGATAGAGCATCACGGACCGCATTCCCTGAGTGATCCTTGCTACCCGTGCGTCCTTTTCACGTTTCCTGCTGGCCTTGCCCGACATGTCCCAAACCCCTAAATTTGTCCCTGCCCAACAATACGTCAGGCTCTTGGTTGGAATAGTAATGTCAGAGAAAGATGCGTGCCGCCTCCACCATAGGTCGGCCCAAAATCGGGACCTTGGTCCCACAAGGGCTTTGTCAGATTAATTCAGATGGTAATCCCCAATCCCTAAAATTAGTGGTGTTCAAAAGTAGAATTTTCTCAGCAAGATATCTGAGGAAACTTTTGATGAAGACAGCACAATATGGCGACGCACAGATCATGGGTGTTTTGAGGCAGGCGGAGAGCGGTGTGCCGGTCTTGGAGCTTTGCCACGAACATGGCATGATCTGTGCGAGTTTTTTTTACAAATGGCGTTCAAAGTATGGCGGGATGGATGCGTCGATGGTGTCGCAGATGAAGGCGATGGCGGAAGCTATTAAAATCTAAATATTAGGGCCTTTGAAACGAACGGCCCATTGTAGCCCTTCACCGCCTATGTAAATTGCTGCAGTGCGGCTCGTCATTGCGGCCATTCGTGCAGAGCGCAGCATTTTGATGGCTAAAACGTCAGTGTGCGGACAATGCCACTGTTCAGTTTGTGCGCCTCAACGTCGGCTTTACCTTTAATACTTCCTGGCGAAGTTTAGACTTTAGTCTATAGGAAAACTGCCAGTTACAGTGCATTGGTGCCGAATGAAAACTTCTCGCGAGACGACTTTCCATTTTTTCCGCTCACTATCCGTTCAGTTTCTGATTTCTGGTGGATTGGTGATGATGGTTGCAGCCTACTTGGTAGGGACGTGGGTCACCACCCGTATCGAGCAGGGCGTTGTCCAGAATTATGGTGTGTCTGCAGCGCTCTATATTGAAAGCCTGATACCAACCCAATTAGGGGGCACTGCAGCAGAGGCGGCAATATCGGAAGACGCCCTTCAAGCGCTTAGTGAAGCTTTTCAAGAGGGCATTCTGAGCGAACGAGTCGTAACCTATAACATCTGGAACCAGAACGGCGAAATACTGGATTCCAACCGTCAAGACCAAAGTGGTCGTTTTTACAAACCGACGGAGGCGCTTCTTACAGCCTGGTCCGGTGAAGTAGCGTCTCAATTCCAGACGCTTCAAGTGCAAGCGGATCACCCCGAAGCGACACTGGACGTCCCGCTACTGGAGGTTTACGTGCCAATCCTCGACGCAAAAACCGGCGAGGTTTTGTTCGTCGTCGAGTTTTACCAACGTGCCGAACAACTTTTGGAGGTGTTGAATAAGACGCGGCGCGATAGCTGGACATTTACAGCTCTGATTTTTGGAATTAGCGGTGCGCTGTTATTCATTATTGTCCACGCCGGTAGCAGATTGATCGAACACCAACGTGAGCAACTGCTGACGCAACTGGCCGAAAGTCGCAGATTGTCTGCAAGCAATGACGCACTGCGTAAGAGCGTCTCAAAAGCAGCTCAACGATCGACAGCTCAATCTGAAAAGCTAATGCAGCGCATTGGTCAAGACCTACATGACGGTGTTGCGCAACATTTGTCCCTTGCTAGCCTACGGCTTGAGAGTGCGGGGATTGACCCTTCAAAAGGTGGTGAGACTGTCAGGCAATCCTTAGAAAATGCCATGAAGGAACTGCGCGGGATTTCACGAGGGTTGTCGCTGCCAGACCTTGCCACGCTTGATTTGAATGGGTGCGTTAAACAGGCGGTCAATGATCACAACAAGAGCTTTGGATCAGATGCAAAGCTCTTGAATGAGACAATCACAAAAATAGACATCTCCTATGCGAAAAAGATTTGTCTCTACAGATTTACACAGGAGTCTATATCAAACGCGAGCAGACATGCGCATGCAACTGAAATTACGGTTCGGCTGATGATTGATAGCGATTGGATCAACGTCACAGTTTCAGATAACGGGCGTGGTTTTGATACGCAAACGCCTTGGAGAGTGCGTGAAGACGGAGGTCAGGGGTTGCCGGGGCTATCTGACCGCGCGGCGACATTAGGTGGAAAAATGACGATTATGTCGAAACCTGCCATTGGCACAGAAATTCGACTTCGACTGCCATTCTCGGAGGAACAGGAATGACTATTCGCATCATGGTCGCCGATGATCATCCAATCTATCGTGACGGAGTCGTCACCAGCCTTGAAGAAACCGGAGAGTTCCGTGTTGTTGGGATTGCAAGCTCTGCTGAAGAGGCAGTGCGTCTTGCTGCACAAAAGAATCCTGATATTGCCCTTCTTGACCTTTCAATGCCCGGTGGGGGGTTGAACGCATTAAAAGCAATCGCAACGGCTGGTAGCGCCAAATATCTAGCCATGTTGACCGTCTCTGAAGATGATGGAAATGTTACAGAAGCACTTAGAATTGGTGCGATTGCCTATATCCTCAAAGGTGTTTCCGCGAACGAGCTGCGTAAGGTTTTGAAATGTGTGGCGCAGGGCGAGGCGCATGTCTCACCCAGTTTGGCGGCGAAAGTTCTGACACTCATGTCGCAAGCAGATCAAAGAGATTCTGCGTCACCCTTGGACAACCTGACCAAGCGCGAGGAAAACATTCTGAGGCTAGTCGCCAAAGGCCTAAGCAACAAGGAAGTGGCCAACGCTCTCGACCTTCAGGAAAAAACGATCAAACACTATATGACTATTATCATGAGTAAAATTCATGCCCGAAATCGTGTAGAGGCTGCGATTATTGCAAATGAGGTTTGGGGCCGAACCGAATAAATGCTGTATTTGGATTTATCAGTTATTTGGTATGAGAGACAGGTCTTTGCTTTTTGGGGGGGGCTTACCGGACTTGCGAAAGGTCGCATTGAAGGCAATCGTGATCCTCTCTTCATTGGTTTCATTGGGGTAAACCCAATGAACAAGATAGGATGGGAATAGGATGAGTTCCCCTGGCGCTGGCCGGATCGTTTTTTTCGCACTAAACGCAGGCGCTTTAAGCAGACGCCAGTTTGGCAGGTCGTTTCTTGGGTCAAGAAACTCGATCTTTCCCGATGACCCGTCTTCAACATCCGGCTGCGCGACATAGTAAACCCCGGACCAATGCGCACCAGGATGGGTGTGCGGCGCATTGAAACCTCCCGGTGGGTTGGCATTCATCCATGCAAACAACTTGAGACCAAGCGTCGCCATGTCAGCCTTAGCGCCAATTTTCTGGGTAGCAGTCAGAATCGCGCTTTCGGCGGCGGATTTCAGAAGTTGAATGCACGGTGCGTCATCGTCAAACAGGTTGCCTGCCGAATGCCACCCACCGCGATTTGATTTTGAAACGCCTTCGGTTTCAGATCGCAAACGGACCCCTTCAGCGAGCAGTTCTGCGTTCAGCGCTTCTGCACCGTCGACATTGAAGCGAAATAGGGGCGTCGCGAATAGTTTTTCGTATATGGTTTGTGAAATCGTATCCACAGCGGCACTTCCCTTTCTTGCGATTGGTCTTAAAGTTTGGCAACCACAAGAGGTCTGCGGTTGCCAAACGGTGTGTTTTTAATCTGTCCACGACGTCGTTAGTTTAGTCGCTATCGTCGGACTCGTCGGACTCGTCGCTGTCGTCGTCGGACTCGTCGCTGTCGTCGTCAGACTCGTCGCTGTCGTCGTCGGACTCGTCGCTGTCGTCGTCAGACTCGTCGCTGTCGTCGTCGGACTCGTCGCTGTCGTCGTCAGACTCGTCGTCAGACTCGTCATCATCTTGAGATAACTGAATCTCGGCGACACTGACGTACCCGTCACCATTACTGTCATTTTCTTTCAAAAAGAGGAATGCGCCATTCGCACCAAATGCGGTTTTGAGTTCTTCCTCCGACAACACACTGTCATTATCCCTGTCAACATCACTGAATGACCGCGACTGTGCAAAAGCTGGCATCGCGACTACCGCACAAAGCGATGTGGTGAGAAAAAGTTGTGAAAGTTTCATATTAGCCCTCCAGTTTCGGCCCATTATTGGACTTCATATTAAGAATGTAGTCGTTTCATAGGTTCGCCACACCGGCTGAAGGTCTGAAAATGTCGAATAAAGTCGGAGAGGTATACGGACCTTAGTCCGATGTATAATTTGGCTGCGTAAGACCTGACCTGACTGAGAATTGGCCCTTAAAAGGGGATTTCAACCGTTCGACACAACTCTCTAATCTTTTTAGAAAGATGGAGTGATCAAATTGAAATATCGTCACCAAGTGTTTTTCACAGACAAGCAGAAGTCGGAGATTTGGGACCAATGGTAACGCGGAAAGTCGATGAGCTCGATTGGCCGGGTGTTTGACCGGGGGTCATCATCAATTTACCCACGGCTGGAGTGCACTGGCGGCATTCGTCCATCCTAGGGCGTTGGATCACGGGCAGCATCAAGGCTGAGAAAGGCCGTGATCAGAGGCGGAGTTATAATCTCTATCGCTTCACCAAAACGGTCCACAAGCAGATCGCTGGTAGGATCGTCAGCATAGGCGCCATCCACCAAAAAGCGGCTAACTGGAGCGTCAATCTGATCGAGAAGTTAGGGCAAAGCAGTTGGGTCGCCCACGTCGTCTTTTATCATATAGGAGCAAACGATATCTCCAGTTGTGATATCCAGTCCTAGGTGCAGCTTGCGCCACGACTTAAGTTTGGCCTTTCTTTATGCTTGTTTTGCAACCATTCGCTTTCACCAAATATCTTCAGACACATGCTATCCACAACTAATTCGATTGGGCCGGCCCTTTGGGCTTTAGACTTTCTGGCATGCTGAGCCCAACACCTCTCCGCGAGAGCGGTCGAGAAATCTGGAGCGGGAACATCCAGCCCCATAATCCGCGCCAAACCGCAGAACAATCCCTGCGTCTGCCGCAAAGGTTGTTGGAAAACCATACCCAGCGTAAAGCATACTAATATGGCCATATCAGAGTATGTGGCTTAGCCGCCTGGCGTCTGAAGAATGTCAGCAAGCCACTTATCTTCAACCTCAGGGCTCAACCGAATTGTCACATCACCACGCTGACGCAGGCCTTCATTGTACACTCGCCAGTTAGTGACCTTCTGTCGCTTCTTTTCAAACTTGTGGCAGTGGGAAGAGTTGAATTAGTGCGGCATCATGAATATCCAAGTCATTGGCACGCTGGGTGTCTAGCAAACCCGCCAGGGTCCCTGCAACAACGCCCCTTTAAGGGCTGGTAAACGCCGCGGATATAGAGACAACTCTCAGCATAATGCGGGAATCCATATGCATGCAGGAGCACAAGATGTCAGACCGTTGCGGCTGGGCCGGCTCAGAACCCATCTACACCGACTACCATGACACCGAGTGGGGCGTGCCCGAATGGGACAGCCGCGCGTTGTGGGAAAAGTTAATTCTTGACGGGTTTCAAGCCGGTCTTAGCTGGATCACGATCCTGAAAAAGCGCGACAATTTCCGCGTGGCCTTTGCTGGTTTCGACCCCGTTGAAATCGCCACTTGGGGCGAAGAAGACATCGAACGCCTGTTGCAAAACGACGGTATCATCCGCCATCGTGGAAAAATCCAAGCCACCATCGGCAATGCACAAGCCTACCTGAAGATTGACGATTTTTCAGGGCTGTGTTGGTCCTATGTCGATGGAAAACCACTACAAACCAACCGCGAAATTTTGGCTGACGTGCCCGGTTACACCGACATGTCCACCCAGTTTTCCAAGGACCTAAAGAAAATGGGCTTCAAATTTTGCGGCCCAACGATCGTTTACGCGTGGATGCAGGCCTGTGGGCTGATCAACGATCATCTGACAAATTGCCCGCAACACCAAACCTGCGGCGCCCTTGCCTCACCACCGCGATAGCGCGTCTTCGTCGTCAGCCTTTGATGCAACCCAATCGGACCCATCCAACGTGATCTCTTTCTTCCAGAACGGCGCACGGGATTTCAAATAATCCATCAAAAACTCCGCCGCTTCAAACGCATCCCTACGGTGCTGGGACGCGGTCATTACCATCATGATACTTTCATGTGCTTCAAGTTGGCCAATGCGGTGAATGACCAAAGCGTCCGCTAAGCCCCAGCGCAGCATCGCCTCACCACGTATAGCGCCCAGCGCCTTTTCGGTCATGCCGGGGTAGTGTTCAATTTCCATGGCCGACAACCCTCCTGCAACATCGCGCACAACTCCGGTAAAACTGACGATAGCACCCGCGCCCGCGACATTGGCCGAAAAGGTATTCAACTCCCCTCCGGGGTCGAAGGGCATCGCCTGAACGCGGATCATTGGATCGTCACCCTCCAGTCATGGGCGGGAAAAACGCAACCTCTCGCACGCCGGCGAGCGGTGCATCAAAGTCCACCAATTCCTGATCGAGCGCGACACGCAGCGCGCTCATGTCTGCAAACGCCACATCATAGCGGTCTTCACGGCCGCGCAATTCAGCCACCAGATCAGCCACCGTCGCAGCCCGTGTCTGGACCTCTTCACGTGGCACGCCAATCCGTTCCCGAACCCAAGCAAAATACAAAATCTGGACCAACTGATCTTGCGGATCGGGCATCACTTTTCCCTCAGATATGGCATTGCCTTGCGCAGATAATCCGCACCAGTGATGACGGTCAAAAGCATCGCCGCCCACAACAAAATAATGCCGATCCACCAGCTGTAGAACGCGCCAGTCCACTTCCAGACCAGCCCACCTTCATCGGGAATTTCACCGGAAAAGATGCCGTCGACTGTGGCGACATCAATGCCCTCGATGGACATGTCGTAATAGGTTTCAAACGCGCCTTTTGAAAACAGCACAGCAATCGCGGTCATCTGCGCTGCGGTTTTCCACTTGGCCAACTTGGTCACGGCCAGCGTTCCAGCTGTATCGCCGAGGAATTCACGCAACCCGCTGACAAATGTTTCACGGAACATGATCAAAGTGGCGGGCAGCAGAATCCACGGGTTCATGCCGGAAAATCCACAGATCACCAACAACGCAATCACCACCATTGCCTTATCCGCAATAGGGTCCAGCATCGTGCCAAATTTGCTTTCCTGCTTCCACGCGCGCGCAAGGTAGCCGTCCAGCCAATCCGTCGTCGCCGCAACAACGAACAGGATCAGCGCGAACCAATCTGCGTAAGGCCGCGCAAAATACAAAAACATGATCGCCACACCGGGGGCGGCCAGCAGACGCATCAGCGTCAATAAATTAGGAATGTTCCACATCATATCGCCTGTCTAAGCCGTTTCCAAATCACACACCACTCCCCGTCCTTGCTTCATAAGTATCTCTGGGGGAGTCCGAAGGACGGGGGACTGGTCCCCCACTTGATCGGATTTGCAAAGAAAATTTGATTTAACCATTTGTTAACAAACACAAGCCATATCCGCGGATAAGGTCAACCCTTCTCATTGAAAAACCCGTAGATCGTCTCCGCCATATTGCCCGAAATCCCCTCAACCGCCTTCAGGTCCGCAAGTGCTGCGCGCCCGACGGCCTTGGCCGAACCGAAATGTTGCAACAACGCCCGTTTACGGGTCGCCCCGACACCTGGCACATCATCCAG
>Ga0307489_10001951_pt1 | contig 13740 bp, 22 predicted proteins | sample SB12metaG_FD_202247 | JGI IMG/M metagenome (GOLD analysis project Ga0307489, IMG submission 202247) | Sea-ice brine microbial communities from Beaufort Sea near Barrow, Alaska, United States - SB 1.2 | ecosystem: Environmental > Aquatic > Marine > Coastal | place: USA: Alaska | collected... | reverse complement strand
CCGCGGTTTGCCGCGATTTTAGGGTTTCTGCCTGATTTTGCCACTGATTTTGACTATTTGACTTTAGGGTTTTGAAGGGCCCGCCCACCTACCTGCGCCATATGGCTTGAACGGCAGCCTTGCTTGGAGTGTGCGTGTACTAAACTTTGGGAATATTTGGGGTTAGGTACCTTCCTTCGATGCCCGAAGTTTCGTACACGCACACTCCAAGCAAGATAGCGTGCTCACATGGTCCATGTTTCTGTCAATAGGTGATTTCGTTTTGTACATAAGCCCTGATACCCCCCAACACCCCCTGATACCCCCTGAACAGCCCCCAAATGCACCCCTATCCCACAGAAAGCGCTTAAGTTGAGCCGAAAAGTGGACGAGTGTCAGCCCCTGCATCGAGGCGGAGCGGGGCAGGGCGGAGCGCGCGAGGGCCGACGCGGCGGCGGAGCGCGCCAGGTAGGGCGGTGCAGGTTGACCCTATCAAACCCAAGTTGAAACTGCCTGGAAGTAAGCACTTGAAACTAAAACGTGATGAATCGCTTTCAATTTTTTCTTTCAAATTCAACTTGCGCCACTCCAGCTAGGGCGGAGCAGGCGAGGCTGGAGCAGGTGGCGGCGGAGATGAGCGCGAGGCGGGCGGAGGCAGGGGCTTACACTCGTTCCCATTTCAGCTCAACTTGAGCTCTTCCGTCCTCCCTACAACCCAACTTAATTCATGAATGTGTCGTGGAGTTGTGCATTGAGCTCTAACTTAACGAGTGCAACCCCCTGGGCGGAGGTGCGTGAGGCCACGGAGCACGAGCTCGAGAGGAAGACGGCCCTGCTGGACCTGCGTCGCCAGGCGCTGGACAGCCAGGCGGCTGAGGAAACGGCGGCGGCGGCGGCGACGGCAGCGGCGGCGGCGGGGGCGGCAGCGGCGGCGACGGCTGACGGAGACGACGGCGGGGACGGCGGCGGGTGGGCAGTCGTGAAGTCCAAGGTGCAGAGATCCGCTCGGGTCGTACCGGCACCAGCGCCAGTTCCCGCGCCCGGGGAGCTGGCGCCCGAGACGGGCGCTGCCCCGACCGGCGCCTCTACCACTGGGGACGTGACAGGTGTCGGGGTGGCCACTAGGGACGTGACAGGTGTCAAGGTGGCCACTGGGAAGGTGACAGGTGTCGGGGTGGCCACTGAAGACATGACAAGTGTCGGGGTGCGCGCTGCGTCCGGCCCTGCATCCCTGACGCCGGGGGCCACGGCCACTAGGGTGGCGGTGGCGTACGAGAGCCCGCTGGTGGTGTTCCGCGGGTACCGCGCCGGCGGCCAGCACGTGCTGCAGCCCGACTGCGCGCCTCGCCCGCGCCACAGCCAAGGTGCGCAGCAACTGCCCGTAAGCAAGGGGCAGGCCGCGACCGACCACTGCACCGGGATGTTTGCGCACCACGTAGACTGGAGGCGCGCGCTGTGCCCGTTCGACCTGCGGGGGTTGTGCCACGACCCGCGCTGCCCATGGCAGAGCCGAAACGACTACACCCTCAACGGCTCGCAGCGGGCGGCGGCACACGGAACGCTGGCCATAGACGGCGCCAAGCGGGGAGGTATCCAGCCGCACCACGCGCACATCGACTGCCTGTCGCTGCGCACCATGCCGCCGTGGGCGCCGCCGCACGACGCGGACCGCGCCGCGCGGCTCCGGTTTCTGGCGTCGCGGGAAGGCGCCCCGCGGGACGTGCAGGTGCCTGTCTACGTGTCGCCGTCGGTGCCGGGGCTGGGCGGCGTCGGGTGCAGCGGCCGGGCCGGCGGCGGGGGCGGGGGCGGGGGCGGGGGCAGGGGCGGCGGGGGTGGGGGCAGCGGGGGCATGGGCGGCGGAGGCGGCAGGGGTGGTGGGACCGGGGAGGGTGGAGGCTCGTTAGGCGGGGGCGGCGACGAGGGTGGGACGGCGCCGAATCGGTACCGGTACTTCCACAACATGGATTAGAGTAGAGATAAATGCAAACGCAAGAGACAGTAGCTCTAGACACGTTGACAAAATCTCCCCGAGGCAAGGTGTCATCTCCACCGAGCATCACGCATGTCTGTACCGGCGCTCTCGCGCCTATTGCAGTACATCAAGTTGCCCGCCCAACCAAAGCGGTGGCGCCAACACGTCCGCCAGTCCCATGGGCAGTGGTGAGATCAGACAGTTTCACACAGAATGATGAATGAATGTGACGTGCCGGCGTTCCTAAATGTTCCGAAATGCCGCGTCGCGCCCTCCGCCATCGCGAGAGTTAGAGGGTCGCGTGGGGCTCATGGTGGATGAATCTCCGCAAAGATTGGCTTTGCGGGTCCGCAAAGCACCTGCAATGATCGTCCGCCGCCCTTTGTCCGGCGCAGACCGTTGGAAGCGTCCGTGTGGTCGCGTACGTACCCTCTCCCGCTTCGCTTCCTCTGGGTTCCTCCGGGCTGCCGGGCGGCGTCCCAAAATCTTGACGAGTCACATCGCACATCATTGATACTACAGTCAATGTCGAAATCTCTCTGCCTGTTTGCCCATACGAGCAAACGCGTTTCGCAGCCAGGACCGATACTTTTAGATCCCGTGGAGATACTGCGAGGATACGAAATCTCATCTCACGATGCAAACGAAGGAAAAAAAACAGTTGTCAGACTGCGATGCCTGAGCGCAGATTGCACAGTGCGCGGCGCTTCCGCACGGTAACGCACGGAGCTGCGAGGGCGCGTGGGCACAAGGACACGAGAACACCACCGGTGAGAGCACACGGCACGCCACGTGTCACTCCCATCCTGCGGGTTCGTCGTCTGAGGGCAAACAAAACAAACATGCGAGCAGCCGCGTTTTCCGACACTTCGTGCGCCATCACTTCGACACGCCGCGTTTGACGCCTTTCCGCTCAGCGCCTCTATGACTCAGAAGACGAACATCGGCGGTCAGAGTGGCTCCACGAGCGGGTGCCACTTGCTGCCTCGCTTCACCGCTTTTGGCCCTCCCGCCCCGCACTGTACTTCAGCGCGTCTGTTGCATTTGTTCGTGGAACAACGACCCCTCTGCCGATGGCTTTCCGCGCATGCCTCTCGTCTGCGGTCCGTCCTTTCCGGCACCAGCGTCTTTCGCTTCGGGCGCGCTTCGTTTTTCTTGACGCCGCAGCAGGGATGGAGTAACTCCGTCCCCCGCTTGTCGGGGCCACACTATCTTTCTCTCGGGAAAACAAAAGCAATAAAATGTCGAACCGAAGGCTCAGTTGGTGCGTGGTTCAGCAACGTGCTCGTATGCCGCAAAGCTTTCATTGTTCACTCATGCAAAAGTCACACCTGATGCGATACCAGCGATACCTGATGTGATGACATGATGTTCTGAAGGCCCTGCACTGTTATTGGCTGAACTATTCCGCCCCGACTTCCCCGACTCCCCATGACAGGTGGACAAGGTGTACAGGCTCAGACAACTGTTCGTGTGACCTCATCCACAAATGGTGTTGCAGGCTCACAAAGCGAAGCCAAATGAACCGCCCTTCGGCGATTGCGCCGCGCTCCGTGCATGGCGCGAGCGGTGCCCCGAGCTGCGCGCGCTATGGGACGACAGCGTGGATGTGACAGAGTGGCAGGGGGTCACTCTCGGCGAGGCGGGCGGCGCGGACGAGGGGCGCGTGGTAGGGCCTAGCGAATACTGCTCACCACCGACGTCGTCCAACGCATTGCTGTGAACCTTCTGTTCTTGAGATTATTACCATCTCCATGACGCGGCGAACAATGGGTGCCAGGCCCTCAGTTGTGGTGAATGTCGAGCTTCAGGCCAGGGGTTTGACGGGCGATGTACCGGCGGAGGTGAGGGCACTGACCGCGCTGAAGTTGTTGCGGCTGGGCGGGAACCAGCTGACGGGCGTGCCGGCGGAGTTGGGGGAGCTCACCGCGCTGAAGTTGTTGGACCTCGCGGATAACCGGCTGACGAGCGTGCCGGCAGCGCTGGGGGGGCTCACCGCGCTGACGGGGCTGTACCTCGACGGGAACCAGCTGACGAGCGTGTCTGCTTCGCTCGGGGCGCTCACCGCCCTAGAGACGTTGTGGCTGGACAGGAACCAGTTGACGAGCGTGCCCGCTGCGCTGGGGGGACTCACCGCGCTTACGGTTTTACAACTCGACAGGAACCAGCTGACGAGCTTGCCAGCGGAATTCGGGCGGCTCACGGCGCTGACGTCGTTGGAGCTCCAAGGGAACCGGCTGACGAGCCTGCCGGCGGCGCTCGGTGGGCTCACAGCGTTGACGGGGTTGCGGCTCGGCGGGAACCAGCTGACGAGCTTGCCAACGGAGCTTGGACGGCTCGCCGTCCTTGAGGTGTTGCACCTGGGCGGGAACCAGCTGACCAGCGTGCCCGCGGAGCTCGGGAACCTCGGCGCGCTGACCTCGTTGGAGCTCCAAGGAAACAACCTGACCAGCGTGCCGGCGGCGCTCGGGCGACTCACCGCGCTGACGGGGTTGCGGCTCGGCGGGAACCAGCTGACGAGTGTGCCGGCGACATGGAAGGAGGGCGGGGCGTTGGCGTGGAACGGTTGTGACATCGATATCGATGTTGACGGTATGCTCACCCAGACGGAGGGCGACGACGACTGCGCCGCGCTCCGTGCGTGGCGCGAGCGGTAGGGCGGTGCAGGTTGACCCCATCAAACCCACGTTGAAACCGCCTAGAACTAAGCGCTTGAAACTACATTATGATGAACCGCTTTCAAACTTTGCTTTCAATTACAACTTGCGCCACCACAGAGCGGTTTTCCGAGCTGCACGAGTTGTGGGACGAGAGCGAGCCCGTTACGGCATGGGAGGGCATCACGTTCGGCGAGGCGGGCGGCGCGGACGAGGGACGCGTGGTAGGGCCTTGCGGATACCGCTCACCACATCATCCACTGCTGGCACTGTGAACCTTATTTTGTTGAGATTATTGCCATCTCCATGACGTGGCGAATAATAGGTGCCAGGCCCTCAGTTGTGGTGAATGTCGATCTTCAGACCAGGGGTTTGACCGGCGACGTGCCGGCGGAGCTCGGACGACTGACCGCGTTGAGGGGGTTGTACCTCCACGGGAACCAGCTGACGAGCGTGCCAGCGGAGCTCGGGAACCTCCTTGCGCTAGAGGCAGGGGCTTACACTCGCTCCCTAGAGTGACGAGATATGATCTGGTCATACTGTCCGGTTGACCGACAAGATGACAAGATGACAGGATCGATACGGAGGATGACCGTAAATTCTGGTTTTGGGTTTAGGGTTCAGGGTTTAGGGTTCCAAACCATGTGAAGGTACATAATACCGGAAAAGAACATGCATGAACAATTGTACCTTCCGAGGCAGCTGCCTGCCTACTCTAGTCGTATAAAAGAGCCCGCGCAATGCTTGTTAGTTTTTTGTTTGTTTTCTCTTTGGTTGAAAGGCGCGGAGAGTCGGAGACGGCTCTCTGCGACAGCGCCGGCCCCGTGCCGCCGCGCGCTTCTCATGTGTCATGATGTCGCGCTTCAGCGCTCGTCACGCACGCTCGAGCCCTGCACTTGGTGACTCTCTTGACAAGAGGCTAGCTGGGTGGAGTGTTTTTCCCACAGTGACCCAAAATCCTGTCCACGGATCACCCGCAGGATGACCTCAAACCGACGAGATGACAGGAATCACGGTCATCTTGGAGATCGATCCTCCATATCTTGTCACTCTGTCGCTCCCGTTTCAGCTGAACTTGAGCCTCTCTGTCCACCGTATAACCCAAATTAACTCCTGAATGTGTCCCGGAGTTGCTCAAGTTGAGCTCACAGATGTGAACGTACCTCCTTGGGTGTAAGCCCCTGGGTGGAGGTGCTGAACCTCAGCGGGAACCAGCTGTTGCGGTTGCCACCGGAGCTGGGCAACCTCACCGCGCTTGAGGCGGCTTACCTCGCCGATAACTGGCTGACGAGCGTGCCGGCGGCGCTCGGGGGCAAGCCCTTACACTCGTCCACTCTTCGGCTCAACGTAAGCACATTTTGTGGGATACGTTGGGTGCAATGTTTCCTCCCCGGTCTATTAGAGAGGGGGACACGGGAAGGTGTGACCAAAACGGCTGAAGTTGAGCTGATAAGTGGACGTATGTAAGCCCCTGCTGGCGGGGCTTACCGCGCTGGTGCGGTTGGACCTCGTCGGGAACCGGTTGACGAGCGTGCCTGCAACACTGGGGGGGCTCACGGGGCTGACGCGGCTGCAACTAGGCGGGAACCAGCTGACGAGCGTCCCGGCGGCGCTGGGGGCGCTCACCGCGCTCACGTTCTTGGACCTCAACGAGAACCAGCTGACGAGCGTGCCGGCGGCAGGGGCTTACATTCGTCCACTTCTCAGCTCAACTTGAGCGCTTTGTATGGGTTGTGGATATCTCACTTGGGGGATGCGCGCAGGGGCTGTGTAGCCCGTGTCAAGGGGGTATTAGGGTGTGTTTAGGGTGTGTAGGGTGTTTTTCTTGTGTCAGACACGGTCCAAGTTGAGCTGAGAAGTGGACGAGCGTAAACCCCTGGCCGGCGGCGCTCGGGGGCCTCACCACGTTGAACACGTTGCACCTCGGCGGGAACCAGCTGACGAGTTTGCCGGCGGAACTCGGCCGGTTGATTGTGCTGGAGTGGTTGTACCTCCAGGGGAACCGGCTGACGGGCGTGCCGGAGGCGCTCGGGGGGCTCGTCTCGCTGAAGCTGCTGCACCTCGGCGGGAACCAGCTTACGAGCTTGCCGGCAGGGGCTTACACTCGTCCACTTCCCAGCTCAACTTGAGCCGTGTATGACAAAAGAAGACACCCTACACACCGTTAATACCTCCCAACACCCTCTTAACACGGGCTACACAATCCCTCCGCGCACCCCCTATCCCATGCAAAGCGCTGAAGTTGAGCTGGAAAGTGGACGAGTGTAAGCCCCTGCTTGTAGGCGGAGCTCGGGCGGCTCGTCGCGTTGAAGACGTTGAACCTCGTCGATAACCAGCTGACGAGCGACCGTGCCGTGCCGGCGGCGCTCGGCGGACTCGTGGCAGGGGCTCACTCTCATCCACTTCTCAGCTCAACGTAAAGCGCTTGCTGTGGGATAGGGGATGTATCTAGGGGTTGATCTGGGGGTGTTTATTTACGGGGCGTTTAGCAGGTGTTAATCGGTACGAGGGGGTGTTTGAGGTGTATTTTGCGTCAGAAATGGCCGACGTTGAGCTGAAATGTGGACGAGTGTAAGCCCCTGACTCGTGGCGCTGACGAGGCTGCGGCTCCGGAGCGGGAACTCGCTGACGAGCGTGCCGGGGGCGTGGAAGAAGGGCGGCGCGTTGGAGCGCAGCGGCTGTAACATCGATTAGTGTCGTCACCCAGCGGCAGCGGGAGGAGTTCCAGGGTCGAGCTTCAATGGTCGCGGCCAACGGTGGACCGGGTTTATCTGATGCACAATCATTGTGTTTTGAACTTTTGATCATGTGACTCCTGGAAGGTGGATATTGACGTGTGTGATTCGGATTCGTATTACACAGACTGACGTGTGTGATGCGCTTGGGGTGTGTGATTCGCCCGGGGCGTGTGATTCGTACTGCTATATTCGTACTGCAGATAACCATATCGATATACCATATCCCATATCGATCTCCCATATCGATCTCCCATATCGATCTCCCATATCGATATCGGATCACATCTTGTCACTCTGCCGCCTGCCCCTTACACATCACACCTCGGCGGGCGCCGCGCCCCCCGCCAGCGCCACAGTGTTGAGCGCCGCGACGAACGCCTCCTGCCGCGTGTTGTGCACCGAGTGCGAGGCGCCCAGGAACACCGTGTCGTGCACCCAGCACCCGCCGCCGCCGCCGCCACACCCCCCGCCGCCGCCGTCGCCACCGCCGCTATCTCCCGCCGCCGCCACTCCCTCTCCCAGCGCCTCGATCTAGGGGCTTACAATCGTCCACTTCTCAGCTCGACCTAAGCCGTTTCTGACACAAATTGCACCCTAAACACCCCCTAATTATCCTGAACACCCCCTAAAGAACCCCTCAAGAACCCCTAGACGCACCCCCTATCCCACAGGAAGCGCTTTAGTTGAGCCGAGAAGTGGACGAGTGTAAGCCCCTGCTTTGATCCAGTCCAAGCCCCCCTCGCCCGCGTGCTCCGCGCAGGTGTCGGAGGTGAGCGGCGGCGCGCGCCACAGGTGCAGCGCCGGGCGGTGCGCCGGGCCCATCGCCGCCAGCGCCCGCATCGCCTCCATGCCGTCCGCACTGTCCAGCACCCACCCGCACGGCCATCACATAAATGCAATCAATATGACATTTCAGGACCAGCCCAAGTGCGAAAATGTAATTTTCGGACATTTTAACTCAAGACGTCTTGAGTTAACATACATTTTCGAACGTGGGCTTGTCTTTAAATGTCATACTATTTTAACTTTGAGGCCACAGACGGCTGAACAGGGCCTGGCCAACGCCACATCAAGTTCAAGTGGGATACATCAAGTGGTATCAGGCAGTCAGGGACGAACGGCTTGAAGTATCGGTTGAAAAGAAAGCGGGCGTCACGGCACTTGGGCCCGGCCTGCGGCCTCACCTTGTCGTATGCCAGCGCGAAGCCCAGCGGGTGCACCAGCGACACGGCGGTGCCGCCGGGCGCCTCGGTGTGGCGGCGCAAGTTGAAATTAAAAGCAAAAGTTGAAAGCATTCTTATCACACTTCAGTTTCAAGCGCTTAGCGCCAGGCGGTTTCAACTTGGGTTTCATAGGGTCAACCTGCACGACCCTACCTCAGCGATGCGCTTGCGCGCCACGTAGCCGCCCACGCGCTCCGCGTCGAACACCAGCGGCATCGCGGCGGACAGGCGCGCGGCGACGTCCGCCACGAGGGTCATTGAGAATAAGCACTCGAACCGAGGTCGGACGTGCCCGCGTGACTTACCTTGAGTATGAATGCTCACATAGACGCGCGGACTCAGTCATCGATTCAACGTCGGCCGAGTGTTTGCTCTCAATAACCCGCCTGCCTGCCACGGACGGCCCCAACGGGTTGAACGCGCGCGCCCCGGGGTAGTCCAGCTTGTTCACCATCGAGGTCAGTTCATCGTACGCCGTGTCCAGCCCGCGGGCGCGCGCGTCCATGTTGTACCGCCGCAAGTTAAAATTGAAAGCATATATTGAGATCAGTCCATCCAATGTCAGTTTGAAGCGATTTGTTCCAGGCGCTTTCAACGTGGGTTTGATACTGTAGGGTCAACCTGCACTGCCCTACCATGTCCTCCAGAATGCACGCGCGGATCTCGCCCGGGTAGTCCGCCGCCATCCGCATGGCAATGCGCGCGCCCATGGAGTGCCCCAGCACTACCACCGGCTCCCCCGCGCCCAGGGTGCTGCACACGCAGTTTTCCAGGGTATGTCAAATGGCGGTCAACGCGTCTCGAATCTGAGACCTTGAGTAAATAGACCATCAGATCTGCCGTACAATGATACAATATGGCGATTCGACCGTCTATTTCTCAAGAATTGGCGACCGCCATTTGAGGTACCCTGGAAACCTGCGAAGCACGTTCCACCGAACGGGATGTGGCCTCCGCTTATACTTGTCGCCCCTAAACTAGCCTACTCAGCACTAGCCCCTAAACTAGCTGAAACCAGCCTAGTTTCAACTCCCCCCGTTGCAAGCACCAACTTAGTTCGACCAGCATACTTTGCGCTGCAACCCCGTGGACCGCGCCTGTGGGGTTGTGGAGGCGCGCGACACCGATGACGTCCGCAGCCAGCGTGGCGGGTGAGAAGTCGGCCTCCTCCCCGGGCGGCGTGTACCCGCGCGCAGGGCCAGGCGGCGGCAGGGCAGCACGCGGTGTTATGGGGCAGGCGGCGGCAAGGGAGGACGCGGTGGCGGATGTTGTTGTTAGTGTGGCGGGCGGGGCGGGGAGCGGGCGGGCGGCGGCAGGACGCTGTGTCGACATCGGGCAGGGGCAGGCGGCGGGAGGACGCCGTGTTATTAGTGTCGAGGTCAAGGGCTGAAAGCTTCCTCTCTATCGTTGGTACTGTATGTGATGCTAGCATAGCTGCGCCCCTGATGATATGCCTCGTTGCAGGAGGCCAGCCCAGTCCAGGTGGATGGGGTTGGTTTATATCTCACCGGGTGAGCGCCTTGGGGTTCGACGAACGTGAGTCTAGAAGCATGTTGTGCCTAGCTTGTCCCGGCTACGTGCGACATGGATGCGGGCGACGAGCCTCAGGAGGAGGCGCGAACCCGTCGCCGCGCGTGCACCGCAAGAGCAGCAACCCCGGCACCAAACTTGGCTCGCGGCTCTTATCGGTGTTCGCACCTGTCGTTTAGGCCGCCCTTTGGGCGGCGTCACGACGCCAAGGGAGCCACGCACGAGCACTCATACAGGTCGACGACGCCGTAGCCCAGCAGGAGGAGTGAACCCGCGGCCGCCGCGCGCCCGCGAGAACCAGACACTTTACCAAACCGCCTGGTGCTCAGCCCGTTTCCAGCCTTTTCCTTCGACCCGCCCGGCCTTCTTCTTTGTCGAGCGCTGCGACGCCGCCGAAGTCGCGCGCACGCCACCGTTCGCCCCGGGTCGCGTCCAGCATGGTGTGTAGCGCGTGCGGACGCCGCGGGGCGCGCGGGTCGCCCTCAAGCCGCCACCTCAAAGAAGCTATCGTCCGCTATATGTCCGTTGGGCGTTGGCGAGTTTCATTCTCCCCCTCCTTCTGGCCCGTTTTCTCCTCTCCTCTGTTCTTTGCCTGCTGGCGCCGCCGCTTCATCCGCCCTCTCCTCCAGCCCTTCATCCGGCCGTCGCGCCCCGCCCCACGCGTGCTCACGCGCGCTCTCGTTCCGCGCCTCTGCCTGTCAGACCCTAGCGCCCCAGTCTCTCTTCTTTGGGGTGCCTCGTTTTATTTTTATTCACCCAAAGCTTCCTCAACCTACCCTCGCCCCGCGTCTGCGGCCGTCGCGCTCCTCCCACGCGTGCGCTCTCACGCAAACTCGCCCGCATCGCCCCCTGTAGGGAAGCAGACGCCCCTCTCGCCTCTCTCATCTTGGTTCTGGGCACTACCTGCACCTTGGCTCGAGGTCTTTGCCAGCTGTGTCTGTGTGTTTCGTTTCTTGCCCTCTACCAACATAACCCCCGCTGCCTTCTCGCCGCCGCGTGCGGGCGCACCAACGTTGTTCCTGTGGAGCTCCTCACTCACGTTCCCAATAGAAGAAGAACGTTACTCAACTATCCGCCTGCCTCTTGCGTTTGCCTCTGGACTGACCGCTCTCTCTCCCACCAAGGGAACGTCACCCTCCCGCCCCCGCCTGCCCGCAGATGTTGACCGAGTATGAGCTCGAGCGCGAGGAGCGCATCAAGGCAGGGCCAGGCAGCTTGTCCCCGCCACGTCATCCACCGCATGCTGAACCCTCGTTTCTTGAGTGACGTAGCATCATATGACGTGGCGAACAACATCTGCCAGGATCCACGTCTTCGACACATCGACACATATTTTGATCCCTCGTTTCTTAACAAAGTTAATTGGCGTTATATGACGCGGCGGGCAATATCTGCTTGGCCCTGGCTCAAGGAGAACCGCAGGAAGATGGTCCAGCTCGGTGTGGTTCAGGCCGCTAAGGACGTCGCGGTCGACATCGCCGACGGCGGCGCCAGCGGGAGCGGCGGCGGCGGCGGCCGCGAGGCTGGCACCCCTGCGACCAAGAAGCGCAAGAAGGAGCCCAAGGTGGGCCTGGCCGATATTGCTCGCCACGTCATTGACACGCACTGTGAACCCTCGTTTCTTGAGTTCAATGACATCCTGTGTCTTGGCGGGCTATATCTACCTGACCCATTGCCCGCGACGTCATCGACACGCATCTGTAACCATTGGTTATTGAGTTGAATGGTATCGTACGACGTGGTGAGCAATATCTGCCAGGCCCTACTCTGCGCTGGACAGCAGCAAGCCGACCCCCTTCCGCATCGTGCTCCGCCAGCGCCCCACCGTAAGAACTTCCCTTGAATGTTTGCTCATGGTGTACTCGTGTACCCGTACACACTCGCCACGTTCTCCTCCCTGGCCTAGCCGCTCGTAACCTGACTGACTGTTTGCTCACAGTGTACCAGAAAGTGTACCTGTACACACTCGCCAGATCCTCCTCCCTGGCCTGACCACTCCTCGAGCCCTGACTGCTTGCTACATGTGTACATGTGTACATGTAGACATTCCCCGGTTCTTGTCCCTGGCCTGGTCACTCGATACCAGTGCTGCTCAACCTGCAGATGCACTGGTACACTATGAGCAAACGGTCAGGGAGGAGTGCGCGGCCCTGCCCGCGGGTGGACTACCGCGAGGTCGCGGATCCCGCCGAGAACCGCCCCACCAAGGTGCGGCGGTGACAGTCGAAATCCGCGATGAACCCGGCGTTGAAAGCGCCTGGTTACAGCCATTGAAATTGAAATACGATGAGCTGCTCTCAATTTTTGCTTTCGATTTCGAGTTGCGCCCGTACGCCACGGCCCCGCGCCGCGCCGTGCGCCCCTACGTCGTGAAGCTGACTACGCCCAGCACCTACTCCGCCCTCGGCGTCCGCGGCCTCGCCAGCACCTCCACGCTCGGCAATGTCCACGTCCAGCTGGCCGAGGGCGGCAGGGCCCTACCCAAGCATTTTCTCCCACCTGACTGTTACTATTATATAGCAGTGTACCGGCACACACTCACCGCATCCATGCGGAGCCTCTTCTGAGTACCTTATCAGCTGGCACTTGAAGCCGGTGTCCCTGACAGCGCTTTAATGATCAAATTGAGTGCCTGAAATGCATTGCTTATGAAATGATGAAAGGAATACTCATGTAAGGCCCTGCAAGGCGGCACCGGCGCGGGCCGCGTGGAGCCGCCCTACGTGTCCCCCGAGGACTACGCCAGCCTGGAGGTGAGCAACCCGTCCACTTGAACATAGCTTACCGACACATCGTCATCCCATCCACCAGAACCAAACTCATGTCAACTTGAACGTCAGCTGCGTTGTAGCCTGGGCGAAAGCCTGGCTGGTGCCTCCTACTTTTAAGCGAAAGCGTCTCCCTGACTCACTCTGAATGCCAGCTGTGCAGAATGCCAGCTGTGTGGAATGATTGCCAGCTGTGCGGAATGCCAGCTGTGCTTACATCCGCACTGTGCTACAATCCTAGCAGCTTGAATGCCAACCGTGCTGACATCCTTTCAACTTGAACCCACCCACACAGGAGCTGTACCAGGCCAACCCCGAGTCGCGCGAGCGCGCGCGCAGCATGGCGGCAGGGACCCATTCACGCCACCCCTCCACGCCACCCCTCCACGCACCCCTGCGAGCACCCCCCGCGCCCTATCGCACATTACAGACCATCCGCTCAATGTCTGTCCCGCACCCCTTCACGCAACCCTGCACGCACCCTTCCACGCAACCTCTTCTCTGGGTTCGCAACCCTGCACGCACCCCCGTGTCCTACGTTCACTGACACCACCCGCTCAACATCTGTCACCTGTTCGCAGCACACGCATTATATTATTATGGGTTCTCGGCTGACAGGTGTGCAGTGATGTATACTCCATTGGACGAGCACAGTCACGATTATGTTGACGAGCAGGTTGGTTCTGGAGTGACCCTGGCTGCAGTCCCTGTACAACGCCGACGTGCCAGCGTGGATCGAGAAGAGCTGGGCCCACTGGGTGCTGCAGCGCCGCCGCCGCCGCGCCGCGCGCGCCGCCGCTGAGGCCGCCGAGGACGCCGCCGCCCTGGCCGCCAGCGACGGCAGCGCGGTGACCGACGCCGACCTGTTCGGCG
>Ga0307489_10001950_pt1 | contig 13740 bp, 7 predicted proteins | sample SB12metaG_FD_202247 | JGI IMG/M metagenome (GOLD analysis project Ga0307489, IMG submission 202247) | Sea-ice brine microbial communities from Beaufort Sea near Barrow, Alaska, United States - SB 1.2 | ecosystem: Environmental > Aquatic > Marine > Coastal | place: USA: Alaska | collected 2017-05-06 | reverse complement strand
TTGATCGCAGTTGACCCAAGATCGGTTGATCCAAGGATTCGCGATGCGAAAGCGCATCTTGAACGCGAAATGCCCGCGCCGTCGCGCGCGTACACGACGTGGCGAGCGCGCGGGGGGGGCTTTTGAAGGGCGTACCTCACGGTGAACCGCCGTCCGTCGCGTGTTTTGGCGATCTTGAGGATGTTCGGTGAAATTGCCGCGAGATCTGGCCAACGCGCGGAACGGACGGGTGCGTACAGTGACCGCGCGGACCGTCTGAATCCGAATATCGTATTTTCAAAGCGAGACTCCTATCAACGGCGCGGGCATTTGACCGTAAGTGAGGTTGAATCCTACAGGCTGACCCTGCCTCGTACTGATATAATTGTGGCCAGTCAGAAATAAGAAATGTTTAGGTTTCCAGGTTTTGGGGTTTAGGGTTGCAATCTGTCACTGAAAATTAGTCGTTTGGGTGCCGCGCGAATACTTCTACGGGACTCATGTCCCTGTGTCGTAAAAAACAAACCATACGGCAGTTCAAATGGCCTGATTCGTATGGCGCAAGGACAGCGATCTGGTATCGACAGCGTCATTATGACGCCGTCGATACCAGATCTCTGACCTTGCGCCATACAGAAAGGGGGATTTTCTTACGATACAGGGGCCTGAGTCCCGTAACTCTCCAGTGTGTCCGCTAGACTCCCCCGGCCTCCACAACTTTGGTGACGCCTTTGACGGGTTATAAACCGTGCATTTCCAGGCTTACAATTTTCAGGGACTCCCTTGCTGGGCACCCAGGCACGAAGCTGTGTGAGCATAGACTCTACAGACTGAAATCCACTCAGGTTTCGGCGAAAATGAAATTTGGAAAATGTAAACCTTGAAATCCGTGGTTTCAACCCGTCAAAGGCGTCACCAAAGTTGTGGAGGCCGCGGCCGGGGGAGTCTAGCGGACACACTGGAGAAGTATTCGCGCGGCACCCAAAACGACTGATTTCCGGTGGTGTTCAATGACTGATTGAAACCCTAAGCCCTAAAACCTAAGACCTAAACCATGGGTTAAATCATCAAAATTGGACTACGAACAGGTATTCTGGTGTGGGGTCGGGGTCGTCGATTTGTGTGGAAAATTTTCCTGGGTTATAACTCAAGACACTGCGACGATCTCAATTTCCAAATCGAATCCAAATTGAATAGACCAGTTACAGGTGGCGTATATGGAGACGGCAAATTTGACCGTCTATGACTCAAGAATTTCGAGGCGGTCCTGACGCGCGTTGACGCATGACGCCAAAATCTACGCCCTTCGAAACGCCCGAAAGCTCTGTTTTGAGTGAGGAATCGACGAGAATGACGCGCGAACATTGGCGTACGAAGTTGCGCCGGCGGCAAATCCGCCGCAGGTAACCCCCCGTTAAATGGGCACGCGCGTCGATACGCGGTGCGGAAACGGCGAGTATCGCCGCCGCCGCGCCGTTGGGGCGCTGGCCTGTTTCTTGAGTCATTTGAGCGGGAAATGACGGTCTAAATGTGCGCATCGCCCCGAGGCGCGGCGACGGCGATACTCGCCGTTTCCTCCCCGCGGATCGAAGCGCGTGCCCATTTAACGGGGGGTTACCTGCGGCGGTTTTGCCGCCGGCGCAACTTCGTACGTCAATGTTAGCGCGTCATTCTCGCCGAATCCTCACTCAAAACAGAGCTTTCGTGCGTTTTGAAGGGCGTAGATTTTGGCGCCCACGCGGGAATGCCTGTTTTGATATACGCCAACTGGTCTATTCCAAAATGACAAAACCGGGCCGTCCTGCCCGTCTGAAGGGTGCACCGTGCGGGTGGATTCGGCGGGCGTCTAAAGCGGCGGCAGCTCTCATGTCGCAACCACGCCACCAGTACCCGCCGTGGTCGCAGGGGCGGGACCCGCGGCCTGAACTACTTCAGCAGTTGAGGGAGCATGGGTTTTTAGTAGGCGAGGAGGCTGACCGGGTCTTGTGCCTGCCTGCCCCCAACTATCCGCAATTGTATGACGCTGACACGCTCTGTTCGGTCCTCGGCACCCCCACGCCAGCCGCCAGCGGGGCGAAGGTCGACCGTGACGGGTGCGTTTTCCCTGCTCCGAAAAACCCTGCTCCAATTCAATTTGGCTCGAGAGGCACGAGCCACCGACCGCGTGCGCGCCGTACGTGGGCGCTTGTCACGAGGCTTGGGCGGGTGGCCGTGTTGCGTCGCGACTCACCACAGCGTCGCGATATTCTTTCTCAGTGAAGCCGTGGGCGTCACCACCGCAGACGGTGACAGCCATGTTGGCGTATGCCATGGGCAAGATCTGAAGGAGAAGTTCCTGGACGGAATTGAATGGCGTGCACATCGTGGCCACCACGGAGGAGGGTAACCGAAGCGCCTTCAATGGTGCGGCGCGCGACACTAAATGCGGCGGATGGCGACACTTGTCGTGATATCCAATGAACTCGTCCGCAACAGAATTTCACTGCGGTTGTTGCTGACGAATCAATACGGTTATTTATGTTAGGTATCAACACTCTGGCGTATCTCTTGAGTTACTAGTACGCCGGTCAACCGGTCAAAGCTTATCAAATCCGATCAAAGCCGGTCAACGCCGGTCAAAGCCGTAGCCGGTCAAAGCCGGTCAGCAAACCCGGTCAAACCCGGTCAAACCCGGTCAAAGCCAGTCAGCAATGCCGGTCAGAATAAGCCGGTCAAAAGCTCAAAATCGGTCAAAGCCGGTCAAAGGGTCAATAACGCCTATGTAGTCGTCGACGCGGAGGGGAAACACGCGGTGGAGCGGCGTGTCGCGGCGTACGGCGCTGCGCCGAAGAATCCCGCCTGTCATAGCTACTTTGCAGGTCCAAGAGGTGCCAAAAGTGTGGTTAGAGATCTGCGCCTGAGGGGCGCACCTTGTCCGCGCTTTTGGTGAATCGTCGATAAAGTTCAGCCGTTTGCTGGAAGTCCAGAGTGCCCACACCTACCGCGTGCGGACATGAACATCGAACGGTTGACATTGCATTACCGCGCGATCAGACGAAAATTGAAGATGTGTACCGGTACACGTCCTGTCGCCATACAAAAATCCCTGACCACACTTAAGGCACCTCTTGGACCTGCAAAGTACAGTGTGCGTTTCCAAGAAAAGCAGGCCAGCAGCGCGTGGCGCAGCGTTGACGCGGACGGACGGCGCGCCGGACGCGACGTACTTAGATCGCGGTAAATCTTGTCGAGGAAACATGGTTTAAGACTACAGGTAATTGCGTTCAACATCGGGGAGCTGGGACTCCGTTTTTGTGGTCAGTTGGGTATCGGGAGGATCGGTCGGTTTACGGGAGCAATTTCGATTCTGGGAGCTTTGAGGATTCTTTCATTCGTCGCGGGGCAGAGGAGCTGTGGAAACAGAAGTCGCGTTTCGTGAATCACCCTCGTCGATCGTGGAACCTCCCTCAGAAGTCCATATCTAAAGTAGTAAGATAGACCTCAGAAAAATTCATTCAGTCTGCTGAAATCGGGCTCTCACCGGCCAAACAATCGAGCCAGACCTCGGAAATACATTCCGTTTGTTGAGTCGTTGGTGAGTTAAAATTTCCACACCAAAAAAGCAAGAAAGTGCTGAAATCGATGACCCCGACCCCACACCAGAATACTACGAACAGTGCCGTATTATGGGGATGGGGCATGGGGATGGGGCAGCCGCCCGGATCCGGTCCGGCAGTTTCAAATCCGGTGCAGATCCGGTGCGGATCCGGCCGGATCCCGCTACCGTTGCGGCTCACATCATGCGAGTCGAGTCGAGTCGCGTCGAATCCGAGTCGAGTCGAGTCGATCATCTTACAGGATACAGACACCTACAGATACAGGTCGCCATGGTGACCTCGCGCTGATTGGTCGAGGCACATCGACTGGTCTTATCCGAGGGTTATGCCATGGTTATCCAGACTCCAAAACAAGTTTTTTTGGGGGTAGCAAAAGTATTTGCGCGTACCTGTTTTTGTGTACCGGTCATTTTCACGGAGCCACGGAGCGGTTTGATTGGCTCATCGTAAGCCAGCAGGGCGATTCGCCAATAGATCTTCTGATTACGAGCAGAACAGATAAATTCCCACTCTTCGTACGCCCACGTAAGGAAAGTTAAGGGTTTGACACCCCCCAAAAAATAGCAAAACTGCAAGGATTGTGGCAAGATTATTGCAGAAGTCAAGATTGACTGTGCGATCTCTGCCGCCAACTCGCGACTTCGCGCCCGGGCAAAACACTGGCTATTTTTTTCCTGCTTTGGGGTTAAAAAAATATGGACTTCTGAGGGAGGTCCCACAGCCGACGAGGGTGATTCACGAAAAGCGACTTCCGTTTCCACAGCTCCTCTGCCCCGCGACAAATTAAATAAATATGGCGAATCGACGATCTATTGACTCAAAAAGTTTACCGCACTATGGCGAGCGTATTGACCAGTTGACTGGCGTACTAGTAATATCATAATATCCCATACGGGTCTTTCCACTCAACAGGATATCACTAACAGTCTACGCTACGCAGTACAGTCCCCGTACCAAATGGGCACATTTGCTCTTTGTCCCTTTTCTTTGAGTTAACTCGCCGATTTCCAAAAAGCTCTCGTGCGGCGCAACCTCTCCGTTTCAGAACGCCGCTCGTTTTTATGTCCCACCTCAGGATTTATGAGACCATTGGAATCGAGAAAATGAAGATACGAAAAACAAGACGAGCGTGGTACAAACATGGTTCAATCTGAACCATTCTAGCGAAGAGCAATTGTGACCATTTGGTACGGGGACTGAACTGCGTAGGTGGTCCTCTTGCTTTCAAACCCCCAAGCCGGGAAAGAAATAGCCAGTCATTTGCCTGGGCGGAAGTCGCGAGTTGCTGGCAGAGATCGCACAGTCAATGTTGACTTTGGACAGAATCTTGCCACAATCTTGCACTTTTGGCAGAATGTTCCACTTTTTTTCGGGGTGTCAAACCTGCAACTTTCCTTCCGCGGCGCGCGAAGAGTGGGAAATCATCTGTTTTGCTCGTCATCAGGACATCTATTGGCGATGCGCCCGGTTGCCTTACGATGAGCCAATCAAAACGCTCCGTGGCTCCGTAAAATGACCGGTACACAAAAACCGGTATACGGAATCACTTTTGCTGCCCGCAAAAAAACTTGTTTTTTTGGGAGCCTGGACAGCCATCGCAGATCGCACAACCCTCGGATAAGACCTGTCGATGTGTCTCGACCAATCAGCGCGCGGTGACCCGGGTCACCTGGCTTTGGAGTTTAAGAATGCGCCGAGCTAACATAATTAGCTCGGTGAGAGGGTAAATCCGCCAAACTGGCTCGGCCGGTCAACTTGGCTGTTTGACCCGGCGCGGGGCCCGATCGGCGGACTTGCTATCGGCAAAGCCCCGATCGGCGGATCTACCTGTGGCGAACTGAGATCGGCGATCCCACGTTTGCGTGGGTAAACAGTCCCCGATCAATCCAAGAAACCCGGTCCGCGCGACGCTGAACCGCCAAATTGAGCTCCGCCGAGGGCAACTCCGCCGATCGGGCTTCGCCAACTGTGAAACCGCCGCAGGGTGAATCGCCATCGGTCAAGCCCGCCGCAGTTGGCTCGGCGCATTCTTTAAAGCAAGAGGAAGTGGCCAGTCAGGCTGACCGACCACAAATGCCAGTGTCCTCCAAAATGCCCATTCACGTTTCGGCCTCAGAAATACGAAAGGTTTATAGGTTTTTGGGGTTTTTGGTTTAGGGTTCCAATCTGTCACCGAAAATCAGTCGTTTGGGGTGTCGCGCAAATACTTTTATCGGGGATCCGCTAGACTCCCCCGGCCTCCACAACTTTGGTGACGCCTTTGACGGGTTATAAACCGCGGCTTTCTAGGTTCACAAGTAGATCTGACTTCCCTGTGGGGCGCCGAGAAGCCACGACTTACGATATAACAGACTACAATTAGCTCAGAATCCCCCCAAAAACAGAAAATGGAATTCTTGAACCTAGAAAGCCACGGTCTACGACCCGACACAGCCGCCACCAAGGTTGTGGAGGCCGGGTAGGGATGGTTTAATATAATGCCAAATGATTTGGCCCGTCCAATATCACCATGGCGGAACACACTTTGACACTGTTTGCCCATACAAACCGCGAACACGCCTCTACTTCCACGCAAATTGTCGCTCAACTTCAACGCTCGTTTCATTTTTTTCCGCACTGTGAGAAAGCCGTCGCCGCCGTGCCGGCATCGATGCTTTGCGACAATTTGCGGCGCGGCGGCGCGTAAACGAAGATTCGTATGGCGATGTGGTCAGGATTTGAATGGCTGATTTGATCATTTCGGAATACACCCATTGCGGTAAAGTTTTTGGGAGTTAATAGACCATCGATTCGCCATACGTCGTCCCCTCCAAGAGTCCTTAGCGGGGCGTAGGCACGAAAATGCAGAAAACGCCACTGTAATCGGCGATCTGCATGGCGGCATGGCGCAGCGCCGCGCCGGCAGCGGCGGTCCTTCCACTGGTACAAAGGCTTTCTTTCGCTCATGGGATGACGCTCCTCTGGCAGCGGCGGCATATTCGGCGCGACGGCGTCGGCGGCGCGCATTGCGTGTCCCCATGTACATAATCAAGAGTTAATCAGTCAAACGCCATGCGCGCCGCCGACGCCGTCGCGCCGAATCTGCCGCCGCCGCCTGAGGAACGTCGTCCCGTGAGCGAAAGAAAGCCTTTGTACCAGTGGAAGGACCGCCGCTGCCGGCGCGGCGCTGCGCCATGCCGCCATGCAGAGCGCCGATTACAATGGCGTTTTCTTCATTTTCGTGCCGGCGCCCTACCAAGGATTCTTGAATGGGATGATGTATGGCGAATCGAAAGGCTATTAAATCCAAAACTTTTCCGCAATGGGTGTATTGATTCTCGGTTTTGAAAGGCTGATCTAAAAGATCATCAAGCAGGATTCAAACCTATTGTCAGTAGTAAAAATCATTATCAACTCGCGGATCCGGTCACGTTGTTGAGTGGCATGCCGTCGCCGGTGCAAGTGGATTTTGGAGTAGGCGCCGTTCTTTGTGACCGACCAGTACACGTGTTATTTCTGCGTTGCTTGGCAGTCTGGGGCGGGGGATTCCTGCGGAGGGATTCCTGTTCGGCTCGGATTCCTAGGGATTCCTTAGGGATTCGTTGCGTCACTCGTTCAGACGCGCTGTAGGGATTCGGGCGCCGAAGGCGCCCGCCGACGCAGAGGAGGTGTTCTCGGGTCATTTCGTTCGGGCGAGTTTTCGGGCGTTTTCGGGCATTTTTGGACGAATTTGGTTGTTTTTGGGCGAATACAGGCAGAATACGTACAAGCGTGGTGTTCGACAGGTATTCTGTCTGAACGCGGATTCCTAGGGATTCCTAGGGATTCCGACGTGCCCTGCCATATGCCAGGAATCCCCAGCCCAGTTGGCAGCCGCTCACTTCAACGTTCAAGCTCACCACAGAGATGGAACCTATGGGAGCTCCTCGCACGCTGAACCTGGCTGGGTATTATGAACCCCTCGTGCGGTCACAGGGGGCGTAAGGAACCAACGGTATTCAGCCAAAGGTCGGTAAATAGAGTGACTAGAGTAAATAGAGGCATTCCCCGCCGCGTCATCGACACGCTCTTCAACCCTCGTTCTTTTGTTAAATGACAACGTATGACGCGGCGCAATATCTGCCGGGCCCTACAGGGTGGGGCGCGAGGGGGCGCGGCAGGGGCTGGAGGAGTTTCTCGAGGTCAAGTACCGGTGCGTCGGCGGCCTCAGTGCCTGAGTCAAGTATGAATGCGGGAGCATATGGACCACACACGCAGGAGCGAGGAGGAGGAGCGGGCGTAGAGAGCCCAGAAAGCATGCTCGAGAAGGGGCGGCCAGGGGTCAAATCTCGAACGAAACGAAACCACCAATCACAAGCGAGATCTCGCGCGTTTATGACGACGCTATAACGTAGCTAGCATACAATGGGACGAATGCCAAATAATACCATAAGAGTATCACTGTCATTGACACGATCCGCGGAGCGCCTATCAACCTCATGCCCTAAACCCACGACCATCCGACTCTTGAACCTACCATCCTAACACTAACGCTTCCGGCGCACTTCTAATTTGGCGATACTCGCGGCGATGCTATCTACGATTGACAGCTTCGCAATGCCGGCGGCATCGGTGCCTGCGACCAGCTTCTCCAGCCCCTTGACCCCCCCCTCGGCCGCCTCCTCCTCCTCCTCTTCCTCCGGCGCCGCCTCCTTCGCCGCGTTCCCCGCCCTCTCGCCCCCCTCATCCTGCTCCTCGTCATTCCCACTTCCCGCCGCCGCCGCCCTTGCCGCCCTTCAGGGACTTACAGGCAGTATTATCTCCAGCTTCGGTTTAGGCCGTTTGTCCCTGAAACCAAATATGCTATCCACTTACTCGTAAAACCTCAAAGATGATCAACTGCCAGCTGAAAAAAAATAGTGACGGGGAATGTCACAGCCCTGCCGCCCTGGCCGCCCCCGGAACCGCCCTGACCGTGGCTTCAGCTTTGATGATAGTGACCTTGCCGGTGCATCGCTCCAGCTTGAAATTCCGCGTGCCCTTCTCCACCAAGCGCTTGCTCATCTCAGCGGGCTGCAGCCGCACGCCCACCGTGCCGGCCTCGCCCAGCCAGCAGGGTCAGTGAGAACAAGCACTCGAACCGAGGTCGGAGCATGACTCACCTTCAGGGTGAGAACTCGCACAGGCGCGCGGCGGAGGAGGAGCGTGACTTACCTTCAGGGTGAAAGCTCATACAGACGCCCGGAAGAGGAGACAACGTTTCGACCTCGGTACAATGCGCGTTTTGAGTAATCCCCCTACCAGGTACCCCAGGTGCTCGCACTGCCGCAGCACCCACAGCCGCCGGTTGTTGGTGCTGAAGAACCTCACCTCCTTCGAGGGGCCTCCCTTATCGGAGCCGCCCCGCGCTTTCCCAGTCCCACTCCCGACCCCGCCGCCGCCGCCGCCCTTCCTGGCCTTCCCGCCCCGCTTCTTCCCCCCGCCGTCCTCGTCGCTTGAGAACCCGTCGGTGCCGCCGCCGCCGCCGCCGACGCCGCTGACGCTCCGGCTTGCTTTCCCGGCACCGCCGCCGCCTGTCTTTTCCCTCTTCCCTTTGCCGCCGCGTTTCCCACCGCCGTTCTCGTCGCTCGACCACCCGTCGTCGACCCCGCCCCCGCCGTCCCCCCCCGCGCCGCCGCTGCCGCCCAGCACCACCTCCGCGCTAATTACCGCGATAGCCGGGAGGTCGTGTGCCGTCATCTCGCCCGAAGCAACCTGGTCGAGGGTGCTCTGCAACGTGCGCCCGCAGCCGCTGAAGTACGGAAGGATCTTACTGAACGTGTAGAGGATCTGGCTGGGCCTCAGGTGCACCAGGTCTCCCTGCGCCTTCGTGCCTGAGTCCGAAGCCTTGCCCGCATTGGCCGCGGTCCCCTTGCGGGTCTTGACGGTCTTGGGCGCGTTGTCGTTCCCCATTAGGGCGGTGGAGACCGTTGACGTAGAAATAAGTCCATCTCGACAACTGATGAGCAACTGCTTTGTGTATCTTGCGTCCACAAGAAATTTATGCTGACCCCCCGGTACCCGCCCGCGCCCCCCCCCACCGGATCCGCGCTGCGGCATAGCTAGACAATTCGTGTCGTGACCACGTGAGCACAGAGCAGGGGTAATAAGTTGAGTACCAGCGTAAGTACTGTACCAGTGATAAGACCGATATTCCTCCCCGACACCCTACCGAAGGTCCCGTGGCTGATCCACCCGGCCCAATAAACCCGTTCAAAGCCCCCACCACCTCTCTTCTCGCATTGCGCCACAAAGTTGGGCACTTTTCCCAGAAAACAGACTTTCGAGCGGAAGGGGACTGGCGAGGGAACGGAGAGGACTGGCGGGGGGGTTATTGAGAACAACGACTTGAACGCAGAACGGAACACAACTGTCCTTCAGGGTGCATGCTCACACAGACGTACGCGTCTCTGTCCGTGGTGGCCAGACCGTCGTATGAGCGTGTACCCTCGGCCCGATTGTGGTTTTTCGTCCATTCAACAAAGCGTTCGGTCGAGTCGGTGTTCTCAGTGACCCTCCTGGCGGGCGGGGGCACGGCCTGACAGCGGGGACGATGGTGGAGCACATGCGGGGCCAGATGCAGGAGCTGGTGGCGGCGCAGCTGTGGGACAGCGCGGAGATCCTGGGCGGGTTCCTGTGCGGCGCCTCCGCGGAAGGTGACTCGGTGCCGCCCGCCGACCGCGCGATACACCTGGTGTGTCCCCAGATGTTGCGTTGCCCGCCACGTCGTAGGGCGCCACGTGACTCTAGAAACGAGGGTCTGAAGTGTGGTGGATGACGTGTCGGGGGATATGTGCCTGACCCTGGCACCTGGCGCTGTTCGCTGACGTATTGTTGGGGAAGAAGGAGCATCGGCGGGCGCTGCAGTTCTACCGCCAAGCCTTACAGCTCAACCGGTTGGTGCCGCGCGTGCCCATCGCCGCGGGCACCCCGGGCGGCGGCGGCGGCGGCGGCGGCGGCAGGGGGGGCGCGGGGACCAGGGTGGCGGTAGATATGTTTAGCACGCCGGGGGTGGCGCCAATGACCCCCGGGGTTTCCGGGGGGCCGGTGACGCCATTGCACGAAGGGGCGATGGCAACCCCCGCGTCCGGACGCCTGGCAGCCACGCTGGCCGCGGCCGCCACCCCGGCGACGGCAACAGCGCCCACTCCGGCAGCGGCGGGCGCGTCCACCGCCTCTGAAGAAATGCTTCAGGAGGCGCCCGTGAAGTACAAGATGGGGCAGTGTCACTTGGCGCTAAAGGAGTGGCGCGCAGCGCTGGCCGAGCTGGAGACAATCCCCGCGCGCTGCAGGACGCTGCCCATCACGCTGACGCTGGCGCGCACGTACCAGCGCACGGGGCAGGGCCTCCTGGCCACCCCTGACTCAGCGGGCACTGCAAGCCGTGTGTCCCTGAAACCACTTGAGCAATCCCACCGGCATTGCCTGAAAGGCACGTAATGTTAGCTGGAAAGAGTACTGCCGGTGACGGCCCTGGCGCGGGGTACGAGCGCGCCGCCATCGCGTGCTTTAAGGAGTGCCTGCGCATCTGCCCCTTCGCGCTCGAAGCCATGACGGCGCTGGCACAGCTGGGGGTGCGCGGGGACGAGCTGCGGGCGCTGCTACCGCCGGCGGCGCAAATGGCGTTCGCGACGGCGGCGGCGGCGGCGGCGGAGGGGGGGGAGGCGATGGACCAGGGTGACGAGCGTGGCGCGGCAGGGGAGGAGATGGACGAGGATGTGGACGAGACGGGGGAGGGGCAGGGAAGCAAGGAGGCGGCGGCGGCGAAAGCGGCGGCGACGGGTTGGCTGTGGCGGCTAGCGGAGGGGCACGCGGCGCTGGCGTCGCACGACAACGACGCCGCCGTGGTCCACTTCACGCAGCTTTCCAACATGTTCCCGGACAACCTGCACGCCGGCCTGGCGCGCGCGGCGGCGGAGGCGGCGCGCGGGGACCACGCGGCGGCTGCGCACCTCTTCGCGCGCTGCCGGGCAGGGGGGGTATTGACAACAAGCACTCCACCGACGTTGCGGCCTGACCAGCCGAGCCCGTGTGTCTGTATGAGCAATGAGCATTTACCCTGAAGGTAATTCATGCTCCGATCTGGGTTGGAGAGCATGTTGTGTGCGGACCCTGGCTATGGGCCGCGGACCCGCACAACGTGACGGGAATGGACGGGTACGCCGCGGTACTGCACGAGCACTTCGGCAGCAGCGGCGACGCCGCCTCCAACCCCGCCGCCACCGGTGCCGTCCGGGGCTTCGGCCTCTCCTCCTCTGGGCAGGGCGGGTGTTCATAACAAGCACTCGACCGACGTTGTGTTCTGAGGAACCGAATCTGCGCGTCTGTATCAGCAGTCACCCTGAGGGTGAGTCATGCGGACACGTCTGGATCTCGGTTCGAGTGCTCGTTCTGAATGACCCTGCTGCGGGGCCGTCCACGGAGCTCAACCAGCTGACGCACGACCTATTGGCCACGGACAGTGCGCGACCAGAGCCCTGGGCGGCGGCGGCTATGTACTGGGAGTCGCGCGGGGAGACGCTCAAGGTAGGGCCTGCCAGATTATTGCCCGCCATGTCATCCAACGCATATCGATTCTCGAATCCTTGTTTCTTGACTTACGTGGCATCCTATGAATTAACGAGCAATATCGGCCAGGCCCTAGCTCACGGCACTGGGGTATGCCGATCGCGCGCTGCGCCTGGACGACCGGCACGTGGGGGCGTACCTCATCAAGGGGCAGCTGAGTCTGGGCCTGAAGCGCGCAGATGCCGCCGTCGCTGCGTTCAAGAAGGCGCAGGCACTGTCGCCCAGCATGCGGTCCTACGCCGGCCTCGTCGCAGGGTACCTGCTCTTGAGTCGGCACAAGGAGGCGCTGAGCTCGGCGAAGGAGGCGCTGCGGGTGATGCCCAACTCGGCGCACGCGATGTCGCTGCTGGGGGACGTGCACGCCAGGCAGCCCGAGGGCGGCGACCGCGCGCGCCGCGCGTTCGAGCAGGCGCTGCGCCTGGATCCCGCCGCGGCGTCTGTGGTGCTCAGCCTGTGCGACGTGCACGTGGCACAGGGGCGCTTGCAGGCGGCGGCGGCGCTGGTGCGGCGCCACCTGGAGATGCACTGCGCGGGGGGCGGTGACGTGGCGACAGCAGTGGCGTTGCACTGCCGCCTGGGCTCGGTGCTGGCCTCGTCCAAGGCGCCGACGGACGCGCTGGGTCAATATCAGCATGCGCTCAGCCTGGCACCCGAGAGCGAGGAGGCACGGCGGGGGATGGGGCGGGTGGAGCGGCTGATGAAGGGGCAGGACCCGGACGCGGCGGAGGACGAGGAGGACGAGGACGACGAGGACGAGGAGGACGGCGTCGGCGTCGGCGACGGCGGCGATGACGAGTCCTCGGATTTCTTAGGATAGACTGAGACTTTCGCGCGTCGTGCCGTGTCGTGTCGTGGATTTCTCTCTTTATAATAAGAAACCGGCGAAAGTCAATCATCAACTGCAGCACCAAATACATTACTAGTACTTCAGTACTGTGCGCAAGCGTGGCGAGAAGCATTTGGCAAGCATTGCGACAAACATGCCGGCATGGTTCATGTACTAGGGCAACGTTCCTGATGCCCCGAGGCGCTCACATGGCGAGCATCGAACCAACCCCATTCCCCATAACCATAACTACAGTGTAAGACAAGAGCACAAGACAAAATTAGTGGAGAGCGCGAGGCCACGAGTGGTTGCAACGGGGGCAAGGGCGAAAGCCTAGTTCCTTCCTAATATGAAGCGTCTCTCTATACGTCTCTCTCGAGGCCACGAGCTAGTGGTGTGTACTACTGCGTCGCCGCAGGCGGCAGCAGCACCGCCTCAACCTGATAGATCTTGCCGCCGCTGCTGTCCTTGCCGTCCCCGCCCGCGCTTGATAGAGTCGGCGAGACGAGTTTGATGAGAGTCACGAGTCATTAGGACAGGATTGATAGAATCGGCAAGACAAACATGACAATTTTGACGAGTCAGTAGGACGAATTTGGAAGAGTCAGCAAAGCAAGTTTGAATCCTTGCCTGCGCCGTCGCCGAGCGTGTTGACGCTGCCGTTCATCCCCCGCGCATTCTTGATGCTGGCGCTGAGGTCCAGGAAGTGCAAGAGCACCGCCGGCACCACCATGGCCAGCAGCAGGTAGATGAGCACCGGGCGCACGCTGCCCG
>Ga0307489_10001949_pt1 | contig 13747 bp, 17 predicted proteins | sample SB12metaG_FD_202247 | JGI IMG/M metagenome (GOLD analysis project Ga0307489, IMG submission 202247) | Sea-ice brine microbial communities from Beaufort Sea near Barrow, Alaska, United States - SB 1.2 | ecosystem: Environmental > Aquatic > Marine > Coastal | place: USA: Alaska | collected... | reverse complement strand
AGGATTCTGCAGCGAGGGCGGCATTGAGTGTCGCGGCGGCCGCAGCGGCGGCGTCGTAAGCAGTCGTGATCTCAATGTACGGGCGCGAGTTCAAGTTGGAAGCAGGGCCTTACACCCGTCAACTTTTTGGCACAGCCTGAGCACTTTCTGTGTGATATGCCGTCTAGCTGTGTGGCGTCAGTGACGAAAACGGAGCAGGGTGAGCTGAAACTGGACGAGTGTCATCCCTTGGTTGGAAGCAACACTTGAAAGCAGTTAATCATATTGTATTTAGTTTCCACGCGCTGAATCCAGGCCGTTTCAACACGGGCTTAAATGAGGTTCAACTTGCACCTCGCCAAAACCCCACCAGAGCCGCGTTGGCTTCAGTGACCGCATCCGTTTCCTTGAACGAGGGACACATCCAATATGCTCATGCAATATGCTCGCCACGGGGTCCAAGGCGGAAACTTGGTGCCTCCTGATACATGATCAAGCGTCTCTCTCCTTCTATGCTCGTCGCTGGGTGTCATACAACGTGAGTCAACACAAGAATCAGAAACCAGGGTTGCAGGGTCCACATGTGGGTGGTGCCGATGACTTGGCGAGCATTATTTTGGGTGCAGAGTATGTGTAGGGGGTGTTTGAGGGGGAAGTATGGAGATTTTTTCCCCACCGCTTTCTTCGTGGCGATTTCTTCAGCAACAGCGGCGGCCGTTTTCTCGCCGGCGGCGATGGCGAGGTCACCCAGACAGTAGGGACTGACCAAGGGTTTACTCTCGTTTACTTTTCAGCTGAACCTGAGCCGTTTTCTTCATTGACGCCACACAGCCAGACAGCGTATCCCACAGAAAGTGCCAGGGTTGAGCCGAAAAGTGGACGAGTGTACAAGGGGCTTACACTCGTCCACCTACAGCTCATCCTGATCCGTTTTTGTCACTGACATCACACCGCGTATCGTTCCAATTGCTCAGGTTCAGTAGAAAGTGGACGCGTGTACGCCTCCTACCAGGCGAGCGGCTTCAATAGCGCGGCCACGCTCGTACTCGGCGACACGATCCTTTTCGACGGTGGCGTTCCGCCACACTGTAGGGGCGCACGGATAAATTGAAAGCAAAATTTGTGATCAGTGTGTTTGAGCATTTGAAGCAATTGTCAACCGGAATCCCCTCCTGGAAAACTCGGCTCTAATGAACTGAAGATGCTTGGCTAATAGTGACCCAAGGGGGTAAATTTTGCATGTTTTGTTCTGTCTCAGGCTTTGCTTTAAATGTCATACATGATTCAGTTTCACATACTGAAACCAGGCACGCGGGTGTTCAACTTGCACCACCCCACCACGTAGATTCGGCGAGATCGGACTCAACCTTGCGCCAGGGGCTTACACTGGTCCAATTTCAGGTCAAGCTGAGCCGTTTCTGAAATACAGCCTAAACACCCCTTGATACCCCCTAAACACCCAATAAACAACCCCTAAATGCACCCCCTATCCCACAGAAAGCGCATACGTCGAGCTGAAAAGTGGACGAGTGTAAGCCCCTGCCTTGCGCAAGTCGTGAAGAACGGTGGCGTCGGTGGCAAACTGAGTGGCGGTAGCGGTGATACCGTCTTCGGTAGTGAGGGCAGCAGCGGAGGCCTCGGCTTGCTCGATGTGTAGTGCCACAAGTTGAATTTGAAAGCAAGTGATAATGAAGTGGTTAGGAGTTCTCCCGTAGGGTTAGTGGGTGGTAACGGGGTGTTCAGGGGGTGTTTATGGGGCATTCAGGGAGTGTTGAGGGGCACAAATTGAAAGCAAAATCCGAGACCACGTGTGGTCATAGCTTCAAGCGTTGATACCACTGGCGCTTTCAGCACGGGATCTGATACTGTCAACATGCACCTCCCTACCGAGGGTAGCGACAATACCAGCGATCAGGGGCTTACACTCGTCCACTTTCAGCTCAACCTGAGCACTTTTTCGTGGAGTACGCTAAATGGCGTACGCTAAATGGCGTCAGTGACAAACAAGGCTCAGATTGAGCTGAAAAGTGTACGAGTGTAAGCCCCTACCTGCGATGGAGGTGGCGGCTTCGATGTCAATGGCGGTCATATCCTGGATGTAGCGGCGAAAGTTGCATTTTTCTTTTTACGTTTATCGAGCCCAAAGGCGCGTCACATAAAGGTTTTCGCTTCATCATGTGGCATCCTTGGATTCTAAGGTATCCTCCAGCCTCAAGTGGAAACTTCAAGATTCGGATTCGGTCACCAACCCAATCCGCCACATGAAGCGGACAAACCCTATGAAGTCTGTCAAGGTTTACGGCCATATCGAGGGGCATTTGACAGCACATGTTGAAAGAAGTGCATCGTATCTCAAGCGCTGAAATCAGGCGCGCTTTCAAGACGGATTTTGAGACCATCGTCGTGCACCGCCTTACCTTGATGGCTTTGATGGTTTCCGTGTACTTGCTGGTTGTAGGGGCGGAGCAAACTTTCAAAGCAAACTTGAAATCCGTTTAGCATGTTTGAGTTTCAAGTGCTGACAACAGGCGCTTTCAATACAGGTTGAAAGAAAAGTTTGAAAGGCGTGTATCGCATTTTAGTTTCAAGTGCTGACATCACGCTTCAAATTTCAACACGTGTCAACTTGAACCACCCCCGCCTGGCGATGGCGCGCGTATTGAGCGCGGCCACAGCATAAGGACTGACGGGTGACGGATAATATTGGGCAATGGGCACTTCATCGGATGCCATGTAATTCATGCAACGAGGGTTCGAAATGCATTGGATGATTTGCTTGGAGGTCATCGTCCGTCAGACCCCCTAAACACCCCCTAAACACACGTTGACACCCGCTACACACCTTAACACCCCCTAAAAATCCGCTACACACCCCCTTCACACGCCATTATCCGTCAGACCCCACCACAGCAGCAACGCGCGCGGTGGCTTCGTGCTCTTCGGCGATGTTCTCGGCGAGTTTCGCGGCCACCTCCAAACAGGGCCCGTGTAGGTTGTCGAGGGGGTGTTTAGGGGGTGTCAGGGAGTGTTCGGGGGGGTGTTTAGAGGGTGCTTATGGGGGCGGCTCAACCTGAGCAAATTTTGTGGGGCATGCTGTCTGGCTGTGTGGCGTCACGGCTCGAGTTGAGCTGAAAAGTGGACGAGTGTAAGCACTAGGTCCCTACCTCAAACGCGATTTCAGAAGCCATGGCGTAGAGGCGAACGTTGAAAATGAAAGCATCACATGAAAGCAGTTCATCACATATAAGTCTCAACAAGCGCTGACACCAGGCGCGCTTTCATCCACTCTGTCCGCTTTTGGTGACGATGGAGAAAACGTGATTCATGGGTGACCATACTCAGTTCATAGGCACTCAGCACACAGGCTCTCAGTCAATAGATCCTTCAGTGGATTGAAAGTTCAATTCACAGCCAAGGAGACAGGAAACGGGGACCCAAACATGGGGTTCAACCGGTTTCAACTTGCACCACCTCACCGTGACTTCGAGAGCGGTCACCCTGACAGAGTCCGCGGTTGCCTTCGTGGCTGCGGCCACGCATGAGGGTCATTGAGAACAAGCACTCATCCGAGATGGGACGCGCCCGCATCACTTAACTCAAGGGTGAACGCAAAATACTTCATACAGACGCGCGGATTCGGGTCGTGGGTAAACATCCAGTAAACACCCCCTCCACACCCCTGAACATCCCCTAAATACCACCTAAACACCCCCTGCCACGACGTCCTCCGCTTTGATCGTAGCAGCGACCACGACGGCGCCAACAGCCAGGGCCCTCGTATTTCAGCTCAACGTGAGCCGTTCCCCTAGTTGATACCACTCGAACCCACTCAAATGTGCTCTAGTCAAGCTGTAATTGAAAAGATTGGAATGCCCCTCAACTTGAGCTCTGCTCCCCCCCTCCCCCTTTGAGACCACTCGAGACAACCCAAATGTGCTAAAGTTAGACTGGAAATGGTTCGATTGGAAGGCTCTGGATGGAAGGCCCTGCCAGCAGCTTCAATGACAGCGTCGGCAGTGAGTTTGTTCCACTCCGCAGTGTAGGGACTGTCAGATAATGATTGCCACCTCATACAGTACAAATCGACTCAGGAAACGAGAATTCAAGGTACGTGGGGTGACGAGGTGCTTATAAACCCATTTCGGTAAAGGGGCGCCTCATGTACGATTTGTATATACCGCGAATCGACCGTCGATTGATTCAACGGCCAATGCACCCCATGTACGAATATTGGAATTGGACGATACATGGGGAATCGACGGTCTAAGGACTCCCCTGCATCACCGAAGGGGTTCGTCATCCGTCAGTCCTTACTGCAGTGGTGCTGATGACGCGAGCATGAGCCTTTGTGTAGCGGCGTAATTTGCAATTGAAAGCACATTAAAAAGCAGTTTATCGTATTTCAGTTTCAAGCGGCTGAAACCAGGCGCTTGCAAGTTTCAACACGGCTATACGGGTTTCAACGCGGTTCAACTTGCACCACACCACGTTTTACGTGAAAAGAAGACGAAATCAAAACCATACCTTGAAACAAGATTATTGTATGAAGTGTTGTCAAGCGCGGGAACCAGGCGCTTTCAACTTCAACCACCCCACCTTTGCTTGCACGTCCACGCAATCGGCGGCTCCGGGGTTGACGTATTTACCCGCGATCAGAGGCTGACTCTCGTCCACTTTTAAGCTGAACATGAGCTCACTGACGCCACACAGCTAGATAGCGTATTCCGCAAAAAGTGCTCAGGTGTAAGCCGAAAAGTGGACGAGTGTAAGCCCCTGCCCGCGACGGCCGGTGTGCTTGGGCGGGTGGCGTTGATGAGGCGTGTGGCCGCGCTTGCGCCGGCGGCGCGTCGCGGCCCAGCCTGGCGAGCCTGCGAGGGGAACGTGGGTGCATGAGGTAAACGTGTGTGAATGAGGGTAACGTGGGTGAGTGAGGGGAAATTGGGATAGTGAAGAGAGGAATATACATGGACGGAAGTAAGTGTCGTTTTTTCATTCTGAACACACATGTCAGAAGTTAATACTGGCACTTGTCGGTTTCCAATGCGCACAAGACACTTGTCAAACTTCAAAAAAGACACTTGTCGTTTTTCAATCTGAACAGACACTTGTCAGGATTCAAAACAGACACTTGTCGTTTTTCAAACAGAACAAGACACTTGTCAAAAATTAAACAGACACTTGTCAACTCAGCCGCTTTTGTCGTGAGCCTCGCGCCCCGCGGCCGAGGCGGGCACGCGCGCCGCCGCTCGCTCGCCAAAGACAGTCTTGCCCCACGCCATGTCACGCGGAGGGAGGCGCACGCGGTTCGCGCCCGCCGCCGCTTCGACCTTCCGGGCTTGGTGGGGCGGAAAAACGGAGCGGAAGGTAAAGTTTTGACGCAGAGGCAGAGGCGGAGCGCTGGCGCGGCGCGCGGGTCGTCGCGCGTAACGCGGGGCCGGACCCCGGCGCAGTGTATCCATGCCAATCATTCGCGCTTGAATGCAAGAGGTGGAGGTCGCGCGGCGCCTGTCTCTCGCCCCGCGCCAGAAGAGGCAGGGCGCCGCTCGGGCCAAGGGGACCGAGTCTAAACCTAGCCACGGGGGCGCACCTGTTGCGCGGCACAGGGCGCGGCGCAGAGGACGGCGGCGAGCAAGGCCGCCGCGAGTATGAGTGCGGCGCGGGGGCGCGGCATGGCGACGTGTGTGAAAGCTGTCATGTTGTAGTTGAGAGGGGAGGCTGCAACGTGTTCGTGTTGCGTGGTCGTGCACGCGAAAGTGACCGCCACAGCGTCAGACTCCATATATTTGGGGCGCAGAGGCGTGTGCCGCAGCGCGTCGCGCGTAACAACGATTTCACCTGCTTGAACGGCCGAAACAGGATCCAAACGATTGCATCAAGCTGCGGTATTGTAATATCGGCAGTACGAATAGTACAGCCTGTATCTAGACTAGGAGCTAAAGCTCCAATCTACTCCTCACTCTTCTCTAGCGTCCTAGCGTTGTAGTACATATATCGACACGTGGCAGACTGGAGCAGAGCGTCGCCTCGATACGAGTGTGCGTACACTTCATCGGTGCGCCGCAGCAATGAAGCCCGTTTCAAATCATTTGTCATTGGCTGCCGAACCACCCTCCCACAACGCCGCTCAGAATCTGAACGTTCAAATCGGAGAAGGGATTTGAAAATTGACCACTTCATCCACCGAACATGTCCACCGAAAGTAAACAACGCCATCCCGCAACGTGCGGCGGCAGTGGCGGATTCGGCGGACTGGCGGGAGAGAATATCACGGCAACACTACGCACATCGGCTGTGGGAGGTGATCGGGGATGGTCCGCAGCGCGGTATGGTCACGATTCCTGTCCTTGCGACATACGAACACCACCCTGCCCAACAGTTGAGATCTGATTGTTTTCCTCACAGATGGGCTTCCGTCTATGAACTCAAGAAATGTCCAATTCACCGTTTGACCCCCCCAACATATCTGCGTAGCAAGCCAGAGCCGGGCAGAAAATTAAGGACGAGCTGGTGCCTTGTCTGTGGATAAGCAACTTACAGTAAGTTGGACTTTGGTGTTTGGCCAAAACTCCCAACTCACGACCGTAGTAGGATGTAATACGGTTAGTGCGCAGTACAGACAAGGCACTAGCTAGAGCTAGACATAGGATTGGAAGACGGGTAGTACGCAGATGAGACGAGGGACTAGAGAGCGACAGGATTGGAAGACATTTGTCGCCCTGAACGAGATGGGAGACACAGAGATGAGCGGCTCATGCTTCACGCCGAAAGTTTGACTCTCGCCGCTGATTACGCGAGACAGAAACCTGACGAGCGTTAATGGCGACCTTCACTTAATTCACTCGCTGTTCGTTAAGATTGAGGCTGAGGGAGGTTAGCAAAACAATTTAAAACTCAGCGTCAGGTCTGGTATTGAAGATACGGGATCGGAATCCGATCGACCAATCAGAACTGTCCATTTCGAAAATCCCACCGACCGACACGCCGACTGTCCGACCGGGTCGCGATGTTTGAGTAAACAGACTCTCGATTTCGAGGATCTCAGGGGGACATGCACGGGGGTTATTGAGAATAACGACTCGACGGCCAGATCGACGTTCGCGAGGGCGTGGGTAAATGCCCATACAGACACGCGGACTCGATTCGTGATCGCCGACCGACCGCAGACTATCGTATGGGCATTCACCCTCAGCTCGCGAACGTCAATCTGGCGGTTTATGGCGATCTGGCCGTCGGTCGAGTCGTTATTCTCAATAACCCCCCTGACATGTCTTCCCGACACCGAGTACAAGGGCCAGCCTAAAAGGCGTAACAGGACTGGAAAGACGAGTCGCGCCGCGAGCGAAAGGGGAGAGACAGACTTGAGTCTCAAAGAGAGTGTATTGTAAACACCCGCTCAGATCCTACGCACGGTTATTTCTGTCAAATCCCTCCCCGTCCCATCCCATCACATTCCCTCCCACACCACGCCTGGTCCAGTGCTCCCAAAATTCATCCACTGACACCCGAGCATTCGAGCCATATGGCCGGGCAAGCGCAGCTCACATTGTGCTCTGCTTGCCGCCTGTATTTTCAGTATATTCACAGTCGGCCTCATCATACACGCGGAAGCGTCTCTCTCCCACTCTCACTTCCCTCCCCTGCCCTGCCCTTCCCATCACTTTTTTGTTTTTTTTCATCACCTCCTCACCTCCTCACCGCACACCTGCTCGTGTGCCCCCGAATTAATCCGTTGGCACCCGCGCAGCAGGGGTTTTCACTCGTCCGCTTTCAGCTCAACGTAAGCACTTTCTGTTTACTACAAGCGTTCGGTTTCGGCTTGACGTGAGCATTTTTCGTGGGTTACTTTGGAAGTTTGAGAGACAAAAACTTTTCAGGTTGAGCTGAGAATTGGAAGGTTGTCGTGGCATCAGTGACCAAAAACGGCTCAGGTTGAGCTGAGAAGTGGAAGAGCGTAAGTCCCTGCCGCGCAAACTATGCTTCTTGATTGGAAATCGCGCAGCGTACATCGGGGCATAGGGGCTGACACCCATGTCTCAGCTCAACGTAAGCACCTTTTGTTGGGACACACGCCTCCATACTTTTTCGATCGTCGTGAGCACATTTTGTGGTCTAGGTTGTGTGTTTGAGTGACAAAACCGACTCAGTTTGAGGTTGGAAGTGGGCCTAGCGTCGGTTCAATGGTGACAGCCTGGGGTCAGCCTGGGGTCAGCCTGGAATCAACCTGGAGTCAAACTGAAGTCAAACTTAGGTCAAGCTGGGGTCATCCTGGGGTGAAAGTTGGGTCAAACTGCGGTCAACAGGGGGTCCACACGGGGTCAACCTAGGTTCAACCTGAGGTCATCACTGGTTGAATCTGGGGTTAAACTGGGGTCCAAATGGGTTCATCCTGGGGTCAACCAGTGTTAAACTTGGGGTCGACCTGGGGTCAACCATTGGTCGAAATGGGGGTGGTTAGGGTGTGTTTAAAGGGTGTTCAGGGGGTGTTGAGGGGGATTTTTGAGGTATTCAGAGAATATCCGATATGCCCTACTGCAGCTCGGCGTTTACAACTTTACGCAAAGGCCAAGATGTGGGGGCGCGAGTTAGAATTGAATGCAGCATGAAAGCAAGCATTGTATTGGCATTGTATTTTACTTTCAATCGCGAAAACCAGGCGCTCTCAACACGGCTTTCAACGCGTTTTAACCTGTACCGCCCCAGGGGTGATTATGGGGTGTTTACGGGGTGTCTAGGGGGTGTTCAGGTGGTGTTGTGAAGGGGGTGTTAAGGGGGCCCCACCAAGGATGCCTCTGTGAATTTCTTCGCGGGTCACACGGAGCACGTCGGCTAGGGCCAAGTACATAATGCTCGCCACTTCATCCACCGAACATGCGGTGAGTGGATGATGCCCGCCGCGTCATAGGACGACATTCCACTCTAATACTAGCCCTTGCAAATGATGCAGGCCACGTCATACGCCGTCATACAACGCAACCAACGGGGGTCTGGAGGGTAAAAGCAAATGATGCCGATGCGTGAGATGCGTTGTTTACTCAGTTCGATGGCGGTGACGTTGAGCTGACCCCCAACACCTCATAGAAACCCTCTAAAACAACCCCTATAACCCCCAATACGCCCCATGAACACCCCATAAACGACCTTGAAGCACCCCCTAAACACCCCATGAACATCTCAGACACATGCCCTGAACACGCCCTCAACACCCCCTATACACCCACTAAATACCTGTATGCTCCAATGAGGCTCTCTAGCCGACTTCACCTTAGTCTGCAGAGGTATTCGTGCGTTCAAAGGGGCGCGTTGGTACAACGGGCTTGGGTCTGATGACCCTATGATACCATCAGAGAACAAAGTCATCTTGACGAGTCACGGACCCAAGCCCTGTTGAATCAACGCGTCCCTCTGAACGCCCGAATACCACTACAGACTACGGTGAATCATGTCGGCTGCAGAGCCCAATTGGAGCATACGGGTATTAAGTGGGTGTTTGAGGGGTGAATTGGGGGTGTGTAGGGCGTGTTCAGGGGGTGTGTATGGGGGGTTTTATGTGGTGTTTGAAACAGAAAGATACTCTGCTCAAGCCTTGCCAATGGCTGAGGATTCCGCGGCGAGGGCGGCGTTGAGGTTGGCGGCGGCCGCGGCGGCGGCGTCGGAGGCAGTCGTCACCTGATTGTAGGGGCGCGAGTTCAAGTTTGAAGCAGGGGCTTACACTCGTCCACATTTCGGCACAGCCAGAGCACTGTTTACGTGATACGCTGTCTAGCTGTTGTGCGTCAATGACGCAAACGGGTCAGGGTGAGCTGAATTTGGACGAGTGTAAGCCCTTGATTGGAAGCAAAACTTGAAAGCAGTTCATCGTATTGTAGTTTAGTTTCCACGCGCTGAAACCAGGCGCTTTCAACACGGATTTCAATGAGTTTCAGCTTGCACTTCGCCAAAACCCCACCTCAACTGCGTGGCCTGCAGTAACAGCATCCGTTTCCTTGAACGAGGGGACACATTGTATATGCTCATGCAATATGCTCGCCATGGGGGCCCAGGTGGAAGCCTGGTGCCTCTTGATACACGAGGAAGCGTCTCTATCTCCCTTTGTGCTCGCCGCTGGCTGTCAGCGAGTCAACATAAGAAACCAGGGTTGCAGGGTCCACATGTGGTGGTGCCGATTACGTGGCGATCATTATTTTGGGTTTGCTTCGGGTATGTTAAGGGCGTGTTTAGGGGGTGTTTGAGGGGTGTTCAGGTGGTGTACAGGGGGGATGTAGGGGGTGCGTAGAGAGTGTGTAGGGGGGTTTGGTCCCCACCGCTTTCTTCACGGCGATTTCGTCGGCGACAGCGGCGGCCGTTTTTTCTCCGGCGGCGATGGCGAGGTCACCCGGACATTAGGGTCTGACCAGGGGCTTACACTCTTCCACTTGTCAGCTCAACCTGAGCCGTTGTCGTCACTGACGCCACACATTTCGAACCCTGTTTTTTTAGACTTAATCGGGATCCAGTGAGGACTGAGGACTGACGGATATTGCTCACCACGTCATCCAATGGATTCTGCACCCTCTCGTTTGAGTTAATCGACATCCTGTGAGGACTGAGGACATACAGATATAGCTCACCGTGTCGTCCAATGTATTTTGAATCCTTGTCTTTGAGTCAGTCATGTTGGGCAGACTAGTGGACGAGTGTAAGCCACTGGTCCCTCCTACCAGGCGAGCAACTTCAATAGCGCGGCCACGCTCGTACTCGGCGACACGGTTCATCTCAACGATAGCGCCGCGCCACGCTGTAGGGGCGCACGGATCAATTGATAGCAAAATTTGAGAGCAGTGTATGGCATTAAAGCAATTCTCAACCGGCTTCCCCTTCTGGAATACTTGGCTGTAGGTGGACGAGTGTAAGCCCCTGGTTTCAACGTGCACCACCCCACCACGTGGATTCGGCGAGATCGGAATCAACCTTGCGCGCGTCGTGAGTCACAGTGGCGTCGGCGGCAAACTGGGTGGCGTCAGCGGTGATAGCTGCTTCGGCAGTGAGGGCGGCAGCGGAGGCCGTGGCTTCTTCAAGGTGTAGTGCCGCAAGTGGCATTTGAAAGCAAGTGTTTATGGTGTGTTGAGGAGGTCTTTACGGGGGGGGTCAAGGGGTGTAAAGGGGGTGTTCAGGGGAAATTTAGGAGATGTTGAGGGGCGCAAGTTAAAATGTTAGCAAAGTCCGAAAGCACTTCATCGTGTCATAGCTTCAAGCGTTGATGAAGCTGGCGGTTTCAACACGGGTTTTGATACTGTCAACCTGCACCGCCCTGCCGAGGGTAGCGACAATACCAGCGATCAGGGGCTCACACCCGTCCACTTTTCGGCTCAACCTGAGCACTTTCTTGCGGGATACTCTGAGCGGCGTCTGTGATGAATCCGGCTCAGGTTGAGCTGAAAAGTGAGCGAGTGCAAGCCCCTACCAGCGATGGAGGTGGCGGCTTCGATGTCGATGGCGGTCATATCCTGGATGCAGCGGCGCAAGTTGCATTTTTATTTATTTGTTATGATGTTTATGGAGCCCAAAGGCGCGTCACATGGATACTTTGATATCAATATCAACATGTGGTCAACCCAATTCGCTGTTTCAAGCGGACAAACCCTGTGAAGTCTGTGAAGATGTATGGCCATATCGAGGGGCATTTGAAACAATTTTTGAAAGCAGTTTATCGTGTTTCAGTTTCAAGCGCCGAAATCAGGCGTGCTTCCAAGACAGGTTTTGAAACCAGCGTCGTGCACCACCTCACCTTGATGGCTTTGATGGTTTCGGTGTATTTGCTGGTTGCAGGGGCGGAGCAAACTTTGAAAGCAAAGTTTGAAAGCCGTTTAGCGTATTTTACTTTCAAGTGCTGACACCAGGCGCTTTCAACACAGTTTTGAAAGCAAAGTTTGAAAGCGAAGTTGGAAAGTCGTGTATCGCAATTTAGTTTCAAGTGCTGACACCAGGCCAGGGGGTTCAAGTTTCAACACCATGTTAAACATGTGTGAACTTGCACCACCCCCACCTGGCGATGGCGCGCACGTTGAGCGCGGCCACCGCATAAGGACTAACGGGTGAATGTTCGGCACGTCATCGGCTGCCATGTGACTCATGCAACGAGGGTTCGGAATCCATTGGGTGACTTGCTCTGAGGTAAATGTCCGTCAGACCCCCTGAACACCCCCTAAACACCCGCTTAACACACCTCAACACCCGTTACATCCCCCCTAAACAACCAAGTATTCTCCAGACCCTACCACAGCAGCAACGGCCGCGGTGGCTTCCTGCCTTTCGGCTTCGTTCTCGGCGAGCTTCGCGGCCACCTCAACATAGGGCCCGTGTAGGGCCCGTGTATGGTGTTGAGGGGGTCTTTCCGGGGTGTCAGGGGGTGTTTAAGGGGTGTTTATGGGGGTTTCAGGGGGCCACCGTGGGTAGCAAGGGGGTGTTTCAGGGGTGTTTAGGGAATGTTTAAGAGGTGTCGAGGGGGTGTCTAGGGGGTGTTTAGTGGATGATTGGGGGAGGTGGAGGTGCTTTAGGGACACGAAATGCTCGGCGAGAAGGGACTGAATTTCATGTTCGTTGAGTTATGTCGATGTTGAACGAGAGGCTCCCCGACAAGTGACTGAAGTTCATCTTCGTTGAGTTATGCATGATAACTGAGCAATTTTCGACAGCTTGACCGATTTTAAGAAGCACCCTATGACGTGGCGAGAAGTGTCCGACAGTCCCTACCAGGGGCTTACTCTCGTCCAGTTTTCGGCTGAACCTGAGCACTTTTGTGGGGCACGCTGTCTGACTGTGTGGCATCATCAGAGACAAAAACGAATCAGATTGAGCTGAAAAGTGGACGAGTGTAAGCACCTGGTCCCTACCTCAAACGCGATTTCAGAGGCCATGGCGTAGAGGTGAACGTTGAAACTGGAAGCATAACATGAAAGCAGTTCATCACATGTTAGTGTCAAGCGCAGAAACCAGGCGCGCTTTCAACCACTCTGGGTCCGCTTTTGATGGCGATGGAGAAATTGTGAGTCTGGGGTGAACAGACTCAATTAACAGACTCTCCCTGAATAGACTCTCCATTAATAGATTCCCGGTCACAAGATTCTGAGTTAATAGACTCTCGACTCTCGGTTACAAGATGGATTGAAAGTTCAATTCACAGCCAGCGAGCCGGGGAACGCGGAACCTAACACTGGGTTCAACTGGTATCAACTTGCACCACCTCACCGTGACTTCCAGAGCGGTGACCCTGACAGAGTCCGCGGTCGCCTTCGTGGCTGCGACCACGCACGAGGGACATCGAGAACAAGCACTCGTCCGTGATCGGACGCGGCCGCATCACTTACCTTAATATTGAAGGCAAAATACTTCATACAGAACATCCCCTGAACACCCTCTAACCATCCCATGATCCCCCCCTGCCACGACGTCCTCTGCGAGAATCGTGGCAGCGACCACGACGGCGTCAACAGCCAGGGCCTTCCAATTGTCCCTGTTTCAGCTCAAGTTGAGCCGTTCCCCCAGTTGATGACCTTGAAACCATTCAATGGTGTTGAAGTTAAGTTGTAATCGGAACAATTGGAAGCCCCCTCAACTTGAGCCGTCCCCCCCCCCTGAGACCTGAGACCACTCGAAACCACTCAAAGAAGGGGCTCCAGTCAAGCTGTAATCGGAAGGATTGGAATGCCCCTCACCGTGAGGCCCCCCCCGCCCCCGCCCGCCCCCGGCGGGGCCCGCGGGGGCCCCGCCCGGCGCGGGGCCCCGCCGCGCG
>Ga0307489_10001948_pt1 | contig 13747 bp, 15 predicted proteins | sample SB12metaG_FD_202247 | JGI IMG/M metagenome (GOLD analysis project Ga0307489, IMG submission 202247) | Sea-ice brine microbial communities from Beaufort Sea near Barrow, Alaska, United States - SB 1.2 | ecosystem: Environmental > Aquatic > Marine > Coastal | place: USA: Alaska | collected... | reverse complement strand
AGGCTACATTCGGGGGGTTCTGGGGGTAGTCAAACCGGAGACTGGGTTTAAGGGGTTAGACTAGGAGGCGAGGAGAGGGAATATGTTTTGGCCTGAATTCAGTTTACATTATTACAAAATACTTAAAAAAGGAAGGCTAAACAGCCAGGGGGAACTAGCCCCGTACTCTCTGAAGGAGAGTGAAACCTGTGTCCTCTCACTAGAGCTAGAGAACCCCTGCCGGTGCTAAAAGCACCGCCCAACGCACAGAAAGGGATGGGAGGGTGAAGGCGCACAATCGTGCGCACAAGGCAGAGAATGGCCTCCTGAGCTAGACTAATCCAATTAATAGGGTAATGAACATTAGACTAGGAGGCGAGGAGAGGGAATATATTATGCCGAAGAGTTTGGTGCCACAGGCACCCACAGCTCCAGCGTCAGGGTGCGTCCTCGAGCAGCCAGCCGAAGAAAAAGCTGGCGGCAGGCGAGGGGCGCACCGAGGGGTCAATGTAGTCGTTGACCACGTCACCGTTCTTGGCCCATCCGCCGAAATAGCGGATGACCTCGAGAGTGACCCGAATGGCGCGTGCAGCGAACGCCGCTCCCTTGCGGAGACTGTGTGACGTCCACGTGTAGCCAAGTGGAGGCGCAGCCCCAACTGCGTTCAGCGCTGATTTCATCCATGTGTCCTGGATGGCAGCTGTCCAACGCGAAGGCGTGTCGCCAGGGAGAGCCCACGGGTGAGTCGGCGGCGAGAAAGTTGTGCCTTGAGCAACGACATACGCAGCGCTGCCAGCAACCGCGTAGGCCAGCAACATGGCTGCCATCGCAGGATGCGCGGACACGGGAACGGAAATCGTCGTCACCTTGTTGAGGGCCAGTCGCTTCTTGCCTTTTACAGAGTTTGAGAAGTGACGAAACTGACGGTCGGCATGGCCGACCGGATCCACCGTGAGATTACCGACGCTCAAAGAGTGCGTGGTGTCGGAACGATTAAACCACTGGAAACTCACAACAGTGGCCAGGGCGTCTCTGAAAGCCCGCAGGGCCTCCCGGATTATGAGTGCTTTCTGCGATAGAGAGAGAGCGAAATCATGAATTTGCTTGGCCACAACTGCCGGCAAGGCTGCGCGGCGGGTTGGCTCCACCAGCGGCACTTGCAAACCAGCGAGACCTGCCTGCGCATCAACCACCATGGGACCCATGGAAACGGGTTGCCGCTGATGGTCCTGAAGACAGCGATTTATTGCACTGATGTACGGTTGCATGCTGCCCGCCGCGATGGTATTCAAAGATCCAAGGTACGCGATGTACCGAATGATCTGCGCAGCGGTGACGTCGAGAGGCGTAATGCTCTCGATGCGGCAAAAATTGAAGAAATGGTTGAGCTCACTGAGATATCCAGTGTATGCGCTCTGTTCCTTTGACGACGTGAGGAGCGCCAAGGCAAGATAATCAAGAGCGTCGGTGCCAAGTAATGGAGCCAAAGATGCTCCCATGCTTGCCACCCATGGCGCCTGCGAGGTGGGCGCTTGCAACCTGTATTTCGGCCTAGCGGAAGACCGCGGGCCTATCTGGGCGACCACGTGCGCTCTACCACCTCCGAGGAGGAGAGGCTGCGGTTCACAAGGGTCGCACATCGAAAGTTTCAATGCTGAATGTGCAACCATGCCGGAACGGCACCTTGCGCGCCACGGTGCTCCAATTGGCATCCCGACTCCATCGCGCGCACCGTGCATGCCAGGAAAGAACAGGTCGCGCGCTGGCGGCAATATGATGACCTCGGCGGAAAGGCCGAGCAGGAGCTGATGGCAGCTCTCGCCCACCCAGTGGGGGGCTATGACAGTAGCGGCCGCCCCCGAGCTGTGCTGTTTCGCGACAAGCTCGTTCAGCAGCTCCCAGGGGGGGTTGCACCAGTTCTTTTCCTTTCGCCACAAGTTGTCGTCGAGGCGCAGGCAATCCGTGGCCTCCGAGCGAGGGTCCCGCCACCTGGAGTTGTATTGAGGCAGCGTCGCGTTTTCCACGGAGGCAAAACGATCGATGCTGTGCGTGCCCCAAATTTTGTCCAAGTGTCGAAATACGCGAGGGTTCAATAGCCAGTCGCTCATGTCGAGCTCTCTTGACAAGCCGTCCGCCCAGATGTTCGCTGCCGACCTGATGTAACGCGGTCGGATGTTGGTGTCGTTGGCATCCATAATGTACCAGAGTTTGCGCAACTCCACCATCATGGCGGGTGAGCGGGAGGTTAAATGCGTAAGCACGCTGACCACTGCCTGATTGTCCTCGTGCAATAGAATCCGCTTGCCCATCACCTCCAGGAGAAATGATTCTATTGCGTAACGAACCGCTTTCAAGTCCTTGAATGTGATGTGTTGGTCCCGATCCTCGTCGTACCAAAACCCACGGGCAGTCTTGAGATCGTTCAACACTGCTCCCCAGCCGTAACCCGAACTGTCGACATGCAGATACGCCGTTTCGAACGGCTTGAAAATCAGGCGACTGTTCTGTTGTTCCGGGACGTCGTGCCACCAAAGCAGGTCGCGGCGAAGTTAGTTGGTCAACTTGACCCGTGCTCCCCAGCACTCCTTTGTGCTTAGAACATTGTGCAGCTCGCGTAGATAGAAGCGTGCTGCTGGGATTGCCAAGTAAAGAAACTGAGCTTTTCCCGCGAACCAGGCGAGCATCTTTGCTGGTATCCAGCGCTGGTTTCGTCCAGCGATGCCCAAGATTGCTCGTGCTAGGTCTCGTATTCCCGTCAGCTTCTCTGCTGGGGCGCGGGAGACACCACGTGCGAGGTCGGTCTCCATACCCGGATGCACAGTCACCGGAGCGGGCTCCCACATCCCTTTCTTGGGGTTGCGGGCCAGACCCAACCGTGTTAACAACGAGTCCACAACGTTCCGCGCTGTCAGAGTCAGAGCCTCCGAGTGAGAAGATGTCACAAATAGGAAACCGTCCACAAAGGGTAACACCCGTAGTCCTTTCCAACGCGTATCCCGCAGATTGCGGCGGGCGGCTTGGCGTGGCCCGCGTAAGGCGCTGCTTTCCGCAAGTGCGGGGCAGCGCAGCAACCGTACCATCTGGTGCATCAGTGTGCAGAATAGGTGCGGAGATGTGTTCCATCCCATGGGGAAATCTGCGAGGCGCCACAGCTGGCCCCTCACGTTGACAGTGAAATAGTCCCTGTCGCTGGAGGTGATCCCCAGGGTATAATAGCCGTCCGCTCGGTCGAACGAGAACATGTAGTTGCCCTGCTTGGAGTTGTTGCGCATCCGCTTCAGCGTCTCGTACTTCATTGGGACGTCGCGACAAAACATGTTCAGATGCCGAAGATCCACAATGAGCATCCAATTGTTTGTACACGGATTTGGTACCAGAAACATGCGACTCAACCAACTTGGGTTTTTCGATTTTCCCAACGCCCCCTCGCACTCGAGACGAGACAATTCCGTGTTGTGTAATGCAAGTTGCGCGGGGGAGGCATCTAACAAAGACACCCCCTAGTTGAAAGCTGGAGGCGGGGAACGCTTCCAACTGATCGCTACACCATGTTTAATCCATGACAAAACCTTGCGTTGGCTCCAATAGCTGCCCACTCACTGACTTTACGCCGAAGTCGATGTCTAAGATAGTGAGAATGGGGGTCCACGATGCTGTCCTTTTGCTTCTTGGTCCAAGTTTTGCCTGAGGGCTTCGTCCCGTGCTTTCCACCCCGTCCAGCGTTGTTGGCGACCCTGGACTTTGGTTTGTTGAGGACGAGCTGTGCCTTAGCTGCCTCCTTCGCCGATGCGAAGTGCACCTGCTTCTGTTTCGATGTCTCGTACTCCTCTTGGAACTAGGTGACGAGGGCGGAACCGAGGTTGGCCGAGTTGCTCTGTCAGTAGATCTTACTACGGACGAATTCAATCCAGTTCGGGTCCGTGTTCCCGCTGTCCGCCTTGATGCGGATGAATGCGAGCCACTTCCTGAACCAGCTCTCAACTTCGTGGAACGTGTTGAAAACGGGTCGCAATTGTTCCTCGTCGCTGCTGCCCGGGTCGAGGACAATTTTCTCCTCGAGCGCCTTGATGGCAACTGAGAGATAGAGGAGGAAGCAAATGAGGATCTTGACTTCCTCGAGTTGTCCTTTGGCAGCTGGATTAGCCGCGAGTTCGTCAAAAGTTTTGTCGCCTCGTAAATCATACAAGTTCGGCTTGAAAGGAGCCGAGTGCGGAGGAAGCACAGTAATGCCAGCCTCTATGCGCTTGTGACGATCGTCAGCTCGAATGTCAAGATAAAGTTTCTTATCCACAATTCGCGTGGTCAATCCTCCAGCCCTTAAGGCTGCCAATCTCTGCCCTGAGCTCGTCCTGCTCCTGTTTCCTAAGCTCGTCCTGCTCCTGTTTAAAATCGTTCAACTGAGCGTGAGTTATAGGAGCGGTTTCCTCAGCGACGGCGGCAGCGGCCGCGGCTGCTGTTGCTGCGTTTGCGTCTAAGGTAGCTGTTCGATGGCACCTGCAATGTCTTCCGCCTTTTCCGTAGCGGCTAGTGCTAACGCGGCCGCTGCTGCGGCGGCGTTATCGTTGGCCTGCTCTGCAAGTGCAGAGTCCATCCGTGCTTGAGTGGCGGCCTCTACAGAAGCTGCCTGTGCTGCAGTCGTCATTTGAGCTAGCGCAAGTCCACTCAGGCCTCGGCCCTAGAAGGGTCTAATTGTGAATCACGCTTTACTTGCGAACTATGACTGCCTTTCGGTTCTCTCCCAGAGAGCCGGTGTTCAACTGTCTGCTGAACGCGACTACGCGTCGTGTCGTGCGATAGCGTGTCTGTGTAAATCTGAACTCTCCGTGTGCGATGTAAGTCGCACGAGGCCTTGTGCGCACAATCGTGCGCTCAAGGCAGAGAATGGCCTCTTGAGCTAGACCGTGGTATCGGCATCTACGCGGCCGACGGACCTGTCCTCTAATAACATAAGGATTCAGTTCGATCGAAATCAGGTTTTGCCCATACGAATGAGTACCCAATTTCGGTACAATCGGGGCGCGCAAATGACACAGCACCGGTCCCAGTTTCTCGACAAAAAGGACGGCGTTTCGCCATTCGCGGCGAGACATCGTCACCCAGCACGGCCCACGCGGAGACTCCTCGCCACCGGGATGGTCCCGGCGAGTACACACCACACGTGAGGTTGTATCCCGCGCACGCATACCCCATTCAGAATGTCGCGACCGCCCTCCAGAGCGCGAATTCGGGACAGCAAAGACGTTTGCGGGTTTTTCTTGGCCTGGCGCATGTACCGGTACACAAATAGTGACTGTTTTCACAGGCAAATAGACTGATGTACCGAAATTGAATCCTAAGGGTTTCAGTGGTGAGTCCTGAGAACACTCTGTACTCAGGACTCACGACCGACACGTAAAGCACTCCGACCGACCGGAAAAGGGAGTTTGGGGTTGCCGGGTGTTGGGTCCCTTCTTGGTCTTGACCCTGCAGCTTGACTGCTTGAGTAGCTCTATTTTCGTTTTGGCATTTTGGGGAAGCGTCTCGGCGCGCGAGGGGTGGGCGCTGGACACGGCGCCGGATCGTCGAACACGCCGCCACAACTTGACTTCAGATGTCGGCACCCGGCCCGCCAGATATCCCCGGAGATGCGGGTGCCGCCCCAGGCGCGTCCGGCGTCGTCCAGGCGGCCGGGCGTCACCGTCAACGCAGCAGATGCCAGGCTCGCGCTCGCCACGGCGTACGTTCGGATGTGGGGGGACTTGGAGAGCGCGCCCGGGGTGTGGGTCACAGACGTCCACGCACAGGTCACTCGCGCGACGCCGGCGACCGGCAAAGCCATCTCGACGGCGGAGGCGGAGGCGTGGTGCGCCAAGGCCCTGCCCAAGCAAGACAAGCAGATCTACAAGAGCAAGAACCGCGAACGAAGCCACCATCGCATCGTCGCTTTCCGACGGCTGGATGACGGGACACGGACAGGGAACTTTCCGCAGCCCTAAATGATATTTTGGGACGATTCCATACCAGTCAAATGCTTCACCAAGACCGACCCTTATTTCATTAGAGGACAGGTCCGTCGGCCGTGTAGATGAGAATAGGAATTCTGGCTTCGCATAGTTCTGGGGGGGGGATTCCGGTAAATAAGGATTTGTCCCTTTACAGGAGTTAACTCGTCGAATCTGAAAATCCACCTGTTGAGCGCAACACACGCCGTCATAATAAGGTATTGACCGTTTTGTCGTTCGCAGTGTGATTTCATGAATTACGAACCAACGGTCACTCCGTTTTCAGCTCGATTTCCAAGAAGTGCGGTCGGAGAAGATGGAGATATTCCTGGTCAACGCACCCAAAATCCCCCCTCGGAAACTATGCGAAGGGTAGTCGCTTGCGGAGCCGATCGGCGAGCGACTACTGGTACCGCGCCCCGACCGACCCCCCATATGAATAACTTACGGAATGAGACCAGGGAGGGGTAGTATGCAGAGTAAGTATCTGATAAGCTCAATTTACCACACCCAAAGTCCAATTTGACACCCGAACGAGTCAATTTACCACACCCGAACAAGTCAATTTACCATGCGCTGTCCAGACCGTCGGCGACGGGTTAAACCCAGTCTCCGGACGTTAACGTCCCTGAAGATCCTGTTGTGATTGGTCCACGTGGCGGCTCGGACAGCTGTGATTGATTGGATCTGCTTGACCAAATCTCACCAAATCTGATCGTAATCGTTTGTGGTCCCTGATTGGTCAATGGACATTGCATCATCTCTCTTCGTCCCTGATTGGTCGAGAGGGTAGATATGGGGGAATTAGGGGGTAGTCATAGCGGAGACTGGGTTTAAAGACGACAAAGGGTTTGCTTTTATCTTTTTCAACGGTTTTCGCCATTAAGCCGTAGCAGATGGCCAAAACGCGTTATTCGGTGAATCACCGGTATTAACGAGAAGCAAGCAGAGATGATATCTTGTTTTGCCACACAAACTCGGCATCTGACCAGCCCCACGATCGTCGCGCGCTTCGACACATTGTCGCGCTTGGCGACGCCGCGCCTGGGTCCGGCGACTGCGAGTGGCGCGGGATCGTCGTCGTCGCCGGGCGCGCGCCCCGCGACGACGAGGGCGAGGCCACCGCCCCCAGCGCCGGGCGATTGCTTGGCGCCGGCACCATGGCCGACCGGCTGCCCCTCCCGGGGTGAGTGGGTGCCTGGGGTTCGCGGGATGGGCGACGACATGCTGAGGGGCGGACTGGCCGCCGTGTGCTCTAAGCTAGCGACAACGCTGCTGCCGTGGCGGGAAGCGCGCGGGCGGGGCGGACACGCGAAGGATGTGATGAAGGTGTTCCCAAAGGTGCCTACACTACGAGTACTCGGGCTACGAGCCGCCAAATCCCGTTAATACCGGTGATTCACCGAACGCGTTTTGGCCACCTGGCACGGCTAAATGGCGAAAACCGTTGAAAAAGATAAAAGCGAACCCTTTGTCGTTTTTAACTCGTCGCCGACGGTCTAGACAGCGCGTGGTAAATTGACTTGTTCGGGTGTGGTAAATTGACTTGTTCGGGTGTCAAATTGGACTTTGGGTGGTAAATTGGACGCTGGAAGGATACTTACTCTGCATACTACCCCTCCCAGGGGTAATAATTAGCTGACCGGCTGCGCCGTTCGGGGTTGGGAGGTATTTTTTTGGTATCCGGTAGTTTGAGTTGAAACTGTCGGATCGATCGGCCGCGCGCGATGAAAGCGGATGTTGTGAGCGGGTCTCGGAGTAGTTGCTTTCATTTCATTTCATGGGACGGTGCTAGCTGCCGGTCGATCGACGGGAGCGCGTTGTTTTAGAGACAGTTCGTCGAAACACGCCTTCAAGAACTCTTCACAGCTAGGAATGTCGGCGTGGAGGCGCCGCAACTTCTCGATGACGGCGTGCACGGAACACCAACCGTCGGCGGGTACCTGGCGCGCGACGCCACCTGCTGGCAAAGCGAAGACGACGACCGCTCCGCTTGCAAATGGAGCAGGTGTCGAGATCTCGTCCGCGGACGCGGAAGCCGACGCGTCCGCACGGCGCGCACGCTTTGCGCGTTCCGCATCGCGGTTGCGCGCTTGCCTTGCGGCGGACGTCTCGTGCACACGCTTTCGACTCATAACGCAAGTCGCGCGGCGAGTTGTGGTAGCGGCGGCAAATGCGCCGATGCCTATTGTGCAGTCGTTGCTTTTCGTCCGACGAAGAGCTCAGAAAGTTTGCGAAGCGTTTCGAAGAAGGCGGAACAAAACGGCGACGTGGCGCTCTCACAGAGCTTTTAATGTTCGCATCCCGCGATTTAGGGAATGTAAAAAGTTGTTGCTTTACCCTCCAGCCAATCACAGCGCTTGATTGCATTTCCTTGTTGAGTCACTGAACCGGCGAGTGGAAAAGATTCAGGGAATGCCGAGCGGCAAAAGTGGAACTGCAACGAAAAGAAGCGCTAGGTGTGAGGTAGAAACCCTCCCAAATAAATGACGGGGTAGACACCCCATTGTCAACATTTTCGGTGCAAAGACGTAGAAATGGACAAAGTGGAGATGAGCGCCGTGCCTGTAACCGCGGGGGACGGCACGACGCACGCAGAACCGCGTCGCGCCGCACGGCTTGTCGGATCCGCAACAACCTCGTTAATCGGGGTGCACCGCGCGGTCGTTTTTTCCGCTCGGTGACCGGCGTGCGGCGCCCCGCCTGTGAGCTCAGGGGGGCGCGAATCAAGCAAAGCAACACGTGAAAGCCCCACCACTCACGGGCGAGGGGGCGCGAATCAAGCAGCATACCAGACGCTGCGCGCGGCCAAATGAACGTCGAAATTGCCGCGCGCCGCCCAGCACGCTGCGGGAATGTCTCGATACCCCTCCAACCTACGACGTGGCAGGGGGTCGACGGCCGGAAACGCGCTCGCGTGCGTGCGCGAGTGCGACGAGCCCGTGCGCGCCGACGAAAACGTGCCAAGCCGTCAAAATTGCCTTTTAGGAGGGAGATTTCAAGAGATGGTCTACCGCGTCATTTATTATTACCCCTGATGAGACGTCCGTAGTCGCTCGCTGAGCGACTACCGCGCCCCGATATAAACAACTGATGGAATTAGACCTCCGTAGTCGCTCAGGAGGTCCCAAAGTCCGGCCGCGAGGGGGATTTTTCAGGTTTCGCAATGCTGACGCGCTCAGCTGCCGAGGGTGCCACGGCTGCCGCTGCCGCGGTCGTCGCCACCGCGGCCTCCGTTGCGTCCGAGGCAGCGCGAGGCTTGGGACCTCCGGTCTTTGGGACCTCCTGAGCGATTACGGAGGTATAATTCCTTGAGTTATTTTTATGGGGGCGCTGTAGTCGCTCAGCGAGCGACTACGGAGGTCTAATTCCGTAAGTTATTCATATGGGGGGTCGGTCGGGGCGCGGTAGTCGCTCGCCGATCGGCTACGCGAGCGAGTACCAGAATTCCAATTCTCATGCCGAGATCACAGACTAAGCCTTGTGCCTAGTCTGTAAAGCGTACTAACGTAGTTATCGCGTACTAACGTAGTTATTACCAGTTTAGCGATTTGAAACTCGCCAAGTGCCTACTTACTACGTTAGTACGCGGTACTATATAGTACGCTTTATACTAGGCACTAGGTTAATGAACAGAAACATAGCAATAGACCAGTTACAGTTGGCGTATGGTACGGCGAAGTCGACCGTCTATAACTCAAGAATTTTGAGGCGATCCTGACGCGCGTGGGCGCCAGAATTTAAACTTCAAAAAGACCGCAAGCTCTGTTGTGAGTGGCGAATCGGCGAGATTGACGCGCGATCATTGGCGTACGAAGTTGCGGCGGCGGCAAAACCGCCGCAGGTAACCCCCCTTAAAATGCGCACGCGCGTCGAAACGCCAGGGGGAAACGGCCAGTATCGCCGCTGCCGTGCTGGCCTGTGTTTTGAGTCATTTGAGAGGGAAACGACGGTCTAAACGTGCGCATCGCCCCCAGGCGCGGCGGCGGCGATACTCGCCGTTCCCCCTCCGCGTATCGACGCGCGTGCCCATTTAAAGGGGGGTTACCTGCGGCGGTTTTGGCGCCGCCGCAACTTCGTACGCCAATGTTCGCGCGTTGTTCTCGCCGAATCCCCACTCAAAGCAGAGCTTCCGGGCGTTTTGAAGGGCCTAACATTTTGGCGCTTCGCGCGGGAAGGCCTGTTTCGAGATACGTCAACTCGTCGATCAGAGTCGATTCGACCGGCAATCCAAAACCCCTCGGCACAGGCAAATGGGACAGGGCCCGAAAGTCTGACAAAACTGAGCTGACGCACCAGCCCGAATCCGCCCCTAACAACCCCGAATAGACGGCGGGGGGACAGCGTGGCAACGTTGCTCGCTCGACGCCGCCGCGTCGATGATACCAGTCAACACCCAAGGAACGCGGCCAGCGCTCGCTGGTGCGTTTTCACGCCGGCATTCGCCCGTGACCCCCCTCCCCGTGCCATGAGATGCTTCGTTTTGCATCCTCTAAGACGGGTCTGATGTACGGCGTGACATAGCGCCCAAACGGTTGGGCAGCCGCACGCGCCCGACGGGGGTCCACCTAACGAGGTGGTGTACTCAGGAGCCAGCCAATCGCCGCCCTCGGCCAACGGGCCGATACCGCGCAATCTTGCCAGCCCCGTACAATGGGCCCAAGTACAGGGCTGACAGAATTGCGCAGTATCAGCCCGAAAGCTGAGGGCGGCGATTGGCTGAATCCAACGTGCAGTACTCACTCATTTAAACCTCGTGACAGCTGGACAAAGTGGCCCAATAGATTGGGCGCTGAAGCACGCCGCACTCGGGTCCACGAAAATATTTGGGTATTTCTGAGCTAATCTGGGCACGGGAGGGGGTTCATGCACGGTGGCCGCGAAAAAAACGCCCCAATGAGCGCTGGCAGTGTTTCTTGGGTGTGTGCACGTATCGTAGATGCGGCGGCGTCGCGTAATACAAGGCCCTGGGCCGTCCCGCCGCGGAGGATTCGGACAGAATTGGGGCTCCGGAGCATGCACTTTTCTTGGACGCGACAGTCCCTGACTGTTTGCCTGTGCCGAGCAAGCTACAGATAACTCGCCAATTAGACAGTCGAATTGCTATCTTTCCCCCAACAATCAAGGATGCAGAAAAAGCGGTCGGCCGGGTGTCGGTCGTGAGTCACAGAATCACGCACTTCACCACTGAACCCTCCAGTTTCTTAGAGTAGAGGGGCGCCGACCGCGTAGATGTTACTCTATGAAACTGGAGGGTTCAGTGTTGAAGTGCGTGATTCTGTGACTCTCGACCGACACCCGGCCGACCGGTTTCGTTGCCTTCTCGAGTTATGAGACCCCCAGCTGTAAATCAGTGTGATCTACCCCCCAGCTTCTTAGGGTAGAGGGGATCGTACCGCGTAGAAAAATAGCAGAGGGGCCAAGACACATGGTGCAATCGATGATCTATCAACTCCCCGAATTTCCACAAATCGGCTAAAATGTTCTGAGCGCACTTTCCCGGAATCGAAATCATGACAGTTGGGTGAACCTGCAGGGGCCCACCACGAGTACAGTACCGGTATCTCGTAATAATCGCCGTTTGCAAAATCAAAACTGATGTCCGGATTTGCAGTCTTATCCGCTCCGCGAGCGGGCAGCGGGCTCTACTCGTGCCGAGCATTTCTACCATAAGAAAGACGGGGTTTGGAGGAGATATTTCCGGTTCCGGGAATGACTGTCGACCAGCCACCCGGCCGGTATTTGGCTTTGCAGCAGTTAATAACCCCTCAAATCGACCATGTTGACGGGTCGAGGTTTTGGCTCGAGTTGACCCCTCAATTTCTTGTGGTACTAGTACACAGTGTGCCATTTGGGGGTCAAAAACGGACTCCACTGCAATCCGGATGGGTGATTGGTCGTTCAACCAAATAGCAGTATCCGAAAATGGCGGATCAACATCAAGAAACCGATACAAAGCAAGAACATCGGAAGAACTAAAAAACCACACACTTTTCCTAAAGCCCTTTCCCGTCGTTTTGTCCAACGGTCAGACGACCAAATGTGTTATCGTGTTTCCGCGCTTTTGGACCTAAGAAGCCGTCAGAACCCTCCGCGCGAGATGACGCCGTACAAAGCCGCCTGGAGGCGGCGCGACGACGTGTATTGCGCGCTTCCAAGCGGCGACACCTCCTGTCGACGCTGTATGAGTCGAGACTGGGGGCCGTCGCTTCCGTTGCCGCAGCTGTCTGTGCCGCCGCCGCCATCGCGCGCCAGGTTCGTTTGGTCCTGCGTAGTCGGCAAACGCGTCTTTGAAGCCGGTGTGGCCGTCGTTGATCGGCTGGACAGCCGCTGATTGAAAGCCAAGTCTTGCCTTTCAAGACGCTATGTTCAAGCGCGGGGGAAATGCGGCGACACTCCAATGAAGGACATGTTCGCGTGAATTTGGTGACTTCAATGTGTTCAGTTCCCGTCCAGCGCGGTCCGCCGTCGTCCGCGGCCATATATCCTCGGGCAGCTACCGTACCCGGTGGAGCCCTCGCGCTTAGTCGACGGCAGTGCGCATTTACCCAGAAAATACCCGAGCTAGGAACAAAGTGAACAGCGATTATTTTCGTCTTTCTCACTTTTTGACTCGTTCTGTGAAATCCGTTGGACGGAACAAACTGGCACGCCGTATTCGTACTGGGTTAAGGTCCGTGAGTTCGGCATGTGACCGGATCCGCGAGTCGATAATGATTTGACCTGTCCAAGATCACAACGGTTGACCACAATTGTACACTGTTTGCCCATACAAATCGCGAACACGCCTCAGCTTCCTCGCAAATTGTCGCAAAACATCAACCCGTGTTTCACCCATTTTCCGGCCTGGCCGGAGAGCCGTCGCCGACGGCGCTCATGTTTTGCAACAATTTGCGGCGCGGCGGCGCGTAAACGAAGATTAGAATGGCGACGTGGTGAGAAATTTGAAAGGCTAAATCGGTCATTTTGGAATAGACCAGTTGGCGTGTATGGAGACGGCAAATTCGACGGTCTGACTAAAGAAATTCGAGGCGGTCCTGACGCGCGTGGAGACGCCAAAATCTACGCCCTTCAAAACGCCCGGGAGCTATGTTTTGAGTGGCGAATCTGCGAGAATGACGCGCGAACATTGGCGTACGAAGTTGCGGCAGCAGCCGCGCCGAGGCGCGGAATCCCGGCGTAGCAGTCACGCCGTGGGCTCCGTGCGGGTCGAACGGCGAGAATCGTCGCCGCCGCGCCGTAGGGGCGCTTGCCAGTTTCTTGAGTCATTTGAGTGGAGAACGACGGTCTAAATGTGTGCATCGCCCGGAGCCGCGCCGGCGGCGATACTCGCCGTTTCCCCCCCGCACATCGACGCGCGTGCCAATTTAAGGGGGGGTTGTCTGCAGCGGTTTTGCCGCCGCCGCAACTTTGTACGCCATCGTTCGCGCGTCATTGTCGCCGAATCCCCACTCAACACAGAGCTTCCGGGCGTTTTGGAAGGGCGTAAATGTTGGCGCTTCGCGCGGGAAGGCCGTTTTGATATACGCCAACTGGTTTATTGAATCTGGGTTTTGAAAGGCTGATCAAAACAATAATTGAATAGAAACCCATTGTCAGTAAAATCGGTATCGACTAGCGGATCCGGTCATGTCCAGACTGCCAGAACTCCAGACTGTGGGCTCGGCCAGCACTAATTCTGACCTTACCGAACTCTCGCAAAACTGTGGAATGATGGCATCCCTTCGGATGTTTGGGCATTCGTGTTCAGTAAATCTGGACAGGGCCCCACAGGGGAACCCCCCAGA
>Ga0307489_10001947_pt1 | contig 13751 bp, 21 predicted proteins | sample SB12metaG_FD_202247 | JGI IMG/M metagenome (GOLD analysis project Ga0307489, IMG submission 202247) | Sea-ice brine microbial communities from Beaufort Sea near Barrow, Alaska, United States - SB 1.2 | ecosystem: Environmental > Aquatic > Marine > Coastal | place: USA: Alaska | collected... | reverse complement strand
TTTGTTTATCTCATCTAAAAACATACGGATAACAGATGGAACATTTATTACTTTAAATAATATTTAACATACAAATTACATCGTTTATCCACGAAATGACTGAATATACAGGGTTCGAGTCAAACGGTTACGATGGCGAAGTTTCATTAGATTTCGATACATTCGAATACTCAGCTCCAAGGAATGCACATGATGCAGTACTTGGAAAAGACAGATATTACATAATTTTTACTGATGATGATATTGAAACTGTTGACACTAAATTATTACTTATGAATAACAAAAAGTGGTGGATAGTAACAATAAAACCGATACATCAAGTACAAGCAATTAAACGGGATATTTCAAAGATAAAAGTATGTTTGGATCATCTGTTAAGAAGGGTATTCAATATGGAATAGATGAAACAGAGATGGTAGGCGAAAGTATAGCTGAACATAAGTATTCGAGACTTGCTAATTCTTCATACGATTACGTCAAGAGTAAAGGAAAAATAGATGCTGTACATGAAGGACTACAAAATTCAAAATATAATTATATTGATGATTTTAAAGATTGTAAAGTGAGTGAGGAGATGAGTACAATTGATCACCTTGTGTTGGGAAATGCAAAGACATGCGAAGCAAATGTGCGTTTCAGGGGGGCGACGACGACAATGATGTTAAATCGCACAGCTTTAACCCGGCGATCAATATGTCTCAATTAAGTGAAGCATGCGCTATTCTGAAAATACTAGTGAACAGATCATCTTCAAAACACCTTTAGATATTGCCTCGCCCTTGGCGCATCGTACAAAACCGTAAGTCAAGTCTAATACTTCTGTTAAGATAGTTAACAATCTCGTAGGGAACAATACTCCGCCTGATACTCATAGCATTGATCAATTCGCTCCGACCCCTACTAAAGAGATAGCTGCTGATGTAGTAAAAGTGGAACGGAGAAACATCGCTGGTGCTGTCGTGCATGGAGTTGGTACAAATGTTAACGTCGGCCTAGGTGTCTATAACTGGGGAGGCGATATGAAAAAGGATTATATCAATGAAAAGAGCAACGTCATGGAGAAGATCGCCGATTCATCAATCGATACGGCAACGGACATCCAGGAGTTTCTTGTAGACAAGGCAATCGCGGATGCTGAATTTGCTTTCGCAGGTGACGTTTGGGGCTTCAATTGCTGCTGGTTTGGGTGCTGCTTATGTAAATGATCTTATCGCCGACGTCGCCACGTGGCTGCTGGAGCTAAGTCGGTTGTTACATCTGCCAAAACACATGAAAAGAAAGCTGAGCACTCCATTGGTAAAACGCTAAAAGGAAATTGGCGATACTCTAAAAGATTGGTTCACACACGAATAGCCCTTTTAACGTTAACAACATCCTTCATATTGGAAGAGTAAAACAGTTCCCTTTCTAACAACTTTTGTTTGGTTTCACTTGGGAATTTTTGTACGAGTTCAATCCTAGCCGTCTCATCGTATAATACTTTGCTAGATAAACGTCCGTTGATCTTTCTGTATCCTCCTCTTTTTTGTTGATAACAATATTTATGTTCGGCCATGCGTTGGCATAAGTAAATCCAAGTCGTCGAGCCAATATATCGTTCCCTCTTAGAACCAACAATCTGGTAAATCTGGGCGTATTTCAGCATGTTTATAATACCGTGAAATTTTGATTTGTTCTTGAATCATTTCATTAAGATATGTTCATGCATCAACCAATTGTTTCATCTATGTAATGATAAAAAGTCATTCATGAATCAACTGGCGAATATAGAGTTGTTACAGGACCTTAATGTTAAAGCTCACCTTACTGTTGGAAACGAAGTATCAACACCAGATCTAGTCATATCAAGAAAATTACCCTATTACCTGATGCGACTTTTGAAGGCAGCTGCTTGCAGACGTTCACAGATGCCAATAACGATGCATATATCGACTTATGCGAGAAACTTGCTCGAATTGACATCAAGACTGTTAATAATACCATTCAACATGCGAATAATGCTTCAGCAATAGCAACTCGCTGTAAAAAATCACAAACGGGCTCGCGAAAAATACTGATCTTTGGATAACTGGCGATATGAATATTAAATAGGACATGCGGAGTCCAGTTGAATTACTGAATGGACGATTAGCGGCAAAGGTGAATGAATCAAGGTTGGCTGATTATACTACATTGGAAGAGGTTGACATTGCTTTAGCACTTGCAGCCGATGTATCAGCCCTAACAAATGATTATGTAACTAAGGTCATGACCGAGTGACGTAATAAGGCCGCCAGCTTAATTCTGTCTTCTGCAGAGTAATTCTCTTGATTAAGCAGCCCGATTTTGTAGTCAAAAAAGGAATATCTAAGAGCATTTATACGTCCACTGTTCGATGTCGACATCTCCTTCAACCCCGCCTCCTTAAGCATGTTACTGACCCACGTACTTTGTTACTTTGCTCCTTTGCATAATGGGATGTCAGCATTAGGATGTTTACTTGTTCAAATCTACTCGTCAATATGTTCATTCAAGCTATACGACAGGTCTGTGCCCTGTTTTTCAGAGTAAATGTCACCACACATCTCATGCGTTTTGTAACGATAAAAGCAAAAAATGAAGCCAACATGCTTCTTATTGCTTCCAAACCGAATCACCATGTTATTGATAGGTCAATTTTTGCTGCTCTCATACTTTACATCTTCAATCAAGTCTTGGATTTTGGTAGAGATGACTTTACCCGGCAGGTCCTTTCGTGGAACTTCGGTCTTACTTAAACTGCCATGATAGTCAAAAACAAAAACACTGCCGAGGTCATCACGGCTGGGAAATTGATCAAACACATTAATGCGCAGGTGTTCGTCAGTCCCTCGTAGGAAGTTTTCCTCAACCTTTGCTTCCAATTTTAACCACGGAGTGTACGTTTTTATTCGTTGATATCCGATCTTCTCACCTTCAGTCGCAGGTTTGAACAGATGCGTGACCGCATCATCGATCTTTTTGATTGCAATATTTTATTTCCTATTCATATCCTCATTTTATGTATATCTGGGATAGTCTTTGAGAAGAGTATTCAGGATCTCTATTTTACTTTGCATCGTGTTGTCAATATCTTTAACCATACCTCTTAGATCTTTCATCAGTTTCTCAATCATCCCTGGTTCGAATAAAACAGACGAATCCTGTTTTAATTTGTCGTCATGAGGCTGAAATCTATTCATAAGAGAAACAATTTGGCCTGCTCCATTACAGCTAGCATTTGTTCTGTGTACATAAAAGCATCCGAATACTCGATTGCCTATTCATTTCCTATTCGATTTCCTATTCATTTCTGTTGCTAGTGTCTTTGCTGGTTTAATGGGGTATAGTTCCAGCTCGTCGTCATCTTTCCGGTTCAATGCACTTTCTCCCTGTTTGAATTGACCTCTTTAGGAGTAATTTGGTACTTTTGAAGCGTGTAAGGACGTGGTATGTTTCCCTTTCGAATTACACGCATTCTGTTTAGCCGATCTTCTCTGTAAACTTTGTCAGGATATTTTCGGTATCTTTACAGTACTCCTTCATATAATTCTTAGGGTCCTTTGCTTCCTTTGCTTACTTTAGCTCCGTGTCTTGTTGAGCTTGTTTCGAACGTGTCGTTACCGTGTATATTTGGTTGCACAATGAATAATCACCGCCACTCTTTAAATCATCATTTATTTTCAAATGAATTTATTCTTCTCTGTATAAGTAAGATGGTAAAAAAAGGCATGTTTCAGGGCAATCCATCATTATGGTTTCACTCGGCGGTCTGCATGGGAGGATGTAGAGCCATGGATACCTAGAGACAAAGTGAATTGAGAAGCAATTTATCATGATCCATCGGATTCTGCATCTCATCTGACCGACATGGGATTTGATGTTGTTTCAAGTGGTGCACATTTCTTTTTAGAAAACAAGGGGGACGTTGTAGTCTCCAATCCTCCATTCTCATTGAAAAGAAACTTCTGCAAAAGTTAAAATCGTTGGAAAAGCCCATTATATTAATAAACGCTACCGACGACATGTATTCAGACCAAGTAATTTACGGAGCTATTTAAAGAGGACAAATTGAATTAATGATCCCTTATGAGAAAAGGCATTTTGATAAGTTCGGCGACGACGGGAAATTTATGGATACGAAGGACAATTGCTCATTTTATACGCTTTATGTTTGTTGGAAAATAGGTGTGCCGCAGGATGTCATCTTCATATAGATGTTCTCATTGTTGTTATTAAATAGCAATCTATTAATAGACATGTCATCATCAATGGATGCCACGCTATCAAACTTTATAATCATGGTTATTGCTAGCTCTGTAGGTGGAATAAATGCTTTAATAGGCGCTTTTTCAGCCTGCTGCATAAAGTCTACGTGCACGCACATCAAATCTGGGTGCGTCGAGTGCGACCGCTCTGAAAAACATGTGGACAATCAAGTTTATGCGCAAAATGGTCCTCCTGATTCTAATAGAGTATCAAAAATGTATGTAAATATTAAGGTCATGCACCCCTAATGATTGGCAATTACGACTTTCTGCCAAAATTTCGTACAAACGAAAATTAAACTGAGGATTCTTGAGTTGAATATCGTAAATCAGCCAAAATAAAATACGCACCTAACACCGGCCGTGCGCGCGCTGCGCCGCCCCCGCTATCTGGTAAAACGACCAATCACCCAACCGGATTACAGTGGAGTCCGTTTTCGACCCCCAAATGGCACGCTGTGCTAGGTGGTATATCGTAGTGGGCAAGAACCAAACAACATTTCGCATTATTAATACAACGTTCGGTATGCGCCCCTCAAGCATCTGCGGTCCGGTCCGACCCGTCGCCCTCTTTTTTCGCAATGTCGTATTTTGTAGACTTTAGCGTATTAATAGCGAAAACCCACATTAATAATTTTCAAAGCTCGAGTCAACAACTAACTGTTCACTCCCAGGGTGGTTTCGACGAATATGACCGGTTTTGAACACAGCGCGAAAACTTGCGTTCGACCGTGGGTCTAACTTTTGAAATCTGTAAGATCTTTTTCTTGACCGGCATACACTGATACTGTAGTGTTGAAAATTGACGCTGACACGGTGGTACGGTAATACTCCCCTTCAGGTAATGACCCAACCGAAAACAGGGGGATGGAGATTACTTCAGTGGGGTAGTGGTCAAATCAATGGTATGTCGACTTCTGGTGTGCCATTACTGTTGTATGGCAATCCTGTTACCTGGTCTACAGAGAAACAAACACATGTTGTTCACTCTACAAGTGGAGCAAAGTACATTGCCATTACCTTAGGTTTGAAGGAAGCCAAATATTTCATCAACCTGATGCAAGTGGAAATGAAGCTTCGAGTCACTCCAATTCGCAGTAGGGTCGAACATCTTGGCTCTGGATACATGGCTGAACAATCTGTAACCAACAAAAACCAGGCATATCAACCTGCGTTTTCACTAAGTGAGAGAGGCGATATCAGAGTTCAAAACTTTGAAATGGACCATGTTGCCACTAAGGCAAACACCAGTGACATCATCACCAAATCACTCGACAGAGGACTGTTTGAAGTCCATCGAGATACCTTAAGGTCACGCCCCCCCTATGTCCGGATTTCCACCAAATTATTTTACAAACGAAAATTTAACTCATGATTCTTGAGTTAAATTATCGTTTTTTTTTGTTTGGTCCTCTCACGGCTAGGGAAAATAGCTTTTGCAAAATCATTTTTTATGCATTTTTCTTTTGATATTCCGGCGTCTCGTCGCGCGAATCTACTTTCTGTTGCGACACAATTTTCGATTTTGTGCCACAATGACGCATGAGGGCGTGGAGGCGCCTTTTTATTTTTCCGCGCTGCAGCTGCGCCTATGTCAGATCGAATACGAATTCGAGAATTCTGTTACAACAGAAAGTCGAATCGCGCGACGAGACCCCGGAATATTAAAAAAAAAAACGGAAAAAAATGATTTTGCAAAAGCTATTTCCCCTAGCCGTGAGAGGACCAAAAACAAAAAAACAAAAAAATTAACTCAAGAATCCTGAGTTTGATTTTCGTTCGTAAATTAATTTGGTAGAAATCCGGACATAGGAAGGGCGTGACCTTAATGAAGCTGGTAGCCTGCGAGGCTTAAAGTCCATTTTCGTATCAATGACATTTTCATTTAGATAAACACTATGTCGCTATTGCCCCCTATGACTTTGTTAAAAGTTACATGTCAGCAAAAATTCATATCGGCAGAAATGACATCGGAACCAGCTGAACATATAAATGACATGATAGCAAAACTCACGCTTACTCATAAGCATGAAAAAATCAAGAGAGAGTGTCGTAATATCAGCTTTAAGGGGTAAAGATAGCAATTCAACTCGTCAATTAGACCGTCAATCCAAACCCCCTCTGTACAGGCAAATGTACCAGGGGCCGAAATTCTGACGAAACTGAGCGTCAACAACAGACCAGGGCGTGGAAGCGCCTTTGCCTTTTTGCCCAGAAACACAGAGCTGGTGTGTGATCAAACAAAAAGCTCGACATTTCGCTCAAGCAAATCGCGAGAAGCGCGACCAGCAAAAAGACTTTTGCAAAAAATGTCTCGAAAAGTTTGTACTCCTAGACTTGGAGTAGCGGGGGGTGTCTGAGTGGTGGCAGCTCGAAGATGCGGCGTGTTGAAGTAGCTGGAGCATGAAGTAGCCGTAGCTTGAAGTACCTGCAGCAAGAGGTAGCGGCAACGTGATGTAGTGGCACGAGCTTGACGGGCAGCGTGAAGTAGTTGCAGCTCGACGGGCAGCGTGATCTAGTTGCAGCTTGACGGGTAAGCCTGATGCAGCGGAAGCGTGGCGGGCATCGTATTGCCGCAGCAGCTTGACGGGCGAGCGTGAAGTGGGAAGTAGCGGCGGCTTGACGGGCAGCGTGCAGTAGCGGCAGGTTGGCGGGCTGCGTGATGTAGCGGCAGAGTGAGGTAGCTGAAGCTTGGCGAACAACGTGAAGTAGCGGCGACTGCATAGCGGGGGCTTGACGGGCAACGTGACGTGGAGGCAGCTTGACGGGCGTCGTGACGTAGCGGCAGCATGGAGCAGCGGTAACTTGACGGGCAGCGTGGAGTGGCGGCAACGTGGAGTATATGCAGCTTGACGAGCAGCATGTAGTGGCGGCAGTTTGAAGGGCGGCATGGAGAAGTCTCCGCTTGTCGTGCCGCGTGAAAAACGGCAGCCTGACGGGAAGCGTGATGATGTAGCGGCAGCGTCAAGTGGCGGCAGCGTGAAGAGCAGCGTGAAGTAGGGGCAGCGTAAAGTGGCGTAAGCGTGAATCGGCGGCAGCTTGATGGGCAGCGTGAGGTGTTGGCCACGTGAAGTAGCGGCATCTTGACGGGCAGCGTGAAGCGTCGGCAGCGTGAAGCGTCGGCAGCTTGATGGGCAGCATGAAGTCGCGGCGGCGTGAAGTCGCGGCATCTTGACGGGCAGCGTGAAGTGGCGACAGCGTGAGGTGGCGGCATCTTCATGGGCAGCGTGAGGTGGCGGTAGCGTGAAGTGGCAGAAGCTTGATGGGCCGCGTGAAGTGGCGGCAGCATGAAGTGGCGGCAGCTTGACGGGCCGCATGAAGTTACGGCAGCAGGCAATGGCGGCAGCTTATGGGCAGCGTGAAGTGGCGGCATCTTGAGGGGCAACGTGAGGTGGTGGCAGCGGGCAGTGGCGGCAGCTTGAAGGGCAGCTTGAAGTGGCGGCATCTTGAAGGGCGGCGTGAAGTGGCGGCAGCATGAAGTAGCGGCATCTTGACAGGAAGCGTGAAGTGGCGGCAACTTGCAGGGCAGCGTGAAGTGGCGGCAGCTTAAAGTGGTGGCATCCTGACGGGAATCGTGACGTGGCGGCAGCTTGAGGAGCAACGTGAGGTGGCGGCAGCGGGCAGTTGCGGCAGCTTGAAGGGCAGTGTGAAGTGGCGGCATCTTGAAGGGCAGCGTGAAGTGGCGGCAGCTTGAAGTGGCGGCATCTTTGCGGGAAGCGTGTCGTGGCGGCAGCTTGAAGGGCAGCGAACATTGGCGGCAGCATGCACTGGCGGCATCTTGACGTGAAGCGTAAAGTGGCGGCAGCTTGAAGGGCAGCGTGAGGTGGCGGCAGCGTGAAGTGGCGGCAGCGGGCAATGGCGGCTGCTTCATGGGCACCGTGAAGTGGGGGCAACGTGAAGTAGCGGGATCTTGACGGGCAACGTTGAATGGCAGCAGCGTGAGGCGGCGGAAGCTTGATTGGCAACGTGAAGTGGCGGCAGCTTGACGGGCAGCGTGAAGTGGCGGCAGCGTGAAGTGGTGGCAGCTTGAAGGGCAGAGCGAAGTGGCGGTAGCTTGAAGGGCGGCGTGAAGTGGCGGCAGCGGGTAATGGCGGCAGCTTGAAGGGCAACGTAAGGTGGTGGCGGCATGAAGTGCCGGCAGCTTGACAGGCAGAAGGACAACGTGAAGCGGGTGCACCGTGAAGGGCAGGGTACGGTGGCGGCAGCGTTGCGTGGCGGCAACTTGACGGGCAACGTGAAGTGACGGCAGCAAATTTGGCGGCAGCTCGATGGGCGGCGTAAAGTGGCGGCGGCTTGACGGGCAGCGTGATGTTGCGGCAGCGTGAAGCGGCGGCAGCTTGTTTGACAGCGTGAAGTGGTGCCAGCTGGACGGGCGGCGTAAAGTGGCGGCACGTTGAAGATCAGCATAAAGTGGTGCTAGCTTGACGGGCAGTGTGAAGCGGCGGCAGCTTGAAGGGCAGCGTGAAGTGGCGGCACGTCTAGTGGCGGCAGCTTGAAGGGCGGCGTGAAGTGGTGACAACTTCAATGGCAGCGTGAAGTGGCATCAGTGTGCAGTGGCGGCAGCTTGAAGGGCAACGTCACGTGGCAGCATGTGTAGTTGCGGCGACTTAAAGGGCAGCGAGCATGCAGTGGCAACAGCTCAAAGGGCAGTTGCATTGGCGGCAGTGTGAGGTGGCGGCAACTTGAAGGGCAGCGTGAGGTGGCGGAACGTGCAGCGCGGCAGTTTGATGGGTAGTGTGAAGTGGCAGCAGCTTGGCGAGTAGCGTGAAGTAACGGCAGCCTGACGGACGACGTGAAGTTTTGCCAACGTGACGGACGGCGTGAAGTGGTGGCAGTTTGAAGGGCAGCGTGAAGCACTGGCAGCTTGACGGGCAGCGTGAAGGGGCGTCAGCTTGAAGGACAGCGTGACGTGTTGACAACTTGAAGGGCAGCGTGAAGTGGCGGCAGTGTGCAGTGGCGGAAGAGTGAAGGGCAGCCTGCGTGCAGTGCGGTAACTTGAAGGGCAACGCGCAGTGGCGGCAGCTCGAAGGGCCGCGAGCAATGGCGGCACGTGTTATGTGGCGGTAGCTTGAAGGGCACTGTGCAGTGGCGGCACGTGCAGTGGCGGCAGCTTAAAGGGCAGCGCGCAGTGGCGACAGCTCGAATGGCAGCGCGCAGTGGCGGGAGCTCGAAGGGCAGCGCGCAGTGGCGGAAGCTCGAAGGGCAGCGCGATCACCACGAGGATCACCACGGTACGATCACCACGAGGATCGTGTGGGGGCGCCACTGACACGTCTCCCCCCAGGGTGTGCGGTGGAGCGACTGACACGTGGTGAGCTGAAGACCCAGCTCATGATATTCTTCAGGTACTAGGGACCAATACCGACAATAACTGAGTCCGGTTAGAGCTCTATACTAGTATAAAAAAATGGCAAAGAAATCACTCAATAATCGAGAGTCAAATTTTCGTGCCGTAAAACAATTTGGTACTTTGACAGACAAGCCGACGCGACGTTCGAAATTGTCAATTTAGGACCTCATGACGGGTTGATTTAAAATGGCCTAAAATTACAGTTTCGAACGTGGCGTGCTACACGATCCCCAGGGCCGCGGCCGTGGATTAAGAAATTGACAGGTGAATCGGTTCACACTTGTGAGTCATTGCCTGTCTAAGTCTGAAGTTATTTATATGGGGAAACGAAGGCTCAGAACTCGCAACCGACCGGCTGGTCGGCCAAATGAGTCATGTTGAGCTGAGTCGCGCTCAAAAAGGCTCAACCACAGCTGCCGAGAAGATGCTTCGCGGAGTCGCAGGAGTGGAAAAGTCGGTCTTTGACATTTCTTTATATGGGAACGGTGACGGAGTATCGGGGACGGCGACCGCGTCACGAATGAGCTCGGGGATCTTCGCGATGGCGTCGCCGCGGCCAAAGACGGTGGATTAGGCGGCCGGCGGCACCGCCGGGCCGTCGCTTCCCCGGTACTTCACGCGCGCCCGCACGCCGAACTTGCCCGGTACGCACCGACTTGCCCTGGAAACAGAGTTTGCGCATCAGTGGCTCCTCAGCAATGGCGAGTACGACTACAGCGCTGCCGCTGAAGACGAGCACGCCGCGCTGCTCGCTACGGGGACTTCGCAACGGTTGCCGGCCACTAACAAGGCAGGCCCCGTCACCGCTGACCAGGCGGCGCGGTGGGCGCTGGGAGCGATACCGGCCCTGTTGCCGAAAGGCGTGTTGCAGGGTCGGATACCACAATCACCCATGTCACGACGCCTTTCGTGACAATTTGACTGGGCAAAATGGGTCTTCCTCGTGAATCGTCGATAAGGAAGTCTACTTTATCCGCGTTTCTCTTATCCGCTGATTGTATACAAGCCGCACTGTACGGGATTGCCGAAGATGAGGCACGCCGGGCGCCCAACAGCGTCGCGAAGACGGGAGTCCCCCGGACAAGGGTGGGACATGGCTAAACCGTGGTGCGCGCGCGCCCCGGCGCCCCGCGTAGCAATACCGTTGGTAAATTTATACGAAGATACACTGCAGTTTCCGGCTTTCAGGCTTCCCGTTTTTGGAATTGCGTGTCCTAAATTTGGGTTTGAACCCGCGCGGCACTGGGCTCGCAAGCTCGCGACGCGGCGGGGCGTGGGGTTGACACGCAGGCGATGTGGGACGGCGTCAGCCGTAGCGGCGATCTCCCTGACGACATACCGGGCAACCCCCGTCAGACCTACCAAGGTAATGGGTGGCTCGGCTATGACGATTGGTCAGATGCCGCCGCAGTGCGTGTTATCTTGAGACCGATTTTTATTATGATTTTGAATTTGCCGCGGAAGCGGCGCGGCGCGCCAGCGGCGCCACCCGTCCCCCGCTTTCCCACGAACGCGAGCGTACATCCGGTACCGTCTCGCGTGTCGGATGCGCCCACTCGGACCCCCGCCGCCGTACTGGCCATGCATGCACGCCCCTTCCTTTGAGTAGGTTCCCGAAAGCGCCCCGCTCGAGCATCACATCACCCCAACTCCCAAACCGTTGGCGCGCAACCCATGTCCCGCGCGAACGCTGTGGCGTCTTACGCTTACCCATCGTGCGCGGTGGGGGTGGATAGACAAGTGCTGACTGTGGCGTCCACGTGCTCCATCCCCGTGTGTGTAGCGGGAGGAGTGCGAACAGGATGCATCGTGCCTCTCACCGCCCATCGTGCCCACCGTGCCAATCGCGCCCATCAACGTGGAAAGGGAGACCCTGCAACTGCAACATGATCTCGTGTCGCTGGCGCTGGCACGTGGAGGGGGAGGACGCATTCGTCGCTGAATACAGCGGGCACGGCAAGGGGGGACACGACGGGGCGTTTACGACTTCTAACTCTTCCGCGTCTCCGCGCTGATAGCGACGTTGCTCGTTAACACTAACAACGGCTACGGCGACGTCTACGAGAAGGGGAGCGTCGTCATTGAAGGGTTGGGCCTGATGATCGTTCCCTTATGAGCTCGGCTTGGACGAGCGGCGGGCTCGGAGGGGGGAGCAAGTGAATCCAAAACATCCGGCGTGTTTCCACATGTCTGAGGGGAGTGCGGAGACCTATACTCCTGTGGTTGATCGTTCTGTTGAAAGTACTAGTTGTTAATATTTTACTGAAGACGTAGCCGCGCGGCGCGTTTTGATTGAAAATATCACGTACCTCCCGCAATGCACTCGTCAATGTGCGCGTGTCGCGCCGCGAACGGCGGCGACGACGGTTTCGCCTCGTGAAACCAGCTGCTCCTGACCTGCGCTGATTTCCAGTTTTGCCAAAAGCGGCTCCGGGGATGTGATTCTCGGGCCGGCATTGGCTGTAATCGATCCAAGGCGTCCATGAATCCCAGAATAGCCTTCACGCCCCGCCCCTTTGCGTGTGTCGCGCCGCCAATGGCGGCGACCACGATTTCGCACCGTTCATTTAGCTGCTCCTGGCCAGCGCTCTTTTCCATTTTTTCCAAGAGCGGCTTCGGGGCTGTGATTCTCGGGCCGGCACCAGTTGCAATCGATTCAGGGCGCCCGTAAGCCCCAAATTAGACTTTACGCCCCTCCCCCGTGCGCGTGCGCATACTGTTTCCCCGATTTGTGTTGTTTATTAGGCGGGAGGATCTTGATACATGCCAAAGCGATTCAGGAACTGTCGATTCCTCGGCGGACGAACATGATGGCGGAGGCAGCGAAGGCGCCTGAAGACCAGAAGCCCTCACAGGAGGCGCCCGAACGGCTGCTGCACACGGGGCTCGTGCCGGCGACCGTTGTTACGTGCTGGGACTGGGCGCTCGGGGGCGGGGGCGCGGAGGCCTGGCGGGCGCGCGACACGTGTGACACGTGTCACGCGGCTTTTCGCCGACAGACTGTCACATTCCCTTCAAACTTGTCTGGGATCTCATTTCGGACGGCGGTTTGAACGCTGACCCTCATTTTCCTAATCCACGGGCCCGGCACAGCGTGCCATTTGGGGGTCACATACGGACTACACTGTAATACGGATGGGTGATTGGTCGTTTTACCAAATAGGAGTGTCCGAAAACGGCGGATCACCGAAATCAAGAAACCAAAACAACGCAAGAACATCTGAAGAACAAAAAAACCACCCACTTATCCCAAAGCCCTTTCCCGTCGTTTTGTGCCAGACGACCAAATGGATTATCGTGTTTACGAGCTTTTGGACTTAAACTGGCAGAAGACGTCAGAACTCTCCGCGTGAGATGACGCCGTAAACGCCGCCTGGCGGCGGCGCGACGACGTGTATCGCGCGCTTCCAAGCGGCAACACCTCCCGTCGACGCTGTATAAGTCGAGAGTGGGGGCCGCCGCTTCCGCTGCCGCCGCTGTCTGTGCCGCCGCCGCCATCGCGCGCCAGGTTCGTTCGGTCCAGCGTAGTCGGCAAACGCGGCTCTGGAGCCGGTGTGGCCGTCGTTGATCGGCAAGACAGTCGCTGATTGAAACCCAAGTTTTGCTTTTCAAGACGCGATGTTCAAGCGCGGGGGAAATGCGGCGACGTACCAAATGGAGGGGATGTTCGCGCGAAATTGGTACTACGCAGTTCAGTCCCCGTACCAAATAGTCACATTTCCTCCTCGCTAAATTGTTTCAGATTGAACCATGTCTGCACGCGTGAATTTTTGTTCATATCTTGAGTTTCTCGATTCCGACGGTCTAATAAACCCTGAGATGGGAAATAAAAACGTGCGGCGTTCTGAAACGGAGAGGTTGCGCCGCACGAGAGCCTTTTGGCAATCGACGAGTTAACTCAGAGAAAAGGGACAAAGAGCAAATGTGCCCATTTGGTACGTGGACTGAACCGCGTAGTAACTTCGATGTGTTAACTTACCATCCTGCGCGGTCCGCCGTCGCCCGCGGCCATATAACCTCGCGCAGCCGCCGTACCCGGTGGAGCCTTTGCGCTGAGTCGACGGCAGTGCGCATTCACCCAGAAAAGCCCCGAGCTGTGAAAAAATGTGAATAGCGATCCTTTTCGTCTTTCTCAT
>Ga0307489_10001946_pt1 | contig 13753 bp, 8 predicted proteins | sample SB12metaG_FD_202247 | JGI IMG/M metagenome (GOLD analysis project Ga0307489, IMG submission 202247) | Sea-ice brine microbial communities from Beaufort Sea near Barrow, Alaska, United States - SB 1.2 | ecosystem: Environmental > Aquatic > Marine > Coastal | place: USA: Alaska | collected 2017-05-06 | reverse complement strand
TAGAAACGCAAGTTTCTGGTTATCCTGTCTATGACCGAGCACTACTCGACTCAGCGTTATTAGCGAAAGGATCTCAAGTGACCCTCATTGGAGATGCGGCTCATCCTATGAGTCCATTCAAAGGACAGGGAGCCAATCAAGCCCTTTTGGATGCGCTGGCTTTGGCTAGAGCGATCAAAAAGGAATGTAGGCCATCAGCAAAATGGCGTAAGCCAGGGGTTAGAAAAAGCGTATTAACTGCGTTTGAATTAGAAATGCTAGAGCGTAGTTCGACCAAAGTGATCGATTCAGCAGAGGCTGCAAAGTTTTTACATTCTGAAATCGTACTTCATGAGGGCGATGAACCAAGAGGGCGCGCTCGAAAAAGAAAAGAAAACAAAGAGAAAATAATATGACCTTGCACTGGTTTGCGATTTTCATGAGTGGTGAATAATTAAAGGTAGCTATAATCATCGAGCTTGAAGGTTTTTAGCCGTAATAGTCCATTTAATAAAACCAGATCTCATTATGTTGACTTTAGTGCTATAAAATAAAAGTACCAAGAATATTCTAAATACCATAAGATAAGTAGTTGTTATATATCTTTTATTAGTTAGGCGATAGATAAGGTCTATAACTACCGTTATGGAATAGTGAATACATGTGTTTAACCCAATAAAAATAAAAGCTAATTCTCTTCTTATGGTATTAGGGTTTACAATAAAGCTTCAGGCAGAGCTTATTTTTTTAGTTTCTTAGTTTCTTAGTTTCTTAGTTTCTTTTTTTTGGGAGTTTTAAATCTTTATCGTTCTCGAGTAGGGTAAAATATGTATCAATGAGTTATTTACCTGTTGCTCTTCTCCAGAGATTGCAAGTAAATGAGCGCACATGACTAAATTATCTAGGTTATTTGGGTTTTTAATGTCTTGAACTTATGGTTGATGATTAGAAGAGGTTGGGTAATCGGTATGCTCAAAATATTTAAATATAATAACGATAACTATAAAGACAATAATAATATCTATCATTAATTGAATAGTACGATTACTCATATGAACTGACCACACTTTATGTTTTTTCTTCCGTTCCTTAAAATAATATCATTATATCTTGCAGTTAATTCATCATTTTAAATGAAGTACTGGCATTTTCTAATGTTCCTACTTATTAGTCATACGCATCAAACTTATTAAATTTGATTATTGGGATAAGGTCATAACCATATTCAGCATCATTTCAGAATAACGGTCTAATTTTTTATTTAAAGTATACTATTCCTCCTAAAAAAAATTTAGGTACAATTTAGTTGTGCTAGGCAGATTATATCCCTTGTCCTCATTGTAAATAAGGCTACAGTTATATATCTAATCGATACTGCTAATGATGCAAGAGCATTTGATAGAATACTCTCACCAGTTCATTAACCTATTAGATTTAATAGCATTTTTACCAAGACTAGTATGAGTCGAATTCAAACATAGACATACTAACTTTTGAACAGGACTGATTTTATAGGTAATCGAATTATTATTAAAAAATATAATGCATACAATATAATGCATACAATATAATGCACACAATAGGCTATTGTTGTATTATGCCTTTATCCTACTTGCCTATTAAATAAAAAAATAGGATAAAATGAAATCAACAGATTATAAAACCGAACGTCTATACTCATTAGACTCTTTACGCGCTATTTTGATGCTATTAGGTATAGTTTTTCATACTACCTTAACCTACAGCGTGTCTAATGCTGGATATGCTTGGGGAATACAAGATCCAACGGCTACTCATATTTTACATGATTATATAACAGATTTTGTTCATGCTTTTAGAATGCAACATTTCTATTTAATCGCAGGCTTCTTTGGTGCTATGCTTTTTTATAGTAGGGGTCCTTTGCAAAGTATTACTAATAGATTTTTAAGGCTTGCATTACCTTTTTCCGTATTTATTATGATACTTTCTCCTCTCTGTAATTTCGCCTTTGATTATACCGAGCTAGTATTTAGTGGGAGCGCCACTGCTTTCGAATCTACTTTGTCTGATTTTTCTTTTCCAGAGGATTTAATCCCAGGAAGTACAAAACACTTGTGGTTTTTGTATTATTTAATTTTATTCACATCCTTTTCGATAGTTTTAGCGCTCGTTTTTAGAAAATCGCCTTCTCTGTCAAATCGGATTTCGAATAGCTTTAGCTGGTTAATGCAGCAAACCAAATCTCGAGTGTTAATCTTAAGTGGAATAACATTACTAATTTATTCTCTAATAGAACCTGAGGCAATGGAAGATTCGTTTTATTACTGGATTCCAGACATAAGTGTATTTATCTTTTATTTATCTTTCTATTTAGTTGGTTGGTTGTTATTTAAATCAAAGCATCTGTTAAAGACAATGATGCGGTCAGACTGGCTTTGCTTTATCTTAGGACTGGTTTTATTTTCATTTCATTTTGTTATGAAAGAGTCAATTAATGAAGTGATACCACTGATGCTTATGATAAAGACGTTAACAACCTGGTTATTTATTTTCGGTATTACCGGCTTATTTATTCGTTATGGTAGTAATTACTCGGTAAAAATGAGGTACATATCAGATTCGTCATATTGGGTTTATTTACTTCATTTACCCATAGTAATTTTTTTACCAGGATTTATCGCCGATTGGCCATTACATGCGCTATTTAAATTATTGATTGTAGTAACCGGAACCTTAGTTATTTCTGTCGCTACCTATCATTATTTAGTTAGAGGGACATTTATAGGTCAATTTTTGAATGGGAAAAAACATTAAAAAACAGAAGAGTTATGTACAACGAAATCTATCGTTAACAACTAATAATAACTGATGTCATCACGGACAATAAAGAAATATAGTTGTCCTGTGATGTTAACCGAATATGCTCCTTCATTTTTATTTCCAGTATGTATTACTTTTTACTATTGTCTTGCTGCTTACCCTTTATGTTGAAGATGATCTAAAAGTCGCTTAGTTCTGACACCTATTTAAACACAATATAATCCCCAACAAAATATAATAACTTTAACTTTAATTGTAACCAATTAACTCAAGAGGCGGGGCGTTTAAGTAACCAATTCTCTGGAATGAAAGATTAATTTAAAGAAAAAGCTGATACTGATAGTGCTCAGATGGCTGTCGGTAAGTTAATTCTGTTGCCTACATTGTTATTTTTAGATGGTGATGGTATTGAAGCGCAAGAGTATGATCGACTTAAAGGAGAGGTTAAAGCGGTTGACCAATCGTTCCTATTAAAAAATCATGTTATCACCTCAAAAACTCAAAAACTCAAATAACGAATAAGAATGAACAACCCCCTAAGGATACTATCTAAAAGTATCAGCGCTATATTAACAATCTACGGATGTTGATATAGCGTTTATTTTACTTATCAAAGTTACTAAGTTTTATCTCCTGCCTTCATAAGATCCAAACTGGATATATTTATAATTCTTATTAAATGTTGATTTTGGCAAGATCGCTATTATGGTTTTATTTTTATTGAGGTGTGGGTATTGTAATCGGCGAGTCATAGGCATCAAATTTATTGAATTTGATTATTGAGGTAAGTTCATGTCCATATTCAGCGCCCTTTTCAGAATAACGATCTAATTTAGTGACTAATAAAAAAGGGTCGTTGCTTCGCATTTTTAACTCCCTAAATTCCTTAAATGCACTACTGCGGCCTAGAGTTCGATAATAATCTTTTACCGCGGCTTTGACTGATGAATACTCTTTAACCCAAATGGTTTTGTCACCCCGTTTTTGTAATGCGGCAATTCTAGGTTCATCTTCATCAAATGACCAAACACCAAAGATATTATTTGCTTCTCTAAAAAAACGAGAGGTTGCCCAAGCACTTTCCATTGCGGCTTGTGCAATGGCAATACTTTTAGGGTGTGGTTTAAGCGCCATGAGCAACTCATCATTATTTGCCGCTTTATATTCAACTTTAAGTTTTTCTATTTGTTGACTATTATATTCTGAGTCGATTAATGCTGAAATTTCTTGATATTGGACCATAAGTTCAGCGTAAACATCATTAACAGCAGGAACAATTAATGTTTTAAATCGCGCTTTTTTTTCTTGAACAGTCATCTTAGGAATAGCGGCCTCTTCAATAGAAAAATAATAAATGACGGCAGAAATTAAAAATATTGAGATGAGTAGAATGACTAGTTTGGATGGAATTGACGTTAGTTTCAAAATAGAGCCTATATTAATTAAAAAGGTACAAGGGTCGAAATTATAAAGTAGTCTGATACACTATCAGACTACTTGTTTATTTGACGGCTAAAAATCATTAAATATGGTCGATATTGCTTGATGAATCATCTTTATCACCATCGTTCAATCAAAGGCCATTATGGTATTGTACATTGGTTGACTCTGGCACCAATTTATTGAGTGTGGTTTGTATACTTGATTGTTGCGTTAACTCACCATTAAGTAATTGTTCAAATTGCTCGATAAGAACTGTTTTTTTAGGTGATTTTTTATCACCGGCGCCTATATTGGTTAAGTCTATCATAAAGCCATCAAATAACTGAGCAAGGTCACTGACAATCTCCATATTCAAGAATTGATCTTCATTATAAATACTGGGGTAACCCGATTTTTGCTTATCGATAGCAAATGAAACCCCTTTAAGGTTAGTAATGCTAGTCGATTTATCACAAGAAAGCATACAGCCATTATCAATACGTGGTTTTTCACAACCGACACTTTGTTGGAAGAAACACTGTCTACTGGTCATTAATAAAATAGGGTGGTAAACACTGTAAAGCATCTTGAAATTTTCAGGGCGGGCGATAGTTTTCATTTGTTGAAGGTTTAGTTCGTTTGAAATAAAGGCACCAGCACAATCAAAAGCTTCTTTCATTGCTAATAGAGCGTAAGAGTTAGTGGTATTTAAAAAAGGGCCCGCAATCCATTTTATGCCAAGTTCAAATGCTCTATTAGCAATGCCGGTATTATTAGTGACAATTAACGGCGGCTTTACTTTGTTTAAAATATTTAAAGCAGCATCGAAGTCTTTGCCAATTAATACTGGAGGAAACCAAGGGATTAATTTGGGATTATCATTGAAAAAATCAACATATTTAGTACAGCCACGCTTATAAGCATCGGGTAATTTAAAGTAAATATCAGCATCAGTTATACTGGTTAGCGTTACATCGCTTTCATCACAAATTAATATCGATAATTTGGCTTTCTGAACGGTTTTATTTGGTTCAGTACCTAAGTTTTTTGGATGACGAACAAGTTTAGGTAATTCAATTTCAGGCAATATTGTTCTGTTATTATTGAGTAATAAGGTTATTTTATTTTTTAGCGCAGTTAACTCTTTAAATGGAATTGATAAACCCTGTGGTATGGCGTCAATATTTAATTGGATTAACGTAAACTGGCTATTGTTGAAGCTTTTAAAACGTTTCTCAATAGCACTTTTATCTAAACAGCTTTTTTTACTGATCTTAAGCGAGCTAGTTGAATGAATAATATAAGTTTTATCTTGCTCTGTTGTTTGTCCTGCTAAAAAGTCTTGAGTGGTTATTTTTACTGTTAACGGGTTACCAAGCGCGCCACTAAAGGTGATGGATAGTGGACGTTTTTCAATACTCAAATGCTTTGTTTTTTCTTGTACAGCCATATTAATTTCTGACTTTTCATTACTAAGCTTTTGTTCAACCTCTTGAATTTGAACCACAGAAATAGCATTACTTTGATCGACAGCGTGATATTTTGAATTATCACGAGGGTTTTCAATAAACATTGATTGGTTTAAATCCCCCTTTAAAAAGGCATTGGTTAAGTCACGATTAAACACTTTATATAATCGCTCGCCATCCTCAAGTAACTCGCCTGTTTTGAGAAAACCATCGATTTGTTTTCGAAAACTGTCAACTACCGTATGAACATAATTTGCGCCTTTAATTCGGCCTTCTATTTTAAAAGAATGAACGCCGGCGTCAATTAAGGCCGGTAAATCGAAAAATGCAGAATTGTCTTTAATATTAAGGGGAAAGTTATTACCGGTAGGCGTTGTTTCATACTCTTCTCGACAAGCTTGGCTGCAACGACCTCGGTTACCAGAATTACCGACACTGGCTGAGGTTGAATAGCATAAACCTGAAAAAGCGACACAAAGAGAGCCATGAACAAACACTTCGGTGAGCACATCTTGCTGGTGGGCAACGGCGGCAAGATCGGTGATCTCTCTTAAATTCAATTCTCTTGATAAATTAACACGAGAAGCCCCTAATTTTTTCAAAAATGGGATTTGGCCAATGTTATGCGTTGTTAATTGAGTTGATGCATGAACATCTAGCGTAGGGAAGTGCTTCTTCAAGATATAAACAAGGCCAATATCTTGAACAATAACACCGTCAAGTGTGGTGTTAACAAGCCTACTCAATAATTTTGCCAGTGATTTAAATTCACGTTCTAAGATCACAATATTTAATGTTAAAAATATTTGGCATTCGTACTGGTGGGCCAGTCGAATAATACCACTGAGTTGATCAAATGAGATATTAGTTGCACGATTTCGGGCATTAAAGGTATCTAAACCACAATAAACAGCATCTGCGCCAGCAATAATTGCTGCTTTTATCGCCTCTACATCGCCACCTGGGGCTAACAATTCAATTTTTGGACTCATTTACACAACTTTAGCCAATATGCTAGGCAGTTAATTTTTTAAATAAAAGATTTTACGCATATATTTAGCCAATGAATACCGTTAAAGTAGCTTAATTGTATTAATCATCAACCTTAGTTAGTGTTGTGGTGTTGGAACAGAAATAATAATGAGTGAAAACAAGAACAATAAAGAAAGTGAAGCAGAGCCATTACCTATTTTTTATTCGTTAAGAAATTGTCCTTACGCCATGCGTGCCAGAATCGCTGTTTTTAAAGCGAAACAAACGGTGCAGTTACGCGATTTGGTTTTATCGGATAAACCAGAGGACATGCTAATAGCTTCACCAAAGGGAACTGTACCCGTATTAGTGTTAAGTAATGGCACCGTAATCGACGAAAGCTTAGATGTAATGCTATGGGCGCTGGGAGAGACAGACCCAGACGACTTATTACATCGCCAGCTAGATAATAATAAAGAGTGTAATAATATCTTTGATATGCTGACATTAATTAATGAATTTGATGTTTGTTTTAAAGTTTATTTAGAGCAATACAAGTGCGCTAAGCGTTATAAAGAAGACAACGTTGAACAATGTCGAGAAGCCTGTGAATTATATGTGAAAAAATTAGAGCAACGTTTAAGCAAACACTTATTTTTATTCTCTGACAAAGAGAGCTTAGCTGATATTGCTTTACTGCCATTTATTAGGCAGTTTGCTCAAGTAGAGCGTCAATGGTACCTTCAATCACCTTATCCAAAGTTAAGGCAATGGCTCAATAACTATTTGCAAAGTTCGATGTTTATTAAAGTGATGGTCAAATACCCCTTGTGGTTAACAAACAATGAAGAGGTATTATTTGGTGGAAACTGTCAGTAAATTTAAAACTAAATGTTAGACAGGCTATTTAAGGTATAAACAGGGTCAATAACACAGAGTATGAAGGCACAATAATGAACACTAATATATTAAAAAAAACGAAAAAAATCAGTTATTTGATAACCGCTTTTGGATTCTTGACTTACAGTGTATTTTTAAGTGCTGATGGCAAAGTGCCGGAAAGTGCCAATAAACAATTAACCACAATCCTTGCTGAGCGGTGGGATTACTCTTTAAAAGAAAGCCCTCTGTCGGCAACGCATGCAGGCGTTGACAAATATAATCACCTGCTTCCGCGAGTATCTGCAGCTCATAATGACCGACGGCTTGTTACAGAAAAAGCTTTTCTTAATCGTTTAACTCATATTGATGTTAGTGCATTAACTGCTGAAAATCGTATTAATCACCAATTACTTCAGTGGATATTAAAGCAGAAAATTGAGGGCTATCAACTAAATTTAGCTCGTATTCCATTAACGACTTTTAGTAGTTTTTTTATGTCGGTACTCGGTATGGCTAATGGTTTACCAATGAACAGTATTAAGGATTATCAAGATTACATCACTCGATTAAATGCTATCCCCCGATATTTTAATGAAAATATTGACAATATGCGTACGGGTATTGAAACAAAATTTACTTTGCCAAAAATAGTGGTTGAAGGGATCCTCCCTACTGTACTGGCTCAAGTATACAAAGACCCGACAAATAGCAGTTTATACAAACCATTTTTGAAAATCAGTGATACCATATCGCCAGAAAATCAGGAAAAGCTTAGAGTTTCTGCGAAAAAGGCTATATCTCAATCAGCAATCCCAGCCTTTAAGTCTTTTGCTGATTTCTTTGGTGGTGATTATTTACAAGCCGCCACTAAAACCCTCGGTGCAGAGCAAATGCATAATGGTAAAGCCTATTACGCTCATCAGATTAAAACTTACACGACGTTAACTCATCTTACTGCATCTCAAATTCATCAAACAGGACTCAGTGAAGTAAAGCGTATTCGAGCTGAAATGGTAAAAGTGATAAAATCACTAAATTTTGAGGGAACATTTGAAAACTTTACTCAATTTCTCAGAACCGATCCTCAGTTTTACGCTAAATCAGCTAAAGATCTGTTAAAAGAAGCGTCTTACATTGCTAAACGTATTGATTACGTTATGCCTGAATTTTTTGGAAAACTACCGCGTATACCTTATGGTATTGTGCCAGTTCCTAAAGAGATCGCACCTAACTATACCACGGCATCTTATAATTCAGCGTTAGTGGGTGGTAATCGGGGCGGTGCATATTGGTTAAATACTTATCAGTTAGACCAAAGACCTTTATATGAATTGACCGCTTTAACTTTGCATGAAGCGGTCCCTGGGCATCATCACCAATCTGCTATTTCGAGTGAATTACAAGATGTACCTAAATTCAGGCTGGCTTTATATTTTAGTGCTTATGGCGAGGGCTGGGGATTGTATGCTGAAAAGTTAGGTGTTGAAATGGGAGTTTATGATACGCCTTATGACAATTTTGGCCGTTTAAGTTATGAAATGTGGCGTGCTTGCCGATTAGTTATTGATACAGGTATACATGCGATGGGGTGGAGTCGACAACAAGGCTTAGACTTTCTTGCCAGTAATACCTCGTTGTCTAAAGCTAATGTTAGAGCCGAGGTCGACCGCTATATATCTTGGCCAGGGCAGGCACTTTCTTATAAATTAGGTGAACTAGCCATTTGGACGTTAAGAAATAAAGCAGAGCAATCCTTGGGTGATAAGTTTAATATCAAAAGCTTTCATGATGCTTTATTAGGTAATGGTGCTTTGCCATTAACTATGGTGGAAGCAGAAATAGATCGGTATATTGCTGCCAGCGGCTAATATGACGATATTTTCTTAGCATTAAAATATGAAAAAAGGTCAATCTATAGTTTTGAAACACTTATTTCACTCATTTTTTAACTTTCCCAAGACTATTGCTGCTAAAAAACAGATAATTACCTCATTAAAATCAATTAGTCGAAATACAGCTGCTAAAACCTAAAAGCTTAATGGGTTAATAGGCGGTTAATTTAATATATAACTCTGGAAATTATTCAATGGAAATCAAAGTTAACTTTCTCGACAACCTCAGGCTTGAAGCTAAGTTTGATGATTTTACTGTCATTGCTGACCAACCTATTCGTTATAAAGGAGATGGTTCAGCGCCAGGACCTTTTGATTATTTTTTAGCGTCATCAGCCTTGTGTGCTGCTTATTTTGTTAAAGTGTATTGTTCGTCTCGCGATATTCCAACCGAAAATATCAGGCTATCGCAAAATAACATTGTTGATCCTGATGATCGGTATAATCAAATATTTCAAATTCAAGTCGAACTTCCTGAAAGTATTTCTGATAAAGACCGCCAGGGTATTTTAAGGTCAATTGATCGCTGTACCGTTAAGAAAGTTGTACAGAAGGGACCTGAATTTAGGGTTGAAGCGGTTGCGAGCCTTGAAGAAGATGCCCAAGTGATGCTGATGGGACAGACAAACGCTGATGCAAGTACTTATATCTTAGGGAAAGATCTACCGCTAGAAAAAACCATTGTCAACATGACAGAGCTGTTGGCAAGTCTTGGCATGAAAATCGAAATTTCTTCGTGGCGTAACATAGTGCCTAATGTTTGGTCACTCCATATTCGTGATGCCGCCTCTCCAATGTGCTTCACTAATGGCAAAGGGGCAACCAAAGATAGCGCGCTTTGTTCTGCGTTAGGTGAATTTATTGAGCGACTAAACTGTAATTTCTTTTACAACGATCAGTTTTTTGGTCAAGACATTGCAAACAGCGATTTCGTACATTATCCCAATGAAAAATGGTTTAAACCTGGGGTCGATGATGCCTTACCTCAAGGTATTTTGGATGACTATTGCTTAGGTATTTATGATCCAGATGATGAGTTACGTGGCTCAAACCTAACGGATACTAACTCTGGTAATGTTGAACGGGGTATTTGCACTATTCCTTACAAACGCCATTCAGATGGTAAAACCGTCTATTTCCCTTCTAATTTAATTGAAAATTTATTTTTAAGTAACGGCATGAGTGCGGGCAATAATCTGCCTGAAGCCCAAGTGCAATGCTTATCAGAAATATTTGAACGCGCGGTTAAAAGACAAATTATTGAACAAGAAATTGTCTTGCCGGATGTACCTCAGCAAGTGTTAGCAAAATATCCAAGTATTGTCGCGGGTATTAAAGGACTCGAAGAGCAAGGCTTCCCTGTAGTGGTAAAAGACGCTTCGTTAGGTGGCCAATTTCCTGTCATGTGTGTTACGTTAATGAACCCAAAAACAGGCGGTGTGTTTGCCTCTTTTGGTGCTCATCCAAGTTTTGAAGTAGCACTAGAGCGAAGTTTAACTGAGTTATTACAAGGCCGCAGCTTTGCAGGCCTAAATGATGTGCCAAGACCAACCTTTAATAGTATGGCAGTATCCGAGCCAGAAAACTTTGTTGAGCACTTTATTGACTCAACAGGGGTGATCTCATGGCGCTTCTTTAGTACTAATTATGATTATCAATTCAGCGAATGGAATTTTTCAGGCACCAATGAGCAAGAGTGTGATGGTTTATTTTCTATTTTGAAAGCGTTAGGTAAAGAAGCTTATGTTGCTGTGTTTGATGAACTTGGTGCTACTGCTTGTCGTATCTTGGTACCAGACTACTCAGAAGTTTACCCGGTTGAAGATTTGATTTGGGATAATACCAATAAATCCTTAGACTATCGCGAAGATATCTTAAACCTTCATGACTTAAGCGAGGATGCTTTAGTTAGTTTAGTCGAGCGGCTAGAAGAAAGTCAGCTTGATAATTATACCGATATTATCAGTCTAATAGGTATTGAATTTGATGAAAACACTGTTTGGGGACAGCTAACCATTCTTGAACTCAAAATCCTTATCTATCTTTCTCTAGGTGCCCTTGAAAATGCGATAGAGTTAGTGGGGGAATTCTTGCAGTACAACGATAATACAGTAGAAAGAGGTTTGTTCTATCAAGCGGTTCACGCGGTACTTGAGGTTACTTTGGATGAAGACTTAGTACTTGAGCACTTTATCGAAAACTTTAACAGAATGTTTGGTAAAGAGATCATGACTAACGTGGTTGATTCAGTAAACGGTGATGTGATGTTTTTTGGTTTAACAAAAACCAGCATGAAGTTAGAGGGTTTGGATAAACACTTAAGGCTGATCGAAAGTTATAAAAAACTGCATAAAGCTCGACAATTAAAAGCCACAAATTTATAAGGTTGAATCATTGAGTCGGCTATTTATGAAGCGTAATTAAAATAGTCACAACACATTAATCTCACTTGATAGCGTTACCTCAGTCAGAGACAGTATATAGCACATATTATGTTAAATTTAGCCATTATGGCGATTTGAAAAGGTTAGAGTTCAATTCTAAGGGTATTTAATTCAACTACTTTTTTGGGGCGTTTAACTACGATAGAGCTAAATAAAAGCAGTGTCAAACTAGTTGGTTAAAACACAGATTTCTTCGGCATTTGAAACTAGACAATCAGCTCAACAATACGACAAGAATCTAAGTTATCTTTAATAAGTGGTGATTATTGAAGGTTTTAGATACTTGTCTAATATGAAAACTAAATTCTCTTGGTAACAGGGTTTATTGATAAAGTCATGAATGCCTAATACGCTAGCTTGTTCTTTATCTTCTTTACTAACGCTAGCACTTAAAATAACAATAGGGATATGTTGTAGTACCTTATTTTTTTTAATCAAGCTTGATGCGGTGAACCCATCCATATTAGGCATTTGTAAATCCATTAAAATTAGATCAGGTATTATGTTTTCTAAGTAAGACAACGCCAGTAAACCATCGTCGGCAAAGTCACATGTTATTCCTTTAAAAGCTAACTGTTTACCAATAATAAGCTGATTTATTTTATTGTCTTCTACTACTAATATTTTGGTCTTTTTATAATGTGAAAACTTTGATAGCCTTGGCGTAGATGAGGAAACTTCAATGGGTTTTTCTGTTTTGGGCAATGTTATTGTTACGGTAAAAGTGCTGCCTATGTCAGGCTGACTGGTTAATGCTACATTTCCCCCCATTAGGTTGCACAACTGTTTAACAATAGCTAATCCTAGTCCAGTTCCTCCATATTGTTTTGTTGTAGAACGAGATACTTGGGTAAAGGGCGTAAATAAGTGCTTTTGATCTTCTTTATTAATGCCAATACCTGTATCTCTAATTACTAGGGTTAGTATGCTACTGTTATCATCAGTGTCATCACTATCACCACTAATACTTATGGTCCCTTTGTCAGTAAATTTAATCGCATTATTAAGCAAATTAATTATGATTTGCTTAAATCTGGTGTCATCACCTTCAACCCATAGGCCAAAATTTGAAGTGAAACTTTTGTTAACCGTTATCGATTTATTGATAGCTTTCTCGATAAGCATGTCAATAACTGTTTGAGTCACTGCTGATGGCGAAAATTTTCTCTTTTCAAGGTTTATCTCACCAGCCTGTATTTTAGATGTGTCTAAAACATCATTAACGATACTGAGTAAAATTTTTGACGACTCCTCAATTTTAGTAAAATAGTCTAGTGCGTGTTTATCTTCTATTTCACGGAGTGCTATTTCGCTAAAACCCATAATGGCATTTAAGGGGGTTCTATACTCATGGCTAATGTTTGCCAAAAATAGGTTTTTAGCTTGGTTAGCACTGGTAAGTTCTTTGTTTTGTTGAATTAATTTAGTGGTTTTTTCTCTTATCTTTCTCGTAAGAGAAGAATTAAATGTGACAATAAAAAAAACAAATGAGACGCAAATAATACCAATAATGCTGCCAAATATCATAATGACCAAAATTTGCCAATTTATAAGCCTTAGTTCAAATTCTGGTGTGCTGGCAAAGGATAACAGCCCTTTTTTATTTAGAATATCTACACCATGTTGGTGATTAAAAATACTGTTCACTTTAAAATCAGGGTGGGTTACAACATTATTATCGCCAAAATTTAGCTGGTAGGTAAAGGTGTTTTTCTTCATATTATTGTGTAAATCAGAGAGTAGTATATCTAATTTAAAATTAACTTTAACTAAGCCTTGTAGTGTACTCCGTTGATCAGGGTGACTATTTTTAAAAATGGGGTGGTAAACGCTCGCAGTAGCATATTTATCTTGCTGTTGGGTTAGATATACTAAAGGGGAAATAATCCGG
>Ga0307489_10001945_pt1 | contig 13757 bp, 21 predicted proteins | sample SB12metaG_FD_202247 | JGI IMG/M metagenome (GOLD analysis project Ga0307489, IMG submission 202247) | Sea-ice brine microbial communities from Beaufort Sea near Barrow, Alaska, United States - SB 1.2 | ecosystem: Environmental > Aquatic > Marine > Coastal | place: USA: Alaska | collected... | reverse complement strand
TACCTGGGCTCTGACTGCTCACTCGTGCTGTGCCAGTATTTGACACCGAGGCACCCTGGGTGGACGCTTGATAGGCCCGTCCCCGCCCGCTGGCGTGCGGGTCACTACACGGGGGCCGAGGCGGAAGCCTGGTGCCTCCTAACATACATGCTGACGCGTCTCTCTTTCTCTCTCTCTCTATCTGGCAGGTTGATGCGATGGGGTACATGCAGCGGCTGGCCGCCCTATTCGAACTGACACGCGCGGAGGAGGAGGAGCGCTTCAGCCCCGCGGCGTACGACCTCAGCACCGACGAGGCCACGCGGGTCGCCGCCGTGTTCGCCGAGTATGACAAGAACAGCGACGGCATCGTCGACGAGGAGGAGCTAGGCGAGCTGCTCGGCGCGCTCGGCGGCGGCGAGAAGCTCGCAGACGACGAGATCAAGCTGGCGATGAAGATGCTAGACTCCAACGGGCGCGGCACGGTCAACCTGGAGGAGTTCACCGCGTGGTTCACCGGCGGGTGCCCGCTGCCGGGCCGCGCCGCCTCGCTGCTTGAGGCGGAGGAGGCGGAGGCGGAGGAGGAGGAGGCGGCGGCCGCGGCGACTGGCGCAATGGAGGCGATGTTGCTGGTGGAGGCGGCGAATGCGGAGTTGCTGGCGGAGGCGGCGGTGGCGGCGGAGGCGAGCCGCCTGGCCGCGGCAGAGGGAGATGGCGCGTTGTTGGTGGAGGCGGCCGAGGCGAAGGGGCGGGGGTTGCTGGCGGAGGCGGCGGAGGCGGAGGCGGGGGTGCGGGAGATCGTCGACACGGACGTCTACACGGATTGGGGGTGACGTCCGCGGGGTCATCGTTTGTTCGCTGATGCGCTTTGCCTGACGCCAGATAACGCTTAAACTGGTTAACATAGTGCACGGAGGACACAGCTTCTGGGCACCGGGCGAGGAGAGAGATCGCTGTGGGGTGTGGGGGGCGCTGTCCTGTTCAGCCAATTGCCAAAATGCTAAAATGCCACGTATTTTTTCTTCTCCCAGCTGGCTAGTTCATATCTCTACGCCCCACTGTTTGACTGTAACAAGTGTTCAAGCCCCCTTACGCACCATTAACGCCCAACTGTAATAAATGCTCAAACCCCCCTACGCACCATTAACGCCTCACTGTAAGAAATGCTCAAACCCCCCTACGCACAATTAACGCCCCACTGTAATAAATGCTCCAACCCCCCTACGCACCGTTAACGCCCCACTGTGAGAAATGCTCAAACCCCCCTACGTACCGTTAACGCCTCACTGTAATACCTACGCACCCCTACGCACCATTAAAGCCTCACTGTGATCCCTTATACATTGTCAGCCCGGTTCCAGGTGCACGCCTGCCGCACTCGTGCGTCTAGTGACATCCTCCGCACTCATCCCATGGGCAATCATAGCTTCGGCCGCAACACTTCCCGGTGCCCGCACGCAGCGGCGAGGCAACACGTTCCTTCGCGTCCCACGGGCAGCCGTGCTCCCGCGCCCACCGTGACACCCTGTTTTAAACAATCGGACCCGATTAGCGGCGTCGCATGCATAACGCCCACGTGTCGTCTGTAAACGAACCAACCGCCTTTCGCTGGAATTTCGCTACGTTGTACGTTTTCGGATACAGTATCAATCTAGGGCTGCCAGTTTTAGCTCTAGGGTGCCTACCAGCACCAAGAATAATCAATGGACACCTCATACGATCTGAGCCGTTTTCGTCACCAAACTCAACTCGACATATGGCGCCGTGGGCGGCTGAGGCACCGCTCAGCGCGCACACCGCTGCCCTCCGCGCACCTCGCCACGGACGTGAGCTCGATCTTCACTTCCGGAGCCGTCTGATTCGCATCCGCCAGCAGGGGAGTGACCGCCCGGTTGCGCCGCTAGCGCTCACAAGCGCCACCGCCGCTCCGACGATGATTATTGGAGCCGACCACGACTCCTCTGCTGGGTTGGAGGAGAAGGGGGAGAAGGGGGAGGAGGTGGAGGAGACGCTGGGGCAGCTGCGTGACCGGCAGGGGCTGGCGTTCGCGCGGGCGCCGGTGGTCGAGGGCAGCACGAGCGGGGAGGGCACGGACGGGCACGGTGCGGGGGGGGAGGATAGTGGGGTGGCGCACGTCCCGGAGGACGACGGGGGACGCGGGGGTGCCGGGGGAGCACCTCGCCGGAGCACCCCTGCGGACACGTTGGCTTGGGAGAAGAGGGGGCGCCGAAGCGATGTCGCAGCCGCCTACGTCGTGCCCGCCGCGCCTGCACCGAGCCCGGTTCGTGGAGGCGTGCGGGTTGGAGTGTCTGGGCGACATGTTGTCACGCACGCCGGCGACGCTGTGGAGGTGATTGAAGAGCAGCAGGATCATGCGGAGGACGGGGAGGAGGAAGAGGAGGGGGAGGAGAACGAGGAGGAGGCAGACCCACGTCTTTTCCGCGCTCACGAGTCTGGCGCCGGATTCACTGGAAGCAGCGAGGCGGTCCGTCCCCACCCGTTGCCGGGAGCGCGGTCGGAGCCCGGGCTCCCGCGGGCGCGGCTGCGGACGCCCGTGAGGATCGCGGACAACGCTGTCCAGGAGCCGGAGGAGGAGGAGGAGGAGGAGGAGGAGGAGGAGGAGGAGGAGGAACACAACGCGGGCTTTGCTCGCGGTAGCATGAAGCGCGGAGGCGGTGGCCACTCTGTCACCTCTCGCTTCAAAGGCGTCGCCTGGCACAAGAGCACCAACAAATGGGAGGCGAAATGCAGGGGGGTATACCTTGGCCTTCACACCACTTCGGAAGATGCGGCGCGCGCGTACAGCATGTACCTCAAGGACGGCAGTGTCCCTGCACCCGCAGAGCGCGCAGGTCGGTGCTCCTCTCAGTTCAAGGGCGTCACCTGGAACAAGGGTAATCTCAAATGGGAGGCGAGGTCCATGGTAGGAAGGTGCAGGTTGACCCTGCGTAATCCCGCGCTGAAAGCGCGCCTGGGTTCAGCGCTTGAGAGTATAATATGATCAACCGCTTTCAAACTTTGCCTTTAAATTGAACTTGCGCCGCTACACCATGGGCATATACCTCGGTCATCACACCACGGAAGAGGAAGCGGTGCGCGCAATCACCATATACCTCAAGGCAGGGGCTTACACACGTTCACTTTCGGCTCATCTTGAGCTGTCTGTGTGCCCCACGTAACCCAACTTGTCACATGCATGTCTTCCGAATGTGCTGAAGTTAAGCTCTAACGAGAACGAATGTGAGCCCCTGCCTCAAGGACGGCATCAATAGAGTCAAGCAACGAGAAGCTACCAGCACCCCGCAGTTCACGGGTGTGTACTGGGACAAAGCCAAAAGTGAGTGGAGGGCACGGTGTAAGCGGACCGCCCTTGGCCGTCACGCCACAGAGGAAGCTGCGGCGCGGGCGTACAGCAAGTACCTCAAGGTAGGGGCTTACACTCGTCCACTTTCCAGCTCAACCTGAGCCGTTTCTGACATAAAATACACCCTAGACACCCCCTAACACCCCCTAACATGCACTAAACACCCATTGAACAACCCCTGAAAGCGCCCCCTATCCCACATCAGCGCTTACGTTGAGCCGAAAAGTGACGAGTGTGGGCCCCTACCTCAAGGACGGCATCAACCCTGTACCGCACCGAGCAGAAACCAACACTTCGAAGTTCATGGGTGTCTACTGGGAGAAGACCAGAGGCAGGTGGAGGGCGAAATGCAAGGGGAAAGCGCTGGGCTATTACACCACCGAGGCAGCTGCGGCGCAGGCGTACAACGTCGAAGCTGAGCGCATCGGGCGCCCCCTCAACGTCGTCGTCATTCCGCCCGCCGGAGCCGCGGGTGCTGGCGCGGGCCCGGGCGCAAGCGGCGGCGCAGGTGCGGGTGGCAGCGCCGCCCCCAAGCGCGCAGCACCGACGACACTGGCGGCTCCTGCGCCGTGTAAGAAGAAGAAACGCGCTTCTCCGACGACGCCGGCGAGTGCTGCGATGAACCAGACACGCAAGCTGAAGCTGTAGGATACCTGTCCAGGCGCGTTGGACACGATCGGCATCACGGCGGCGCAACGGCGACATTCGATGCTTGGGTCAAGGCCTTCAAAACAAATTACACCGCTAGCTGCGCTGCCTGGCTGAATGACATCGAATCGCATTCGCCTTCGTTCATATCAACCTGAAGTGTAATGACAACCTGTACTCGAATGACGCTCTGCACGCGAGCGGCGGCGGCGCGCTATTCTGCGCGTATTGGCGTCGCGCTATAAGGCGTTTTTAGAGTGGGCTCAACTAAGCGACAACATGTCATCACCATCGAAATGATGTGAAGCAAGCATACTAGGTCTATATCGGACAGTCCGTCCCGAAAGGATTGTGCCAGCTTATTCGGTGGCGCTGGCGGAGCGCTCGTGGGACGGCGAGTCCGAGCGGGCGAAGGCACATCATGCGGACCTGTCCGATCTCGGTTCGAGTGCTTGTTCTCAATGACCCTCTTCCACGGCGCTGTCGCCGAGCTTCCTGCTGGCGGCGAGTGAGATTGGGCGCAAGGTGACAGTATCAAGACTCGTGTTGAAAGCGCCTACGGTTTCAGCGCTTGAAAGTAGAGAATCATGAAATGCTTTCAAAATGTCGTTTTCAAATTCAACTTGCGCTGCTACAGCAATGAAGCATGGCATGTTGCGCATTTGTTTACCCCAACACCGCGCCTGTCTCTGGACAGCTGGCATGGTGGATTCCGATTCCCTGGTAGTGAATCCACTGAAATCCGAATGCATCCGACCCTGAAGCGAATCCATGTGAATCCGGAGACCACCTTCAATATAATTAATGCATAAAGCAGGTGAACTGCCTTGTTCTTCACGGTCTGGTCGGAAAGGGGGTCGGACAGGGGCGCTCTACAACGACGCTCTGTGGATGTGAGTCCAGCTGGCGGTTTGATTGGGAGGGAGGGATGGACGTGAGTCTAGTTGGCGCTCTCATTGGTGGGAGGGTTGGATTTGAGTCCTTCTGGCGGCTTTATGGGGTGGGAGGGCTGGACGTGAGTCCAGCTGGCGATTTGATTTGTGCGGCACCACGAGGAGCTGGGGCTGGACAGGAGTAGCACAGAACTACAACTGTAACTCGCTGGCTGCGAAAGAAAAAAAACTACTGATAATATTCACAAAAGGTTGAGCGCTCCCGCCCCCTCCTCTCTATCCCACCAACGTTATGAGAGTGACCACCCCGCCCGTCAGCCACTCCCCCCCATGCCACACCGAACGCGCCACGCGTTGCCCCCACGCCACGCCGGCGCCGCCAGCCGGCAATCGCACCAACGGCTTAAGCAGTGTACAGGCCCTTCTCCTTGCGCAGCTCCTGCTTGTACTTGCTCATGCGGCTCTTCCGCCGCGCACCCGTGTTCTTGTGCAGCACCCCCCGCGTCACCGCCGTGAGGCAGGGTCATTGACTACCACCACTCGACCGATATCGGAGCATGTCTTGCCTTCTGGCGAATGGTCATACAGTCCCGCGGACTCTGTTCATCAATTGATCGTCGGTCGGGTGTTCGTTCTCAACACCGACCCTGCCTTGTCCACCGCCTTAGTGGCCCCGCTGATGAGTGTCTCGAGCTCCGTGATGTCGTCCACCCCGCACTCGGCGGCCGCCGACAGCGCCTTCGACTTCAGGAACACCTGAGAAAGCGGGAAGGGGTGGGGGCGGCGTGTGACGAAGAGACGATGGGGCGAGGGAGCGGGAGCAGGGGCGGGGGGGTGAGGCAATGGGTCGAGGGAGTGGAGGAAGGAGCGGGAGGCGGTGAGACGACGAGGCGAGGGAGTGAGGTAGCCGCCGCTGTATGTAGGGTTGGTCGCGCGCTCCCCGCGCGGGAAGTCCCGCCCACGTGTGGGCGGCGGTGCTCCAGGCCCAAACCACCCACCCCACCCCACATCCTCAACCCCGAGTCGAAAAATGAATAAAGCACTCACTACACACATTCGCCCCCCCCCAGCACCCTCGCCCTCCCCCCCGCACCCTCCCTCCCCGCGCGCCGCGCGCCGCCCGGACCGGTTGCGTACCTTCTTCATGAGCGTGGTGATGACCGACTTTCTCTTCTTGTTGGCCAAGCGCTCCGCCGCCGCCTGTGAGGTGACGCGCGAGGGCGGGGGGTCAGGCTCAGTACTAGGAATCGAGCACCTGACAGCACCTCCTCAGGCCCAGAGAGCCCCGGGTCATCCACCGTCCACACCGACCAGCAGGTAAAGGCCCCTGAGACCCGCGCCACGGTCGCGCTGCCCAGCGCACAACGGGGTAATGCATTCCCGGCGGGATGATGGCCAGCCGTGGAGAGAGCCACCGCCATTAACGGCTACGCGAAAGGCCATCGCTCCCTTCAATCTCTCAGCCCCGAGTCACCCCACACTCGCCCAGGCAACGCAAACCATCAATAAAGCCCCCAGGGACAGAGGAACAAGCGGCACCCACGCCGCCCAGCGCCCACGCCTGCGACTGACCCAAAGGACATTATGATGGCCGCGGGGAGAGCTAGCGCCGCCCAGGCGCCCCGTCAACTCTATCCTCCCCCACACTCCCAGTTCAGCTCATCCTGCCCTCACCGTCTCCCGAGTCCATCAAGCAGTACAGCCCTTGGGACCACGCGCCTCGGTCACGCCGCCCAACACCAATGCCCGCAGCTGCCCGACGGGTTGGCAGGTGACGGCAGCCGAGAGACGCCGCCGCCGTCCCCGTCAAGTGAACGGCTGGCCCTCCCAGTTCCTCAGTTCACTCACACCCCTCAAGTCGAGCCCGAACCCTGAAACCCTATTTCCCGTTCACGGCGAAAGCGCGCTCCTTCCTCCCGTTGCGCCCCCCTGCCCTGGGCTCCGCCGCGTCGCACCTGCAACACGCGCGCCTCCTTGTTCTGCTTGGCGGACACCTGGAACACCGCGCTGCGTCCGCTGGACCCCGAGCGACCTGGTGACGAGACCAAAATGCGGGGAGTTCAGAGGAGTGACGTCACCAACACATTATTTTTAACCCATGTTTCTTGAGTCAAATACATCCCGGTTCGTGGATTCTCGCTCCCGGAAAACGCGAGCATCCCGGTAACTCGCGTGGGCGGCAACGCACCGACGGAGGGCTGGGTGAAGCCCGCGACGGCGCGCTTGAAGCCCAGGCTGGACGCGGCGGGCGCGCCGACGGCGAGGCCTTGGAAGGCGGAGCACAGAGCAGCCATGACGCGCGGGTTGTGGGTGGCATCCGCTTTCCGTCGCACCTGTCTTCGTTCGGCTCGAGATAAAGTGCATTTATGTGCGCAGATCCGGTGGGGGGCCACATCCACAGCCACATCACATAATAAGTATCTGGGCCACACCAATCGCAATCGCACACACCGCACCGTCGCCCACACGACACGACACCGCGCGCTCGCCGCCACCGCGCCGCCGCACGATGCGATCCGCCGCCCTCTCCCTCGGGCGCCGCGCCCTCGCCGGCGCGGCGCCCGCCTTGGCCGCGCGCGTCACGCCCGCGGCCACCGCCACCGCCACCGCCACAGCACGAGCCGCCTCCTCCGCATCCACCGCCGCTGCCGCCTCGGCCGCTCCAACGCACGCGGCAGGGAGGTTGCTCACGCACCCGGCAGCCCCACTAGAGAACGGAGCGGAACTCCTCGTCGATGTCAATCGCGAAGTACTCGCGAAGCACCGGCGCCTTCTCAACCACAAGCTATCACATCTGCAAGCTCCTGCGAGTCAACCCCACTCCCACCCTCACCCTTGCTGCCGCCGCCGCCGCTGCCGCTCCAAGGAGCGCGGCAGGGAGGGAGGGGTTGAGCACAACGCCTCGGACGCGGCCCCCGCTGCCCCCCCCCGCGGCTAGGGTCAGGTGACCGATGCTCGCGGCGGCATAGGATGGCGATGGCGCTTCACTCAAGAAACGAAGGTTCAAGTTTTAAGAGGTGGCGGATGAGATAGCCAGCATCGGGACCACACATGCATCTGACCCTAGGTACGCGTACAAGGTCAAAACGGACGTGCCCGCAGGCTTACATTCAGGATGTATGCTCACACAGACGAACGTGACTCGGTTCGTGGTGGAGTACTCCAGACTGTCGTATGAGCGTGTACCCTCAGCCCGAATTTCGACTTCGGCTTGTCGTCCATTCAACTCGGCCAGGACCCTCCCGCACGTGCTCCGTCCTCCAACGTTGGTGGAGTCGATGTTATCACGGACCCTCCCACACGGGCGCCTCCGCCTTGAGCCCCGGCGGCGTGTTCGCGGCGCGCGCCGCCACGCTGTTCTCCGCCGCCGCGCTGGCCGCCGCCGTGGCGCCCGCCCTCGTCAACCCTGTTGAATCCATCCCCCAGGCCAAGGCGGCCCTCCCCAAGGCACGCCCCCCTCCCCCCCCTCCCCCCAACCTCCCCCCCCCTACTCACCCGTCCAAGGCAGCACCCCGCATACACCCCTAACACACCCTAGTATACCCTAATGCACCCCTGATACACCCCAATACACCCCTAATACATCCCTAAAACACCCCTAATACACCCTGAAATACCCCTAACATACCCCCTCAACACACCCTCAACACACCCTCAATACACCCCTAACACCCCTCCATGCATCCCTGTTACACCCCTGCTCCTCCACCAGGGAGGGATCCCGTTCAAGGCGGTCACGCTGTACCAGTACGACGTGTGCCCCTTCTGTAACAAGGTGCGGCCGCGCAACTTGGAACGTGTTCAAACTCGTGTTGAACGCGCTTGGATTCAACGCTTGAGACTCAAATTTGATACAACGCTTTCAAGGGTTGTGTGCATATTCAACATGGGACGCTACCACGCGGTGAAGGCGATGCTGGACTTCCACGGCGTGCCGTACGAGGTGGTGGTAAGGCTTGTCATTTATCATCCCACCTAAGTATTTTCCTCCGCTCAACTTCCAGCCGTTTGTCCCTGGAACCTTGAGTTACCCTACGTGATGCCTGAAAGAGCCTGAAATACACCCACGTGCCAGCCGGGAAAACACTCAGGGGAGGCCCTAGGTGGTGGAGGTGAACCCGCTGTCGAAGAAGGAGATCAAGTGGAGCGAATACAAGAAAGTGCCCGTGCTGGCAAGACCCGGCGCCAAGTGCTCGCCACGTCACTGCTTTGTGTGAAGCCGCCACAGCTGTCAAGCGTCGACTCTAACTCACGTTAGTATAATTTGCATCATGACAAAGTCCGTGGAACCACTTAGACATTTAGCAACAAGTAGCTAAGTCGTCCAAATGGAGCGTTCTGATTGGTCCAGCGGGCACTAAGTCAGACTAAGTAGCACTAAGTCAGACTAAATGGTTTGGCGCACTTTGTCATACTCAGGGACGTGACGCACGGTGCATGGGTATATATCAAGAAAGGAGGGTTCACATTGCGTTGGATGACGTGGCGAGCGGTATCTACCTGTCCCTACTTGGTGGTGCTGGATGGGGAGCAGCTGAACGACAGCACGCACATAATGAAGACGCTGGACGAGCGCCTGGGCGGCAGGGGCTTACACTCGGCCTCTTCCCACCTCAACCTGACCCGTTTTGTCACTGAAACCACCGCAAAAAGTGCTCGCATTAGGCCAGAAAGTGGACGGGTGTGCACAGCTGTGTTTGGGCCTCACATGAGCTTCCAATCTTCCACTTCTCACCTCAACCTGAGCCGTTTTTGTCACAGACATATTGACGCCACCCAGCGAATCCCACAGAAAGTGCGTATGTTGAGCTGGAACGTAGAGGAGTGTAAGTCACTGTTGGGCGGCGGCGCGGGGGGGAGCGGCGCCGGGTTTTTCAGCGGCGGCAGCAAGGCGGCGGCGGAGAAGGAGGGGGAGTGGGCAGGGGCTTACACTCGTTCACTTTTCAGCTCAACTTGAGACGTGTTTGACACACCAAAACACCCTTCACACCCTAAATCCCCCCTAAAACCCCCTTAACATGGGCTACACAACCCCTACGCGCGCCCCCTATCGCATAAAAAACGCTTAAGTTGAGCATAAATGGAAACGAGTGTAAGCCCCTGGGAGTGGGCGGCGTGGGTGGACGACCGCTTCGTGCACGTGCTCACGCCCAACATCTACCGCACCTGGGGCGAGGTAGGGGCGGGACTATACTTGTCGGCCCTAAACTAGCCTAGAGTACTAAGCACTAGCCCCTAAACTAGCTTAAACTAGCTTAGTTTAGACCCCCATATTTCACTAGCCCACTGTAAATTCCCAAACTAACCCACTAAACCACTAACCACTAGCCCCTAAACTAGCTTAAACTAGCTTAGATTAACACCCCCCCTCGCCAGCACTAGCCTAGTTCGACAAGTATAGGCGGGACACTCCTCCCCTTCATACCTCAACCCGATCCGTTTTGGCCACTGAAACCACCAAGTCTACCACACAGAAAGTGCTCACGTCAAGGCGAAAAGTGGCGGAGTGCGCGCCCCTGGGGCGAGGCGTTCAAGTCCTTCGACTACATCGCGGAGAACGGCAACTTCAACTGGCAGGGCGGTGACAGTCGGCACCGATGTTGAAAGCGGCGTCAGGTCGCAGCGCTTGCTACCGACGTACAATAATTATGCTTTCAAGTTTTGCCTTCCAATTGAACTTGCGCCGCTACGTTCAGGCTGGAGCGGAAAGCGGTGCGCTTTACCGGCGCGGTCTCCATGTACCTGATCGCACAGAACGTGCTCAAGCCGCGGCACAAAATCGTGGACGAGCGCGCGGAGCTGTACAAGTGCATGGAGGCAGGGGCTTACACTCGTCCACTTTTCAGCTCAACCTGAGCCGGTTCTGACACAAAATACACCTTAAGCACCCCCTAATACCCCCTAACACCTCCTAAATACCTCCTAAATACATTCCAAACAACCCCTACATTCACCCCTGTCCCACAGAAAGCGCTTACGTTGAGCCGAAAAGTGGACGAGTGTAAGCCCCTGCATGGAGGAGTGGATGGCCGACGCGGTGGGCAAAAACGCGTTCTGCGGCGGCGCCGCGCCCAACCTGGCGGACGTGGCGGTGTTCGGCGTCCTGCGCGCCGTGAAAACCTTCGAGACATTCACGGACGTCATGGCCAACACGCCGGCGGGGTAGGGGGGTTATTGAGAACAACACTCGGCTGACGTTGAATCCCCTCCTCCTCCTCCTCATCGTCCGTGTGTCTGTGTGAGCGGGGGGATGGTGAGAACAAGCACTCGGCCTCGACCGACGTTGAATCTCCTCCTCCTCCTCCACTTTCTCGCGCGTCTGTATGAGCACTCACCACCCTCAAGGTGAGACATATTCCGACATCGGCTCGAGTGCTTGATCTCAACGGCCCTCCTGCGGGGCCGTGGTATAAGCGCATGCAGGTGGAGGTGGGCGAAAGCACGCGGACCGACGGCATCCAGAACTAAGTATCTCATATTGGGGCATGCAGAATATTTCGATTTAGACAGTTTCTTTTGAATGAAAAACTCCAATTCATCGGTAACTCTGATGCTAGTGCGCGGTCTGGAGCTGAGATTCATATCACAGAACCAAACATGACTTGAGAGAGCCAAGCACGGTTGCACGGGATTCATAACTAATAGGGGGTTAGCTAAACGAGTTGGTTGTAATTTGAGCTCTGTGCCACCACCTGCCTCCGCAAATGATCGATTCGCCGTCATGGATCCTGTTATTTGTTTCTTTCAATTATTCAAGTTGTATGATGACATGTCATTTTGATGACGCTATACCTCTATAAATCATAAAGGGTTTGGTTCGGACTCACTGAGTCAATGTAAGAAAGACTGCAACGTTCGTACGCAAAAAACGACAGGAAGGGGTAAGCTTCATGAGCGCACTGTCAGCAAACATGCGTCGCTTAGCCGTGACGTGCCGAGCTCACACCCCCTCTCTCCCTCTCTCAAGCAGTCCCCTTCTCTCTCCCTCTCTCCATATGCTTTGGACGCCCACGCCCTGTGTTTCGCGCCCCGCGTCCCGCGCCCCGCGTCCCGCGTTCCCGCGCCCCATGCCCCACGCCCTGCGCCCAATGACATCAAGGTGGGCGCGGTGTCCTCGCCGCGCCCCCCTCCCCCGGTCCCTTCGGCCACGGAGGAGCATCGCGGCATCCAATTGTTTCAAATCCAACGACGCCTCGCGCCCCGCGCCCCATTCCCCATCCCGCGCCCCGTCCCACTCCCTGCGCCCCCTGTCCCCCACCCCCACCCCGACCCCCCCACCCCGCGCCCCGCGCCCCGCCCCCCATGCTGTGTGCCGCGCTAGGCGTGGATGCCGAGGGCCTGGTCCACCTTCTCCTTGTTGGCGCTCAGCGCGCCCCACTGCTCGGAGGACAGCGAGATGCCCTTCCTGCCCGGCATCGACTTCTCGTCCTTCGTGTAGAAGTCGTCCACTTTTCAGCTCAACGTTAGCACTTTCTGAGGGATACGTTGGGTGATCAACTCGTCATTGTGACACAAGCGGTTCAGGTTGAGCTAAGAAGTGTTGCCCACCTTGGTGTAGAACTCGCGGATGCTGACCAGCATCTTCCCCTTGATGTAGCGGCGCAAGTTGAATTTGAAAGCAAAATTGAAGCAACATTGGAAGCGGTGCGGTGCGTCATGTTTTAGTTTCAAGCGCTCAGATCCTGGCGCTGTCAACATGGGGTTTGACAGGGTGAGGCTGCGCCGCCGTACCTTGAACTTCTGCACGGTGACCTTGCGGTCCCCCGACATCTCGCACAGCACCTTCTCCTCGTCCGCCGCCGCCTCCACGGCCGCGGTGACGGCGGGCACTGTGTCGCGCAAGGCGCTCCACTGCTCGCGGCTCAGCGAGATGCCCTTCTTGCCCGGCAGCAGGGGCTTACACTCGTCCACTTCTCAGCTCAACCTGAGCCGTTTCTGACACAAAATACACCCTGAACACCCCCTGATACCCCTTAATACCCCCTGAACCTTCGTGAACACCCCCTAAACAACCCCTACATGCAGCCCTATCCCACAGAATGCGCCTAAGTTGAGCCGAAAAGTGGACGAGTGTAAGCCCCTGCCCGGCAGCCACTGCCTGTCCGCGCACCAGGGTCATGCTTCACAACCACCTCCAACCCATATTGGAGCATGACCTCGATGTGAATGCTCGAACAGACGCGCGGGCTCGGTTCTTGGTCGAGTGCTGGTTCTCTCCATAAGCCCCCTCCTGCCAGAGCACTGGGACCGAAATCAAGCGTGGCTAACCTTCTGGTTGAATGCAGTACTTCATGTTGACGCTCGGACTCGGTTCGTCGGTTCAAGGGTATCGGTCGAGTGGCTGTTCTCAACACTCCCCCTGCCTTCTTGTAGTACTCGCGCAGCCCGACCAGCTTCTTACCCTTGAACTCCGACACCGTGCACCGCCGCGACTCTGACAGCGCGCACACCTGCCCCTCCACCGCCTCTGCGCCGTCGGAAAGGTCGCCGCCCGCCGCTGCACCTGCCGCCCCGCCCGCCACCGCCGCCGCTGCACCCCCCGCCGCCTCAGCGTCCGCGTCCGTCACTGCCGCGCCTGCCGCCGCCGCTGCCGGAGTGCCCGTCGCACCTGCACCTGCCCCCGCCACCGGTGCCGCGCCCTTGGCGCCCCCGGCGGAGGTCCACATGGGGGTTGAGCTGCCGTCCTTGGCCACGCGGCCGGCGGTCTGCAGCTTGTACAGCGCCTTGTTCACGTCCGACTTGGAGAGGCCCAGGAAGCTGCCTAACGTCTTGGCGCTTGATCCGCCGGGCTTCAGCGCTAGCGCCAGCAGTAGCTTGTCGTCCACGCCCGCGCCACCGGCGGCGGCGGCGGCGGCGGGCGCGGCGGGCGCGGG
>Ga0307489_10001944_pt1 | contig 13759 bp, 20 predicted proteins | sample SB12metaG_FD_202247 | JGI IMG/M metagenome (GOLD analysis project Ga0307489, IMG submission 202247) | Sea-ice brine microbial communities from Beaufort Sea near Barrow, Alaska, United States - SB 1.2 | ecosystem: Environmental > Aquatic > Marine > Coastal | place: USA: Alaska | collected... | reverse complement strand
GGTGGCTGCGGGTACACCCTGCCAGGCATTGACACTCAACAAAGTGTTGCTCGGCAAACGTGCTGGGCGCGCCTCGGCGCAGGGCCGTCAGATATTGCTCGCGCGTCCTCGCAACCCTGATTGTTGACCTTTTGTTTGTTGAGGTCCGTGGCATGCTAAAGACGTGGCGGGCAACGTCTGCCAGGCCCTACCTCGGCGACCTCGTCGCGGGAGCAGAAGGGAGCCGGCGGCGGCCGCGGATTTCGGAAACGGCACCGACTTCGTCAACGGATCAGCACCCCAAGTTCCGCAAGATTAATGTAACAGCATGCGTCAGCACCCAGCGAATCCTTGGAGGATGCCCAAAAGAGCCGGTTTAGGGTACGACGCCGCTACGCACACGGGCAGCTGCGACCGGCAGCGATAATCTGGGAGACGTGGCTGCCCGCCGTGTGAGCGACGCCCGATAGGGGTGCGGGGCGGGAGTGCAAGCGGTGGCGGCGCTTGCTTCCACGACGGGTACGGGGTAGTCCTGTTCAGTGTTGAACAAAAAGTCACATGAAGGGGAAAAGATAGAAATGGTGCCACGTCACATGCTCGAGATCCTGATGACTTGGAGCGAAACGGTCGGGGGAAACGGCCAAACACATCCCTTTGGTGGTTTCTCATTGGCCAGCACCGCACGACGCCTGATTCTGTGCTCGTTCGGCCCTCTGATTGGGGGGTCAAACTATGGGGTTCGAGTGGGTCTTTCGAGTCTGAAGGAGCTTTATACTGTCCAGTTGACACAACACTCGACTGGGACCTTTTGTTTCATTGTACGGTGCCTCCTGGTTCCGTAACAACACCACAGTCCACGCACGCCGCACCGCGCGTCGCGATGAAGCCTCGGGCGAAGAGGCTGCTGCTCGGGGCCGCGCTCCTTGGCGTCGCCGCTGTAGTGGTGCTCAGTGCGCAAACAGACTGGCCATGGCGCGGTTCGACCGATAGCGAAGCCACGAGCAGTGTGGGCACCCCAACCTGGGCCCCAGCGGAGCGCGAGCGCCCCTCGCCATCGCCGTCACCACAGCCGCATAGTGCACCGGTGCTCGCCCCCGGCGCCGCGACGGCGATAGCGTCAGGGAAGGGAAAGGGACGGAGCGATTACGCGCGCGACAAGACGGTGGCAGGGCATAGTAGATGATGCTCACCACCGGATGCATTGTATAAACTCATCGGGAGAAGGAGGGAATATTTTGTGTTGTTACTCGGAACCTTCGTGAGCTGGTAACTCAAGAAACGAGGGTTCAAATGCGTGTCGATGATGCGGCGGGCGATGTGCGCTGGTCCCTAGGCGGGGGACGTGAGCGAGCGCGCGAGAGTGCGGTGGGAGCGTGTGGAGCTGTCGGTGGGGCGCGGCACATGTTGCACGCCATATGTCATCGACACGCGTTTTGAACCCTGGATTGCTGATTTACATGGCATCACGTGACGTAGTGTAGCAAGCAGTGTCTGGGAGGCCCTACCCGGCGGTGGCCCGCACGCACGCCGCCGCCGCGGGCTGTGGCGATATCATCGTGGTCGCCGGTAGGGTCCTGGCAGAAGTTGCTCGCCACGTCAGAGGATGGCATTCATTTTTAGAAACGAAACGCTCGTTCCAAACCGTGTGACGTGGCGGGCAAGCGGCGGGCGTGCAGGCGACCAACAGCGGCGGGAGCGGCAGATGTTGGTCGCCACGTCATAGGATGCCGTTCAATTCAAGAAACGAGGGTTCGAAACGCGAGTCGATGACCTGACGTGGCGAGCAATATCTGCCAAGATGACAGTATCGATATGGAAGATGACCTTAAGATGACAGGATTGATATGGGAGATGACAGTATAGATGTGGGAGATGACCATATCGATGTGGGATATCTTGTCACTCTGTCTGCCAGGCCCTAGGTGCCGGCGGAACTTTGGCGACCAAGAGAAGTGCGGCGGCGAAGGGCGCACCATCGGTGGACGCGCGCGTGCTGCGCGCCAAGCCAGCAACGGAACGTGCGCTGCGCAACCTGCTGATGGGCAGGGGCTTACATTCTTCCGCTTTTAAGCTCACCCTGAGCCGATTCTGACACAAGACGCACCCTTAACACCCCTTGACACTCACTAACACCCCCCGAACGTCCCCAAACAATACCTAAAAGCCCCCCATAGTCCGCAGAAAGCACTTACATTGAGCCGAAAAGTGGACGAGTGCAAGCCCCTGCTGATGGGAGCGGCGGCGGTGCCCACCGCGGCGGTGGACGTGTACAACGCCAGCACCGGCGCGTGGACCGTCGCGGCGCTATCGGTGGTAGGGTTTTAGGAACCCTAACTCCTAGACCTAAACCCCTAATCCCCGCTGCCAGCACCGGCGCGTGGACCGTCGCGGCGCTGTCGGCGGTAGGGCCATGCAGATGTTGCGGAGCTGCCTCATCCAACACACAGGCGCCAGGGCGACAGCCAGGGCGACGGCCTGGCGCCTCCTTATACACGCCAAAGCGTCTCTCACCCTCTTTCTCTCTCACTCTCACTCTCCCTCTCATCCAACGCATTTTCAACCATCATTTCTTGAGGTAAATGGAATCCTATGACGCGGCGATGAACGTATGACGCGGCGATGAACGTCTATCGAATGGCTCCAACGCTCAAAATTCAATTACAACCGACCGCTAGCTCCAATTTGATTGACCCAAATTTCAATGAAGTATAACCCCCCCATTCTATGAGGCCCTCGTTGGCGGCCCGCACGGGGGCGGTGGCGACGGCGACGTCCACTCAGATCTTCATCGCGGGGGGGGAGGACGCCGCCGGCGCGCCCTCCGCCACGGTAGACATCTTCCACGTCACCACAGGAGTTTGGACCCGGCAGAAGATGTCGACTCCCAGGCAGGGGCTCACACTCGTCCACGTTTCGGCTCAAAGTAAGCACATTTTGTGGGATGTGTTGGGTGAGTGATTTCCCCTCAGTCTATTAAACCGGGGGACACGGAGAGGTGTGACGAAACCGGCTTAGGTTGAGCTGTGAAGTGGACGAGTGTAAGCCCCTGTTCCCAGGCGCGCCTTCGCCGCCGCCGCCGCGGTGTGGCCCGGCGGCGACCTGGTGCTCTTCGCTGGCGGCGCCATGGTCGCCTCCGGCACCGGCGGCTTCCTCACCAGATCCGTCGACATCTTTGACGCGCGAGCGAACGTATGGCTCACCTCCTCCGTCCTCAGCCGCGCGCGGAAGAAACTGACGGGAGTCGGGGTCGGGTCCAAGGTTTTGTTCGTGGGGGGGCAGGAGCCCACGGACAACGAGGGAGCATTCAGCACGCGTGTAGACATATACGACGCGCAGACGCGGCGGTGGTCGCGGGCCGCGCTATCGCAGGGGCGCATGTACATCGCGGCGGCCTCCGCCGGCGGCAAGGCGTTCTTCGCCGGTGGCAACCTGGGCTGCAACATCAAGCCGGACAAGCATGGCTTAGGTCCGGGCCCGCGGTAGGCCAAATGCCCATACGAGCAATTTCTGACTAAATGCCCAGGGCAAAAGATCTCACGGATTATTGTATAGGTAATTAGGGGCTTGTAGGGGGTACATAGGGGTCGCATGCCTCCCATGCCTTAGATGCCGGAAATGAGGATCTAAAATGTGTGGAACGACGTGGCGGACAATATATGGTATGCCCTAGCCGACGGATGGTGTCCTGGGCGCGGGCGTATGCCAAGGCCTCCCCCGCCGCACGCGCCAGCTGCGACGGCGGCACCTCGGATGTTGTGGACGTCTTCGACGCCGCCTCCTACACGTGGAGCGTCCGCCACCTGTCCGCGCCGCGCGCCATCGCGGTTGGCGCTGGCGCGGGGGCCTGGGTGGGGCGGTGCAGGTTGACAGTATCAAACCCCGCGTTGAAAGCGCCTACGGTTTCAGCGCTTGAAACTATAATATGATGAATCGCTTTCAAATTTTGCTTTCAAATGCAACTTGCACCCCTACACCTGGGCCTCCTTCGCCGCGGGTAACGCGCACACGCAGGCCGCGCAGCTGTACTCGGCAGGGCGGTGCTGGTTGACCCAATGAAACCCACGTTGAAAGCGCCTGGATCTCAGCGATTGATCCTAAGATGTGATGAACTTCTTTCAAGTTTTGCTTACAATTTCAACTTGCGCCGCTACAACTCGGTGCCAGGGGCGTGCACTGGCCCGCCGCCCTTCCCGGGCGGTAGGGCCTGCCATATACTGCTCGCCACGTCACCGGAAACTCAAGAAACGGGTGTTCAATGTGCATTGGACGACGTGGCGGGCGATACCTGGCATGCCCTATCTGGCGGCTGGCACTGGCACGAGCGTGACGACGTGGCCAAGTGGGGACCTGAGGTAGGGCGGTGCAGGCTGAAACCCATGTTTGCAAGCACGGGATCAGGCGTCCTTCGCCTTGGGTCTCTGACTCAATGACCCCGTGTAATACTCTGTAATCTTACCACATGATACTCTATTCGTAGCGCCTGGGTTCAGCGCCTGAAACTAAAATACGACGAAACACTTTCAAAGTTCGGTTTTAAGTTCAACTTGCCCCGCTTCACCAAGGTGGCCAAGCTGAAGGAAGCCAAGGCGAGTCTCGCGAAGGTCACCGCGCGGGCTCAGCACCAGGTAAGGCGGTGCAGGCTGAACCGATGAAACCCTGGTTGAAACCGCCTGGAACCAAGCGCTTAAAATTGTAATGTGATGAACCGCCTTCAAAGTTTGCCTTCAAATTCGATTTGCGCGGCTACAACCAGGCCAAGAGCTGCCTCGCCGGGCCTTACAGGTCCGCCGTGAGCAACAGATCTTTGGAGGAGATGGATGAGGTGACCTTGGAGTTCTTGGTTGGGCGGTGCAGGTTGACACTATGCAACCCAATTTGAAACCGCCTGGATCTACGCGCTTGAAACTAGAACACGAGCAACTGCTTTCAATCTTTGCTTTCAAATTTAATTTGCGCCACTACATCTTGGAGGGGGAGGCGGAGCGGCTGGCGGCGGGGTGCGCCAGCTGGGGCGGGGAAGTGGTCAACACGTGCGAGAAGATATTGGCTAACGAGCTGGACCTGTGGCGCGGGGGCGGGGTTGAGGGAGTTGCCGTGGAGGAGGGTTGGGGTAGGGACGGGAGTGACAGTGGGGGTGGCGGCGGGGGTGGGAGAGGGGGCAACGGGGGCGCGGAGAGAGGAGGCGGAGGGGGAGGGGGAGGGGGAGGGGGAGGCGGAGGCGAGGGGGAGTGGCTGGTGAGTCGCATCCCGCTGGGGCGCGCGCACATTTCCAGCGCCGGCGTGGCGCGACCCGGCGCCGGCGCCACCTTCGTGTTCGCCGCTGGCGCCGCCAAGACGCGCTGGAAGCCGTTCAACCGCCTCAAGACCCTCTCACGAGTTGACATCATGCACATCGACGGCTAGGTGTGTTTTTTTACGGGTCGTCATTTCAATGGGAAGCGCCTTGAGTCGCCGTCGCGCCGAATCTGCCAAGACGCCGCTAACAGCTTCTCCCCGCGAGCAAATGAATGGACTGGTACACTCGGCCGCCCCCGGCGGGGCGCTCTGCCATCCTGTCAGCTCAACGTAAGCGCTTTTGATGGGATGAGGGGTAAGTCTGTGTTACCAACCGTGTGGTCATTTGCCAGCTGTGTTACCAACTGTGTGGTTACTCACCAGCTATGTTGCCAACTGAGTCGTCACTTGCCAGCTGTGTGGCCAACTGTGTGGTATGTTGCCACCAGTGATGCCAGATGTGCTGGCCAGCTGTGTTGCCAACTGTGTGGTCACTTGCCAGCTGCGGTGCCAGCTGTGTTGGCAGCTGTGTTGGCCGCTGTACTGCCAACTCTGTGGTCCCTTGCCAGCTGTGTTGCCAACCGTGTGGGCACTTGCCAGCTCTGTCGCCACTCCCGCGGTAGACATGGCCTAACAATCGTCATTTTCAGCTCACTTCAGCTAATTTGTTCGTGAATCCGCTGGCAGTCAGGCAGTCGAGTGGTCCTCACAGGTTAAGCTGAAGATGGAACGAGGGGAAGACCCTGGCTTTTGACTGACTAACTGACAGCTGTCGCATTTACACGGTCTGCAATCAGTTGTGCCGAGATTTTGGTACTTTAACACGTTTTCCCGATAATTGCATCGCACCCCGACGCGACGCGGCGCCGCTAATTTCGCACACGCGCAGCTCGCTTGGGTCGCGGTGAGGCTCGCGGTAGGCCCCGAGCGCGGACGCCGCAAGCCGCACGGTCGGCCGGCCGCGCCTCCATGACGATGAACATCCGTATCCGCGAGGCGGCGTCGCTGACAGTCGTAGTACTCCTCTCTGCGTTATCGGTGACGACGCATCTGCACGCGCGGGGTCAGCGGGCACAACTGGAGGCAGAGCCTTACACTCGTTTGGGGTGAACCCAAGTTCGAAATGACCAGCAACACGGAGCTGTACAGGATCCCGTCGAGTGGTGAGTGGTGCGGTTGCGTGTACGTTCGGTATGCGCACGTCGAGCATCTGCGGTCCGGTCAGAAGTCGTTCCTTTGACGTGACCGCTGTTGTACACTTTTGTGTACTATTAGCGTGAACCCACACTTCCCTTGTCTGCTCAGCTTCAGCATATCTGCGCACGCGAGGGATACGTGAAACGGAGTCGGGGACACAGCGGCTCAAGCTACGCTCAACAAGGGAACGACTGTAAGAAGGCTGAACAAGCGAAGGGAACCCCTGTGTTGAATGCTGATTAAATAACGCGTGTTGAACGAATTAAAGTCGGCCCTAGAGGGAGGCACAGGGCGTGCTGATTGAGCGGCTATCGGACGACGTCACGGCAATAGCGGCGGGGCGGCGGCGGCTCCATGCCGTAGACGGGTACACGGGGGCAGCAGTACACCTGGCGGGCGGCGCCGGGGCCGAGGCGGTGGATGGGGACGCGGCGGGGGCTTGGCAGGTAGGCCGATAAAAGCGTTTTACCAAGACTGGGGTGGAATCTGGGTTTCGGATTCGGACGGATTCGATCGAGGGTAGGATTCGGGCGGATTCGGGCGGATTCCCGGACCCCGGAGTCCAATCCACCAACCCAGATTGAAATCCATGACTCTGTTTTAAAACGCTCGTTTAGTTGACATCTTATGACGAGGCGGAGCCGTACGCATACATGTCGCGCGCTATCGTATGTCATCCGTCATGTTTTAATCTCCCGTTTCTTGAGTTGCATATGACAAGCAAAGGCAAGCATACATGAGTAACGCTCGTCAATCGCACCGCATTGTGAACCCTGAAAACATTGCCTGGAATGTTGAAGGCATCCTACGTTGATGAGTGGGCGTGGTGAGTATGGATTGTAGCGCTCGCCTCATCATCCACCCCCCGGTCGCGAGTGTACCCTCGTTTACTGAGTGACTGACATTTCCTTTGATGTGGCGAGCGTTCATCAGCTGGCCCTATCGGCAGGGGCTGGACGGCGTTTTGGACGGTGTCCTCGGTAGCGGCGGCGGCAGGGGCTTATACTCGTCCACTTCTCAGCTCAACATGAGCCGCTTTCATTATCAGAAGCCACAGCAAGCGTCCACTTCTCGGCTCAACCTGAGACGATTTTGCCCATGTGACCTCTCAAGGCATCCCACAAAAGGTGCTCACCTCAAACCGAAAAGCGGACGCGTGTAGCCCACGACAAGCGCTCACGTTGAGCTGAAAAGTGGACGAGTGTAAGCCCCTGGGCGGCGGCGGCGGCGGCGGCTCTTCGGGTCAAACGCGGCACCTGCTTTCGATGGCAACGAGCGGAGATGCGTTCACGCACGTCGGGACAGCCGGCAAGGCCTACAAATGAAATCAGGCACACCGGTGTGCCTGACCAAATGCCCATGTGTGACACTTGGTGTTCTGACCACGTGCTACTACTGTGTTGTGTCATTGCTGGTCGCACACATGGAATAACACACACCGGCGTGTCCGAGTGAATGCTTGTGTGTGATACTCGGTGATCTCAGGGGGGGTACATCTTATCCTAAAATGGGGTACTCAGATTGGAGCTGCGGTCAGCTGTACTCAAATAATAAAGAGCTCTCGGTGATCTAACTGCGCACTACTGTTTCATATGTGCCAGTACCTGGGGCTTACACTCGTCCATTCACCTCAACGTGAGCACTTTTTGCGGGATGCGTAGGGTGGTTTCAGTGACGAAATGGCTCAGGTTGAGCCTAAAAGTGAACGAGTGTAAGCCCCTTACCAGTACACTATGCGTTCACGTGTGCCCTACAGCACGGCACGGCGGCGGTGTTAACGTCCACCACGTCGGCGATCGACATCAGCACTGCCGCGTCTTCCGGCAAAGGGGTCACAATATCCCCCGAGGGAACCACGGCAGGAAGCACTGCATAGTGTATAAGTCGTTTATGTTCACCTTACGGAGGGCTGGGCATAAGCCTGGTACCTCCTTAGAAACGTGGAGGCATGTCTTGCTTTCTGTCTTTCCATAGTTCAGATCAAACGCACGCTGTGGTTGACTCTATGGCGCGGCAGCGACGTTTGCCTCGGGCGGGGGCACGACGCTCGCGGAGACCCTGGACGTGTCTGCTGCCTCTACTCTGACTAGCGCCACCATGTCCACCACTCTGGCAGGGGCTTACACTCGTCCAGTTCTAAGCTCAATTTGAGCCGTTTTTGTCACCCAAACTGTGTGAGACCACACAATGTATCCGCAAAGAGTACTCCCGTCAAGCCGAACAGTGCACGAGTGTAAGCCCCTGCACGTTGGGCGTCACTGGCGCCACTACTCTGAGTAGTGCCACCCTGTCCACCACTCTCGGCGTCACCGGCGCCACTACCATGACGACTCTCACGACGACGGGAGCGGCCACTTTCGGATCCCGCAAGGCTCCGTCCTTGAACTCAATGTTCGTGGTAGGGTGGTGTAGGTTGAACCGATCAAACCCAGGTTGAAACTTGAAAGCGCCTGGGACTACTAAGCGCTTGAAACTATAATGTGATGAGCCGCCTTCAAACATTGCATTCAAATTCAACTTGCGCCGCTACATCTTGGCGTACGCCGTCACCGACCAAACCATCACCGCCATCGGTGACGTCGCAGATTTTGCCACTGAGGTAAGGCCCTTACGAGCGTGGTTCATAAGGTGTTTTCAGAAACCGTTTATTTCCGCACATACTACATCCGCCGAGCCGCCCGATCCCGTCGTCACTTTTGCGATTTTTGGGGGCAATTTTGGGCATTCTGGCAGATTTTGGGTGAGTATTTACGTTTTCAACAACTATTATTTTTCGAAAACGGATTCTGAGCTATACTCGTACTGTTTGCTCGAAGCGAACATTTAGACGTTCGCCTCCTCATCCATCTCCACATAATAGCTTGATATGCTATGACTGTTTGCTGCTGATGGTGAATCTATCGACATTCGCCTCCTCATCGATGTCCATCTCAGGCCCGAATTAAGTTTGAGCGATTAACGTACACCATGCGAGGCCAAAATCTGCAACATTTGAATGTATTCAGTTATTTAAGGCCCGTTAGGCCCTGACTGTTGCTCATACTGAACCTATATGCATCACCTACTCTTCCTCTGTATCGACTTGAGGCTCGGTAGGACCAGCCTGACCATTTGCTCATGTCTACTTGTTCGTTTGATGCACGGGACCTTACACTCAGGCGCTTGACGTCAATAACGATTTCGCGGCCAATCAGTTCACGGCACCCGTGGCCGGCTACTACGGGTTCTCGATACACATCATGACGGGCTCTACCGTTGGAGAGCTTGACCTGCAACTATTCAAGGCATAGTCTTACACATGTTCCTATTTCAGCTAAACGAGGCCGTCGCACCTGTGGATGCCAGAGTGACAATATATCCCATATCGATACTGTCATCGCGCGTATCGATGCTGTCATCTTAAGGTCAGCTTCCATATCGATACTGTCATCTTGTCATCTTGTTGACGGGATGACCAGATCACATCTCGTCACTGAGGTGGAGGCGGCGACATGCGAGTGTGCATAGATACACTTGTACACTACGAGCAAATATACATGTTGAGCTGAAACGATGACGAGTGTGCGGCTCTGATTCGAGATAGTATCGAGTACAGCCACCACGACCAAGCACGTGTTGCGCGTCAAGGCAAGGCATCCCACTACCTAGTGCCCAGTCTGTAAAGCGTACTATCTGCAGTATCTCGTACTATCTGTAGTAAGTAGGCCTTGGTGAGTGTCACCAAATGTCATTTGACTTTTGGCCAAATCACCAAACGCCTACTTACTACTAGAAGTTATTTACCCACAAACCAGGCACTACTGTAGAGCTAGTTCCCTTTCGCGGCGTTGAAGGTTATTTCCCCCCCAGAACCTCCCAAGCCATCCCAGCCTGATATGCGGTCTGACTCACAATGCATACTAGCTAGTGCCTGGTCTGTACTCCGTACTAGATCTAGTACTTCGTACTATATGTAGTACGGTTGGCAGTTGGTGTTTTGGCCAAAGGTCATATGTGTTTTGGTGATTTGGCCAGATGTCAAACGGTACTACAAGTACAACAAATTATGACAGAACATACCAGGCACTGGTGCACGCCACGACAGGCCGAGCTGCCGCGTTTGAATGGTTATGAAAGTCAGCGTGAGGCCCTGCATATGGGGAGCGTCCGCCAACGATTCCGGATCACTTTCTGGGGCAGGGCACAGAGTGACAAGACATCCCATATCGATACCGTCATCTTTCATGTCGATAATGTCATCTCCCATATTGATACTGTCATCATCTTAAGCTCATCTTCCATATCGATACTGTGTTCTTCCTCATCGATACTATCAGCTTCAGGTGGTTATCCATATCGATTTTATCATCTTGTCATCTGGGTACGATTCATCCAATCTGTCTGCAACGTCATTGACCATGTTTAGAACCCTCGAGTCTTGATCGATGTGTCGATGTCGTGTCGCCACGTGACTGCGATGTGGGGAGCATGTCCGTCCGACCATACCCTGAGGTGATCCTTGCCCTAGATGCCAACGATATCATTGAGGTGCGCGCCGTCTCCGCTACCGGTGGGGCGAGGCGCCAGAGTTTAGGCCCTCGTTTGTCAACGAGTTGCTCGACGAGCCGTCTGACCAATGGCGGTTGAGTCGTTGTGACGTTGGAAGTGGTATGAATGCGTGCTGCAACTAATTCAAGCTTTCGCAGCTAGTGCACGCCGAGGCCGCCGCGTTTTATCTCAGCTCAATTAAATGGCGAGCATGATATCCGTCGGGCCCTACGCACCGGCCAGATCCATGGAACATCGACAGAGTATTTGTCCTCCTTCTCTGGGTGGCTCATCGCCGACTCGTAAACCGCCTCAATGAACTCAATATACGCAACAGTAGCTCGATAATATTCCTGGAGGTGCTAGCGATGGCGGTAGGAATAGGGTTTTAGCCAGCTGGAAGGAGGTCGGGCGGACACCAGCATGTCCGCGGGTGGTCAGCCAACGTGGTGCAAGGCTGGTGTTTGCTGCGGCCACTTTACCTGGTAGGTGCCTGGTAGGTGCGAGAGGCCCGACATGAAGACCGTGGTGGAGCAAGAGAGCGACGCTTCTGCGTGTATGAGGAAGCACCAGGCTTTCGCCCTGGCCCCCGTGCCGAGGTGGGCGTCATGGATGATCGCAGGGCGCGCCGCGTCGATAGCAATGCGCCGTGATATAAGTGAGTGAGTCGTGTTGTGTATGTATTGCCAATAGTAAGGATGCAGGTAGCGGGTAGATCGTTGTTACCCATTCTATGTAAATGTTTCATGTATTCTAGTCAGCTCATGTTCAGCGGACACTTACTGCTTTGATACATTCGAGGCTACTGTTCACGTTCTACTGAGTTCATCCAGCCACGCAAACCCCTCCTGCTACCTGGGCCCACCGGCGTAGTGACACACGTTGTCCTCGTGCCGAAACTCGTCAGTCGTGTCGTTCTCCCACACCCACTACAGCACCTCCAGCTGCCCGCGCCCGGTCGCCTTGCCTTTTCTTGGGCGAAATTTTCTTGAGAAAGAAGCTTGTGCTGCCAGCCTGGCACCCTATGGCCCATCAGGAGTCGCGGAGGCACTAGAGCCGCAGGTTTCTGTGCTTCGGGAGGAGACGATCTTCCCCATGACACGAAAACGCGCCTCTTCGCTCGGCCGCAACAATAACCCGCCGTTAGCGTCCAAACTGTCGAGAGTTCTGGCCAGCGGCACACCACGCGCCTCTCCTCCGCGCCCGTCCCCGAGGATCCTCACAATGGCCGCGACCACGCGCCCTCCTCTTTGCTCACTCATCCCACGCACCTGCATCCGGAGGGGCAGCACCGGAGGCGTCAGCCGGCTCGTCCTCCCTCAGCAGTCGTCCCCGAGGTCTTTCCCGAGGCTTCGAATCGTCGGCGCGCGCGCGGTGGCGACGGACGCGGGCACGGTCTCGAACGTGGCGGGCGACGGCCACGACACCGCCCCAGAGGACCAGCCGTCGCCCACGACCGCAGCGCCGCCTGCTCCCGCCTGCCACCTCGCTGTCCGCCCGGCCTGGGTCTCCGAGCTCGCCTGCCGCCTGCCCGCGCGCTTCCCGGCAGGGCCTACCTGATATTGCTTGCCACGTCGTTCTCCACATTTTAGACCCTGGGTTCTTGAGTCACAGTGGCTTCACATGACATGGCGAGCGTTATCTGGCAGGCCCTGCTTCGAGGACGTCCCCGCCAAGTACTGGGAGGGCGGCTGCACCACCCACAACCAGGTGCACCAACCCGCCGACCATTGGGAGGGCGGCTGCACCCCTCATTCGCCCCTCGCAAACACCCCTTCTTGTACACCCCTTCTTATACAGCCCTCGTACACCCCTTATTATACACCCCTGAAACACCCCTTATTGCACACTCCTTATTATGCACCCCTCACACACCCCTCACACCCCTCACACATCCCTCATACACCCTTCAAAACCCTTCAACACCGTTAAACACCGTTGGTACACCCTCATACACGCCTCACGCACTCCTCATACACCCAGTTATGGCACACACACACGCACACTCACTGACACTCATACTCACACGACTCACGCTCCAGGTGCACGGCCCCGACACCATCCTGGACCTGCTGCACAGCAGCGGCGCCTTCACGGTAGGGGCTTACACTCGTCCACCTTTCAGCTCAACTTGAGCGCTTTGTATGGGATAGGGGGTGCGCGGAGGGGTTGTGCAACCCATGTTACGGGCGTATCAGGGGGGGTGTAGGGTGTGTAGGGTGTGTCTTGTGACAGACACGGCTCAAGTTGGGCTGAAAAGTGGACGAGTTTAAGCCCCTGCGTCACGGACCCGCTGCTGTTGGTGGACGCCGCCACCACCACCGCGCTGCTGCTGCTGCGCACCGGCACACACGTCGCAGGTAGGGTGGCGTGTGAACCCACCCAAGCATTCCCTAATGCACCCATTTTACACCCATTTCACACCAGTAACTAACGCAGCCTTAAAGCACCCGTATCGCCCTGCTTCTTACATATCCTTGGTACACGCCAGATGCACCCCTCATGCACCCCTCACACACGCGGCATACACCCCTAATACACCCCTCGTGAACTCCTCATGCACTCCTCATACACCCCCCATACACCACTCATAAAGCCCTCACACAACCCTCATACGCCCCTCATGCACCCCTCATGCACCTCTCAGACACCCCTCATACACCCCTCATACACCCCTCATACACCCCTCAAGCCCCCCACATACACCCCACATGAACCCCACAGGCACCACACAGACCCGCCCCAAACCCCCCGCAACCACCCGACAAACACCCCCCACGCC
>Ga0307489_10001943_pt1 | contig 13764 bp, 23 predicted proteins | sample SB12metaG_FD_202247 | JGI IMG/M metagenome (GOLD analysis project Ga0307489, IMG submission 202247) | Sea-ice brine microbial communities from Beaufort Sea near Barrow, Alaska, United States - SB 1.2 | ecosystem: Environmental > Aquatic > Marine > Coastal | place: USA: Alaska | collected... | reverse complement strand
GTGGTGGCCGACATCATGCCACTCTGTTCGGCCGTCTCACCGAACACCTCCGTTCGATACCGGCCCCACTTGCGGGTCATCCCTGTCGCTCTACAGCCCGTGGAGTTTTCCGGCGAATCAATCGGTGAGGTGAGGGTGGTGAGCGACATGCACGAGCGTAAGGCGTTGATGGCGAAAGAGTCGGACGCGTTTATCGGACTACCCGGCGGCTTCGGTACCCTGGAGGAGTTGATGGAGGTATGGGCTTACACTCGTCCACTTTTCAGCTCAACCTGAGCCACTTTTTGTCACTGAAATGCAGACGCCACCCGGCGTATCTCTCAAAACGTGCACCAGATGAGCCGAAAAGTGGACGAGTGTAAGCCCCTGGATGGAGGTCATCACGTGGCAGCAACTCGGGTACCACAACAAGCCGGTGGGCTTGCTCAACATCGGGCAGGGGGTTCATTGAGAACAAGCACTCGACCAACGTTGTATCTCCTCCCCCTTCTCCTCCTCCCCCACATGCCTGTATGAGCATTACACCTGAATGTAGTAAAGACATGCTTGACATCGGTTGGAATCTCCGCCCCCTTCTCTTCCTCCTGCGCATGCCTGCGTGAGCATCATACTTGAAGGTTAGGCATGCTTGACATCGGTTCGAGTGCTTGCTCTCAATGGCACTGCTGTGAGGGGGTTCTTCGACATGCTCCTCGCCTTCCTTGACAACGCCGTGGAGTGCGGCTTTATCAGCGCTGCCAACAGGTGGGTGCTGCAAGTTGACATTGAACACTGGGCTGACTGCGCTTGGAAAGAGAGAGAGAGGGACGCTTCAGCATGTATGAGTATGCACCAGGCTTCGCCCTGCCCCTCGTGAATGAGAGACGCAGGCTTCGGCGTGTATGAGGAAGCACCAAGCTTTCTCCCTGCCCCCCGTGAGAGAGAGACGCTTCCACATGTATGAGGAGGCACCAGGCTTTCGCCCTGCCCCCCGTCAGAGAGAGAGGCGCTTCCACATGTATGAGGAGGCACCAGGCTTTCGCCCTGCCTCCTGTCAGAGAGAGAGGCGCTTCCACATGTATGAGGAGGCACCAGGCTTTCGACCTGCCCCTCGTGAGAGAGAGACGCTTCCGCATGTATGAGGAGGCACCAGGCTTTCGACCTGCCCCCCGTGGAAACCGCGCTTGAGTCCAGCACCTGAATACAAAGTATGATGAATCGCCTTCAAACTTTGCTGTCAATTTCAACTTGTGCCGCTACATCCAGGAAGATCGTCATTGCGGGCAGGGCCTTACACTCGTCCACTTATTAGTTCAACCTGAGCCGTTTTTGCAACTGAGACTACCCAATAGGCTGATTTCGGTATATCGCTTCCCGCGCAGAGCACTGACGCTTTGTCCGCAACTTTGTATGGGCATTCAACCTGGCGCTCGCTTTCCCGCGCGGAGCGCTGACGCTTTGCCCGCAACTCTGTATGGGCAGTTCACCCAGGCAATATACCGAAATCGGCGCATTGACCCCAACGTATCCCACCAAAAGTGCTCAGTTAAAGCCGACAAGTGGACGAGTGTGAGCCCCTCATTGCGGGCAACACCCCGGCCGAGCTGTTGGATGCGATGGAGGCCTACAGCGCGCCTGAGAGCTCCATCGCGAAGGCGGCGGCGGCGACGGCGGCGGCGGCGGCCGCGGCGGCCGTGGCGGTGGCGGCGGTGGCGTTGTAGAGTGTGGCCAGTCGGGGCGTGACATGTGGCGGGGCAGCCAGTGGGGGCATGACAGGCGGCGGGGCGGCCAGTGGGGGCATGACAGGTGGCCGGGCGGCCAGTGGGGACGTGACATGTGGCGGTGCCACCAGTGGGTGCGTGACAGGTGGCAGGGCGACCAGACGGGGAGTGACACGTGGCGGAGCTGTTGGATGCGATGGAGGCGTGCAGCGCGCTGGAGAGCGTGATCGCGGTGGCCACGGCGGCGACGGCGTTGAAGGATGCGGCGGTGTAGAGTGCGTGTTTGTGCGGTGGCGGGGGGGATAGATGTCGGCGTTTGATTGGGCGGCAGTGGAGGAGGTGGCTTGGGTGTCGGCGTTGGATTGGTCGGTGGTGGGGAAGTGGCTTAGGTGGCGGCGTTGAATTGGTCGGTGGTGGGGAGGTAGCTTAGGTGGCGGCGTTGGATTGGTCTATGGCGGGGGAGGTGGCTCAGGTGGCAGCATTGGATTGGGTGGCGGCTGCGGAGGTGGCTTAGGTGGCAGAATTGGATTGGGTGGCTGCGGCGGAGGTGGCTTAGGTGGCAGCGCTGGATTGGTCTGTGGCGGGCAGGTGGCTTAGCTGGCAGCGCTGGATTGGGTGGCAGCGGCGGAAGTGGCTTGAGTGGGGCTGGGGGAACGCCGCCGGCAGCGGCGCGATGCCCTGCTCCGACACGAGGCAGCGGGGGGTACACCGGTACACTGTGAGCAAATAGGCAGGAGTACGAATCAGCGTGTGAGGGCTGGGGGCAGGGGTATTGCGGGATGGCTGAGGGGGTACTAAGGGGGTATTGAGGGGGTATTGCCGGGTGACTGAAGAATTATTGAAGGGTTACTGATGGCTTATGATGGTGTACTGAGGGCATAGTGAGGAGGCATTGAGGGGGTATTGAGGGGGTACTGAGGGGGGTTTGAGGCGGTTTTGAGGGGTTACTGACGCGCGAGCCCCGCCGGTGCTGTGGCGCCAGGTGAGCGGGCATGCCCCAGTAAAGCCCTGTCGCAGCCAGCGCGGGAGGAGATATGTAGCGGTGTTATTACGCCTTGGAACTTATGCTATGGAACTGTTTGGTACTCTGTACTCTGAGCCTGTTCCGCTAAACTGTGCCCTCCTTATGTAGGGATTTCATTATGCGTAATGGAACTTGTAAAACAACAAATCGAAAACCCACCAATATGGGATTGCCCTGTTGCTTGCATCCCTGGCATAGCAACACTCCTCCGCGGTACGACCCCGTTTACTGAAAGAACTAAGGAGTAAATCACGTGAAAAATATGTGACCAGTTTTGGGGGTTTAATAACTCGAGACGGTTGAAAAAGCGGTCGGCCGGGTGTCGGTGGTAAGTCCCAGATCAGGTATTTGCACACTCAAACCCCCAGTTTATTAAAGTAGAGCGGCGCGTACCGCGTAGTCGTAGAGCTAGCTCCTGTTGGTGTCTACCTGGTTTGACGTGGGATAGGGATGTCTGACTGACTGAGCGAGCGTAGCCTCAGACCTTGGTCACCCCACACTCACTTTATCCAGGCGTGCGACACACCGCTTCCTACCACAAGGTATCGCAGTATACGCTTCACACCAACACACAACTCCTCCACCAATGTCTGATGACTTGACTCCTCGCGCTCATACCGGGGGCTTCCACTCGTCCACCTTTGCAGGTCCAACATGGGGGTGTAACTGCGGGAAACCTAATTTGTATGGCGAGAGGGCGTGTACCGGTACACATTTTCGTTCTCAACATACTGATTTTATCTGATCGCGCGATCTAGCAATGCATATAATCGGGCTGTGTTTTGAGCCGTTATAGAGTACGAGTTCTCGTATCCGATTCCGGGTATTCCGAGACAAGGCGGAGATTTTTTATACTGTTCCCTCAAAGCGCGCTCAGCTTTGTAGACTCTCTACCAGAGATAATCGGGAAGTTATCGAAGGTTAAGTCGTCGAAGGCTAACTTTCCGGGAAAGCTCTCAATCAATTTTGCAGCAAAGCACGTGCTCGCCCGCAGACAGGGTGTTTTATCTCGTGTCGTCGCGTTCCCTAGCTGCGCATCATCCCGCTTCACTCGTTCCCCCTCGCCCCCAGTCCTCCTCCTCCTCTGGCTTCGGAGGTTCGCCCCCTGCTCCGCATAGTGCCTTGGTTCGTTTGCTTTCATTCGTCACTCACCCCCCCTCACGCACAGTCCGCCCCCCTCACGCTCCCCCTCATCAGGGCCCCACAGGTCGATTGAAATGCAAACGCCGCGGCCAGACGAGGGAGGAGGATGCGGCGAGTGTGTACGGGTACACCGGTAAACTATTGCGCAAACGCGGTCAGACCCCAGCTGTGAGCGGGACGAGTGGCCAGGCTAGGGAGGAGGATGCGGCGAGTGTGTACGGATACACTGGTACACTGCGAGCAATCGAACAGACTGAGTTAATGGGAGACACGTGGCCATGCCAGGGAACGAGGATGCGGCGAGTGTGTGTGGCGGGCACAACGGTACACGGTGAGCTTATAGTCAGGGGGCGCGGTGTGGGGCCCCGGGCAGTAGCGAGGGGAACCTGTACGGGTATCCCATACACTTGTACACCGTGAGCAGACAGTCAGGGGCCGCGGTGTGGGCCCCCGGGCAGTAGCGAGGGACACCTGTACGGGTTATCACATACACCTATACACTGTGAGCAGACAGTCAGGGGCCGTGGTGTGGGGCCCCGGGCAGTGGCGGGGGGAACCTGTACGGGTATCACATACACCGGTACAGTCACGATGAGCAGACAGTCAGGGGACGCGGTATGGGTTGGGCCCTAGGCGTTGGCGAGGGGAACCTGTACGGGTGGGTGGAGGGGCGCGTGCAGGTCATGCTGGCCCGCCTGTTCGCCGCGGGGGAGGTGGTCGTCCATTGACGTGATGCATTCGTTTATTCGGTGAGACAGGTGGTCACTCAATGACTTGATGCATTCGCCGGGTGCTGGGGGAGGTCACCATCCAATGACGGTAGGTGGGAGGTCATCATTCAATGGCGCCGTGAGTTGATATAGTTATTCTTCATTAAGGTTCATTAAGATTGAGGTTCATTGATGCATTCGTCGGGGGATTGTAGAGCCAGCGTTTATGGAGACATTAAATTTTATGGAGAATTCATTTGATATGATCTTATCACGAAGCACGAGCGGATCGTGTGACGTTGTTGTTACAAATGCATATTTCAGTCATCTGTGTTCTATCGGCATGGCCCGTTGAGAGTGGTGAATCAGTAAACGTCTCGTCTCGTTTGGATTTGGAGTCAGGCAGCTGTAGATCTATCGGCATGGGTGAACATCACGCCTGCCCAATCAATGAAGGGAAAAGCATTCGGTCTGTGGCCTTGAACAGCTCGTTCTTAAACCCAATCTCCGGTTTGACTACCCCCGAACCCCCCGAATGCAGCTTCTCGACCGATCAGGGACGCGGGAGAATGATGGACTGTCCATTGACCAATCAAGGACAATACACGTTGAACGTTCAGAATTGGCGCGAAACGTGCAAAAGATCCAGCCAATCAAATCTCGGTCAATCACATGAGGGTCTTCAGCCACTCCGGAGTGGTGGAGACTGGGTTTAAGCTCCGTGCTGATCGGTGGAAGCGACTCAAGCAGGAACGCTTGATAAAGCGCCGTCTTGCGCATCTGCAGACAATGTCTAGGGCATCCGACATGGCACGCATCATCTCCATGGCCTGCTCGGGCTCCATGACCTTGTTGTCGCCGGTGCTGCACTCGTTGGTGAGATCGGACATGAGCTTCTCGTTCTCGTGGAGGTCGGCATTGAGCTGCGAGATGGCCTCGGTCATCTTGGTCATGCTCTTGACCGTACTGCAGGGGAGCAAGAAATAGACATTGAAGCCAAAACTTGAAAGTAGTAAATCACATTTTGGTTGCAAGCCCTGAAACCAGGCTCTTTGCACTCGGGCTCCAGCTTGTGCACCGCCCTACCACGGCCTTGGCCGCTTCCTCGCCCTCGATGGCAGCCTCCTCGTTGTAGTGGTGCAAATCGGATTTGAAAGCCAAACTTGAATGTATTGAAGGCACTCAATTACAGTTTTGTTTCCAGGCGGTTTCAGACACATGGGTTTAAACAGTTCAACCTGCCTCCTTCCCTCTGTTTCAGCGTTGTTCAGGCCGAGCTTTGCGAGCACGTCTTCGATGGCGGGCTCGGGCTTAGCCTCGGGCTCGGGCGCAGGCACGGGCGCGGGCGCAGGCGCGGGCGCGGGCGCGGGCGCGGGCGCGGGCGCGGGCGCGGGCGCGGGCGCGGGCGCGGGCGCTGGCGCGGGCGCGCGTGCGGGCATAGTGGCTCGGACCCTCACCGCGCGCATAGGGTGGCGGTTCAAATGCAGCGCGTTGCGCAGGAGACTCGCGCCCGCGCCTGCCACTGGCGGCGCCACGAGTGCACGGTGGGAGTTCTCGCCGAGAGCGCAGTCGCGCTCCTAGTGACGGCCCGCGCAAGTGTTGCACGCAAACGGAGGGGGCTTCGTCGCGTCATAGACGACTCGCGACTTTTTGCCGGTGTAGTATCACCCGCACGGGCTCCAGCCCTCGCCTCGAAACATCACTGTTCCGTTGGGCGTGTCGTTCCAGCGAGAGTACCTGTCCATGCTAAGCGTGTATCGCCGGTTGCTGGCGTCGTGCGCGCGCGTGCAGAGTGGCGAGCGGTGCACGAGTGTTCGAAAGGACCTCTCGGAAGAGGAAAACGCGCGGGAGGTGAAGCGACTTTCCGAGGTGACTTGGGGTCTCGTTCTGGCCACTGAGTCCCCCTCTTTACCTCGGTTGCCACGTCATCCTCAATTTAGTAACGTGGAAGGTGGAACGGCGCTAGCGCCATCTAGCTCCGCCGCCCTGAGGCGCCGCGCACACACGTGACGCGTCATCGACCACAACCCCACCGACCGTTTCCGCCGTGCGTCATGGCGACCTCCCCTCCCACCGCCCGCGGCGCCGCCCGCAGTCCCACCCACGACCCCGGCCCCGCCACGCCACGCCCAACGGCCACGCCCCCGCCACGCCACGCCACGTCCCGCCACGCCAATGGCCCCGCTGAAGGCCCCCCCGCCCACGGCCCCGCCCACGGCCCCGCCCGCGGCCCCACCCACAGCCGTCGTGTCATCACCTCCTCCCTCGCCGCCGCCCTCCTCATCATCACTCTCCTCGCCTCCACCACCGGTTCCGCTGACGCCAAGCCGACGAAAATGAACGGGCGCGCGCGCGCGGTGAAGAGCGATGTCAAGTACGTCAAGTGCCAGGTAGGGTCAGTGTGAGGCTCCCCAGGGGGGCAGGGGGGGGAGTAGGCCAGGGGGGGGAGGGGGGCCAGGGGGGGAAGCAGTGCACCCAGGCCGGCCTGAGGGAGGGGGCCCCACGGAGGGGAGTAGTGTAGCGGATGGCGACTGTGTTTGGTCCCTTGTATGATGCGGCGAGCACCGGTACACTGTGGGTCCCTGGTGTGAGGTGTGCCAGGAGGTGGCTAAGGTTCTGAGCCGCGAGGCGAGCAGGGTATGGATGTTGGACAGTACTCGCCACGTCATCAAACGCACAGTGAACCCTCGTGTATTGGGTTACATGCCATCCTATGATGATGTGGCGAGCTGCACTGTGCAACAGCCCCTAGAGCGCGGTGCGCGAGGAAAATGCCGCGGAAAATGCCGCGGGCGCCAAGCACGTTCCCGTGACGGAGCAAGACTTCCTCGACGAGGTTGACAACGTGTGCAACGCGGCGAGGGCCGGTATCATCCACGTCATTTGGTGCGAGTGGCCTTAAAGTATTTCGTAAGCATGGTGAATATGACCAAATGACGTGGATGATATCGGGCCTTACAACGCGGAGGCGCCGGCGGGCCAGTGGCTCATCCAGCACGACCTGCAAGTAGGACCTGGCAGACTTTGCCCGCCGCGTCATATATGATGGCATTTAACACAACACACGAGGGTTCGACGTGGCGGACTCTCTGTATACATGCAAGAGTCTCTCTGACCACCCTCCTCATGTCGATGACGTGGCGGGCAATATCTGGCACACCTTACCCGCAGGAGCACGGCGACACGCTAGACATGGTGTACATGGACGGCAAGTTCGGCGCGTGCGGCGCGGAGTGCAAGACCATGCAGGCAAGCACCCGCTAAACACCCCCCAAGCACCCCCTGAACACCCCTTACACCCCCCATGCACCCCCCCTAAACACCCCCTTAACACCCCTACACACCCCCTACTCACCCCCTACACATGCAGGCGGCGTGCCAGGGCGTCATGCGGGGCCGCGAAACTGACATGACAGAGGCGCTATTCGCGGGGCACATGAACCCCGAGGCGCTGGCCAAGTCCCTGTGCCACTCCAAGGAGTCGGGCGCGTGCCTGAAGAAGGCGCCGCCGCTGCCGGCCGGCCGACCGCCCGGTAGGGCTGTGCAGGTTGACCCCCTAAGAGTGAGGTATCAAAACTCGAGTAGAAAGCGCGCCTGGTTTCAGCGCTTGAAACGAAAATGTGATGAACCGCTTTCAAACGTTGCTTTCAATTTCAACTTGCGCCGCTACAGCCCGGCCCCGAGTTCGACGAGAAGGACTTCGAGATAATCGACCAGCAGCGCTTGCACAGGGCCATGAAGGTAGAGCGGTGCAGGTTGACAGTATCAAAATCAATGTTGAAAGTGCCTATGGTTCAGCTCTTGAAATTAAAATATAAGTTTTGCTTTCAAATCAACTTGCGCCACTACATGAAGGACGCGGGAATACCTGTTGACATGTTCGGCGGTGCCGGGGACGACAACGAGGAACTGTGATGCCGCACGGCGGCGGCGGGGGTGGCTCGTGGGGTCGTGGGGGTGGCTCCAGCGGCGACGACGCGCTTGAGCTGTGATGCCACACAACGAGGCGCCGGAGAATGGGTTTAAGTCAAATCGAATTAATTACAGCCGAAGCTATGATATGTAACTGCCCCAAACTTAGTAAAATATCCCCCCCCTTATCACGCGCACAGGCCGTCGGTGATCTCGTTCCTGGGGAACCCACTAGCTCCAATTCAAATACCCCAACTTTAAAAAGAAATATCCCCCCCTCCATCACAGGCCGTCGGTGACCTCGTGCCCTGGGGGAACCAGTACTGGTAGCTCCAATTCAAATTCCCCAACTTTAATAAAATATCCCCCCCCTCATCACAGGCCGTCGGTGACCTCGCCCCCTGGGGGGAAACCAAAGCTGCAATTTAAATACCCCGTCGAACTCGAGCGCGACGTTGCTGTCGGGCAGGTGCACGTCGATCGAGAAGTAGCCGTCGTCCGACAGGCGCTCCACCTCGCAGCGAACACCGAGGTCGCCGATGATTGAAGCAGCCTCGTTCACCCAGGTAGGCACCGTCACGTCATACCGAGCGTTGCGCATCCAGGCCTCCCGCGCCTCGTGCATGATCCACGGCGGAAAGGTCACCTCGTCCCGCACGTCTCCGCCGATCAGCTCGGTGTGTATCAGGTGCGCATGGAACAGATTACACAAGCCAGCATCCTTCAGAGCGCCCACATCGAGCTCATGAGCCAGCCGCCACAGAGAGGGATAGCACGCGGGCAGCGGCAAACCCCGCGTGGCGGCCAAAGTGAGAAACGCCCACAACGTATTCGCCGTCTCCTACGGCGTCATGCTGGGACCCACCCGCACCACCGCAGCCTCCAGCGCCTCCCGCGTCTCTGCGCCTGGCATCAGCCTCAGAATTGAGTATGACCACAGAGTATTCGCTGTTTCTTGGGGCGTCATGCCCGCAGCCACGCGTACCACCGCAGCCTCCAGCGCCGCCCGCGCCTCAGCCCCCGGCATCAGCCCCAAGGTCGCGAAGCTCCATGCCGTATTTGCGGCGTGTTGCGGTTCCATGCCCGGACCCACGCGCACCACCGCAACCTCCAGCGCCGCCCGCGCCTCAGCCCCCGGCATCAACTCCAAAGTCGCGTATGCCCAAAATAGGTTGCCGACGTCTTGGTCATTCATGCGCGGACCCACCCGCACCACCGCAGCCTCTAGCGCCGCCCGCGCCTCAGCCCCCGGCGTCAGCCCCAGCGTGGCGAACGCCCACCAAATGTTGGCGGCGGCTTGAGGATCCATGCCCGGACCCACCCGCACCACCGCAGCCTCCAGCGACGCCCACGCTGCAGCCCCCGGCGTCCGCCCCAGCACCGCAAGGCCATACACCGAGCTCGACACGTGCTGCGGGATCATGTCGAACGCCACCCGCACCAACCGCTGCTCCAGCGCCGCCAGTGTGTCCTGGACATCCGCGTCGGCGGCGGCGAGCTTCCCCGCCGCGCTCATCTTTGCCATGGCGTGCGTGAGGTTGGCCAATTCTCCCGCCCGCAGCCGCCCGTCCGCGCACATGGCGCGCGCCTGCGCCATCAGCCCACGAAAGCTTTCGTCCGCCGCGATGTTGCGCGGAAACGGCCTGGAGTCACAGAGCGTACCGAAGATTATGAACGAGGTGGCCACGTTGACGGCGTCGAAGTTGGGGAGCTCGTCACCCACCAGGCGAAGCAGCCGCTCCGGGTCGTTCTCCCGCGAGATGAGGCCGTTCAACAAGGCTTCGGGGGAGGGCCCCCTCCCACCCCCAACGCCCCCGCCGCCACGCCCTCCGACACCACCTCGGCCGCCACCCCGCGCGCTGGCGCCGGAGCCTCCTCGCCCCCCCGGAGCCGCGTTGCCAACCACCCTGCCACCCTCCCGTATCCCCACATCCGTCTTCCCGCGGGCCAAGCGTTTGGCGGCGAGAATGTCGCCGATAGATGACGAGCCGCCGCCTCCACCCCCGCTGGAGGAGCTCGTGGGTCGCGGTGGGGGCGCCCCAACCGCCGCTGCCGCCGCCGTCTGCGAGCCACGCGAGTCCGCGGCCGAAGGGGGACGAACCTGCAACCGGGGGCTTACACTCGTCCACTTTTCAGCTCAGCTTGAGCGCTTTGTATGGGATAGGGAGTGGGCGTAGGGGTTGTGTAGCCCGTGTTTAGGGGCTGTGAGGGGGGTGTTAGGGGGTGTTTAGGGTGTGTACGAGTAGGGGGTTTTCTTGTGTCAGACACGGCTCAAGTTGCGCTTTGTATGGGATAGGGGGTGCGCGTAGGGGTTGTTTAGCCCGTGTTAAGGGGGTGTTAGGGGGGTGTTATGGGGTGTTTAGGGTGGGTAGGGGGTTTTCTTGTGTCAGACACGGCTCAAGTTGAGCTGAAAAGTGGACGAGTGTAAGCCCCTGCCCGCAACGCCATCGCGCGGTTCACCGACGGCACCCAGTGAGTAGTGCCCGCCGGGGCGATCGGAACTTCTCCGAGCGCGCGGGGCAAGACGCCCGAGCCCGCGGCGCACGCGCCCGCCGCCGATCGACGGCGGATCGTCGAGCGCGCCACCGCGAACATCGTGTCGTGCGCGTGTGAGCGAACCCGAGACGTGCGATGCGATGGCCCACCGAGAAAAACGAGAACAACGACAGCGCGGTCGGTCGGCACTGCCCCATTTTGTTCCAAGGTCGCATTTTTTCATACTTGATTTGCCGTTTGCGCAGTAACGCCACTCACGAGCGCGCACGCACAACCGCTTACAATGGAGGAGGACGCCCCCGGGGCCCGGCCCGACCTGCCCCGCGGCCCGGCGGGGCGAGCCGCGGAGCTGCGCGGTACCACCACCGTGTTCCCCGGGACCACTGCCCCCGGAAACAATGCCCCCGGAAAGGCCGGGGGCGCCGGGGGTGGTCGGGGGAGGCCGCAGGTGATGACTTGTGCGCCCTGGGCCATGGCGTCCACACGCGGGCAGGGTCAGCCTTATGTGTTATATTCCCGCCGCCGGTGCCATGCATGCCGGTACACCAAGTGCTGTGTTCCCTGCTACTTCCGATGGCGAACGTGAGTGCCGTAGACTGTGTGTTGTGTTCGGTACGTGATGTGATGTGTTCTCTACTGAATTAAAGTGCCCGGCCCTGCGCTCGGTCCCCCCCCAGCGCGGCAGCAGCGCACGGCGGCACCCTGGGCGCCCCCCGCGGCCGGCAAGCCGGGAACCTCACCCACCAAGTCCGCCCCCGCCGCCGCAACCCCCCCGCCGCCGCCGCCGCAGGCGTTCCTGGACAGCTGCCCGGGTCTCTCGGGTGGGGTCGGCACCCCCCCGACTTTTCTTTTTCAAAACCGTCCGAGACATCAGTGTCTCGCTGGCCAGCGCGTCTGTAACTCGCCACTCTTGCCCTTCCGGCGTAACTGGTCACCCAGCCTCTCCTCCTGCGTTCCTTGACAGCTACCCGGGTCTCTCGGGTGGGGCGCGAGATTCAAAGCGGTCGGCCCCCCGACTTTTTTCGTTTTCGTCGCCTTCCCCAGCCAGCCTGCGTTGAGCGATCCTTGCTCAGAGTCCTCCCCAGTCACGCCTCGTGCGCTACGCGCCCACCAAGGCTACCAGTCCAGCGTGCCGGCTCCGCTGTCTCCCTCTCACAATGATAAAGAAAGACATTGGCCAGGGCTCACCACTTCATTACGACCACTCGACCACATCTGGATTTTTGTAAATGTCCCCGTCGCCCTGCCGGCTACAAACACCAAGAGGGCTATGCCTGATCCAATGTGCGCGCGTTTGGCTGGGCGACCTTGGCGGCGGACCGCGGCAGCAAGCTGCGAGTGGAGCCCATGACGTACGGCGCACTCTTCACTGGCGTCGACGGCGACAACGATGTTGAACGAAGCCATCGCGGCACTCCTGGCACCACTCCCTCCTGCTCCTCGCCGCCGCCCACAATAACGGTACCGGTGTTCCAGCGCATGTACTGCTGGAGCGACGAGCAGGCAGGACATCATACTCGTCCCCTTCTCAGCTTTGCTTCGACTCAGAGTCGGGGTAGTCTGACTACCTTCAGTTTCCGTGCCGTCATTGGTCGAGACTCGAGAGGCTGAAAACGCAGCTTGCCAGGGTACCTCAAATGGCAGTCGTCAGCTCTTGAGTAATAGACGGTCGAATCGCCATATCGTACCATTGTATGGCAGATCTGCCCGTCTATGTACCTGAGTCTTCTGATTCGAAGAGCGTTGACCGCCATTTGAGGTGCGGAGGAGGTCAACTGCTTCCCAATGTATCGCAGCTTGATACCTCGAAGATGCTTCGGTTGAGCTGAAAAGGTAACGAGTGCAAGGCTCTAGGGGTAGGTGCGCGGGTGGTGGCGCGACGCGGTGATGGATCAAGGGCACGCGGCGCTGCGGGTCAAGGGGGGCCACGCCACGGGCAAGTGCCTGTTCCGTCGCGTCACCAACGGCAGCACTAGTGACAGCGGCGGCGGTGGTAGCGGCGACGGCAGCAGCGCCGATAGAGGTGAAGGCGGTGGCGGTGGTGATGGCGGAGAAGATGGGCGGAGCGGCGGCGGCGGCGGCGGCGGCGGCGGCGGCGGCGGCGGCGGCGGAGGGGAGTGTTCATTGTTGTGCCTAGACGGGCAGCAGCGCAGCACCACGATGCAGCTGGCACTGGCAGCACTTCGTGACGCCGCACTCCGCCTCATTCCGGCTCGAGAGGGGCATGAATACTCGAAAGTGACAGACGTTGAGGATCCGGCAGAGGCGGAGGCGGCGCAGCTCGTGGCGCGTCTGGACCGCTCGCTTTTCCGGGACACCAAGGGGGTAAGTAGCCCATACGATCGCTCCTAATATCACTCAACTTCCCCGCAGCTTGAACCTCACATCCTATCAAATAATTCTAGTATCCTATCAACTTCTGCACAGCTTGAGCCTAACGTCCTCACGTATTCTCCACTGCAAACTGATCGCAGGCGCGGAGGTGGATCCGCGACACGTGCTCCTCCTCCTCCTCTCATACTGATACTCACACCTGTGAAGTGCACTCGTCGTTGTACGAGGAGGGCGCGCTCCCGCCGTTCGCGACGATGATGCTGCCGTCGTTCGTTGACCGCGCGCCGTTCTTGGAGTGTATCACTGCGGGGCCCAGGGCTCACGCCGCGGCGGCAGCGGCGGCGGCGGGGGGGGGAGCGGCGGGAGCGGCGGCGGCGGTGGTGGGATCGGGGGGCGCGGCGGCAGTGTCGGCGGCGAAAGCGGCGGCGGCGGCAGCGGGGGGGGC
>Ga0307489_10001942_pt1 | contig 13767 bp, 18 predicted proteins | sample SB12metaG_FD_202247 | JGI IMG/M metagenome (GOLD analysis project Ga0307489, IMG submission 202247) | Sea-ice brine microbial communities from Beaufort Sea near Barrow, Alaska, United States - SB 1.2 | ecosystem: Environmental > Aquatic > Marine > Coastal | place: USA: Alaska | collected... | reverse complement strand
ACAGGCGATCGCGCGCGTCAAAACTCCGTAACTGGCGTGCAGGGCGAACATCGTGGGCCATCCGTGAAATGGCTGATTGGAAACACACTCAAAATACGAGGCAGAGGGCACGGCAAGGACTTCCCGAGCCATTTGCTCTCGCGCGGATACGCGTCCAGCGTTGCCGACCGAGGGTATTCGACCAAACCTTCTTGGGCAGTTCGCCACACAACCCCCGCGAGAAGCGTCTCCACCCGTTATCTCGCGCGCCGATCGCGTGCGCGCGTCATGTTGGAGCCCCGTGCGTCGTCTCAGATCTCCAAAAACTCAACATATCGTCAAAATCGTTCGATTTTCGAAACAGTCGATATCCGTGCCGAAGATACAGACGTGTTCGTGCGAGGAGACACTTTTACAGCCCTCTTCCGCAACATCTGTCCCATTCCAGCCCCCCTGGTCCTCCGACGACGTGATACTTGCCCGGCGACGCCACGGCGCGAGCTCCTTACGGTAAGGGTGACAACGGCCCCCACCCTCCGACCACCCTACGCTCGGAGCTTCCGACGATGCTTCGCCCCGCCGAGCGTGATAATAATGGTTCGATTATTGTAACGAGGACTCGAGGAGACAGACGTCGAAGAAATAAGTTCCCCCGGCCATTTCGGCTCTGGGAACGTGGGCGCGGCCGGCGGGGGGGCATGGGGTGCCGTCCGGAGCACGGCGGGCGACATTAACCCGTCGCCACCATCGCCACATTTCATTTAGAGTAGCCATACCACGCCGCTGGGTACGTCGCGCGCGGTCCACTTAGAATTCGTCCAAGAAAAACAAGAGTGCGGTCTCCGCTCTCGGGGTACGGGACTGAAATGCACAAATGCTGCAGGGGTTGGGGATCTGTGGTCGTTGACGCGCGCGGCAACGTCAACACAACTGCACGAGCCGAGCCTCGGATACCGATGGCTACATCCGCCCCGTCGCCGCTCCTGGGTCGCAGCGCGGTGCGGCGCGCGCGGGGTCGAGATGGGGCGCATCCTTCGCGACCAAGCGCTTCTCTCCGAAGAGAGAGATAGAGAGAGACGCTTCGGCGTGCAAGGAGGCACCAGGCTTCCGCCCTGGTGCTGGCCCCTGTGCATCTCGATCAAGCGCGAATCTGCCCTGTCCGCTCCTGCAGCATCACTGGCCTCCATCCATCCCTCCTACTACTACTCCTCCTCCTCATGTTCTCGTCCAGAGATTTCCATCGGCGCTTTATAGGGACTGACGACTGAGGGATATTGCTCGAGTACTCCGTGTCATTCTAGTCATAGAATGCCTTTCAACTCAAGAAACGAGGGTTCAGAATACATTTGATGACGTGGCGAGTAATATCCGTGAGTCCCTAGTCCACGCGCTTGAGCAGCATGAGCACCAGCGGCCCGAGGCGCGACGGCGGCGGCGGCGGCGGCGTGAGCTCACCCGCATCGGTCCTGCTCAGCCTCGTCGCCATCAGCATCGCCATCACCTTCTGCACCATCGTCGCCAGCGCCTCCGGCGCCGCCGCGGCAACCGCTTCGCCCCTGACCCTGGCCTCTGGTAGGGCGGTTGAAGTTGACACGTGTTGAAACCCTTGTTGACAGCGCATGCTTGAAACAAACATATGATGAACTGCTTTCAAGAGAGAGACGCGTCAGCGTGTATGAGGAGGCACCAGGCTTCCGCCTTGGCCTCCGTGAACTGCTTTCAATTTTAGCTGTCATGTCAGCTTGTACCACTACACCCAGGAACGGCGTCCCCGCTGGTGCTCGCCGCGTACCGCCCCGACGCCGCCACCGTCACCGTCACCTTCGCCAACGGCGGCGCCGCGGCCGTGGATTGGTTCACCATGGCATCGGAGCAATGGGCAAGGCCCGGTACGAGGTACCAGGTACGAGGTACTAGCCAGAAGTTGTATGGTCAGGAGGCCTTCCTGATCAAACGGAGGCGGCATCAGGAGTAACTTCACGGTACCTTAAAGTATGTGTGGTATATATTACGAGTATGGGGTAGGTTGATAGGTGGCTTGACCATGTTTGGATGATTGATACTTTGATACCGGCGGCGGGGCCTTATTCGTGGGTCAGCTTCGACAGCGCCAACTTGGGCCTGAACCTGGCGCCCGGCGCCTCCGCTTCCGTCACGGTCAAAGCCAGCGCCGCTGTGCTCGCCATGGGGGACCACACTGCTTTGCTCGCATTCGGCGTCGGCGGCGCGGAGGTTGGGCGTCGCAGATACTGCTTTCCACGTCATAGGATGCCATCTAACTCAAGAAACGAGGGTTCAAAATGCCGTGGATGACGTTGCGGGCACTATTATCTGCCAGGTTCTACGCGGAGGAGCTCTTGCTGCCGCTCGTGTTAACCGTCTCGCCGCCGCTGCTGGCGTCGCCAGCGGCGGTCAGCGAGTCGTGCGCGTTGGGTACCACTACCGCCGCCACCGTCACCGTCACCAACCGCGCCTCCACCGCCGTGGCGTGGACAGCGGCTGCGTCCGCGTCCTGGATCGCCGCCTCGCCCGCCTCGGGCACCTCGCTCGCCGCTGGCGCCTCCGTCACGGTGTCTCTCACGCTCGGCGCCGGCTTGGTAGGGCGGTGCAGGTTGAAATGTGTTGAAACCAGTGTTGATAGAAAGCGCCTGGTGTCTGTACTCGTAATCAGCGCTTGAAGCTAGAATGTGATGCACCGCTTTCAAAAATTGCTTTCAATTTCAACTTGCGATGCTACAGCTTGGCAACGCCCACGACCAGCGCGGGATCGCTGGCGCTCGCGGACGACGGCGTGGCCTCGGAGGTGGCGGCGAGCGTCGAGCTGGCCTCCCGGAGCGTGACGGGGCAGGCTACGCTGTACATCGGCGGATCGAGTCTGGTCAAGTGGGACGGCTCGGTGATCACCCCGTCGGGAGCGCGGTGTCGTCCGCCGCGCTGGCCCTGGACGCGGCGAGCGGGACGCTGTATGTGGGGGGCGGCAAGTTGGACATCGACTCCTCGACGTGGAGCGCCCTCGGGAGCGGGATGGGCGGCGACGTGTACGCGCTGGCCTTGGACGCGGCGAGCGGGGTGTTGTATTTGGGGGGGGACTTCACCTCCGCGGGGGGCGACACCGGCATCAAATACCTGGCCAAGTTCGACGTCGCCTCTTCGACGTTCAGCGCCCTCGGGGCTGGGTTGGACAACGTTATTAACGCAGAGGCGGCGGCCGTGTTCACGCTGGCCCTGGATGCGGCGAGCGGGGTGTTGTACGCGGGGGGGAACTTCAACAGAGAGGGTCTGGCCAAGTTTGACATCGCCTCCTCGATCTGGAGCGCCGTCGGGGGCGGATTGCCTATCGACTATTTATACGGCGGCGTGTACGCGCTGGCCCTGGACGCGGCGAGCGGGGCGCTGTACGTGGGTGGCACCAGGTGGTCCTATGACGTCGCGGGGGGCGACACCGGCATCCATTACCTGGCCAAGTTTGACACTGCCTCCTCGACGTTCAGCGCCCTTCCTGGGGGCGGGGTATCGAGTGATGTGCGCGTGCTGCTCCGGGACGCGGAGAGCGGGGTGTTGTACGTGGGGGGGGACTTCACATCCGCGGGGGGCGTCAGCGGCACCCAACGCCTGGCCAAGTTTGACATCGCGTCCTCGACCTGGAGCGCCCTCGGGGGTGGAATGTCAGGCGCCAATCACGTGTACGCGCTGGCCCTGGACGCGGCGAGCGGGGTGCTGTCCGTGGGGGGGGGCTTCACATCCGCGGGGGGCAGTTCCGAAGGTCTGACAACGTTTGACATCGCCTCCTCGACGTGGAGCGCCGTGCAGAGTGTGCCCTCGGACGATTATGTAGGTAGGGGTGCGATGGCCTTAGTCATCCCCACCTGCGCCGCCGGCAACGTGCCCACCATCTCCGGCGGAGCGTGTACGCCGTGCCGCCCGGGGTGGTACGTCAAAGACTACGGCAGCAACCGCAGGTAGGGCGGATAATGCTGACGGATAATGCTCGAGTGCTCCACGTCATAGGATGCTAGTTGACCCAAGAAACGAGGGTCTAAAAACTGAATGATGACGTAGCAGCAGGCATTATCCGTATGACCCTATGCGCAGGGAGTGCCTGACGTGCCCGGCGAACACCGCCAACGCCGCCACGCTCTCGGCCACACTAGCGCAGTGCACCGCGTGTGCGCCCGGCACCAGCGCTAATACCGCCGGCGCTACCACGTGCGCGCAGTGCCCGGCAGGCACGTACTCGGACGTCGCAGGAGGGGGGTGCAAGTCTTGCCCCGCCGGCACTGTGTCCTCCGCCATCGGCGCAACCTCGTCCGCCACATGCACACCTTGCGCGGCCGGCACCGTGCAGGCCCTCACGGGAAAGACCTCATGCGACGCGTGCGCGCTCGGAACCTCGACGGCGTTTCCGGGCGGCACATCATGCACGCAGTGCCCCGCGGGAGCATTCACGCCGCAGCCCGGCGAGCAGTGCTACACATGCGGATCTCTTCAAGGTAGGGCCCAGCATGTGGGCATGTAACACGATCGCCCCGCCTAATAACGGCCATGTATCGGGGAAGTAGTATGCGCGCACGCACGGGGGAGGGGCGTGAAGGCTAATTTGGGGTTGAGGGGCGCCCTGAATCGATTGCAGCCACTGCCGGCCCCAGAAATTGAATCGATTGCTCGCCACATCATAGGATGCCGTTAATTTTGAAAAACGGGGGTACAAACTGCGTTGGATGACGTGGAGAGCAACATCTGCCAGGCCCTTCGTCATGGCGGCGGCTGGTACCGCACCGCTACCGCCACGGCCGGACAGAGCTGGGGCGCCGCCTGCGCCAAGTGTGCCAAGGTGGGGTGGTACAAGTTGAGAGCTTGATACCTGTGTTGAAAGCGCATGGCAACAACGCTTAAAACTTAAATACGATAAACTGCATTCATGTATTGCCTGTAATATCAAAGTGCGCCCCTACACCAAGGGCACAGCCACCGCTGCCCCCGACGCGACGTCTTGCGATCCGTGCGGCGCCGGGGCGTATGCCGACGTCACCGGCCTCGAGCAGTGCAAGGTAGGGAGGTGCAAGTTGACCGTTGACCACGGGTTGACCGCGCTAGGTTTCCGCATTTGAAGCTAAAATATGATGAGCCGCTTTAAACGTTTCCTTTCAATTTCAACTTGAGCCCCTACCGCAAGGCGTGCCCCGCCGGCACCGCCGTGGCAGGGACAACCAGATATTGCCCGCAACGCCATCGACACGGATTGGAACCCTCGTTTCTCAAGTTATGACTGGGATCCTGTGACGCGGCGAGCTATATCTGCCAGGCCCATTGCCCGCCACGTCATTGCCACGCACGTGAACCCTCAACTCTTGAGTTAGATGGGATCCTATGACGTGGCGAGCAGTTTCTGCTAGGCTCTACGACGCGGCGTCCAACGGCAGCGTCACGCTCGCCGACTGCGTCAGCTGCGGCACCGGGCGCTCCAGCGACGCCGGATCTGGAAGCTGCTCGGACTGCCCAGTCGGCACCTTCGGCGCCGCCGCCGTCAACCCCACGTGCCAGTCATGCCCGGTCAACACATTCGGCGACGAGACCAAAATGTCGGCTTGCAAGGTGGGTTGGAGCAAGTTGAATCCCGTAATGAATACGCCTAGTTCCAACGCTTGAGGTTACAATACGTTTAACTGCTTTCAAGTTTTGCTTTCATTTCCAACTTGTGCCCCTGCAGCAAGGCCTGCCCGGCCGGCGCCTCCAGTCCTATCGGATCCGTGCAGCCTTCGGCGTGTGCTTGCGGCGACCCAGTCATGGAGAGCGGCTACATGGCGTCCGGCATCCTGAAATGCGCCTGCCCCCGCGGCACACAAATCGAGGTTGGGCCAGGCAGATATTGCACGCCACGTCAAGGATCCCAAGCATATAATTTAACTAATTATGAAAAGCGTATTCACAATGCGTGTCGCGATGACGTGGTGGGCGTAGATATTGCTCACCACGTCATAGGATGCCGTCCAAAGCAAGACAAGAGGGGTCAGAATGCGTGTCGATGACGTGGCGGGCAGTGTATGCATGTCCCTGGATGGAGGGCATCACGTGCGCGGCGTGTCCGCTAGGTACCTATTCGGGTGCCGTCGGTTCGCAGGCGTGCGCCGCGTGCCCCGTGGGCGCGTCCACGCCAAGCGTCGGAGCGTCCAACGTGGGTCAATGCATCTGCCCTGCCAACTCCGTCCTCAACGCGCAGGGCTCCGCGTGCGTCTGCGACGCCGGCTTCGAGGGTGACCTCAACACGCCCGGCGGCCAGTGCACGCCGTGCCCGGTGGCGAAGTACAAGGTAAGGCAGTGCAGGTTGCTGAACCTGAGCCCAAAACCCAAAACCCTAAACCCTAAACCCAAAACCCTAAAACCCTATCAAACCCACGTTGAAAGCGCCCGGAACTACTAAGCGCTTGAAACTGAAACATATTTGAATGCCTTTAAGCTTTGCTTTTCAATTCGACTTGTGTGCGCTACAACAAGGAAGTCGCGAGCACCAACCTCTGCGGCACGTGCCCCATCGGTGGGGCGGTGCAAGTTGAAACCGATTGAAACCCGTGTTGAAAGCGCCTGGTTTCAGCGCTTGAAGCTAAAATATGATAAACCGGTTTCAGAATTTGGTTAGTTCAACTTGCGCCGCTACACATCGGCACCACCACCACCTCAGTCGGCGCCGTCGCACCATCCGCGTGCGTGTGCGCCGCCGGCTCCTACCTCGACCCTGCTGCATCGCCGGATAGCGCCAACGACAAGTGCGTCACGTGCGAGTTGCTCGTGGGCGGCGCGTGCCGCGGCGGTGGCAACCTCACCGCGCCCACGCTCGCCACGCTTCCGGGGTTCTGGCGCGCTGACCCCAACTCCACCGGCTGGTATGGCCTGCCAGATATTGCTCGCCACGTCATAGGATGCCGCTTTAACTCGGTGTCGGCGTCACTGGTGACGCTGATCTCCTCGAAATCGAGGGTCTATTTACTCAAGGATCGCGACCCGGTCGGTCTGCCGGATACTTGGTCGGCGGGATCTTTGCTTGGGACGGTTCTGATTTACGAACGGGATTCGATACCACATCTTCGATACCAAACCCGACACTGAGTTTAACTCAATACACGAGCGTTCAGAAAGCGTTCGGGTAATGTGTGTTGGTCCCTACCACCTGGGACCGGTGCCTGAACCATAAGACGTACTCCGGAAGCGCCGCCGAGTGTAAAGATGACGAGGCGACCAAGTGCCAGGCAAGGCTTGGCGGCTGATGCATGCCATGCCACGAGATTCAACACATGGTAATCATCATTCTTTTGTTTCTTAAGTAACGTCCCACTCTGTGACGCTGTTAGCAGTGAGAGAGACGCGTCAGCGTGTATGAGGAGGCACCAGGCTTCCGCCTTGCCCCTCGTGCTGTGACGTGGTGAGCATACTCCGCCGGACCCTGGTGCCCGGTGTGTCGCGGCGTCGACGCGTGGCCGTACGCCGGCAACGGTACGCCCGCTCCGGACACCCACCAGTGCCGCGCGGGGTACGAGTCTCGCCTGTGCGGCGTGTGCAGCGAGGGCAGGGCCTGTTAGATATAGCCTGGCAAATATAGCTCGCGTTCGCCACGTCACACAATGCCACTCAACTCAAGGAACGAGGGTTCAAAACGCGTGTCAATGACGTGGCGGGCAATGGGCCTGGCTGATGTTGCGCTGGGCGACGTGGCGAGCAATATCTGCCCGGCCCTGAGCCAGGGGTACAGCCGGGTGTCCACCGACTACGAGTGCGGCGAGTGCCCAGCGCCGGGGCTCAACTTCGTCACGCTGCTGGCGCTCGGCGCGATCGTCGTCTTCGTCATCGCTTACCTCGTCACGCAGACGCTCAAGAAAAAGGTTGGCGAGAAGCGGCACGAGGACGCCTCCATCCTCAAGGTTATGCTCAACTATTTCCAGGTGGTGTCCTTTGCCGCGGTCATTGAGTTCCGCTGGCCGGCGTTCATGCGCGACACGCTGATGGCAGGGCCTGTCATCCGTTCCCTGTTCACTTGAACTGACTCCCGACCGTTCTGAGCCAGAACTTCACCCGACACCACCTACGCAGTTCTGGTGGGGGGGTCAAATGGGGATGGCACGTGGCGCGGACTGGTCAAGATGGTTGAATTAACAGACCCTCGCCCATATGAAGCCATCCAATCCTCAACTCTGATCTACACTGTAATTTACATGAGCGACCGTCTATGACTCAAGCAAATCCAAATCCCCCACCAAAATGGTAGACTCAAACGCGCTTAATTTGTAGATAAAAAAAGTTGCAAAGAAGGGAACGATTTCGAGGCCCTGGGTGGTGGCGACCAGTGCCGTGAGCACCCCGCGCTCGGTGCTGCTATCCGCCGATTGCCTGCTGCAGCGCAGCGCCGGCGCCGGCGCGGAGACCTTCCTCGCCCGCCTGGGACTGGCCCTAGGGTTCCCGCCGCTTCTGTTCGCCGCGGCCTTCGCCGCTATCGCCGCCGCCGCGCTCATCCCGCGTAAGTGTATTCCCGCCGCGTCTCGGCGTTCTCACAGCGCAGTTTTCACCGATGAGACGGAGGCGACGGAGATCGGTGCCGGCGCCGCCATGCTCTCCTCGCCGATGACGCGGCGGGCGGTGGTGAGCCTCTTCGTGACGCTCTTCACCATCTACCCCACGGTATGGCCCGGCAGATATTGGCATGTTGACCGCCAAGCCCAAATCATTGAAACGCATTTTGAACCCTCGTGTTCTGAGTTGATTGGCATCCGATGACGTGGCGAGCGACATCTGACAGGCCATACCCCAAGGTGATGCAAGAGACGCTCCTGCTATTTTCGTGCAAAGAGCTCGAGGACGGCGAGAGCTACCTCCTGGAGTCCATGGATATGCGATGTGGCAGCTCGCGGCACACCGCCGCCGTCGTCAGCCTCGGCGTTCCCGGCTTAATTGTGTATGTCATCGGCGTCCCGGCGGGACTCATGGCGCTGCTCTGGCAGGGTTGGACATATTTACTTGTCATGCTCGCCACGTCATCCACCACATTTCAACCCTCGTTCGCGAGTCACTGGGTGCGCGCGCGGGTGCGCGGGCGGCGACATTGCGTGGCATGGGCAAAGAAGAAGAGGCTATAGATGCGGCTGCGAGGTCCCAGGATGTCTGGCGTCTCTCGCCTGGACATTAATAAATTAGCTGCATCGTAAGATGCGGTGAGCGTTGTTCATCGCACTCTACCCTGGGGTGGCGACGTGACGACCTGCACGCCGGCTCCCCCCGCCGCGCGCAGGAGCTGATGTGGTTCGTGTACGGCGACTACGCCCCGCGATACTTCTACTGGGAGGGCGCCCTCATGCTGCGCAAGGCGTTGGTGGTCGCGTTCACTGTCACTATGGTGCCGTACGGTGTGGAGATGCAGGCGCACATGGTGCTCGGCCTGCTGATCGTGGCGTTCGCGCTGCAGATATCGCTGCAGCCGTACGCCTCGCCGCTGGTCAACTCGCTGGATGGTGAGCGTTAACCAACCCCCTCCGCCATTTCAGGCGGACAGACCCTAATGTATTGAAGGGTTCAAGGCCGTATCGCGGGCCCCCATATAACTCAAGAATCTTGAGTTAATATATTTTTGGCAAATTGTATTCCGGCTGAGGCTTGGCGTTAAATGTCGTAAATGTGGGAAGGTGCCAACGTTCAGCTCCGTTTTCATACAAACGAGCACAGAGAACACGGCGCGCGTTGAACGTAGATACAGGCTGCTGTGGAGAGTACGGAATACAAATTGTGAGAAGTAAAGTGTGTCTAATAGCTAGGAAGATGTAAACTAAACCCCGACGCTCGCTCACGCACCGAGCTTCCCGTACGTGTACTTTTGATACGCCGGCGGCAGGCTTTGCAGCGGGGCGGGGTTGGAGTACACCTGCACGTCCACGAGGCCGTCGTCGTCGTCGTCGTCATCCTTCGCCGTCATGTAGCGGCGCAAGTTGCAATCGAAAGCAAGGTTTGAAGCGGGTTGTCGTACTTTAGTTTCAAGCGCTGAAACCAGGCGCATTCAATAGAGTAGCACGTGGTAATATTACAGAGCATTACACACGGACTCGGGCAATACGTCATACACGCCAACAACGTCTTATTTCGTGCGTGCAAACATGGGTTTGAAGGTGCAGCGCCCTGCCGTGAAGCAGCGCGCGGCACACGCGGTCATGCAGCGCCGCCACAGCAACAGCCACAGCACGAGGACGCCAGAGCCTAGGGACTGATGGATAGTGCTCGCCACGTCATCAAACGCATTTTGAATCCTCGTTTCTTGGGTTAGATGGCATCCTATGACGTGGCGAGCACTATCCATCAGTCCCTACCGAAGCCGGTGCCGATGCCTACGATGCTCTCCAGGCTGACGGCGGGCTCGTCCGCCTTGGTCGTGATGACACCCGTGCTCGAGCCTTGCACCTCCGCCGACAGCAACACGAACTCGCTGTTCCACTTGTTGCTGAGCACCTGCTGCTCCAGTCTGGCCTTGGCGTCCCCCACGCGGACGCCGCCGTCTCCGGCGGCGCCGTCGTCGAAGATCCGGAACGTGAAGATGATGGAGCCCGCGGTGACGTTCATTATCTCAATGCGGGTCTTGCTGATGTTGAGGTTCGTGGCCACCTCGGCCGTGAAGGTGTCCTCGTACCAGGGGCTTACACTCGTCCACTTTCGGCTCAACGTAAGTACTTTTGTGGTACATATTAGGTGGTTTCAGTGACCTAAATGGCTCAGCTTGATTGAGCTGAGAAGTGGAGGAGTGTAAGCCCCTGCCTCGTACTCCGTCTTTCTAGCCACGTAGTCCGAGTACGCCGCCTTGATGTAGCGGCGCAACTTGAAACTGAAAGCAAAGTTTGAAAGCGGTTCATAATATTTTAGCTTCAAGCGCGGAGACCAAGCGCGGGCAACCCAGGGTCAACCCAAGGTCATCCTGGGGTCAACCTGCGCCGCCCTACCTTGATCCGCATGGCCACCACCACCGGCGGGTCCTCGCACGTCCCGTCCTCCGCGTTCGCCTCGGGGTTGTAGTTGTAAGCCCCCGGGGTGGTGCACCCCTCGATGTTGCACAAGCCGGAGTCCTCGGTGGCGTTGACGTCGTAGTTGGTTGCGGTTTCAGAGATGCACCCCGTCTTGGTGAAGGTGAACTGCGCCGCCCCGGCGGGCGACCCCGCGAGGCTGTTCACGGTGGCCACGGAGGGCAGCGCCTTGCCCTCCGCCGCGGGCACGGTGCACGTCAGCGTGGTGTGCTCCGCCAGCTGCGCGAGGTCCAGACAGTCGAAGGCGCCGAGCTTCACGGCCACATCCGTGACGGTGACGCCAAAGTTCCTTCCGGTCACCGTCACCACGGCGCCCGGCGCCGCCTGGCTGGGCTGCACGGAGTCCACCACGGGCGCGGCGTACGCGTACCGCGTGCTGCCCGAGTTGGTCTGGTTGAATACCACCATCGTCACCGCGTTGTAGCGGCGCAAGTTGAAATTGAAAACAAAATTGAAGCAAAATTGTAAGCAGTTTTTCATATTTTAGTTTCAAGCGCTGAGTTCTATGCGCTGTCAGCATGGGTTTCGTCGGGTCAACCTGCACCGCCTTACCTTGTACCCGAGGCCAGTTCCCGCGCCCAGCTCGCACGTGGCCACCGTGTTGTTGACCGTGACCTGGGCGTTGCGGCACTGCAGGGTGCGGGCGCCCTCGCCCAGCACCACGGAGTTCACCAGCGCGGCGCCCTCGGGCCCCAGGTTCCGCCCCGTGGTGTAGCGCCGCAGGTTCAAGTTGTAAGCAAAGTTTGAAAGCGGTTCATCACACTTCAGCGACAAGAGCTGAAACCAGGCGCGGAAGGTGGGGTGAGAGTGGGGTGAAGGTGGCGCGGCGTACCGTGATGGTTGCCACGCCGCCGGCGGTGGGCACCGGGCTGAAGGCGGCGATCACGGGGGCGCGGTACGACAGGGTGGTGGAGGCCGAGGCGGAGGACGCCGCGCTCGTCGACGTCCGCATTGTAGCGCCGCCAGTTCAAATTGAAAGCAAAACTTGAAAGCAAATTTATCATATTTTAGTGTCAAGAGACTCGATCCAGGCGCTTCCAACTCCAGGCGCTTTCATCGGGTCAACCTGCACCGCCCTACCGCATGAACGATTCGTCCGATCCGTACACTGGGAGCGACGTCAGGAGCGTCAGCTCAGGCCCCGCGCCGAGAGGAACCTTGAACGAGAACTGGGTGTGAGGCGCGATCATCGTGACGCCGGCGGTGTCCGAGACGATGGGGATTGCGTACGTGCCACCACCGCCGGCGATGCTTTTGACCAAGCCGAGGAGAATCTCCGAGGTGTTGACCCCGAAGTTCGAGCCCGTGACCGTGACGACGTCGCCGACGGAGGCGACGGCGGGGCGGATGTCGGTGATGACGGGCGCCGCGTAGGAGAACACCGCCTCGTAGCTGGACTTCTGCCCCCCGACGGAGACCTGCACCTCCAGGCCCGCGCTGTAGCGCCGCAACTTGAAATTAACAGCAAACGTTGGAAGCAGTTTATGATTTCCTAGTTTCAAGCGCTGCACCCATAGGCGCTTTCCACATCACGGGATTTGATACTGTCAACGTGCACCGCCAAGGGCGCTGAAACCATATGTTCTGTCAACACGGGATTTGATAGAGTGAAGGTGCAGCGCCCTGCCTTGCCGCTGCCCGCGGGTAGGTCGCACTCCACGGCGGTGTCGTCCTCCACCACGCGGGGGGCCAAGCACGGAACGAGCCGCGATTTGGAATCGCGCACGGTGACGGCGTCGAAAGCCGCACTGCCCTTGGGACCGAACTCCTTTCCGATGACGCGGAGGACGCCTCCCGCTAGGGACTGATGGATAGTGCTCGCCACGTCATCACACGCATTTTGAACCCTCGTTTCTTGGGTTGAATGGCATCCTATGACGTGGCGAGCACTATCCATCAGTCCCTGCCGCCCGCAGTGGGAACATCCTGCGCGCTGGTGACCCGGGGTCCCGCGTACGACAACACGATGCCGGTGGTGGTCTCGCCCATGAGCGACCTGACAGGAGGGCCGTTGAGAACAAGCACTCGAACCGAGATCGGAACACGTCTCACCTCGAGTGTGAATGTGCAGACAGACGCGCGGAGGAGGATGAGGATAATGAACGTCAGTGGAATGCTTGTTCTCAATAACCCCCCTGCCTGACCTCGACGCGGAGCTTGCGGTTCGAGCCGTACCCCACCGGAACCTTGGTGTAGCGGTGCAAGTTGAAATTAAAAGCAAAATTTGAAAGCGGTTCATCATGTGTTAGCTCCAAGCGCTGACACCAAGCACGGCCATGCCAGGGTCAACCTAGGGTTAACCTGGGGTCAACCTGGGGTTAATCTGGGGTCAACCTGGGGTTAACCTGGGGTCAACCTGGGGTCAACCTGTACCGCCCTACCTTGGCGTAGAACTTGGTGTGCAGCTTCTGCATCTCGTTGTCGGCGTTGCACCAGTCCACGTCGTCGGGCCCGACCACGCAGAACTTGATTTCGTTCTGGTCGTTGCCAAAGTTGAAGCCCGTCACGGTGACATACTCGCCCACCTTGGCGGAGATGGGGTCGATGTTCGTGATGACCGGCGGCTGATACGCGAACTTCTTGAGCCCGGTTGCCTGGCTGCTGGTGTCGTCCGTGGGGGAGATGCGCACGAACACGTCGAGGTCCTGGCCCATGCCCGCGGGCTGCTGGCAGGTGATCACCTTGTCGCGCACCGACACCTTGGCATCCGTGCACTCCATATCCCCGATGATCACCTTGCTGTACA
>Ga0307489_10001941_pt1 | contig 13769 bp, 17 predicted proteins | sample SB12metaG_FD_202247 | JGI IMG/M metagenome (GOLD analysis project Ga0307489, IMG submission 202247) | Sea-ice brine microbial communities from Beaufort Sea near Barrow, Alaska, United States - SB 1.2 | ecosystem: Environmental > Aquatic > Marine > Coastal | place: USA: Alaska | collected... | reverse complement strand
TACCTGTGTACGAGTGCACTCTTTATGTGATATTCCGTACCAACCCAGGAACTTGAAAATTGGGTGTGTCTTGGGAGCGTTGTCACGCAAATCGCCCAAAATTGAACAAAACCGCCTGAAATCACCCAAATCGCCTCGTACAGAGCCCGGAACGTCCGGAATAAGTAGGGTGCATACCTGGCTCGGAACATTATTTAAAGAGTGCACTCGTACCGGCCCTGCGCGCGGGCTGGAGAACATGCACCGGCTGAAGGAGCTGGAGTACGGCAACTTCGCCGTCAACAACATCCGCAAGGCAGGGACTTACACTCGTCCACTTCTCAGCTCAACTTGAGCCGTGTCTTTTACAAGAAAACACCCTACACACCCTAAACACCCCCTGACACCCCATTAACACGGGCTACACAACCCCCACGCGCACCCCCTATCCCATACAAATCGCTCAAGTTGAGCTGAAAAGAGAACGAGTGTAAGCCCCTGCCGCGAGGTGGAGAACCTGCAGCGGTGCGAGTCACTGAACAAGCTGGACCTGACAGTGAACTTCATCGAGAAGGCCGGGCTCCTGACCATGCACACCCTGCAGGCCAACTACAAGTTGGACGACCTGTACCTCATGGCAGGGGCTTACACCCGTTCACGTTCCAGCTCACCGTAAGCGCTTTCTGTGGGATAGGGGGTGCGTGTAGGGGTTGTTCAGGGGGTATGAAGGGGTACTCGGGGTATTTAGGGTGTGTGTTTGTTCCAGAAACGGCTCAGGTTGAGCTGAGAAGTGGACGAGTGTAAGTCCCTGCCTGATGGGCAACCCGTGCGCGGACTTCGGCGGGTACCGCCAGTTCATCATCGGTGGGGCGGTGCAGGTTGACCCTGTGAAACCCACGTCGAAAGCGCCTGGAGCAAAGCGCTTGAAACTAAAATATCATAAACTGCCTTCAATGTTGCTTCAATTTTGCTTTCAAATTCAACTCGCGCCGCTACACATTGGCACCCTGCCGCAGCTCAAGAAACTGGACGGCAGGGGCTTACACTCGTCCACTTTTCGGCTCAACCTAAGCGCATTCTGTGGGATAGGGGTGCATTTAGGGGTTGTTTAGGGGTTGCTTAGGAGGTGTCAGGGGGTTTTAAGGAGTATTAGGGGGTGTTTCGGGTGTATTTTGTGTCAGAAACGGCTCAGGTTGAGCTGAGAAATGGACGAGTGTAAGCCCCTGGTGGACGGCACCGCCGTGACGCCGAGCGAGAGGATCCTGGCCAAGCAGGAGCTGCCGGCGGGGCCGCGCACTGCTCCCAAAACTGGATTTTAAGCCGAAAAGAAAGCGTCGTGTAAGGCTGAGGAGGAGGAGGCGGCGAGTTTGTATGGGTACACTGGTACACTAATGCAGAAACAGTCAGTTCACGCCACCATAAGAATGCGTATGAGGTCAGGGCAGAGGATGAGGCGAGTGTGTACGGGTACGGGTACACTGGTACATTACGCACAAACAGTCGTGGAAGGAGTGGGCGGACCCTGAGGGCCGGGCATCACGGCGCGGCTGTTGAAGGAGCTGCGGGCGGACGGCGTGGACATCGAGGATGCCATGAAGGCAGGACCTCATCTGGTATAGGGTTTGGGGTTTAGGGTATACCCCAAACCCTAAACCATAAGACCCTACAGACCTCATATGATTGTTTGCACATACCTCACTGCTGTACCCGTACACACCAGCCGTATCCTCCTCACTGGCCTGGCCACACTCGTTTCCTGAGTGCTTTTTCATAGTGTACCCGTACACACATTCACTGCCTCCTCCTACCTGGTCCTAAGTGAAGGTGGGGGACGCGCGGGACCTGGCGGCGAACGAGGAGGACATCGCGGCTATCATGGCAGGGCGGTGCAGGTTGACCCTATCAAACCAACGCTGAAAGCGCCTGCAAATAAGCGCCGAAACTAACATATGACAAACTGCTTTCAGTTTTGCTTCAATTTTGCTTTCAAAATTATCTTGCGCCGCTGCATCATGGAGATGGACGAGAAGGAGCGGCCGTGGTGCCCGGCAGGGGCTTACACTCGTCCACCTTTCGCCTCAACGTAAGCGCTTTCTGTGGAATAGGGGGTGCATTCAGGGGTTGCTTAAGGGTTATGTAGGGGGGATTAGGGGGGACTAGGGGGTGTTCAGGGTGTATTTTGTGTCAGAGGTGACTCAAGTTGAGCTGAGAAGTGGACGAGTGTAAGCCCCTGGTGCCCGGCCACCCGCGTGGCGGAGCAGCGCGAGACCGCCAACTCGAAAGAGGACCAGGACAGGAAAAAGAAGGAGCACCACGACCGGTTTTTCAACATCGACGGCAGGGGCTTACACTCGTTCACTTTTCGGCTCAACGTAAGCACATCTTGCGGGATACGTTTGGTGCATGGATTTCCCCCGGTCTATGGAACAGGGGGGCACGAGTAGGTGACCAAAACGGGCTTACGTTGAGCTGATAAGTGGACGAGTGTAAGCCCCTGGTCGACGGCACCAGAAAGCCGCAGCGGCGCGAGGGGTTCCCGGACCTGCCTGAGGTAGGGCCTGCCAGATAGGTCCGACCAAGGACCCATAAACTGACCCCAGAATTTACCAATCAACAGACTGTAAAAGAGCTTTAGGGTTTAGGTCTCAGGGTTTTATTTTCACGGGACGACCCCCATATAACCCCCTAATACCCCCCTAAAATCAAAAGATACCCTCTTAACTGGTAAATTCTGGGGTCACTTTACCGGCCCTTGCTCGGACCTAGATAAGGCCTGCCACGTCAGCCTCCACATCTTGGCACACTCGGTTCTTGAATTACATGGTAGCACATGACGTGGCGAGCATTATATGGCAGGCCGTAGGCTATGGAGTGGACGTTGGTGCGGCAGTGCAACGAGGTGAGGCGGAGCAGGTTGTCCCTATCAAACCCACGTTGAAACCGCCTGGAACTAAGCGCTTGAAACTGATATACGATAAACTGCTTTCAAGATGTGCTTTCAAATTCATCTTGCGCCGCTACAACGAGGGCGGGCTCAAGTTCCGGCTGGACGACAGCGAGGACGGTCGGTCGGTGGCAGGGGCGAACACTCCTCCACTTTTCAGCTCAACTTCAGCCGTTTCTGGCACAAATCACACCCAAAGCACCCCCTGATACCCCCTAATACCTCCTCATACCTCCTCATGCCTCCTAAACATCCCCCTTACCAACCCTTCATGCACCCCCTATCCCACACAAAGCGCTTGCGTTGAGCCGAAAAGTGGACGAGTGCAAGCCCCTGGTCGGTGGTGCTGGATGCGCAGGTGGGCAAATACATGGACACCAGTCTCCTGGACGTGGACATTCAGGTAGGATTGATCGCATGTTTGCTTCACTTTGATAGCCTGTTAGGTCCAAGGGTGAAGAGAACAATGCTAGCCACGTCATCAACCATATTTGAGAACCTCGTTTGTAGAGTCAAGTGCTGCCCTGTGACGTGGCGCTTGACTGCCCCCAACCATCCGTCGCTTTACACCCTTGTTTACTTAGTTGGACGGCATCCTACGAGAAAGTGCTTGGAACAACTGTGCCACTTCGAGACTTTGAGTGCTAAGTCGTCCAAATGGACTGTTCTGATTGGTCGAAAGGGACGACTTAGCACGTTAAGTAGCTAAGTAGGTAAGTCGCTAAGTGGTTTGACGCACTTTATCATAATAGCCCTACGTTGAGACGCACGTGGTGCGGGTGTTGGTGAAGGGCAAGCTGCTGGTGCTGGTGCTGCCGGAGGAGGTGCAGCCGGCAGGGGCGCACACTCCTTCCCATTTCCGCTCAACTTGAGCTTACTTTGCCCCTTTCCGCTCAACTTAAGCTTACTTTGTCCCTCATATGACAGCCGGCAGGGGCTTACACTCGTTCCCATTTCCGCTCAACTTGAGCTTACTTTGCCCCCCTTTCCGCTCAACTTTAGCTTACGTTGTCCCCCATATGACCCAAATAACCCGTGGATGTGTCCCGAAGGTGCTCAAGTTGAGCTCTAACGTGAGCGATGTGTCCCGAAGGTCCCGAAGTTGAGCTCTGAAGTGAGCGAGTGTAAGCCCGTGGCAGCCGGACGCCGCCGACGCGCAGCGCTCCAAGATCACCGGGGCGCTGGTCATCACCATGCCCAAGGCTGTTCAGAAACCGGTGATGGGGCAGACGTTGGAGGAGTATGTGGTGGGGCTTCGTGTATGCCTGCTTGCCATGTCATCTAACCCGCATGCCATGTCATAAAAATCATGCACGCCATGTCATCCACCCTGCCCGCCATGTCATCCCTCGCCATTTACACCCTCGCTCGTGCAGCCAAATGCAATCTACTCGCGCCGAGCCCCTCTACCATAGGAAATCTGAGGTTTGAGTGAGATGTTCCCGGATCCGTGAACAACTGTCGACGGGCCAACCGGCCGGGCTTTCGCTTTGCCTGAGCTAATAACCCCTCAAATCGACCATTTTGAAGAATCGAGGATTTGGCGCGATTTTACCCCTCAGCTTCTTATGGTAGAGGGGTTCGGACCGTGTAGATCATATGACTTGGCAAGCATGGTGCATCTGGCCCTCGCGCAAGGTGGACGCAGTGGACAAAAAGAAGGGGGCGGGGGGGGGTGAAAAGAAGAAGTTGATAAGCGAGATGGGGGGGGTGAATTTGAACATGACAGGTGGCATGAAAGGGGGTGTGCGGGACGGGCACGCGGTCGGACACGGGGCGGACATGCGGGAGGCAGGAGCTTACACTCGTCCACTTTCAGCTCAAAGCAAGCGCTTTCTATGGGATAGGGCGTGCGTTTAGGGCTTGTTTAGGGGGTCTTAGGGGGTACCAGGGGGTGTTTAGGGTGGACTTTGTGTCATAAATGGCTGATGTTGAGCTGAAAAGTGGACGAGTGTAAGCCCCAGGCGGGAGGCGATCAAGGCGCCGGCACCCGCGGTAGGGTGGTACAGGTTGACAGTAACAAACCCCGTGTTGAAAGCGCCTACGGTTTCAGCGCTTGAAACTGCAATCTCATAAACTGCTTTCAACGTTTGCTTTCAATTTCAACTCGCGCCGGTACACCAAGGTGGCGGCGCCGCAGCACGCCGTGTACGAAGACGACGACGAGCCGCCGCCGCTCTGATTGGTCGAGCCGCCGCCGCCGCCTTTGTGATTGAATGCGACGACGAGCCGCCGCCGCTCTGACTGGTCGAGCCGCCGCCCCGCCGTGCTTCATTCATTACATGGTGTGATAGGTCAAGGTTATTACAGGTATCCGTCGTTTATCGTAGCTGTTTGCTTTCCTATAGCCGTTTGCTTTCGTTCGTTAGACAATTTGGCGTGACAACTTGGCATGCCAAGAGGCATTTCCAAAGACGCTTCACTTGCGTCCACATACTACGGCTCGTGTCTTTCGGCAGCGCTCGCGGTATCCTACTGTTGTACTATTGCGGCCGCGGTTCTCAGCGCCGTCTTGCATGTGCTGCTGCTACGTTGCGATCATCAGGTTTGATTCTACCTAACGTTCATCGAGCCCCAAGGCTCTTACACGGTGAGCGATGGCAGCCCTTTTCTGTACACCGTCACCGCAGCTTCAACTTCCTTCTTCGCGCCTTTGCTGCGTGAAAGGCAAGAGCTCGACGGATATTATCGTAATCGGATCCGATTTGGCAACTGTTTTTCCTGAGCACGCAACAACAGCGACCACGTGCCGGCCAAGCATCTACCGGCGGCGGGGTTTGATGGCTCCAGCTGCACGGAGCTTCCGCGCCACATCCGCGTGCCCGTTTTCGATAGCGGTGGACAGCGGCGTGGCGCCATCAGATGTGCGGGCCTTGTTGACGTCCGCCCCCGCCGCGATCAACCGCTCCACCACATCCGTGTACCCCTCTTGCGCTGCGCCGTACAGCGGCGTGACCCCACCTGTCGGCTCAGCCTTGTCGACGTCCGCTCCCGCCCCGATCAGCCGCGCCACCACATCCACGTGCCCACGGAAAGCGGCGCTCAACAGCGGTGTGTCGCCATCAGTTGTGGATGTCGTGCATGTCGCGTCGACGTCCGCCCCCGCTTCAATCAGCCGAGCCACCACATCGTCTTGTCCCTGGTCGGCAGCGACGTATAGCGGCGTGCCGCCATCAATCGTGCGGGCCGCGTTGACGTCTGTCCCCGCCTCAATCAGCTGCACCACCACATCCCAGTGTCCCTGTTGGGCTGCGATGTATAGCGGTGTGGCGCCATCAGTCGCGAGGGCCGTGTCGACGTCGGCCCCCGCCGCGATCAGCCGCGCCACCACATACGCGTGGCCCATATATGATGCGACGAACAGCGGCGGACCCGTGTCATCAGTCGTGCCCTTCTCGACGTCCACCCCCGGCGCAGCGAGCAAACGCTCCACCACATGCAAGTGCCCATTTTGGGCGGCCATAAACAGCGGCGTCGATCCGTCAGCCGTGAGGGTCTTGCCGACGTCCGCCCCCGCCGCAATCAGCAGCGCCACCACATGCATGTGGCCCTCTTGGGCTGAGCCGTACAGCGGCGTGGCGCCATCATTGGAACCCTTGTCGACGTCCGCCCCTTCTGCGATCAGCCGCGCCACCACATGCACATCGCCTTGTATGGCTGCCACCCGCAGCTGCGTGCAGCCATCACCCGGGCGGCGCCTGTTGAGTTCGAAGAGCGTGCGCAACGCGCACCTCGCCTCGTCGGCACCGCGCTCCGACGCCCTCCCTTCCCACGCGCAGCCTTCGGCGGCGGCCGCGCACCCTACGGCGGGCGCACTGGGGCAGGTGGCCTCGTGCGCCGCCAGGCTGCCTCGCGTGGTCACCTGCGCACAGTGGGGGCACGCCACCGGCAGCAGCGCGATAGTCCGCTCTCCGGCTAGGGACCGGGCCATGTCATCCAACAGCGGGGCGCGACACATCGGGCACGTAGCGGCCACCCCGTTCGCAGCCGCGCGCGCGCGCAGCTGTGCCAAGCAGCAGGGGGAGCGGGAGGGCTCTCCCCAGCTCAGGGCGAGGTCGACGTAAGCGCATATCAGGTGGCCTGCGTGGCACTGCTCGATACGTCCGGGGGGGACGTCGTAGCACCTACCTGCGGCAGCCTTCACGCCGCCACTCGGCTGGTGACCGTGGGGGGTATTTACTTCGTACGTAAGAGGGGGTCAGTAGAGGGTATTTACTATTTCGCTCTCGACGCGCCAGGCGCCTTTATCAAGCCTCGTTGATCGGTAGTCCATCGTTGAACGAGGTTGCATTGTGGGTCGATGAGGTTGAATCGAACGTTACAGGTGGAGCCGTGTTTGACGCCTCAACAATCCATTTCGCTACGCGAAATGGATTGTTGAGGCGTCTACCTCCGGTGGCCCTCAGGGGGCCCTGCGGGGGCCCTGCGGGGCGTGACACTTAGAAACATATGGACACGTCAGCATATAGTGACACGTCATCTTACAGGGTTTTGGGATAGGGTTTAGGGTGTCAGGGTTTAGGGTTTAAGATGTGAAGGGTACAAAGAGGAGGGGGTACGCATAGTGAAGTCATGAAGTGACACGTCATCACATAGTGACGTGTAAAGTCAAAATCGAGCGCCACGTCAGCACATGTTGACACGTGTCACCAGGACCTGGCTGAAGTGGCGACCTGTGATGACGTGGCGCGCTATGAGCCCATGCCCATCTTATGATGGTCAAATGAGGCTCATAGTGTCTACACGTTCCACTATACCTTAAACCCTAAACCCGAGAAAACCTAAACTCAATATCAAGCGTCACGTCATCACATGTTAACACGTTGGCACCAGGACCTGGCTGACGTGGCATACTGTGATGCCGTGGCGCCATATGGCCACATGCCAATCATGTGAGGGTCATATGAGGGTCATGGTGTCTACACGTTCCATGGGGCCAAACCCTAAACCCGAGAAACCCTAAACTCGAAATTAAGCGCCACGTCATCACATGTCGACACGTGTCACCATGATCTGGCTGACGTGGCGACATGTGATGACGTGGCGCCATTATGGCCACACGCTCAACATAGTGGTCATATGAGGCATGGTATAGATGGGTTGCGCTATCAACCGGAGCCATCCTACAGCACCCGAAATGCCCATACGATCAACATGTGACTGGGCTTAGGGATTTGAGATCAGGTTTTAGGGTTTGGGGTTCAGGGTAGGGTTACTGTAAACCCTAAACCCTAACATGGTATCTCACTATGACACCTTGGCCATCATGTTATACATAGGGGCGTGGAAGGGGTGACGTGGCAGGGGGTGCCGTGGCAGGGGATGACGTGGCAGGGATACATTTACACGTCATGCAGTGCTGCCACGTCAGTGAGGCGTCGGTCGCCACGTCACAGGTGGGCTGACACGTCATAGGGTATCGTATGGTGCCATGGGAGGGAGGGTGTCTACAAGGGTGTCATGCATAGGGTCGTACACTTGTGGAAACCCAAAACCTTGAGACCCTAAACCAAAAATTGACACGTCATCACGAGGGAAGGGACACGTCATCATAGTTCGCCACGTCATATATTGGCTGCCACGTCATAGGGGCAATACTAGTGTTGGGGTACAAACTAGTACGCCTTAAACACAGTGGTACACTACGTAGGATGCCACGTCATCAGCGCCACGTCATCACGCTCTGTAAGCAAATTCATAACCCATGAGCCGGTTTCACCCTAATCAGCTTGGTAAATCATACTTACCCCCCCCCTTTTCAAAGCACCCTTTGGAATTGAAAGCGGCTGAGGTTGATATGTGGATTCGACACCACAACTTCGGTCGGAGGTGGAGGCGACCGTGGCTGCGGATGCTTTTAAGGCTCTCTCGAAGGCGGCGGCGGCGGCACTGGTGACGGAGGCGGCAGCGGCAGTGGCGGAGGCAAGGGAGTACGTCAAGGTGCTGGATCAGATCACCAGCATGACGTTCCGGAGCACGGAGGGCGTGGATGGCGGCGGCACCGGCACCGGCAGCGTCCACCTTCTAACCGACAGCAGCGTGACGGGCAGCGTCGATGCCATCAACAATGTGGTCGGCAGCGCGGACGTCGTCTCCGAAGTGATCACCAGCGTCGACGTCATCTCTGACGCCACCAACGAGGGCTCCATCAACGCGCGGTGAAACGACGCAGCGAAATGGTGCTAGGATAGAAACAGTTACAACCGCGACAGCTTGGAGGAGGAAGTGCCACTCACACGACAGGCGCAGCCCCGAGTCTGTGTAATCGAGTGTTCCATTCGAACGTAGGTTGTTAGAATCCATCATCGAATGACTAGCTAGCTAGCATACCTAAGCTCAGCGCTATGGTTTCTTCGAGGCGTTTTGAGGTAGTTGCGTGAGGCGCCAGGCACTCCGAGGTCCACTCAGGTAGCCGAGGGCGGCGCAGAGATTTAAATATCAGGCCGCCTAGATATAGGCGGCCTGTTTTCTTGAAGGAATAACCAGGAGAGATATGTGGTGTCGAAAAATATTATTGTAAACACAATTCCTGTTCTAGGGTTCTCGACTCGTCGCCAAGCCGCCTAGATCCAGGCGGCCTCGGGTTTAAATCTCCGAGGGCGGCGGCTTGCACTCCGAGTTACCCGCCGCGCCGGGCCCGCACATGGTGACCGACTTCACGTTCCGCGCCAGGGACTGCAGCGCCGTCAACCAGGGGCTTACACTGGTCCGCTTTTCAGCTCAACCTGAGCCGTTTCTGGCACAAAATACACCCTATGCACCCCCAAATACCCCCTCATACCCCTACATACACCCCAAACAACCTCTACATTCACCCCCTGTCTCAGCGAAAGCGCTTACGTTCAGCAATAAGGTGGACGAGTGTAAGCCCCTGCCGTGAACTCCAGGTAGAAGTTGTGCGCGGGCGACCCCATGTGCAGGGGCTTACACTCGTCCATTTTTCAGCTCAACCTGAGCCGTTTATGATACAAAATACACCCTGACCAACCCCTCATACCCCCAGACATCCCCAGATACCCCCTGAACAACCCCTAGATGCACTCCCCGTCCCACAGAAAGCGCTTACATTGAGCCGGAAACTGGCAGAAAGCGCTTACGTTGATCCGAAAAGTGGACCAAGAGTAAGCCCCTGCCCACGTTGCGCGACCCGTCCTTCTCGTTGATCTCCACGAAGTACTGATACCCCACGGCCTCTTTCTCTGTTGAGTAGTGTCCGAACCCGGCGTTGGGAGACTTGCCCGTCGGGGGAGTACCGGAACCAAGGGTCTGATTCAAGATAAAGCAAGGATCTGATAAAGAATAACCAGCCCGTCATGGTGGAATTCGACTCAACATACGAGGGTTTACCATCCGGTGAATGACGTGACAAGCGGTATTTGTCTGATGATTCATGCTCACCACGTCATGTGAAGGCATTCAATTCAAAAGACGAGGGTTCACAACGTGGTCGATAATGTGAAGAGCATGACGAATGCAGGGCCATTGAGTTAGTGGCCGGGCCAGGAAGCAAGATGCCGCGAGTGTTTCAGGGAACACTGGTACACTATCAACAAAATCTCGGGTACGATTGTATGTATCTGGCCCTGCCAGCACCGACGTTGACGGTGGCGCCCGGCGGCGGCGCCCCGAACCCGAAGAGCCGCACCTTGAGGCACGGCCTAGCATATATTGCTTACCACGTTACATGACGCCATTGAACTCAGGACACGAGGCTACAAAGTGTGTTGGATGACGTGGCAAGCGATATGTGGCAGGATCTACCTTGTGACAGAGGCGGGACAGCGCCAGCGCCCAGGGGCTTACACTCGTCCACTGTTCGGCTCAATGTAAGCGCTTTCTGTGGGATAGGGGGTGCGTTTTGGGGTTGTTTAGGGAGTGATTAGGGGTTGACTGGTAGATATCAGGGGGGCGTTTGGGGGTTCGATTCTGTGTGAGAAATGGCTCAGGTTGAGCTGAAAGATGGACGGGTGTAAGCTCCTGCCAGCGCCGCGGCGAACCCAGCGGACGGCACGTCGCCGCCCGTTCCCAGCTGTAGCGGCGCAAGTTGAGATTGAAAGCAAAGTTTGAAAGCGATTCATCATATTTAGCTTCAAAGCGCTGAAACCGAGCGAGGTCAACCCAGGGTCAACCTTGGGTCAACCCAGGGTCAACCTGAGGTCAACCTGCGCCGCCCTACCCAGCGCTCGGCGGCGCACGCGCAGACACCCGCGGTACGCCGCCAGCGCCACCCTCGACCAGGGGCTTACACTCGTTCACTTTTCAGCTCAACTTGAGCCGTGTCTGACACACGAAAACACCCAAACCATCAACACCCCCTAACACCCCCTTAACACGGGTTACACAATCCCTACGCGCACCCCCTATCCCAAAAACAGCGCTCAAGTTGAGCTGAGAAGTGAACGAGTGTAAGCCCCTGCCCTCGACCCATCCACCACCTCGTAGTTGAAAGGCAGCACCATCCCCGTCACCCCATTCGCCCTTGACCCCTTCCCCCCTATGTTGGCCCCTTGCCCAAAACACTCCCGCATGTTTTCCAATATTGTCTCCTCCGTGGTCCGCAGCAGCAGCGCACACTCCGGCTCCAGCTTGACCGGAAGCTTGATGCCCCTGGCCAGGGGCTTACACTGGTCCACCTTTCAGCTCAATGTAAGCGCTTTTTGTGGGATAGGGGGTGCCTTGGGGGGTATTTAGGGGATATTTATTGGGTATCAGGGTATGTTGGGGGTGTGTAGGGTGTGTTTTTGTGTAAAAAATGGCTCAGGTTGAGCTGAGAAGAGGACGAGTTTAAGCCCCTGCCTCTGGCCACCGTCCGAGACCACTTGTTATTCAGCACCCTGGCATGTGTCTTGGCACCCACATGCAGGGGCTTACACTCGTCCACTGTTCGGCTCAACGTAAGCCCATTTTGTGGGATACGTTGGGTGCATGATTTTCCCCCAGTCTATTAGACAGGGGGACTCGGGAGGTGTGACCAAAACGGCTTAGTTTGAGCTGAAAAGTGGACGAGTGAACGCCCCTGCCCACATGTCGCTTCAGCGCACCCCCCGTGGGCGCGACGTTCATGCGGAGCACGAAACTGTGTGAGTCAATAGCTGCCCCGTACCAGGGGCTCACATTCGTCCACTTCTCAGCTCAACTTGAGCTGTGCCTGAAACAATAAATCACCGTACACACCCTAAACACCCCCTACCACCCCCTTAACACGGGCTACACAACCCCTACGCGCACCACCTATCCCATACAAAGCGCTCAAGTTGAGCTGAGAAGTGGACGAGTGTAAGCCCCTGCCCCGTACTCGCTCATAAGCAGCACGCCGCTGTTACCCACCACCGCACAGCTGGAATAGTCCAGCTGGCCGCGCAGTTTCCGTGTCGCGGGGTCGCCTGTAGCCAGGGTCATTGGTCGGTGACGAATCGACTCAAAGCAGGCACCGCATCTATCGAGTGTAAGGCCCTTGTCATGCAGGTAGGTCCGAGCAAGGGCCGGTAAAGTGACCCCAGAATTTACCGGCTAACAGACTGTTAAAGTACTTAAGGGTTTAGGGTTTACGTCGTAGGGTTAATTTTCACGAGACGACCCCCCTAATACCCCCCTAATACCCACCTAAGATCAAAATATACCCCTCTTAACTGGTCATTTCTGGGGTCACCTTACCGGCCCTGGCTCAGACTGATTTGTCGTTCAGGGACGAAAGGATTCAAGATGAGGCGCGGCAGCCGGCGAGTAACGGGCCCTGCGCTTGGAGCCGAAGAGGCCGTCCCCCGGGATGAGGCGCGTGAGGACCGGTCCGGGCATGATGGCCTCCAGTCAGGGGCTCACACTCCTCCACTTTTCGGCTCAACGCAAGCACATTTTGTGGGATACGTTGGGTGCATGAGTTTCCCCCAGTCTATTAGACAGGGGGACACGCGGAGGTGTGACCATAACGGCTGAGGTTGAGCTGAGAAGTGAACGAGTGTAAGCCCCTGCCTCCAGTAAGGTCCAGAGCCCCGGGGCGGGGCGGCGCGTGCACGCGCGCTGCAGCAGCGTGGAGTTGCCAATGGAGTCCAGGGAGTAGGGCATGGTACGAACTGCTCGCCACGTCATGGGATGCCATTGCACTCCAAGAAACCAAGATGCAAAATGCGGTAGAAGACGTGGTGGTCAAGGAGGAGGGGGGGAGGGGGAGGAGGAGGAGGAGGAGGGGGAGGAGAAGGAGGAGGAGGAGGAGGAGGAGGAGGAGATATTGCTATCTGGCAGGCTCTACCACGGTGTGCAATGGCTGGCGCTTGTCCCACCCCTGCTCGTCCCCCGCGTTACCCCTGCTCGTCCCCCCGTTGGGCAGCATCATGGCGCGCCGCTCGCGCCGGCCGCCCCCGCCGCCGCCAAGGGTCTGGCAGACATTGCTCGCCGCGTCGTAGGTCGCCATCTGACACAAGAAAAGAGTCTAAAATGCCTGTCGATGACGTGTCGAGCAATAGCTGCGCGGCCTTACCGCCTGAGTTGTCCCCGCTGTTAGTAAGCGACGAGGGCGGGGATCGGCGGGCGCCGCGGGCGTGCCCTCGCGTACTGGTACCGCCGTGGTCAACGTCCGCGAGGTTGCTCGCTGCGTTCGCGGCGTAGGCACTGACCAGGCGGTCGCGGCCGCGATGCTGAGTCTCGGGCTCCGTGGAGCGCGACCAGAAGCCCGCGCCGTGGCTCCCCCCCGCGCCGCCGCCGCCGCCGCCGCCGCCGCCGCCGCTGACGCCGCCGACGCCGCTGTCGCGATCTGCGCGCTGCTCCACCGCGACGCCGCGCGGGCGCCTTACGCCCGCGCCCGCCGGTTGCTGCTGGGTGTACCCGGTATTGAAACGCCGCTGCTGCTGCT
>Ga0307489_10001940_pt1 | contig 13771 bp, 19 predicted proteins | sample SB12metaG_FD_202247 | JGI IMG/M metagenome (GOLD analysis project Ga0307489, IMG submission 202247) | Sea-ice brine microbial communities from Beaufort Sea near Barrow, Alaska, United States - SB 1.2 | ecosystem: Environmental > Aquatic > Marine > Coastal | place: USA: Alaska | collected... | reverse complement strand
TTGGATTGTCTTGAGTTCATAAACAATCGCTCATATAAATCACAGTGTGGATCAACCTCCGAGATTGGGAGGCTGATTGTATGTAGGCGATGGTCTATTAATTCAACGATCGTGACCATACTGCGCTACGTGCCATCCCAATTTGCCCCCACCCCCAGAACTTCGTTGATTGTATGATGCTCGATAAATGAGGGTGCAGAGTGCGCTGAATAACGTGGCGAGTATCATCTACAATCGCCACATCAAGTGATGCTATTCTGCTCAACGAACGCGGGTGCAAAGTGCGCTGAATGACGTGGCGAGTGACAGCTGGCGGGCCCTGCCGGCGTGGCGGCGGACGCCGGTGGCATCGTACATGACGATGAGGGCGAAGGCCAAGCTCAGGGTGTAGCGGCGCATGTTGAATTTGAAAGCAAAGTTTGACAGCTGTTCATCATATTGTAGCTTCAAGCACTGAAACCAAAACCAGAGGCGGTTTCAACACGGGTTTTGATAGTGTCAACCTGCACCGCCCTACCAAGGGGAACAGCGTGGACCCCAGCCCATACTGGTAGGCGATGCCGGTGGTGAGGCCCACGACGAGTGCGGTGTGCGAAGAGGGCATGCCACCGGAATCCAGCATCACTCGCCAGTCCCACCTCCCCTCCTTATAAAACGTTGTGACAATCTTCATCAGCTGCGCCATGAGCCAAGACAAGAAAGCGCTCATGAAGACGAGGTTGCCACTGAGGTCAGCGAAGGCGGTGCTGAACCCGGCTGCGGCCACGGTGCCAATCGCGCCTCCGAGGAGCAGCGGCGACTCCCCGTCGAGCTTGCAGCTGCGCTTGTGGGAGCTGAGGGCGGTGGGCATGGGCAGCGCGGCGATTCTGTGGCTGAGGTGGAAGATGCTCTGGAAACCCCTGAGCACCAGCTGGAGGGCGAAGGAGTGGGGTTCTGTCGCGGCGGCGGGTTTTGCGACGGCGGTGGAGTCGGCAGTGGGAGCGGGCTCCGAGGAGGTGGGATCGGCGGCGGAGGCGACGGCGGAGGAGGCGAGGGCGGAGGGGGTGGGCTCGGCGGCAGGGGAGATTGCGGCGGTGTGGATGGAGGAGGCGACGGGGGAGGAGGAGGCGGCGAAGGGGGAGGAGGAGGCGGCGAGGGGGAGGGAGGCCAGGGCGCAGGAGGCGGGTTCGGCGGCGGCCACGGAGCCCACGATCATATCCTCGCTCTGCCCGTGGTCGACGCCGTGCAGGCCCGTGAAGCGACCAGTCTGGACGCCGTCGCCGCGAGCGGCAGCAGCGCGGACCACGGCGTAGCGGCGCAAGTTGATATTGAAAACAAGACTCGAAAGCATCTCAGGGTATTTCAGGAGGCGAGGAGGAGGGGAGGGGAGGGGGGGGATGAGAGGAGGATGAGAGGAGAGGGAGAGATGGGGAGCGGGAGGAGAGGGGAACAGATGGGCAGAGAGAAGGGAAGGTGGGGAGAGGAGGGGATGAGAGAGAGCTGAACCTAGGCGCTCAACCTGGGGTTCAACTTGCACCACCTCACCACCGATAACGACAATTGACAGTGTTGCTGCCTCGGCACAACGCTCATCCTCCGCGGCGCTGTGTCGCCAGCGATAACGTCCCCCCCAAACGCGGCGCAGGCTGGCGCGAAGGGCGTCACCACGCGCTTGCCCCCGCTCCTGCGCCCGCCACATCGCAAACGAGCGCTTACCAAGCCAACCGACCCCGCGAGAGCCGCCATATTGGCAATCGGAACTGTCAAACAACCCGGCCTGGAGCGTGTTATCCAGTTTCAGGCAGGCCCTCCGAGTCCCACGACGGAAGCGCAAGAATACTGAGCCGTGCCCGGATGTAACGCGCCGCTTATGACGAGCCGGTTGAACGGGTTCCTCGCTTGTTCCCGCCGTGGCGTTGTTGTGGGCGCCCCAAGTCTTGTGGGTTGAGACAAAAACGTGATGTGAGGTCAGAACTGCTTTCGGCGACCTAATCCACCTGTATCCAATGAAAAACGAGACATCACGTGCTCCAACACCCTCTCGTTTATAGTTGTCCGTCGGCGCCTTGTCGGAGTGCGCCCACTTCCGCAGCATGTCATCCCGCCCGTTGGCCCCGCACCACACCGCGAGGTTGTGCGTGGCCGTCGGCACCCGCCCCGCGCACGCCGGGCACCCGCCGCCACGAGTGCGATTCCCCACTGGGGCAACAATCTTCCTTCCGCACCTCCACCACACCTTCTCGCTTGACGCGCGCGTGACCTCGTGCGGCGCCTTGGCGGGGTCGTCCCACTCCTTCAGCATGTCCTCGCACCCCTTCGCGGGGCACCACGCCTTGAAGGTCTTGCCGCGGCGGCCCGCTCTCGGAGGCGGGCACAGCGCCGCCTCGCACCGGGCCGTAGCCTCCCCACCCCCCCGGCCTGGAGCCGCGGCAGCGCGCGCGCCCCCCACGCCCGAACCAGCGCCGCCGCGACGCACCGCACCGCGCGCATAACGCACCGCCGACCGGGTGATACATCGCCGCTGAGCCACCCCGCGCCGTCCGCTCGGCACGCTCGGCTCCTCCCCCGCGCCGTCCACCCGCGCCGTCCACTCGCTCGTTGGGGGAAGATGAAGGGTTTAGGGTTTAAAGGGTGTAGAAACCCTAAACCATGTGCCACGTTGCATGTTGGCGCTCAGCGCGCCACCCTTGGTTTTCTCAAGAATCTCAACAAAGCCCGCGTTCAAACGGAGGCGAGCCTCACTCCAAGCCCTGCTCCGCACACTCCCGCCTCCTCCGCCTCCTCCTCCTCCTCCGCCGCCGCCGCCGCACTTCTTCTACCTCGTTCACCATTACGTTCACTCCCATCAAGAAGATGCGCGCCACCCGCTCCTCCGACGCCGCCGCCGCCGCCCGCGCCTCGCCGGCGCCCACGCCGCCGCGCGACGCCGCCGAGTCCGTGGAGAACGCGTGCCCCAACTCTAAGGTGTGTTTGAACTCCCCCGACGAGAAAGCAACGAAGCCTCGTTCAGTGACCCCGACCCCGGCCCCGCCGCCGCCGCCAGTCCTACGCCTTCCCTCGCGCGCCGCCGGTCGCCCCGGAACGTTGCGCGAGCGCGAGCCCCGCGGCGAGCGCGACCGCCTTCCGCCGCCACACTCGACGCGCTCTCCGGTGAAGGTGAGCCCGCGGGGGAACGAGGAAAGAAGCGGGAAAAGTTAAAGTGACCTTGCAGCCGGCCTTTGCCCGGTGCCTTACTCGCCCCGCGCGAGACCCCCCCGCGCGCCCGCGGGTCGCTTCGGAACGTGCCGCGTCGTCCTGCGGCGAGAGCGAGCGCCACCCGCGCCTGTCGCCACCCGCGCCACCCCACAGAAGACCCCAGCACCCCGCCTCTTGCCTTACACTTTTGAAGCCGTGACTTCTCTGCTCTGCAACTCGCAGCTCTAGTCAGCTGAGTGTCTGCCGAGGTTCGAAGCAAAGCAACGCGAGACACTCGCGCGCGCCCGCGGGTTCGTCTGTAACACGCCGCGTCGTTCTGTAGCGAGCGCACGCGCCTCCCGCGCCCCCTCACTGACGCCCATTCGCGCCCCCCCCGCCAACCACACAAACCTCCCCTTTACAGGAGGCTGCAGCCATGGTCGACCCCCTCAGCGACGCCCCCCCCGTGGCGGCGGCCGTGGCGCCCGAGGCCGCGGCGCTCGCGCCCGCGGCCCAGCTCGACGCCCCCGCAGCGCCCGACGACGTGCTCGCCGCGGCCGCCGACGCCTCCGACGAGAGCGACATGACCATCCCCGCCACCAAGGCTGTTGAGGCAGGGGGGGGGCTTCTGCGCCGTCAGGGGTGCACAGTTCAGTTCCCTTATTTTCAGCTCAAGTTTTCGAAAGTTCAAAAGTTCAAGAGTACCCATTTGATGTGTTGAGCTGAAAAGGGAACTGTGTGCAGTGTGTCCCTGCGTCGAGGGTGTGGTGGAGGCGGCTACCGGCGCCGCCGCCGTCGCCGCCGCCATCGCCGCCGTGGCCGCCGCAGCCGCCGAGCCGCTGGTGCTGGTGCCGGAGGAGCTCGCCACCTCGCTCACCGCCGCGGTAAGAAACCCACACACCCACGTGCACCACTTGAACCAGAGGCTTACACTCGTCCACTTTTCAGCTCAACTTGAGCTCATCTGTCCAACGTGCAATCCCAGCCGACTCATGAATGTGTCCTGGAGTTGCTCAAGTTGAGCTCTAACGTGAACCAGTGTAAGCCTCTGCCTTGTACCCAGCCTGCCGCCCTTCTGTCCAAGCGAACCCAGCCTCCTATCAAAGTGTATCCACATCCTATTACAGTGAACCTAGTCTCCTATCAAAGTGAACTCAGCAGCCTATGAAACTCAACCCAGCCTGAATCTGTCGAACCCAGCCTACTGCTACTATCACAGTGAAACGCCATTGATTTCCTTTCAAAATTCAAATTGAACCTGTTGATGTATCTGACCCTCCAGTGAGGCCAGCGAGCCGCCGACTTTCGCCGACCCCGTGGCGCCCTCGACCGACCTCGAGGCCGTCGCCGCCGCGCCGACCGACACCGAGGCCGCCGCCGCCGCGCCGACCGACATCGAGGCCGACGCCGCCGTCGCGCCCGCCGAGGTGCTCGCCGTCGCCGCCGAGGTAGGGCCTGGGAAATATACATAGCCCGGCAGGTCATCGACACGCAGTTTAACCTTGGTGTCTCGTCTGAGATACATGGCATCCTCCTGTAGCCCGCCACGTCATCAACACGCAGTTTAACCTTGGTTTCTTGTCATAGACAAATGTCATCCTCCTGTTATGTAGCCCGCCACGTCAACGACACGCAGTATGACCTTGGTAAATTTCATCCTCCTGCTCCTGTGAAGTGGCGAGCAGTATCTGTCGGGCCCTGTGACCAGGAGCCCGCCGACGCCGACGCCAGCCAGGGCGACGTGTGCGCCATGACGCAGCCTGTGATGAAGCATGACGCGGCCATGAAGGAGCCCACGGCCGCCGAGATCGCCGACGAGGTGGCCAAGGTAGGGCGGTGCGGATTGACCCTATCAAACCCACTCTACTCTGAAAGCCACTGGAACTAAGCGTGTTGACACTGAAGTGTGATGAACCGCTTTCAAATGTTGCATTCAAATTCATCTTGCGCCGCTACACCAAGGAGATGGCCGAGTACGTGGCCGCCACGGAGGACGAGCACGCCCCCGTTCCCATGGTAGGGCCTGCCAGATATTGCCCGCCGCGTCATATGATGCCATTTAAATTCAATCGCATTCTTGTTCTAGTCGCTTCTGCTGCTCCCAGTGTCCCATGCCATCTGCTAGTGTGCCTGGTAGGTATTGCTCGCCTCGTCATCATAGGATACCATTTAAGTAAAAAAACCAGGGTTAAAGATGTGTGTCGATGACGTGGCAGGCAATGTCTGTTGGGTCCCTACTCCATACCATTTAAGTCAAGAAACCGGGGTTAAAGATGTGTGTCGATGACGTGGCGGGCGATGTCTGTTGGGACCCTACTCTACGGACGCCACCGCCACCGACGCGCCCGCCGCCGACCCCGCCCCCGTGAAGGAGGTGGTCGCCGCCGCCGTGGACGCCGTCCTCACCGCCAACCCCGCCGCGACGCAGGCGGGGGCTTACACTCGTCCACTTCTGAGCTCAACCTAAGCCGTTTTGGTCACACCTCTCCGTGTCCCCCTGTCTAATAGACTGGGGGAAAATCATGCACCCAACGTACCCCACAAAATGTGCTTACGTTGAGCCGAAAAGTGGACGAGTGTAAGCCCCGCGACGCAGGCGGCCATGGACGGCACCGACGTGCCCGCCGCCAACGCCGCCGCCGACGCCTTGGAGGAGGCAGGGGCTAACCCCGTTCCTATTTCAGCTCAACTTGAGATGTTCTGTCCACCGTATAACCCAACTTAACTCATGAGTGTGTCCCGGAGTTGCTCAAGTTGAGCTCTAACGTGAACGTGTGTCAGCCCCTGGGAGGAGGTTGTGGTGGACATGGTAGGGCGGTGCAGGTTGACCCTATGGAACCCAAGTTGAAAGCTTCTGGATCTAAGCCCTTGAAACTAAAATATGATAAACTGCATTCAAACGTTGCTTTCAAATCCAACTTGCGCCGCTACAGCATGGTGATAGACGGCAGCGAGGCGCCCGCCGCCGCCACCGACGCCGTCAAGGAGGTGGTCGCCATTGCCATGGCCGCCGTCCTCGCCGCCGACACCGCCGACACCGCCGACACCGCCGAGGTCCCCGTCGCCGCCGCCGCCAAGGTCCTCGCCGACGCCGCCGCCAAGGACCTCGTCGCCGACCCCGCCGCGGACGCCGCCGCCGTGGACGGCGTGGACGGCAGGGACTTACACTTGTCCACTTCACAGCTCAACCTCAGCCATTTCTGACACTCAACACCTCCCCCAAACGACTAAACACCCCCTCAACCCCCGCCTTAAACAATCCCTAAAACACCCTGCAAATACCCCTTGTCCCACCAAGAAGCGCTGACGTTGAGCTGACAGGTGGACGAGTGTAAGCCCCTGGTGGACGGCAGCATGAAGCGCAAGCGCGCGGACGAGGAGGAGGAGGGCACCACCGATGGCACCAAGGAGCAGAGCGCCCCCGCCGCGGCCACCAAGGAGGGCTCCGAGGCATGGGCTTACACTCGTTTTCTATTTCAGCTCAACTTGAGCTCCTATGTCCACCGTATAACCCAAAGTAACTCATGGACGTGTCCTGGAGTTGTTCAAGTTGAGCTCTAACGTGAACGAGTGTACGCCCCTGCTCCGAGGCCGCCGCCGCCTCCCAGCCCCCCAAGGCCACCGCCGCCTAAACAAGCAGCAGCAGCAGCGGCGGCACAGTGCACCGGTACACCAACATCATCCTCAGCAGCAGAGTGCACCGGTACACCAGCACACGAGTATGACAAATAAAACACAAAAAGGTAAAAAACATACAGAAAAAGAGACGGCGAGACGCTCCGGGGGTTCACATTCAGCGCATCATATCCTGGCAGACATTGGGTTTAACGACGATTGATAATAGTTTGCCTCGCTCACGTAGCAACACATCGGTGGCAAACATGTGTTTCAACATCGATGTGAGAACAGTTTGTAATAAGATCCTATCACGTTCACTCCCATCATTCACACGCTATCGAGCTTATTACGTGTCATCCCATAAATCCTATCACGTTCGCTCCTTTCCCTTCATTCAAATTCACTCGCGCTAAGGTCGCTGCTATCATGGTCCAATTATCGTGTCTCTGCACGGGCTCGGACACCGTCCCAGCATGATCTATCTCCAAAGGCTCGGACAACGTCCAAATGTTTGTATCTCTCCGGGGGGCAGAGCGAAAGCCTGGTGCCTAACTATCCACGCGGAAGCGTCTAATTCGCTTGCTAATCCACAGCACGCCTAAATAACCTACAGTACGTCATCGCGGGAAGACCAGCACGCGGTGATGCGGTCGGCGGTCCACCAGACCGTGCAGGTACAGCACGTCGCCCGCCGCCAGGGGCTTGCCAGGTTTGATGTTGAGGGTTAGGGTTGAGGGTACACTCGCCCGCGTTTTCAGCTCAAGGTAAGCACGTTTTGTGGGATACGTTGACCGATTTCATGGAGTTTCAGTGACAAACACGGGTCAGGGCGAATGTCAGAAGTGGAAGGTGGGGTGACGCACCCTGCCCGCCACATGGTGGCCGAAGTCGCCCTCGAAGGTGCTGTGCAGCTCGGGCACCGCCATGTAGCGGCGCAAGTTGAATTTGAAAGCAGAAGTTGGATGCAGTATATCACAATTTAGTTACAAGCGCTTAGTTCCAGGCAGTTTCAACTTGGGTTTTTCATAGGGTCAACCTGCACCGCCCGACCGCCAGCAGTGCACCGTGCAGGGCGCCGCCCTCCGCGGTATCCAGCACGGCGAGAGCGGCCCACCCGTCCGCCGCCGACGCCACCCACAGGCAGGGGCTTACACTCGTCCACTTCTCAGCTCAACCTGAGCCGTTTCTAACACAAAATATACCTTAACCTCCCGCTAATATGCCCTTATACCACCCCAACATCCTGTAAACAAACCCTGAATGCAACCCCTATCCCATAGAAAGCGCTCAGGTTGGGCTGAGAAGTGGACGAGTGAAAGCCCTCACCCACAAGATGTTGCGGCGGGCCATGGCGCCCGGGTCGTACCGCAGCGGGCTGCCCACCTGGCACCAGGGCCTTACACTCGTCCACTTTTAGACTTGACGTGAACACTCTTTGCGAATGCATTGTGTGGTCTCATACTCTTTCAGTGACAAAAACGGCTCAGGTTGAGCTGAGAAGTGGACGAGTGTAAGCCCCTGCCTGGCAATGACCCAGGTTGTATGGGAACGTGGACTCGTCGAACGCCGGGTACTCCGCTGCGTGCATCAACAGACCCACCACTGCATTGGTATCGCCGCCGCTGCCGCCGCCGCCGCCACCGCCGCCACCGCCCTCGGTTCTTCTAAATGAGTATCGGTCACACGCCCCGGTCCACAGGTGACCGTGGAACAGGTCAAAGCGGTTGAGTCGACTGGTGTAGTTGAAGTTTCCCTCGCCGCCGCCGCCGCCGCCGCCGCGTCCTCCCTTGCCACCGCCGCCCCCCGCCGCCGCCGCCGCGATGTGGAAGAGCTCCGCCAGGTACCGGTTGGCGGCACGACACGCCATGCGCTTTGCGCCCGACCTTCGGTCCCCGGGTTGTAGCAGCGCAAGTTGAAATTGAAAGCAAAGTTTGAAAGCGGTTCCTCACATTTTAGTTTCAAGCGCTGAAACCAGGCGCGCTTTCAACACGGGTTTTGATACTGTCAACCTGCGCCGCCATACCGGGTGTCAGCTCGCACTTGCAGCTCAGCGCGCCGCCAACGTCGGGCACCCGGATGTAGCGGCGCAGGTTGAAATTGAGAGCAAAATTGAAAGCAGCTTATCATATTTAAGTTCCAAGCGCTTAGTGTCAGACGCTTTGAACGTGGGTTTGATGTGGTCAACCTGCACCGCCCTACACGGATGCTGCGCGGTGAGAGCGCGTCGCGCAAGGGTTTGCGCGCGTGCGACGTCGCCAGCGCGAGCAGCGAGCGCGGCACAGGCGCGCTTGGAAGCGGTAGAAACACCAGACAATCTTCGATGCTTTTCCCCAAGCCAGGCGATGGCGATATTTCCCCGGCGCCACCACCGAGCCCTCGCCTGCCACCGCTGCTGCCGCGGCTGATATCGATCCCCCCGCCGCCGCCGCCGCCCTTACTGCCCCAGCCCCCGCTCCCGCCCTCGCCCCCGCCCCCGCCTGTACCCCCGCCCCCGCCGCCGCCCCCCTCGCTGTAGCGGCGCAAGTTGAAATTGAAAGCAAACTTTGAAAGCAATTTACCTTGTTATAGCCTCAAGCGCTGATACCACAGGCGCTTTCAACACGGGTGTTGATAGTGGCAACCTGCACCGCCCTACCTCGCCGCCGCCGCCGCCCCCGCCCCCGGCGCCGCCACCCCGCAGCATGGCGCGCACCACGTCCGCGGCGCAGCGGCGGCGGCGCGCCTCCCACTCCCCCGGATCCTCCTCCTGGCCATGGCCGCCCGCGCCCCACGCCGCCGCCGCCGCCGCCGCCGCCCAGGGCCGCAACACGCTGCTCACGACGAGGCTTCACCGCAACGCCGAGTCAGTCCCTCAACGGCCGCGCACAGTCTACTCGTACACTCGCCACCGTGGTGCACTGGAGCACTATGAGCATTCAGTGAGGTGAAGCCGCGTCAGGCCCTGCCTCCTCCACCTCCGCCTCCGCGCCGTACTCGCGCGCAGTGACCGAGGGCAACCCCACGAGGTTCTGCCAGCGTCGAAGACGACACCGTGATGGCGGGCAATGCGGCGTGGGCCCTGGAGAGGCAGGTGAGCGGTCATGGCCACGCAGCAGGGGCTCACACTCGTCCACTTCTCAGCTCAACTTGAGCGCTTTGTATGGGGTGCGCGTAGGGGTTGTGTAGCCCGTGTTAAGGGGGAGTTAGGGGTGTTTGGGGTGTGTAGGGTGTTTTATTGTGTCGGACACGGCTCAAGTTGAGCTGAGAAGTGGACGAGTGTAAGCCCCTGCCAGGTAGGTGTGCGGTGCTACGCGTGAAGGAGCCCCGACGGCGCCGCCCGGATGTCAGGAGTGTTTGCTGCCCCGCCCCGCGCGGCGCCCGCTCGGCGCCCGGCCGCGGGGCGCTCGGCCGCGGGAACCGGGCGGCGGGTGCCGGCATCTGTGGTGTGCCCGCGGTTGTAAGCAGCCTCCTGCGTCACGTCGCCTCTTCAAAGTTCAAAGCAAGCGCCTGTTCCGGAATCTCAGAACTGAGACTCGGCACCCACCCTCACCAACTGACCCCCATTGTAGCCGGCGGCCCTGCGGCCCGCGGTGCGTATCCACTCGTCAAAACACGGAGCCGTCCGATGGCGGCGCGGATCCTCCAGTCGAGCGGGCGCATGGCGGCCCTGACCCCCTTCGCGGCGTCGGCGTCGGCGCCCGCGCGTGCCAGCTGTGCCTCAACACGAACCCTGGCGCCCATCTCCCATCTCCATCTCCACTGCCACCACCTCCTCCCTACGTCGCACCTCCCCCCGCCTCCCGCAGCATCCTCCCTCCCTGTCGCCGCCACCGCCGCCGCCGCCGCCCCCTCCTCCTCCCCCGCCCCGCCCTGCTTCGCGGCGTCGGCGCTGACGCCCGCGTGCTCCTCACGACGGGTGTCCGCCCTGGCGATGGCGCCCACCTCACATCTTCACCACCTCCATCGCGACCGCGGCTTCACCACGACCACCCCGGCGCTCGCGTCCCAACCCCCCATACCGCTCTCAGCATCCGCCGCCGCTCCCGCCGCCGCCGAGCACGTGCTCTACAGGGGACCCTATATCCAAATCTTCCAAACACTGCTCCGCTTCAAAGTGATTCAACTCGTGGTAGGGCCTGGCGATGGCGGTCATTCCTCACGTACTCACGTCATAGGATGCATTGTAACGCAAGGGACGAGGGTTCGATATACGTTTGATGACGACGCGAGCCATGTCTGCCAGGCCTGGCGGATATTGCTCACCATGTCATAGGACGCCTTGCCTTATGACTCAAGAGAGGAGGGTTCAAGGTGCGTTGGATGACCAGGCGAGCAATATCCAATATCCGGCGGGCTCTACGTGGCGGGCATTGGGGGCCTGACGGTGCCGGTATGTCTGGCTCTATCGGGCGTCCCCACCAGCGCGGTGGCGGCCACGGCCATCGCTGCCGTGGTGGCGGCAGGGGCTTACATTCGTCCACTTTTCAGCTCAACGTCAGCGTTTTTCTATGGGATAGTGGGTGCGTTTAAAGGGTATTCAGGGGGTGTTTACGAGGTGTTAGAGGGTGTCAGAGGGTGTTCAGAGGTACTCTGGCATGGGGTCGGGGTCGTCAATTTCAGCACTTTGTGGAGGTTCTGTATGGAATTTTTCACTCATCAACAACTCAACAAACGGAATGTATTTCCTCAGGTTGAACTGAGAAGTGGACGAGTGTAGGCCTCTGGGTGGCGGGCGCCGGGGTGTGCTCCGTGGCGCTTCAGCACTACGCCTCCCGGTTCGTGGGTGAGATGGCGCTGGTGCGTGTCAGTGCGCCGCCTCAGCAGGGTGAGCCCGGTCAGCCGGTCGGAGGCGAACTGCTCAAGGCAGGACCTTACGTACGTGTATGTTTTCAACTCAACTTGAGTAGCTTTTGAGGCATGCTCAAGGCAGGACCTTACAAGCGTGTGTATTTTCAGCTGAACTTGAGAAGCTTTTGAGGCATGCTCAAGGCAGGACCTTACATGCGTGTGTATTTTCAGCTCAATTTGACTACCTTGTGAGGCATGCCAGTGGGATCTAGAACAGTGCCTGTATTGGCCTTAACTTTGACCGAGCTAGAGTCTGGCCGCTTGAAATGGTGGAGGGGATTTGTTAATGATCACCATGTGAGTGCCTTGGGGCTCGATGGACGCTAGTTTCGGGCCGGTGGGATAATTCAGGTGGTTTCAGGGTCAAAGGTGGGACAACTCAGGTGGTTACAGGGACAAAGGTGGAACAACTCAGGTGGTTTCAGGGACAGACGGGTTGAGGTAGTGGGTGTGCGGCCGTCGGTGGCGGTGCGGTCCAAACCCTAAACCCTAAACCCTAAACTATAAACCCCAGGTGTGCGGCCGTGGGCGGCGGTGCGGCTGAGCACGATGGACTTCTGGGGCGGTCGGGTGGCAGGGGCTTACAGCCTTACACTGGTCCACTTCTCAGCTCAACTTGAGCCGTTTTATCACTGAAGCCCTAAAAGCACCCACTGTATCTCACAAAAGATGCCTACGTTGAGCCGAACAGTGTACGAATGTAAGCCCCTGGCGGGTGGACGAGGACTTCGACGTGGCGGACCTGGTAGGGCGATGCAGATTGATAGTTTCAAAACCCGTGTTGAAAGCGCCGATGGCTTCTGCGCTCCGCGCTTGAAGCTAGATTATCATCAACTGCTTTCAACGGTTGCTTTCAAATTCAACTTGGGCCGCTACAACTTGGTGCCGCCGCTGCGGGACCTGCCGCGGTAGGGCGGTGCAGGTTCAACCGATGAACCACGTGTTGAAAGCGCCCGGATCTATGCTCTTGACACTAAGATATGATGGACCGCATTCAAAGTTTGCTTAAAAATCAACTAGCGCCACTACACGGTGGGATGACTACGTCGCCATGGCGCAGCAGGCTGGGCGTTTCACTCGTCCACTTCTCGTCTCAACCTGAGACGTTTTTGACACTGCAATTACCCAGCGTATCCCACCAAAAGTGCTCACGTTGAGATGAAAGTGGACGAGTGTACCTCGCAGTTTTCCAGGGTACCTCGAATGACAGTCGCCAATTCTTGAGTAATAGACGGTCGAATCACCATATTGCACCATTGTATGGCAAATCTGACCGTCCATTCACTCGAGTCTTCCGATTCGAAGAGCGTTGACCGCCATTTGAGGTGCCCTGGAACACTCCGAAGTAAGTCTCTGGCGTGAGGACACGGTGCCGCTGGACGTGGTTGGGTCGCGGCAGCACATCGTGAGCCTGAGTCACGGGGTGCTGGCAGGGGCTACACTCGTCCACTATTCTGCTCCACCTGAGCCGTTTTTGTCACTCAAACTCAACAACTAGGCTCTACTTCCCCAAAAAGTGCTCACGTTGAGCTGAATAGTGGACGAGTGTAAGCCCCTGGCTGCTGGTGGACCAAACCCGGCTGTTCGCGCTCATGGTAGGGCGGTGCAGGTTGACCCTATGAAACTCAAGCTGAAACCGCCTGGAACTAAGCGCTTGAAACTGGAATATGATGGACTGCTTTCAAACTTTGGTTTCAAAATCAAATTGCGCCGCTACTTCATGGCGGGAAGGCCGCTGCCGCCGCTGCCGCCACCGGGGATGGCAGCGGGCGACTTCGATGGCGGCACCTGGGCCCGGGCCGCCGGGACCGCCCGGGCCGGGACCGCCGGGGCCGCGCCCGGGGCCTTCTGCGGGGCCGAAAGGGACGCCAGGGATGCCGGGAACGCTTGGGCCTGGGCCACCGAGAGGCCGCCGAGGCCACCGCGCCTGCCGGGGCCGCCGCCGCCGCCGGAGATGAACGCGGGCGACCTTCACGGCGGCGCCGGGGCCGCTGGGGCTGCTGGGGCCGCCGGGGCCGCCGGGGCCGCTGGGGCCGCCGGGGACGCTGGGGACGCCGGGGCCGCTGGGTCCGCCGGGGCCACCGGGGACGCCGGGGCCGCCGGGGCCGGAGCCGGCGGGAACGACCATTACCGCGTGCTGGGCCTGCGGTGGAGCGCCGACGTGGGCGAGGTC
>Ga0307489_10001939_pt1 | contig 13771 bp, 14 predicted proteins | sample SB12metaG_FD_202247 | JGI IMG/M metagenome (GOLD analysis project Ga0307489, IMG submission 202247) | Sea-ice brine microbial communities from Beaufort Sea near Barrow, Alaska, United States - SB 1.2 | ecosystem: Environmental > Aquatic > Marine > Coastal | place: USA: Alaska | collected... | reverse complement strand
CTGCAGAGCGGGAGCCGTATCGACCAAATTTCGTCGATGCGAGGGACTTCATAGCCCTCGTCATGGTTGCAGACGGATGCCGGACCTCACGCAGATGTAGAGGTGACATGTGTGAGTTACGGACCGGACGCGCCATGCCATTGAGTCACGCGCTATGCAAGCGGGCGGATATGAACGTAATCGGATGTTGAGCCTCCGCTCGGGTGTGAACAATGAATGTTTCACTGCTTGGGCAACCGACAATGTTAGCTAAGGTAGTGCAACGCAATGTTCCACTTCGTCGGCGCAAGTTGCAGACTCAGCGGCGCGGCAATATGACAGTGAGGTCCAAGTTAACATTTACACGGTATGATACGGCTGAAAGAGATAAAATTGGATTCTCGTTCCCGATCGGGACGATTCGCAAGCAGCGGCCGCGGGATCTGAAAAGTCAAAGTGCACTTGAATGCCAGTCCCCGCCAAAAGCCTCCGCACGACGCAGGCAACGACGAGCATGCGCGACGAGATCGAAGCAGCGGTGTCGCCGCGGTCACGTAGCAGCGCGCCGGCCGCCCCCCCCTCGCGCACATCGCTGCCGGGCGCCGTCCATGTGGTGGTCGCATCCCGTCGAATCTCGGATGCTGCTGTGGCCGCCAAGAGCCTCAGGGCTGACTCTCCGCCGTTCGTACGCCAAGGCTCGTTCGCGAAGGATGCGCGCGAGGCGGGGCCCGACACTCGTCTCTTATGACTTCGATGCGCGCTGCGTTGTCCCTGAAACCACTGGCGGCGGCGCGGGGGGCGCCCGTGGAGGCGCATCGCTCCCCCTCACTAACTCGAACCGAAGTTTGAATTCACCAACTGCGTTGAAAACGGAACTGGCGCATCCACGGCCTTGCGCTGGAGGCGGCGGCGAAAGCGGCCGAGCTCAACATCGTGACCAGCGGTGACTCGCGCACGCTGAAGGCCACACCGCTGGCGAAGCAGGGCGACCTCAAGGCGTACACCAAGGCGGCGCGCAAGAATCGCCTGAAGCTGCGCGAGCATCCGCGGGTTCTCGAGCAGCTGGAGCGGTGGTGGGCGCTGGTGGTGAAGGACGCCACGCATCGCACCGACGAGGCAGGGGGGCTATTGATAACATCGCACACCACCGACGTTGAACCGCCTCCTCTTCTCCCTCCCTATCTGCGTCTCTGTATGCGGACAAGCACTCGACCGACGTTGAATCTCCTCCTCCTCCTCCCCCTCCCCGTCTGCGCATCTGTGTCAGCATTCTCCCTGAAGTTGAGCATTGCGGGCACGTCAGATATCGGTTCGAGTGCTTGTTCTCAATGACCCTCCTGCGAGGGGGTGTTCGTGAGCAAGCTGGAGTACTTCCGCGTCATCTACCTGGTGTGCAAAGTAGGGGCTTACACTCGTCCACTTATCGGCTCAACATAAGCACTTTTGGTGGGATACGTTGGGTACCTTGAGTAAATATGTGGGTCAGTACTCGTCACAAATTGGACACACAACGGCTCACTGACCAGAACGGCTTCGGTTGAGCTGAACACTGGGCGAGTGTAAGTCCCTGTTGCAAGGCGGTGTCACCGGGCGCCGACGTGGACGAGGGGCAGCTATCGCGCGACTACGAGCGGGACTGCGGCTACGGCACCATCGTGTCCAGGAAGCGATTCCAAGAGTCCATGTTCGAAGTCGCCGATGTGGCGGGGCTGAGTAAATGCTATGCTAACATGACCTCCTTGCCTGCTTGCTTCGACCCATCACATGTTACCACCCGTGGCATATTGGTGATGCCATCCGTGTGACGTGGCGAGCGACACTCAAGTTCCCGGCCCTGGCGCGCGTGGTGCAGCAGCGTGGTATGGCGGTGCAGGTTGACCCAAGCTTGACCCCGGGTTGACCGCGCTTGGTCTCAGCGCTTGAAGCTAGAACACGAGGAACGGCTTTCAAACTTTGCTTTCAAATTCAACTCGCGCCACTACAGCGTGGAGGTCGACGAGTACGTGCGGTTTCTCGCCAGCGTGCTGGCGGCGGTGGCAGCGGACTACGCGGGGTTCGAGCTGCCGCCCGCGCTGGCCGCGGAGGTCCGCCTGCCGCGCGCGTCGCAGCCGCCACCCAAAGGTCGGGCCCCAGACATGTCGCCCGCCACTTCAACATCAGGGAATTCTTCTCGTCCACTTCTCAGCCCAACCTGAGCCATCTTTGTCACTGAAACCACACAATACACCGAATGCATCCCACTAAAAGTGCTCAAGAAATATTGCCCGCCACGTCAACATCCTACATCAGTCAGGGGCTTACACTTGTGCACTTATCAGCTCGACCTCAGCCGTCTTTGTCACCGACACTAGTTCAACCACGTACACCCAACATATGCCACTACAAGTGCTCACGTTAGGCCAAAGATGGACGAGTGTAAGCCCCTGGTCGAACATCCTACATCCATCACAACAGTCGTGAATCGCGTTAAGCTGGCAGGCTATGACGAGGCGAGCAATGTGGTATCTGTCCCTGATTGCCGACCCCTCCATGGCGCGCCGTTGGAGCACGGCATCCCGAGGCGTCCCCGGCCTGTCCCAAGCTGCCGATGGCGGGGGCGGCGGTGGGGATATGCCCGGGAAATTCATCGAGGGTGAGGACACATCGCCCCTTTAGACCGCCCCCCAACGTCATTCATTGCGCTTTAGACCCACACGGGAGCCAGGGCGAAAGCACAGTGCCTGGCTGGTGCCTTATCAAACACGCGGGAGCGTCGTTCACTATCACACGCCCGCACACACACACACACTCTCACTACCAGCACACTTTAGACCATCGAGTCTTGACTTGATTGGCAGCGTATGACGCGGTGAGGAATGTACACATGTCCTTGACCACCGCCCCCAGCAAGCTGCGCCGCTGGTCCGCAACGATCCGCGGGGTGTTCCTCGGGCGGGTGGCCCCAGGACCCCGGTCCCCCCACCCCGCCGCCGCCGCCCCCGCCGCCGCCCCCAACGCCCCCGCACGTGCCGTCGACGCCGACGGGGTGTCGTTCAAGTTCATCAGTATGGAGAGCGGAGACGATCGGCAGTCACTGGCGTCCGATGAGGACACACCCTGGGACGAGAGCAGTGGCGGGCCCGGCGCCGGCGGGGGGGCGTGTGATACGAGCAGCACGTGGCCCGCGGCGTCCTGGCACATCCAGGGCCAGGCGGCCGGCAAGGAGGGGTCCAAGGCCGAGGCACCCGGGTCCGCCAGACGCCACATGCGGAGATCTTCCGCCGAAGAGGAGGCGGCGCAGTACAAAGAGAGGGTACCGGGGGCAGCAGGGGGGAGACCGCGGCGGCAGAGCTCGCGCGCTGCGACGGCCATGGACGGCGTGCTCGACGGCACGCGGCGGCAGGGCCCAGGGCCATGCCCGTCACTCCACACGCGTCACTCCACACCCGGCCCCTTCTTACCTGTCTCCTCTCCGGCATTACCCGCCACTCCACCCACACCTGGCCCCTTCTCACCTGTCTCCTCACGGGCACCACCATTCGCTGCTCCACACCAGGCTCCGTTTCGGCTCACCCGCGGAGCCAATCGCTTTGGCGGCTTTGCACCTGAAGCCACGACCACCGGCAGTTTTCCCGCTTGAATACCAATACATGTCACCTCGAAGCCGCTGGCAGTGATGCATCCACGGGAACCGGCGCCAGAGCTGACCCTGCACAGGACCCGTGCCCCACCCAGGGGTTTAGGGTTTAGGGTTTAGGGTTTGGGCTTAGGGCTTCACTTAAACTTCGTGACTGGTGTCAGACGCGGGTGCCAGACCCTGCGCTATGGGTGGGGATGCGGCGGTTCTCCAACTGCTCGGCCAACACCTCGGCGGTGCTCGATTTCTCGCGCGACTCCACGGGATCCGCATACGCACTCGACGGCGCCTTGGTGAGGCAGTGCAGATTGAAGCGATGAAATCCAAGTTGAAAGTGCCTCAAACTAGTGCTTTGACCTGTAAGAGTGATAATCCGCTTTTAAGTATTGCTTTCAATTTCAACTTGCGCCGCTACACCTCGGAGTCCACCGGCACGGACGGCATGGATACGGCAGGGAGCAGTCACGAAAGCCCGTAGCGCGCCGCGCCATGAACCACGTTTGTCGACCCTCGCTTTTTGAGTTCGGAGTTACAGTTACACGAAACAGAAAGACGCAGCCAGCAATACTTACCCGCAATAATCACATCCATGGGCAATACTTGCTTGTGATCACCACATTGGCTGGCACTCGTTTCTTGTGTCTTGCATACTAGGGTGACGGTGTGTCAGCTAAGGAGCATACTGATGCTTCAGAAGTCACCTCAATGTCAAATGGCATCGTATGGTAACGCTCGGCCCTGGGGCGCGGTGCTGAACAACTTCGGGCGCCCCGGGCTGTCGGCGCGACAGAGCGGCGAGTTCGACATGGGCGGGGGCCGCCCCACGCTGCACCGCCGCGTCAGCTGGTGGGGATGTGTGAGCAGAGAGAGAGCGAGAGAGAGACGCGTCAGTGTGTATGAGGAGGTACCAGGCTTCCGCCTCGGCCTCCGTGGGGCTGTGCGAGCACATCACGGCTCGCTAGCCGGCATGCCATGCAACGCGTTGCAAAGCCTCGTGCTTTGAGTTGCATGTCATCCTCAGCAGACACCGCTGTCCTGACGTGGCGAGCAGAGCGAGAGAGAGAGACGCTTTCGCGTGTATGAGAAGAAGCAGGCTTTCACCCAATTGCCCTGACCCCCATTTTCTACTTGAAGCATTATTGTCGATGACGTGGCGAGCAGCATCTGTCGGGTGTATGACGTTGCCGATAATATCGGCCAGGTTGCTGACGTGGCGGGCAATGTCTGCCAAGAATATGACTTGGCGAGCAAAATATCAATCTATTTGACCTTATCTGGAGGGCGGACCCGCGGTCGGTGGCGGCGGAGGCGGCGGCGGCCAGCTGCGCCGCACGGGTCATCGCCAACATGGCGGGGCCCTCACTGTTTGCTCGTAGTGTACCGGTACACGCATGCATGAGCTGCCAGCGCCGCACGGGTCATCGCCGACAGGGCGGGGCGGCGCAGGTTCACAGTATCAGAACCCGTCTGCAAAGCACCTGTGATGTCAGCGCTTGAACCTAGAACCATAGACCCTAAACCCTGAACCCTAAACCCTAAAACCCTGAACCCTAAACCCTAAACCCTAGTAACGTCAGCGCTTGAACCTAGAACGATAAACCCTAAACCCTGAAACCTAGAATCATAAACTGCAGTTAACGTTTGCTTTCAATTTCGCCTTCCGTCACTACAGCAGGCGCGCAAGAACCTCGACCTGTCGGACGACACGGACGACACTGACGGGTCAGGCGACGACGCCGATGACGACAGCACTTTCGAGAATTTGGCAGGGTCTCAAGCCCTCGACTCGTTCCCCCTTTTTGAGCATGATTGGCAGCTGTTCCTGGCGGAGACCACTCCAGTCATCGCATCCCCGCTTGGCACCTGGAAGATCTACGCAATTCTGGTGGCGGGGGCAAATGGGGATCTGGATTTGCGTGAACTAATATACGGTCGCCCATATAAATTACAGTGTAGATCAGCCTGCTGTACACGGCAGGCTGAAAAATGTATGCGTGAGGGTCTATTGACTCACCGATCGTGACCAGACCGCGCCATGCGCCATCCCCGTTTCCCCCCCCACCAGAACTGCGTAGCCTGGAGGATGCTTGAGGTAAGCTGGAGAAGGAAGGAGGGTGCGGCCCTGCGCTATGGCGAGGCGGGACGGGTGCGATGCCCACAGCATCTGGAGCACGCAGGATAGCGACGGCATCTGGCGCATGCAGGGCGCGAGCGACCGTCACAGCATCTGGAGCACGCAGGTGGGGCTGACTACGCAGATCGGTTGGGGGGGCAAACGGGAATTTGGATTTGCTTGAGGTAATAGACGGTCGCTCATACAAATTATATTGTAGATCAAGTTACCGTACACGGTGACTTGAAAAATGTATGGGCGAGGGTCAACGATCGTGACCATACCTCGCCACGCGCCATCCCCATGACCCCCCCACCATAACTGCGTAGGAAGGGATGATTGACGTTAATGACGCCGAGCAAACTGTGCCACCGCGCCGTGCAACGCCGTCCACCACCACCCTGGTTTCTGGTGTCTTGAGTCAATGAGGGAGAGACACGATTCCGCGTGTATGCGGAGGCACAAGGTTTCGCCCTGGCCCTCGTTTGAGTCAACAACATCATGCGACGCGGCGAGCATCAGTGCGTGGCCTGCCGCGTCATCCACGTTTCTTGCGTATATTGATATCGTGGCATCGTGTGATGCGACTTGTGCCTGGTCTGTGGGCTAGTAATTTCTAGTAAGCTGGAAGTTGGTGATTTGGCCAAAAGTCAAATGACTTTTGGTGAACTTCACCAAACGCTTACTTACGACGGGTAGTAAGAGATACTATATATAGTACGCTTTACAGACTAGGCACTAGCGTTTTGCACGCGGCCCTGCACGTTGGACAACACGGAGGCGGCGGAACCATGCGCGGCGGCGGTGGATAGGACCTCCGCGGCTGCAAGCAAGTCGCGGCGGCTCACGCTTCGCACTCGTGTCACCACACATCGAGAATCAGGACCAGAATCAGGAGACGCGGGCTTACGGCGCACTCTGGCGTCTGAGAGGAAGGAGGAGGAGCTGCCACCACGCCGCCGCGAGCGACATCGCGCGCCCCTCCGAGTCCGAGTCATGGCACGAGGGGCTGATGATGCCCTTCTTGACGTGGAGCTGAACCCCGCGCTCGTGGAGTGGTGGGCGTCGTCGGTGCTCGACACGATGCTCCAGGAGGGGGGAGGCGAGGAGGCGGAGGAAGCTGGAGCGGCGGCGTCGTCGTCGGCAGCGGCGGCGGCGGTGGCGGTGGCGGCGGCGGCGGCTGCCCCCCTCACGATGCCATTTCCCGCGGACGTGACCCTCGCGCGGCACGTCGTCGCGCGGTGGCGGGCGTTCGTGGCGGCGCGCAAGGCGTGCCCGCTGCTCGACCTGCTACAGAGATTCCCCGACGTCTTCAAAAAGGAGGTGCTCGAGCGGCTGGACCCCACCGACCGCACTATGGTCGCGCAGGTGGGGCGGCCGTGGCTGGCGGCGGTGCTGGCCTCGGGTCTCCCACGCTTGCCGAACGGAGTGAGGGTGCGGCTCAGGCTCAGGGAGTTTTGCACGTCCGTCGAGCGGCTGGCGTGGGCCAAGGCGAACGGGTGCCCGTGGGGCGTGCTTTACAGGTACGGGTTGGACAGCCCTTGTGCACTCGCCGCTCAGGGCGGCCACCTGGAGGTGGTGCAGTGGGCGCGGGAACATGGGTGCCAGTGGAATGCGGTGACGTGCCATGTCGCCGCTATGAGCGGCCACCTGGAGGTGTTGCAGTGGGCGTGGGAGCATGACTGCCCGTGGGATGCAATGACTTGTGCAAATGCCGCTTGGGGCGGGCACCTGGAGGTGTTACAGTGGGCGCGGGAGCACGGTTGCCCGTGGAATGCCCGGACGACTGAATACGCCGCTGGGTGCGGGCACCTGGACTTGCTGCAGTGGGCGCGGGCGCACGGCTGTCCGTGGGGTCAGTGGGCTTGTCGCTCCGCCGCGGCGGGCGGGCACCTGGCGGTGCTGCAGTGGGCGCGGACGCACGACTGCCCGTGGAACAAGGATGACTGTGAACATTATGCCCAGATCCAGAACCACCCGGAGACTCTGGCGTGGGTGCGGCGGCAACCCGACCAAGGCGTCGCGCCGCCAAGCAACAAGTAGACGGGAGATGGTGCGCGTGCCAGCTAGGAGGATGATCCATGGCTTTTCTGAACTTCCGAGAAACTGTCAGATAATCAGACCCACGGCACCCCTCTGTTGCTCATGTCCAACCACAACCCAACGCGCGCGCCCCTGCTCCAACGCCCGCCGCGTATCGCTGCCGATCCTCGCCATTCACCGCGCTTCTACCGCGAACGACACCGCGCCCCCCCTTCGAGTCCGAGTCATGGAGCAGGGGCATGCCGACGCCCACCTTGACGCGGCGCTGAACCCCGCGCTCCTGGAAGGGGCGTCTGGGCTGAACAACACGCTGCTACAGGAGGGAGGAAGCGGGCAGGCGGCAGAGGCTGACGCGGCGGCGACGGCGGCAGCGGCGGTGGCGGCGACTCACCCCATCTTGGTATCATATGTTGTGGAAGTGGACGTCGCGCGGTTCGTCGTCGCGCGGTGGCGGGCGTTCGTGGCGGAGCGGAAGGGGCTGTTGCTGCTCCTCCTGCTGGACGAGCTGCCCGACCTCTTTTTTGAGGAGGTGCTCAAGCGGCTGACCCCCTTCGACCGCACCATGCTCGCGCAGGTGGGGCGGCCGTGGCTGGCGGCGGTGCTGGCCTCGGGCCTCCCGCGCTTGCCCAAGAGGGTGTCGGTGCGGCTCAGGCTCAGGGAGTTCTGCACGTCCGCGGAGCGGCTGGCTTGGGCCAGGGCGAACGGGTGCCCGTGGGGTCGGCCGGTCCGGAGGTGGCGCACCAACCCATGTGCCCTCGCTGCTGAGGGCGGTCACCTGGAGGCGCTGCAGTGGGCGCGACAGCACTACTGTCCGTGGGACTGGCGATTGTGTCGCCTCGCCGCTGCGTATACCGATTTAGGGAACGCAAAACGTTGCTGCTTTAGATCTATGGTTAGAAAAGCTGCCAGTTTTTCGATGATTCAAAGAGATCCGAAGGAAAAGTATTTTCTTGGATCATCCACGTGGCGCTCTGACAGAGCTTTTAATGTGCGGACGTCTCGCGATTTAGGGAACGCAAAAAGTTGTTGCTTTACGATCCAGCCAATCACAGCGCTCAATTTCATTTTCTTGTTGAGTCATTGAACCGGCGAACGGAAAACGATTCAGGGAATGCCGAGCGTCAAATGTGGAACTGCAACGAAAAAAAACGCTAGGTGGGAGGTAGAAAACCTCCCAAATCGCGTGTACTCTCGCCGCCTCTGCTGTTTGCAACCCGCGCGCTGCACCCCCACCACCGCTGCCGCCGCCACCGCTGCCGCCCACCCGACATGGGGTCGCTGCTCCCCGGATGGGAGGAAGACTCCCCATACCCGCCGCCGCGCCCCGGCAGCCCTGGTAGTATCCCCCCGCCGACGGCACCCCCACACTCCCCGTCGTGGTATCGGCCGGGGGTATCGCCGCCGCGGAGTCGCGTGTCGCCCGGAGACACGGCGGTCGGCAGCACCGGCGCCGCCGCCCCTGTGCCAGCGCGGTACGTCTCGGGCGAGGCTACTGACGCGGTACTCCAGGACATGCAGCTGAAGGCAAGGCCTTCCTGTACCTTCTTTATTCTCGCTCTTATGCTTATGACTTGCAGATTTGGAGGCTCTTCAACTATAGGTACACGCGTCCCCTTTTCAGCTCAACTTTAGTCATCGTGTCCCATAAACTGCCGTCGCCGGCGGCGGCAGTGCTACTGGTGGCACTGGTCGCTGGTACAGGGCCCCGCCGAATGTCACTTGCTCACTCAGTCGCGACTGCGCTGGCGCCGAGGGTCGCTCTCCACTGCAGCCTCCACTTGATACCTCGAAGGTGCTGACGTTGAGCGGAAAAGGGGACGAGTGTGAGTGTGGGTCCCTGGCTGGCGGCGTTCGAGCGGATGCTGGGAAGCGCGAGGCGCCGTAACCTTGAGGGTCACGCGGCGCCGCCGTCGTCCCCACGCGCCCTACCTGCGTACGGGGACACCTGGCACCCCGGCATGCCCTGCCCCCGCGCTCTGGACGCGCTCTCCCTCTCGGGCCGCGTGCCTCGCCGGGCCAAGGTCAGGTAGGGCCTAGCAGATGACTCTAGCCACACGCCACGTCATAGGATGCCATTTTACAAGAGAAACGAGGGTTCAAAATGCGTGTGCCACGTCATAGTATGCCGTTTGACTAGAGAAACGTGTCGATGACGTGGCGAGCAATATCTACCAGGCCCTACGCTCAGGGTGCATCTCACAGTCGAGCCCGCCACACTGGCGGAAATGGAGGCCGAGGCTGCCGCCGCCGCCGCCACCGCCGCAGCGGCGTCAGCCGCCGCCACCGCCACTGCTGCCGCTGCTACCAACGCCGCCAACGCCGCCACCGCCGCCGCCGCTGCCGCTGCTGCTGCCGCCGCCGCCGCCGCCTCCACCCCGGGCGCCGACGTCTACGCTACGCCGACCTACGCTGGAACGTACCTCCGTGTTGCGTCTGCTGAGGACATACGCACGACGAACGCGCTGCACTCGGTGGATGTGGATGCGGCGGCGGCGGCGGTGGCGGCGGCGGCGGAAGATGAGGCTGCGGCGACGGCAGCGGGGGAGGAGGAGGAGGAGACATCGGAGGAGGAGGAGGTTTTCATCTCGCTCGACATCTCCGGTGATCCCGAGCGCAACTCGCTCCTACACCACCGCGGCGACGGGCAGGGCGGTGGCCATTGCCTCACACTCGTCAACATTTCCGGCTCATCTTAGGTACTTTCTTGAGGAGAGAAAGAGACGCTTCCGCGTGTATAAGGAGGCACCTGGCTTTCGCCCTGGCCCCCGCCGTACTCTTTTATGGGATACGCTGGGTGGATTCGGGATTTCAGTGTCCAAAAACAGCTCAAGTTGACATGGAAAGTGGACGAGTGTCAGACTCTGGCTGTGGCGCAGCTGGCGGCGGCAACGGCGTTGTGGACGCCACCGCGGATGTGGAGCCGGACAGACCACCATCGCAGCGCTCCGGGTCAGGCGGTGCAAGTTGAAAGGTGTTGATCAACACCCGTGTTGGAAGCTCCTTGTTCCATCGATTGAAACTATACATCATGGACTTCTTTCACGTTTTGCTTTCAATTCCAACTTGCGCCACTTCATCCGGATGCTTCTGCTTCACGCCGCCCACTCCGCCCCGAGGTGAGGGTTGGCAGATATTGCTCGCCACGTCATAGGATGCCTTTTAACGCAAGAAACGATGTTTCAAAACGCTACGGATAACGGGGCGGACAATATCTGCCGGGCCTTACCCCGCGGCTCCCGCCCCCGCATGGGGGCCCGCACCCCGCCGTCGAGCGTGACGTCCCCTACCTCCAAGACCCCGCGGGCGATCAAGACGAGCGGCAGGGTCCTCAATATACACAATCGTGTTTTTCTTCTCCCTTCCAACGAAATCCAAGGCTAGTACACGGATGTGAACGGACAGTAGTTGTCCATTCAGCTCATGGCTAAATGACCTTGGACGTATTGAGCTGAGAAGGGAAGAGAGAGTGAGAGAGACGCGTTAACGTGTATGAGGAGGCACCAGGCTTCCGCCTTGGCCCCCGTGAGCTGAGAAGGGAACGAGTACGAGACCCTGACTACGGGAGGACGCGTGGCGCCACCTTCCACGCCCACCTCCTCTCCTCCCTCGACCTCGTGTTTGTCGCCGCTGCCGCCGCTAACACCGCTGCCGCCGCTGACCCGCCTGTCGTTCGCAATGGTGCCCTCGGCGCCGCCACCGCCTTCCGCACCCATCTCCTCTCCTCCCTCGACCCCATGCATGCCGCCGCTGCCGCCGCTGCCGCCGCTCACCCACTTGTCGCACGGATTGGCGGCGGCGGCGGAGGTAGGGCCTGGTTTGGCTCGTCCCCTTCATCTTCCCCAGGCTGTTTGCTCATACCTAGAAGCAGTCAAATTAGCTACCCCGGCATCAAGTGTGCGGTCAGGATGGAGGGTGCGGAGTGTGCGTACACTGGTACCTACGGGAAAACTGCCCACTACAAGTCGCCTCGACCGGCACTTTTTCAGTACCTGGAGGGTCTATTGACTCGTCAAACGCGGTTTTGGTGTCCAACCGACGCCCACTTTCTTGTTAGACGCGGGCAATTTTCCCGTAGACACTAGTACACTATTAGCAAACCGTCAGGGAACGAGTGCTCAGGCCCTTGACGCCGCCGCTGCCTCACCCACAGCGGGTGCGGGTGCGGCTGGAGGTGGTCGGCAGGGATTGACACTCGTCCACTTTTCGGCCTGCCGTGAGCACACTACTTATGGATTCTTTTGTACACGTCCGTCTTATATTGCAAGTCTAACGCTCAAAATCACTCGAGCATTCCCCCCATTTAGACCCCCATAAGAGCCCTAAAGTAGACCCCACATTTAGACCCCCATGGGAGCCCTAAAGTAGACCCCACATTTAGACCCCCATGGGAGCCCTAAAGTAGACCCCACATTTAGACCCCCATGGGAGCCCAATTGAAGCGTCCATGAAGAAATCTCTCTGACCTGGTGTGGTGTATCCGCTGCTGCAATTGGTGGTATTGTGACCAAAATGTCTCAGGTTGAGCCGAAATGTGGACGAGTGTAAGCCCCTGGTGGTCGGCAGGGATTTACACTCGTTCACTTTTCGGCCTGCCGTGAGCACTTTTTATGGATGATATTCGGTGGTATTGTGCCAGAAACCTCTTAGTTTGAGCTGAAAGGTGGACGAGTGTAAGCCCCTAGTGGTCGGTGACGAGACCGACCAGGAGGCGGTCGTGGACCTCATCAACGAGGCGCGGCGATGACGCAGCATTGAAGTGTCTGACTACTGCCTTTGTGTGTCTAATAATGTGTTTCTGACTACATGGCTGCATGTGTGAGAGTCATGTTACCACGTCGACACGTCGTGCAGTGATGTTACCACGTGCCTCGATTGACTGACTACCGGTACAAGGACCAGGGCGAAAACCTGGTGCCTCCTTGAACATGCAGAAGCATATTTGTCTCTCTACAACTGTATACCGATACACGATGAGATTGTGGTTCCTACTGCTCGGCTCGGCGCGCCGCGGAGGAGACTAAGCGCCGCATGGGCGGGCACCGCCGGCACGACTCATGGTAGGGACAGAAAAGCGAAGATATCCTGTCACGTCATCATTGACGCGCACGTTGAACCCTCATTTTTCGAGATGAAATGCATCCTATGACGTGGCGAGCAATATCTGCGAGGCCCTTTGCCCTTCACCTAATGGACACCATCGCAGTTTGAGCCCTTTGTTCGTGAGTTGAATGGCACCCTATGACGTGGCTGGAAATATCTATCAGGCCCTGCTGAATGGTGGGGCCGTACGCCTTCGGCGTTTCTCAACGAGGCGGATCCGCACACGGGAGGGCATATTGCGGACGACGACGGCGAGCCGGTAACGTGGCAGGGCGCAAGACGCACACTCACTCGGATACAGTTTAACTTCAATGATCCTACAGAGTGTTATTACTTATATATTTGTACCGGTGCACTGGGTTGCATTCTCGGGGTCAGGCAGCGTTTGCATTTGAGACTAAAAGCCGTGACAGCATGATTGCAATATTCATGACTTGTACTTAATGTTTACCGCTACGCTAATTGATTGCGGTGCCTACTGCATGGGACGTCGACAACGACGACGAGGACCCCGAGTCCAACATGACGTGGCCGCGGCGGGGAATCAACTCGCGGCGTCGGCCGTGGGGTTGCTCGTTACTTTATAAGCTGCCATTGAACTCAAGGAACGAGAGTTCAACATTTGAAACGCGCTGGATGACGTCGCGGGCAATATCTGCCCAGGTTTATTTCGTGAAACGAGGGTTCAGAATGCTCTGGATGACATGGCGGACAATATCTGCCCGGCCCTAGCAGGCGGAACGAGCCCGGATTCGGGGGCTCGTTAGTGCCGCAGTTCGTGCCGCAGACTATGCGGGGCACCAGCATGTTCAGCCCAACGCCCGCCGCCGCCGCCGCTGCTGCCACTCCGCTCAGCTCCATCTCCTTCAACCCCGCACCCACCGCCGGTGCCGACTCCGGAGCTACTGCCGGCGCTGCCG
>Ga0307489_10001938_pt1 | contig 13771 bp, 12 predicted proteins | sample SB12metaG_FD_202247 | JGI IMG/M metagenome (GOLD analysis project Ga0307489, IMG submission 202247) | Sea-ice brine microbial communities from Beaufort Sea near Barrow, Alaska, United States - SB 1.2 | ecosystem: Environmental > Aquatic > Marine > Coastal | place: USA: Alaska | collected... | reverse complement strand
CTTGAGCATGATGGTTTTTGGGGACAACATTGGACTATGACAAATAAAGATCCAAATGTGATGGATGCAAAAGGTAAAAGAGAAATTGCTTCTCATTATTATCCATTAATAGGGCCATATTCTTCTAATGATAATGACTTACAAGAGTATCATTTGTTATTAATGAAATTATCGGGAATTGATGGTGTTATCTTTGACTGGTATAGTAGTAGAGATGTAAACGATTATAATGCATTAAAAACCAGTACAGAGTCCTTTATTAAAGAGATTGAAGATGTAGGGTTGAAATTTGCAATAATGTACGAAGATAAGACTGCACAATATACCGCAACCAAAGAAGAAGGTAGTTCAATTATTAATAATGCAGTTGTAGACTTACAATATATCCAAGACACTTATTTTACAAGCGATAATTATATAAAAATAAATGATTCAGAGTTACTGTTTCTTTTTGGACCAAATTATATTACAAATCCCTTAGATTGGGAAATCATCATTCCTCAATTAAATTCGACACCCTACTTTATGAGTTTATGGGAAGCTAGTGATAGATTAGGACCATATGCTGGTGGAGAATATAGTTGGATAGATTCAAATCATATGACTACATTATCTAATTATTATCAATATTCCGTTCAAAATAATATACAAACTATAGGAGGTGTTTACCCGGGATTTAATGACTTTTATTATGAAGGCGGATGGAGGCCCAATACAGCCGATGATTGGGTGATTTCTAACAATGGAACTCAGGTTCTTAATGAAACCTTAACGCTAACCGCTTCTTCTGCTGTAGAATTTATTCAATTGATTACTTGGAATGATTTTGGGGAAGGGACTATGATAGAGCCTACAAATGAATTTGGGTTTTCATATCTAGAGGAGATTCAGTCCTATACAGGGGTTTCCTATAATTTTGATGATTTACAACTGCCTTATAGACTGTACTTATTAAGAAAAAAACATAAAAACGATAACCGACTCCAAACTATTTTGGATCGAGTATATCAAGCTATTTTTATGCTAGATTTAGACCATGCAAAAAAGCTATTATCTACATTAGAAAAAAAATATGATATTTAACACAATTAATTTAAAGTACGAATAAGGGATATCAGTGTTCACACAATCTCATGTCTCTGCACCTATAATAAATTGGGCACTCATCAAACAGAATTTTAAATAAAGAGTTAAACATAAGATAGATTAAGTAACTTATGTGCTTGATTGTACTGACACAAAATTAGAATTACAAGCCAAATATATAGTATTAACGCCAATAGGAAATTTATTTACCATGCCATAAAACATCAATTACAAGCATGCAGTTGCAAGTTGGAAGGAGCTCATTATCCTTATACTTTTATCCATAAAGTAAAAACCCCTTAATTTTTGACTCGTGTATTTTTATATGCTACATCAAATATGAATCCCAATTTTGCAATTGCAAATGCTTGTTTTAGAGGCTTAGTACACACTGCAGTTAAAACCAATTTTTTACGCTTTCCCTTTGCCCCTATTCTTTCATACAACTTTGCATGCCTTGATGTATTTGCAGGCTGTAAAGCTGCACATAAATAATAAATTACGTAGTTTTTGATTACCCATTTCACTAATTCTTGGCCTTCCTTTTACACGACTATCACTCTGACTGATTAGCGGAATAGGGCCCGCATCACTGCATAATTCACTAGCGCTTGAAAAACGTTCAAAAACCATCTGTTATTCCAATCATAAATAATACGGTTCTAAGCCCTATTCCTGGAATGCTTGTCAATAATGTTAATTGTACTTGCTGCTCTTGCTTTGCTAAAAACAAAAGCTTCTTTTCTATTCCTAAAATTTCTTTATATACATATTTTCTATTTCTTCTTAAAGCGCAATAAACCCATTTTGATGGAATTCCTAAGACTTCTTCTCCGTATAATTTATTCTTTCTAATTATATCAAATATATTAAAATTCAAAATTAAAATGTGCAATAGCAATAGCGTCTTAGGTGAATATCCAAGCCGTTTTTATATTTTATTAATTAGTTAAGCAGTTGCAATTTTATCCGCTTCTACGCATACAAAACCATTGCTATACAGTGTCAAGCTAGTTTGCCAAAACCAATCAAATTGAAAAAATAAAAATGAAATTTATGTTTAGTACTTGGTATCTTAGGAGCACTTTTATTTGTTGGTTATTTTAATCCATCTAAAAAATTGAAAAGGAATCGAATTAAATAGCACTGGTTTGTTTCTGATTTATAGAAGAAAGTCCTTGCATACTTTCTATCTATGTTTTATTAAATGCTTACAACACACAACTAATATTGAATAATCCGTCCCAATTCAGTACTCTAAATACTGAATTAAAATTATGAATCCACTAAGAAATCAGGGTAAATTATTTCAAAAACAGTGAATTTATGCAAGCTTTAATGATACGTATATTTGATTCGATTCCTACCAATAGAAACTTAAAACGCATGTTCAAAAGATGTATTGGGATGCTTAGAAGTTTCTCAAAAAAAACGAAGATGTTTTCAACGGCACAGGTATTTTAGCTATAAACTTACTTCAAAAAAAATTAATTGCGCGTATTGTGCATTTGTACAAATTAATTTTGAATCCCTCTTATCAGTATTAACTGATGTCGTTTCATCTTAATAAGATACTTTATTGCTATTTTAGTCTTATCTAGCTATTTATAAATTCTTTACAGCGAATCTTTCACCTATAACCTCGGTAAAAGTATCTATTACAACTGTCTTTAAGCATTCTTTTTTTAACAAAAAAACTTGAGATTTCTCTCAAGTTTCGCCTACATATTGTCTTAGTAAAATTCTATGTTCTGGAATGCTTTTATCGTAATCTGAAATTACTAACTCTAATATTTCTGGGGGTTTAAAACCGACATCTTGCTTCTGGAGGAATTTTGATACAAACAAATTGTATTTTAATTTATCTTTTTCAAAAATTAAAAAGTGCGTCTCATTTAATATTGTAAAGCAAATCTCATTCCCTGAAAAAGTATTAGATTCATCTTTAAAAAAATCTGAGAATTCAAAATACTTAAATACGTTTTCCATAAATTATACTAATTCTGCAGATAAACCTAATTGTAATAATTTAGAACATCTTGGCTCTAAATATTTATACTCGCCAGATTTTACTGTACATTTTCCTTTATAATGCACTAACATAGCGCACTGTTCTGCCTGTTCTAGTGTATGTTCACAAACACTTATTAAAGCTTCTATAACATGATCAAATGTGTTTACATCATCATTATGCAAAACAATTTCATGCTGAAAAACTTCTTTTTCTACAACATCTATTTCTTCCTGAATTTTTTCCTTTGTACTCATACTACAAAAATAAAAAATATTTTTTAGTTATTGTATTTTAAGGCAACCCAATTATTTCTTTCAATAAACGTTTCTAATTTTAAACCATATTTAGAAACTTCAGCATCTATCACTGGAATGTCTTCTTCATAGAAACCACTTAAAAGTAAAACACCCTTTTCAAGTAAGCAATTCGCATACACTTTCATATCCATTAGTAATATGTTTCTATTGATATTGGCAATAATAACGTCATATTTTTTACCTGCTAAAAGCGAAGCATCGCCTTCGTAAACAGCAATGTTTTCACAATTATTGCGTGCCACATTCTCTACTGAGTTCTCATAACACCAATTATCAATATCTATCGCGTCTAAGGGTTTTGCTCCCTTCATTTCAGCAAAAACTGCCAAAATTCCAGTTCCACAACCCATATCTAATACTTTTTTGTTTTCTAAATCTAATTTTAGTAAATGCTGCACCATCATGTGCGTAGTTTCATGATGTCCTGTACCAAAACTCATTTTTGGTTCTATAACAATATCATATTTTAAATTTGGATTGTCATGAAACGGTGCACGAATGCTTACCAAATCATCTACCTGAATTGCTTCGAAGTTCTTTTCCCATTCTGCATTCCAATTCGTTTGAGCAACTTCATTGTAATCGTATTCAATAGAAAATTCCTTGGAATGTAGCACAAAAATGTCCTCTAAAATACTAGTTCTCCATTCCGTTTTCTGAATATAAGCGGTTATTCCATTTTCAGTTTCCACAAAACTTTCAAAGCCAACACTACCCAATTCTGCAATTAGAATTTCTGTAGTTGGTTCTTTTGGTGAAAGTGTAAAGTTGTATTCTATATAAATATTGTCCATAATTATTAAATCAAAAAAATGCATCAAAGTTTTAAACCTTGATGCAAATTTATTGTAAATATCTTTAAATGCGCTGCTTAAATAGCATTAATAATACCTGTGAAATCGGCCACATTTAAAGCTGCACCTCCTATTAAACCACCATCTACATCTGGTTTAGAAAATATTTCTTCTGCATTTGAAGGTTTTACGCTTCCGCCATACAAGATAGAAACTGCATCTGCAACTTCTTTCGTGTATTCTTTTTCGATAATACCTCTAATAAAAGCATGCATTTCTTGTGCCTGTTCTGCACTTGCTGTTTCACCTGTACCAATTGCCCAAACAGGTTCATACGCCAAAATAATATGTTTCCAATCTTTTGCTTCTAAATGAAACAATCCATCTTTTAATTGACTTTCTACGACTGCAAAATGATGGTCTGACTTTCTATCTTCTAGCAATTCACCAAAACAGAAAATAGTTTCCATTCCTTTTTCTAAAATTGTATTCACTTTCTCTGCCAAAGCAGCAGCTGTTTCGTTAAAATAAGTTCTTCTTTCTGAGTGTCCTAAAATAACAGTTCCTACACCAATGGCTTTTAACATATCTGCAGAAACTTCTCCAGTAAAGGCTCCATTTGCAGCTTGATGCATGTTTTGTGCAACTACTTCTATCTCCGATTTTTTTGCTGCTTTTACAGCTGATGCTAAATTTACAAAGGTTGGCGCAACAATAACGCGCGTGTTGTCTAGCGGATTATTTTTAATTGCTTTTTTTAATTCCTTTATTACCTTTTTACTTTGTTCTTTATCGTAGTTCAACTTCCAGTTACCTGCAACAATCTTTGTTCTCATAAGTATAATTTTATAGGCTTCTAAAAGCTATTTTTTCTCTATTAAATTCTGAAGTAAAATTAAGGAATGGAATGGTCATTTATCAGTAGAAATGAAATTAGTTACTAAAACGATTTATATGCTTTTTTTTAGTGCTTCTTTAATTGCAAAATCTGAGGCGCTTGTAGCTTTAAACAGTGAGATATTTCCTTGCGGATCCATAACCATATATCTTGGAATCCAACCTAAATTAATGAAATCTACAAATTCGCCAGATTTCATACCTTTTGGAAGATTGTAATGTTCTCCTTTTATTTGAAACCTCTGGATGCCATTTTTCCATGCATTTTTATCCTTATCTACAGATAAGAACAAAAAAACAACTGTGGGAAATTCTTTTTGAAGATTCCGAACACTTGGCAAACCCCGTATGCAGTCTGCGCACCAAGAAGCCCAAACATCAATAAGAACCGTCTTTCCATTGTATTGCTGTAAGACTTCTTTTATAGAAAACACCGTGTTATTTAAATCATAAACGGTGTCATTTAAAGCCAATTCAGAAAATTCGGTTGGTTTCTCAAAATTGCAACTTGCGCATAAAATTATAAAAAGAAAGTATATTTTTTTCATTGTGACTTCGGAATATTTTTAAATTTTTGTCTTCTTTATTTCACTAAACTTACAAAAGAACAGCTAAATTAAGTATTTTTGTGCTTCTTTACAGAAATTATGACAACACAAGAATTAATAGCGCAAATAAAGAAAAAAAAGTCTTTTCTATGTATTGGGTTAGATGTTGATTTAGATAAGATTCCGTCTCATTTACTGCGGGAAGAAGATCCTATTTTCGCATTTAACAAAGCTATTATAGATGCTACGCATCACCTGTGTGTTGCTTTCAAACCAAACACTGCTTTTTACGAAGCTTACGGTTTAAAAGGATGGAAGTCTTTAGAAAAAACGATTCAGTACTTGAATAACAACTATCCTGAAATTTTTACAATTGCAGATGCTAAACGTGGCGATATTGGAAACACTTCCACCATGTATGCAAAAGCATTCTTTGAAGATTTAGCTTTTGACTCTGTAACGGTTGCCCCTTATATGGGAAAAGATTCTGTAGAGCCTTTTTTAGCCTTTAAAGAGAAACATACGATCATGTTAGCCTTAACGTCAAATAAAGGTGCTTTTGATTTTCAGACAAAAAAAATAAACGAGAAAGAAGTTTATAAACATGTTTTAGAAACCTCTAAATCTTGGAAAAACTCAGAAAATCTGATGTACGTTGTTGGTGCTACTCAAGCTGAATATTTTAAGGCAATTAGAAAAATAGTTCCGAATTCTTTTTTATTAGTTCCGGGTATTGGTGCCCAAGGTGGAAACTTACAAGAGGTTTGTAAATACGGACTATCTAAAAATATTGGACTTCTAATAAATTCTTCTAGAGGAATTATTTATGCTTCAGCAACTAAAGATTTTGCCATAAAAGCTGCAGAAAAAGCGCAAGAATTACAGCTACAAATGAAACAATTTATATAACGTTTGAAAAAAGGTCTAAAAATAATATCATTAGTACCAAGTCTAACTGAATTATTGGTAGCTTTAGGCTTGGAAGAAAATATTGTTGGCGTTACTAAATTCTGCATTCATCCTAAGAATTTAAAAAAAGATAAAGTGCTTGTTGGTGGCACAAAAAACGTCCATTTAGAAAAAATAAAAGCACTGCACCCAGATTTCATTCTTTGCAACAAAGAGGAGAACACAAAAGAAATTGTAGAAAACTGTCGTAGTATTGCTACAACACATGTTTCTGACATTTGTACAATAAAAGATATTATTGAGTTGATTGCATATTATGGTGCTCTTTTTTCCTGTGAAGAAAAAGCCTTCACACTCACTAAAGAATTACAGGATAAAATTAAGGATTTTGAGAACTTTGTCAAAGATAAACCCACACTAAACGTAGTTTATTTTATTTGGAAAAAGCCTTGGATGATTGCTGCCAACAATACCTTTATAAATCATCTCCTAGAACTTACTAAACTTAAAAATTGTTACAAGAGTAAAAGCAGGTACCCAGAAATAGCTTTAGAAAATTTAAAAACGAAAGAGATTGATGCTATTTTTTTATCATCAGAACCATTTCCGTTTACAGAAGAACATCGTTTAGATTTTAAAAACCATGTAAAAAACACCAATATTGTATTGGTTGATGGAGCATATTTCTCTTGGTACGGAAGCAGACTGTTAGCAGCTTTTGATTACTTTAAGGAGCTACGAAAAAGATTGTAATTCTCCATCTAAATAACTTACTCTGTTGATTTTTTCTAAAATCCGCATCGCTTTAAATGCCGCTGCATCGCTTTTGTTTTCATCGATAAAACGATAGTCGCTAGCTCTTTCCAAAAGCCTAAAATAGCTTTCTTTTAAATGCTTTTTGTATCTTTTCAGGGGTGTTATTGGTAACATATTACGCTTTTTATGCATACAATATAAACAAATATTTAAGGACTAAATCTTTAATATCATTATTTATTATTTGAAAGTGCAAAACCTGCTTCAATAGTATAGGATTCCTTCAACTTATTTTTTATCGAATCCCTTTTTCTAAAAGCAAACAGTATAAAGATCCATTTTAAAGCTTTTAATGTCTACTAAATTTTTACATCTAGGTGTACTTTTTTAACATAAGAAACAACATTATATCTAAAAATAGCTGCATCTAAAGCTTGCCTACAACCATTGCCTATTTAATTTTGAGACCATCATATGTCAATTGGTAAATTCTTAACTACATTTAGTGGACTTACACAGACTAAAAATTAGATTGCAATTACCAACCTAAAAACTACTTTTGTCATTTTAGTAAATTTATTGGCTTGATAAAACTATTTATAAAAAAGATACTTTATGAACTAAAGGTATCTGTTTTTTTATCATAACCATAAGGGCAATGTAAACAACCGTTTTTACAACAAGCGCCTCTTTTTAAATGATATTGTGCTGTAAACACTCTATAACCTTGTTCATTATCATAATAATCTCCTTCCTCTATAATTATTTTTTTATTGTACATCCTACAAAAATAACAAATTAACACACAAAAAAAGCATTCATCAGAATGCTTTTTTTTTAAATTTATTTTGTTTTATTAGGAGGAAATTTAGAGACAATTTCTTTTACGAACTCTTTAATTCTAACTTCCTTTTTTTCTCTTTTTTGAATTCTCAAAGCACCAGTTCCAATTCCTTGCCAAAACAATTCTTTCTTGTCTTTATCTATGAAATCTATAAAAAGTGTGCCCTCTGTGAATTGAGAAACATTTAAATTCCTATCCATTCCATTCCACATCCAAGGATTCCAACCCCAACCAAAACCGTAGCCAAAATTATTATTTTGTTGCACGTTCACCTTTTCTCTCGATTTTGTAAAAATACTCACCAACATATCTGGATTTTCCGATTTTATCATACCTAAAACAGAAAGTTCAGCCTCAATGGCTCTTAAAATTCTTTTTTTATCTAGATCAGAAATTTTAGCTTTATCTATTCCTGTTTTATAAAAAGCATATGTTTTATATGCATTAAAGTCTGTTTTAGTATCATAATCTGTAACAACCTTAACGGAGCTACAAGAAGAAAATACGATGACAAGGGCTAATAGTAAAGATTTTATATATTTCATGATAATAGGTTTAAATTTTATAGTACTATTTAAAGATACCAATAATTATGCCAATTTTTAAAAGTTTTAGTCACAAAGAACAACTTTATAATTTTATTTTATAAAACGTTAAAGATTTCTGTATTTTTTTAGGATTTTCGTAAATTGCAAGTCTAAAAATAAACATTTATTACGAATGGAACAAATAGCAACCTATAAACCTAAGTATAAAGTACGTATTGTAACCGCAGCTGCGCTGTTTGATGGCCATGACGCTTCCATAAATATTATGCGTAGAATTATTCAATCTACAGGAGTGGAAGTCATTCACTTAGGCCACGATAGATCGGTAGAAGAAGTAGTAAATTGTGCCATTCAGGAAGATGTAAATGCAATTGCAATTACTTCTTACCAGGGAGGTCACAATGAATATTTTAAATACATGTATGATTTATTACAAGAGAAAGGTGCTGGACATATCAAAATTTTTGGTGGGGGCGGTGGTGTAATTCTTCCTGAAGAAATCAAAGTTTTGATGGATTATGGGGTTACAAAAATTTATGCTCCAGATGACGGAAGAGCTTTAGGATTGCAAGGAATGATTAATGATCTAGTAAGGCAATCTGATTTTGCACTTGGTGATCAATTAGATGTGGATGTAAAAGATTTATCAAATAAAGAAGCTAGAAAAATTGCTAGAATAATCTCTTCCGCAGAAAATTTCCCAGAGGTTGCAAAAGATACCTTAGAAAAAATTCATAAAAAAAATAAAAATTCTAAAACGCCTGTTTTAGGAATTACTGGAACTGGTGGTTCCGGTAAATCTTCTTTAGTGGACGAATTAGTTCGGAGATTTTTAATTGATTTTCCTAAAAAAACAATTGGTTTAATTTCTGTTGATCCATCAAAACGAAAAACTGGTGGTGCCCTTTTAGGAGATAGAATTAGAATGAATGCCATTAATAACCCACGGGTTTACATGCGTTCTTTGGCCACACGTCAATCTAATTTAGCGCTGTCTAAATATGTAAACGAAGCAGTACAAGTATTAAAAGCTGCTGAATTCGATTTAATTATTTTAGAAACATCTGGGATCGGACAATCAGATACCGAAATTATAGAACACTGCGATACTTCTTTATACGTAATGACGCCAGAATTTGGTGCTGCAACGCAATTAGAGAAAATTGACATGCTGGATTTCGCTGATTTAGTTGCCCTTAATAAATTTGACAAAAGAGGTGCTTTAGATGCCGTTAGAGATGTGAAAAAACAATATATGCGCAACAATAATTTGTGGCATATTCATATGGATGACATGCCTGTATATGGCACCATTGCTTCACAATTTAATGATCCAGGAATGAATACTTTATACAAAAGGATTATGGATAAATTGGTAGAACAATCTGGTGCAGATTTAAAATCTACCCTAGAGATTACCAAAGAAATGTCTGAAAAGATATTTGTAATTCCACCTGCAAGAGTTCGTTATTTATCAGAGATTGCAGAAAGTAATAGAGCCTACGATAAAAAAGCAGATGACCAAGTACTAGTTGCTCAAAAATTATACGGAATTTATCAAACAATTTTATCACTGACGGAAACTGAAAGTAATGCGTCTATGCGTAAACCAGATTTGAGCGAAGTAGAAATAAAACGATCACATCTTATAAAATCAGGATTAAATGAGTCCGTAATTTTAGCACTTGAAATTTCTGAAGATGATAAAGGATTTTTAAAATTACTCTTCGCACAATTTGAAAAAGTAAAACTAAATCTAGACCCTCACAATTGGGAAATACTTTTAAATTGGGACCAGAAAGTTCAAAAATATAAAAATCCTATTTACACCTTTAAAGTTCGTGACAAAGAAATTAGTATAGCAACGCATTCTGAATCGCTTTCACACTCAAAAATCCCTAAAATAGCCTTGCCTAAATACAAAGCTTGGGGCGATTTATTACGCTGGAATTTACAAGAAAATGTTCCTGGAGAGTTTCCATACACCGCCGGATTGTATCCGTTTAAGAGAACTGGTGAAGATCCAACAAGAATGTTTGCTGGTGAAGGAGGACCCGAAAGAACAAACAGACGTTTTCATTATGTAAGTTTAGGAATGGATGCAAAAAGACTTTCAACAGCTTTTGACTCTGTTACTTTATATGGAAATGATCCTGGACGCAGACCAGATGTATACGGTAAAATTGGAAATGCAGGAGTTTCTATCTGTTGTTTAGATGATGCTAAGAAATTATATTCTGGTTTTGATTTAAGTCATCACATGACTTCAGTATCTATGACTATAAACGGACCTGCACCCATGTTGTTAGGATTCTTTATGAATGCTGCCATTGATCAGAATTGTGAAAAATACATCATAGAAAATAAGTTAGAAAAGCAAGTTGAAGAAGAATTCAAAAAAGTTTACGAATCAAAAGATTTAGAAAGACCTGTATATCAAGGAGAATTACCTGAAGGAAATAATGGTTTAGGTTTGATGCTTTTGGGTTTAACTGGAGATTTAATTTTGCCCTCAGAAGTATATCAACAAATAAAAAAAGACACTTTAGCACAAGTTAGAGGAACCGTACAAGCAGATATTTTAAAAGAAGATCAAGCACAGAATACCTGTATATTTTCTACAGAGTTTGCACTGAGATTAATGGGAGATGTTCAAGAATACTTCATCGAAAAACAAGTAAGAAACTTTTATTCGGTATCTATTTCTGGATATCATATTGCAGAAGCAGGTGCAAATCCAATTACACAATTGGCCTTAACATTGTCTAATGGATTTACTTATGTAGAGTATTATTTAAGTCGTGGAATGGATATTAATAAATTCGGTCCCAACTTATCTTTTTTCTTTTCAAACGGAATTGATGCAGAATACTCGGTCATTGGACGCGTTGCTCGTAAGATTTGGGCAAAAGCCATGAAAATTAAATACGGCGCAAACCCAAGAGCACAAATGTTAAAATATCACATTCAGACTTCTGGTCGTTCTTTACACGCGCAAGAAATTGATTTTAACGACATTAGAACTACATTACAAGCATTATATGCAATTAATGACAACTGTAATTCTTTGCATACAAATGCGTACGATGAAGCCATTACCACGCCAACAGAGGAATCTGTAAGAAGAGCTATGGCCATTCAACTAATCATAAACAAAGAGCTTGGGTTAACAAAAAATGAAAATCCAATTCAAGGTGCATTTATTATTGAAGAATTAACAGATTTAGTAGAAGAAGCCGTTTTATTAGAGTTCGATAGAATTACAGAGCGTGGTGGTGTTTTAGGAGCCATGGAAACCATGTATCAACGTTCTAAAATTCAAGAAGAAAGCATGTATTATGAGACGTTGAAACACAACGGAGAATTTCCAATCATTGGTGTAAATACATTCTTGAGTTCTAAAGGATCACCCACAGTTGTTCCTGAAGAAGTAATTCGTGCAACCGAAAAAGAGAAGCAATTCCAAATTCAAACCAAAGACTTGTTAAACAAGGTGAATTTTGAAAAAGTTAAAGAACAAATTGCAATTTTACAGGAAGCTGCAGTTCAAAATGAAAACTTATTTGATAAATTAATGGAAGCAAGCAAAGTTTGTTCATTAGGACAAATTACAGAAGCTTTGTTTAAAGTTGGTGGACAATATCGCAGAAACATGTAAGCAGCAAAGTAATTTTTACTAAAGAAAAATTAAGTGAAGCGCTGACATCATTTTTAAACGGCATTTGTAGATAACAAATACAATTTCCTAGTATCTAAGAAACACAGACCTCACAGTTATAACCCAGATATTTTGGGACTGTGAGGTCTTTTTTTTACGCTCTAGAGTTACCAGATGTAATTTACAATCTAAAAACCATGCCCTTCTAATTTTTAAACTCAGAAAAAATTCTTATTCAGAAAAGTACCCACTATATTGCATTTGTTTGTCAGATTGTTAGAATTAAGTCTTGTTTCTAAAAGCGAAACAATCTTGCGTCTTTTACCAGTCAAGAATGATTTGAATTCATAAAAACAATACTGTTGCAATAAAACCTAAGAACGAACAGCAGTTTTAAGAAAAATTTATATTAAAAATGAAACATGTAAAAGAAGGATTCAATAATTTTGTACTGTTAGTATAGATTCTTCAAATACATATTGCTTTTGTTCCCACAAAATTATTAAGAAGAAAATTGTAAGGAATAATACCAATTCGTGTCAGATATAAAGTGGTATTGTATAAACGACTTACCTTTTGTAAATGAAAACTTAACAAAAAAAGATGGAAAAATATTTAAACGCATTTACAAATGCTTTTACAGGAACTGTAAATTGGACTTGGAAGTCCATGGTTTTTGAAGTGCCTTGGTACATAAATTATTTTTGGGGTCTTATTGCTATTTCTCTTTTTATCTGGGGTTTAGAAATAGTCTTTCCTTGGAGAAAACAGCAGGCTATTTTTAGACGTGATTTTTGGTTAGACGCCTTTTATATGTTTTCTAATTTTTTTATTTTTTCAATTGTAATAAGTGGGGTTTATAAAGTGCTAGCATTGTTATTCGAGGAATTTAAATTCACCACAGAAAGTTTAGCTCTTTTTGACGTTTCTAAATGGGCACCTTGGTTACAATTATTAGTCTTCTTTATGATTCTTGACTTTGTACAATGGTTTACACATATACTCTTGCACAAATATCCTTTGTTATGGAGATTTCACAAAGTACATCACAGCGTAAAAGAAATGGGCTTTGCAGCACATTTGAGATACCACTGGATGGAAAACTTATTTTACAAACCACTTAAAACTTTTGGAGTCATGATTCTTGGTGGTTTTGAACCAAATCAAGCTTTCATTGTTCATTTTATCACTATTGCAATCGGCCATTTTAATCATGCCAATATTAAAATAACTTGGGGCATATTTAAGTACATCTTAAATAACCCTGTGATGCATTTATATCACCATGCCTCTGAAGTACCTAAAGGAAAAAATGGTGTAAATTATGGAATTAGCTTAAGCGTTTGGGATTATCTCTTTAACACAAATTACGTTCCTGAAGATAGCGGAAACGTAGAAAT
>Ga0307489_10001937_pt1 | contig 13772 bp, 25 predicted proteins | sample SB12metaG_FD_202247 | JGI IMG/M metagenome (GOLD analysis project Ga0307489, IMG submission 202247) | Sea-ice brine microbial communities from Beaufort Sea near Barrow, Alaska, United States - SB 1.2 | ecosystem: Environmental > Aquatic > Marine > Coastal | place: USA: Alaska | collected... | reverse complement strand
GGCGGTTTCAGCTTGGGTTTCATAGGGTCAACCTGCACCGCCCTACCGTATGATTATAAGGCTGCTCCTGCACCAGCTCGGGCGCCATGTACAACGGCGTGCCCTTCATGGAGCGGCGCAACTTGAAGTTGAAAGCAAAGTTTGAAAGCGTTCGTCACATTTCAGTTTCAAGGATTCAAGCGCTGAAACCAGGCACGGTCTCAACTCGGGTTTTGATACTATCAGCCTGCCGCGCCCCACCTTGATGGAGGTGAGCACCATGGTGTTGCTGCTCATGGCGCGCGCGAACCCGAAGTCGCACAACTTCACCACGCGCTGCGAGCCCAGGACCAGGGTTGCCAAACCGCGGATACGCAGGTTTAGGGTTTAGGGTTTAGGGTTGAGGGTTTAGGGTTCCAGGTGACCACATCGGCCGCAGCTCACCGCGGGTGCGCTGTTTGGTCAGGTGACCACGTCGGCTGCAGCTCTGTGTGGCGAAGGGCCGGAGATTTCAGACAGAGCAAAGTGCCAACCCGACGCACAGTGCCGCCCCGGAGCCCGGCGCAGAGTGCGGGCCCGGCGCCCGGCGCCCGGCGCCGAGTGCCACAGCCCTGCCAATAAGGATGTTTTGCGGCTTCATGTCGCGGTGGATAATGCGGTTGCTGTGCAGGTAGTGCAGCGCTTTGACGAGCTGTCGCGCGATGGCGCGCACCGAGCCCCAGGGCCGCAGCACCGATTTCCGTCCCAGCGTCACGTCAGAGCTCCCAATTTAATTACAAACCGCTAGCTCCAATTTGAATACCCCAAATTTTAATAAAATATACCCTCCCGGTCATGTCAGTTGTAAGCTTAAGCATCTTCGATATTTTCTGTTGCGATGACTGCCAGAGTGTCAGGACCAGAACGCTTCCCGTGGTAGCTGGACTTGGGCGTCAGCATCTTCGAGGTGTTCGGTTGCGATGACTCACGGGTTCAGGGACAAACACTTGCGTTGAGCTGCACACGAGGAGCTGCTGTCTGGCCTCGGAGGTGTATATATTAGTAGTGAGGACTGCCAGGGTTCCAGATTTTCAGGGGGCGAAAGGCTTGCGCTGAGCGGCTGGCGTGGAAGCGGCGTGCGCCCCCGTGGCCCCGCCTCGTCCTCGGGCAGGCACTGGTCGTCCTCCAGCACCTCGAACAGCTCGCCCTGTGCGAACTCCGTCACCACGCAGAACTCGCTCTTCGTCTCGAACGAGTCCACCACGCAGGGGCTTACACTCGTCCACTTCTCAGCTCAACTTGAGCTTTGTCTGTCACAAGAAAACGCCCTGCACACCCTAAAACACCCCCTTCACACGGGCTACACAACCCCTACGCGCACCCCCTCTCCCATACAAAGCGCTTACGTTGAGCAGAGAAGTGCAAGCCCCTGCCACCATGGCGATGATGTTGTCGTGCTTCAGCCGGGGCCCAGGGTCGGCAACACCGCGAATACACCGTCTGGTCAGCTCACCATTGGCTCAGAGCGTTGATGATAGTCGAGTCGCCAATTCCCAGGAGCGCCGCGGAGGGAGTGGCGCCGGTGCTGAAGGAAAGCGACGTACTCGCGCCGACGCAGCTTCATTTGGTAAACGGCGCACGGAAAGAACAAAGCAGGAAAATTAGCAAAACACTAAGTATTTTCCCGGCGTAGTAAAGTGGCAGCGGCCACCCCAGCCCCACCCGCGCAGGATCTCGATCTCCTGGCGCAGGCTCTTGATGTCCTTCTCCGTCTTGCCGTGCTTGGCGATGAACTTCATGGCGGTGATCTGGCCCGTGAACTTGCGCCGCGCCTTGTACACCTTCCCGAACGATCCCTCCCCGACCAGCTCGATAACGTGGTAGTCGTCCACGCTGCCGCTGCCGCTGCCGATGGTCTTGCTGGAGGCGGCGGCGGCCACGCTTCCGGCGAGAGGCTGCGCCATTCCGGCGAGCGGCGGCGACGACGAAGACGTGTGGTGCTGCGTCTTTCTTGGCTGATGCGTCAGTCTTGGCGTCGTCCAACGTGAATGCTTGGCGGGGAAAGGGTGCCCAGTGTGTGGACTGGGGGCCCCGCGGGGGGCCCGGGGGGCACCGGCCGCGGCCCCGGCCGCCTCTCGCGGGGAAGTAAGCGACGCCACAACAGCGCTCACGATGAACGACCAGCGACGGCGCGCTTGGGGACGGTGCCGCGCACTGTGTCGTTCCCGCTTTCGACGTCCGTCAAGTTTAGAATCAGGCAAGGACCGGGGAGGTAAAAAATCAATGACTTTCGCTCCTCACTTTTGAACTCGTTTTTCTTTCTCGTTCCTACGACCTGTCTTTTCCCCTTCTCTCGTTCACGCGTTCAGAATGTGACCGTTTTCATCCCGAGGCAAGACAGTGGCGTTTCGCAGTCGCTGTCAACCAGAGTCGAGCGCGCGCGCCCTCTTCTACGTGACAATGGCGGCGATGCTGCCCTCCGCTGACTCCTTCTCAGACGCCCGTGCGCTGTCGCTCTGCTCCAGCATGGTGGGCGCGGAGGAAGAGGAGAGCGAGGCGGAGGCGGCCTCGCCGACCCTGGTCAGCCTGCTTCTGCACAGCCCCCGAAACGTCGCCTTGGAAGACGCGCAGGCGAAGGCCGCGCCGGGCGCGCTGCCGTCGCCGGCGATAGTCGCGGCACTGGCGTACGACAGCGACCACAGCGGCGACGGTGGCGGAGGCGCGAGCCCGCGGCGTGAGGGGCACGAGGAGTGCGAGCGGGGCGGCGGCGCCGAGACGTCGGCCGGGGGCAGCTCCGGTGAGGCGCTCCCTCGGGGCACGACCGCACGTGTTACTTTTCTGCCAAACACCCCCGCCAGCAGAGCCACTCCCCCTCTGCCGCCGTCGCCGCCGCCGCCTGACCTCGCGAGGATGCTGGCGCCAGCGACAATCATAGAGGCAGCCGCTACCGCCGCGCCGGGCGGGGGCGGCGGAGGTACCGGCGATACGACGGTGGAGGAGGAGGGAGAGGCGGAAGTGGGGGAGGAGGAGGAGGGTCAGATCATTCTGCCTCGGACGGATGTTGACTGTGGGTTTGACTGCGGCGGCGGCGGCGGCGGCGGCGGCGAGAGCCCCCTGCCACCGGACCTGCGCCGCTGCTTTGACTGCGAGCAGTTCCTCGGCCACATCCCCGCCGCTCCGTGCGAGCCCAACTCCGCCACCACCTCCACCGCCGCCGCGGCCGCCGCTACCACCGCCACCTTCGCCTCCTCCGCCTCCCCCGCCTCCTCCACCGCAACCAACACCGACTGCACAGCCGTCGACGCAGCCGGCGGCAACATGGTGCGAAGCTTCAGCGGAACGCACTCGTACTTCCACGCGCTCTTCGCCGCGCTCCCGGACCCGCGCGTGCTGCTCGGTCGATCGGCCCCGCTGCACCAGCTTCCGGTCCGCGGCGGTGAAACGGCGTCGGCGACGGCGGAAGACGAAGAAGGTATCGCGGTGCTCGCGGCGGCGGCGGCGCGCTCCTCGTCAGTCACGGCGGCGGGAATCTCCTCGCGCGCGCACGCCCGGAACCGCCTGGTGCGTCCCACCCACACGATCCCACCTGAAATCTGCTGCAGCACCATTTAGGGACGGTGCTCATTTGACGGGACATTGTGTCGAGTGTTGGTGTTTCATCAGGTTCAACATGACGTACATGACACGATGAAACGCGCACCGACCACACCGGCTTGACACACGTGTCTTCCCCGCCTGATGTGTGCGGCAGGTGGAGATGAAGAAGGAGGCCAAGGCGGCGGACGCGCAGCAGATGCTGCGGACGCTGCTGGAGGCCGGTGTCAGCCTGGCGGAGGCCTTCCCGTCCCCGCCACCGCCGCCGCCCGCCCCGCCCCGACGGATCAAGAAGCTCATTCCCAGTCAGCCGCGCCTGACCTTCGTGTTCCCGGGCACGTCCTCGGGCGCGGCGGCGGGCGCGGCGGCGGGATCCAAGCGGAGCAGGATCTCAACCGGTACCGACGCCAGTGACGAGGAGGAGGAGGAGGAGGAGGAGGAGGAGGGCGCTGGTGAGCGGTCGGTCGGCGCACACTCCGTGTTTGGGTCCGTGGTGAAGTACCCGCGGTCCGGGTCGAAGGTGACGCAGGTGCGCGGGTCCAGCCGGCCGGACTCCCCACCGCGCCAGCTCCCGTTCCAGGTCAACTCCGTGGTAAGGCCCGCCGCCCCACCGCCCCACCCGGAGCCCGGAGCCCGGAGCCCGGAGCCCGGAGCCCGGAGCCCGGAGCCCGGAGCCCGGAGCCCTGAGCCCGGAGCCCGGAGCCCTGAGCCCGCCACCCGGTGTCGTCCACATAATTGCACACGGTCAACTCACCTAAACACCACGTCGTTCAAGCTCGAGAAGCGTAAACGCCTAGGCACTTACGGGCGCATATACTCTAATCATTACAGTCTGACAGTAGTCATCTTTGCGTCATTTTGCTATATTTTTTCGGGTTGATCCCCCTCGGCCCTACTGTTTGGTGGTGGTGTGCCTGGGCTGGGTGGTGCCCGAGCTGAGCGGGCGCGCGTCCAGCTCCAGCTCCTACGTGCTGCCCGTCGGCTTCGTGAGCCGGCGCCAGTACAGCTCCGTGCTGTGCCCCGAGCGCCGCGTGTGGTACGAGAGCCGCGTGGAGGCGGTGCCGGGGGGGCGCGGTAGGGCACTGTCACGCACACGGTCGGACAGAACAGGACACAGGACGCCGACGGTGTGTTTCGTGCAATGCCTGTGTGTTATGCTCGGTGACCTCATCACATGCTCCTATTGATGTGCGTTCCCAACTTGACGCGTACGAGCGGGGCTTGGCCGGACAGCGGACAGACTAAGTTGCAGCGACCCCTTCACAGCCACAGAGAAACTGTTTTTCCCAGCCCGAGAGCTGAACCCACAGGCGATTATCCGATCTCTATCATTCCCGCGAGGACGTTGCTCGAGTTACGCTGAAAATCAAACCGTGAGTGTGACGGTGTGGGGCCCTGGAGGATGGGAACCAGCGGTCCGCGCTGCCGCACTGTGTGGTGCGGGTGTTTGACGTGGAGAACCCCGCCATCGCCTTCACGGGGCCGTCGCCCACTCACGCGTGGCAGCAGGTCATCCAGGCAGGGTTATACTTGTCGCCACTAAACAGCCTACTAAGCACTAGCCCCCAAATTAGCTTAAACTAGCTTATTTCAAACTCCCCTATTGTACTCACCCACTGTAGTCCCCAGTACTAACCCACTGACCCACTAACCACTAGCTCCATAAACCAGCTTATACTAGCTTAGTTTAACCCCCCCAATCGCCAGCACTAAATCAGTTCGACTAGCATAGGCAGGGTGGGTTGTGACACCAAGCACTCGACCCACGTTCAGTCGACAAGGCGAGTTCGCGCGTCTGTTTGAACTGTCATTCACAATCAAGGTAAGTCACGCTCCGATCTCAGCCGAGTGCTGGTTCTGAATGACCTTCCTGTGAGGCGGTGAACGAGGTAGCTAAGACGCGCAAGCGCGCGGCGGTGAGCGGGCCGCAGTTCCTGGGCCTGAGCTCCCCGGTGGTGGCGCGCGAGATCGCCAAGCTGCCGGGGTACCACGAGTGCCGCGCCGCCATGCAGGCCGCGGCCAACAAGTGAAACGCGGTGTTGTGTAACCTGGGGCGCGGGGGGGCTTTGTCCTTTTTAGGTTTTAGGAATTCTCAATTCTGGTGTTTAAAACTGTGTTCTATGATTTGGATGCTGCTTGCGTGAATTTTAAGCAGAATCTGAATGCTGGCGTGGTTTGGCGTTTTACTTAAAAGCTCTTTTTCTGTGAAGACCCGGCGCCCCGACCACCCGCCTTGCCGCCCCCGCCTCGCCCGCCCCCACCGCCTCGCCCGCCCGCCGCGCCCGCCTTGGGCCCGGCCTTGTACGTCCCCCCCTTCTTCACACCCCCCTTGGCCTTGAGCGAGTGCCTCGTCCCGCGCTCGTCGCTCTTCATGCGGCCGTCCACGCTGGGCCCGCCCGCGTTACCCCGGTGGTACTTGCGCGCCACCACGTGCTTGATCTCCTTCTTTTTCCCGCGCGCCGCCGTCTTGGCCTTGGTGTAGCGGCGCAACTTGAATACCGAACATTGAAAGCGGTTCATCAGATTTTAGTTTCAAGCGCTTAATTCCAGGCGATTTCAACGTGGGTTTGAAAGGGTCAATTTGCACCGCCCAACCTTGGCGAACAGTGTTTCGATTTCGCGCTTCTTGGACACGTCGGGCACGTCGGTCTGCTCCTCCAGGTAGGGGACCAACCACACATCAGTAGTCGCACATGGTCAGATCATCTCCGCATATCACGACAGCACACACCGGGGGTCAGTCCGACATACCGACAACGTCTGCCTCCCGAGTGACGCACCCGACACGAATTAGTGGCGCGGCACGTGGTAATATCTGTGAGCACCACGCGCAGGCATCGAGTGGGCATTGAGTGACACGGCGACTCCCATACCTGACCCCCCTGTAATGGGCACCTGACCCCCCTATGATGGGCGCCTGATCCCCTTTAATTGACACCTTTGACCCCCTTTTTATGGGGCCTGTCCCCCCTATGATGGGCACCCGACCCCCCTGTAATAGGCACCTGACCCCCCTATAATGGGCACCTGACCCCCCTATAATTACACCTGGGTGTGGTGGCACGGCCCGACCATGATGGTGGATGCCCGCTTGCGCGCCTGCTGCATCTTCTTCTCCGCGCGGTTCTTCTTGCGGAACTTGGCCTCGGCCACCTTTTTGATGGAACGCGTGTCCACGGACGCGATTCGCTCGTTGGCCTCCGCCAGGTCCTTGTCGTCGTACACGGGCGGCGGCCGCATGAACTTGCGCTCGTCCTCCATGATTTAGCGGCGCAAGTTGAAATTTAAACCAAAAAATGTAAGCAGATCATCACATTTCAGTCTCAAGCGCTCAGTTCCGGGCGCTTTCACCGTGGGTTTGATAGGTTCAACCTGCACCGCCTTACCATGAACCACTCGGGCAGGTCCTCGTCGTCGTCGCGGCTGTACTTGTTGTACGCGTCGTCGATGATGCGCTCCTGCAGGTTTAGGGTTTAGGGAGTTGGGGTTAGGATTTAGGGTTTAAAGAACAGCGGGAGGGGGAGGGCGGGAGGGAGGCGGCCACACGCTTGAATTTCTGTGTTGTGTGCCTTATGTTACGTTTTGCTGCGGATTGAGGTGGGGCGTGCTCCTGCTCTGGATCTATGCAAGGTATGAACTCGACGTTTGGGTGTGGTTGGTGGTGTTGTTTAAGCCTCAATATCAAATTTTCGCAGCACAGAGGATTTCGCAATGAAGCGAGTAATCCATCAGACGATGCCGATTAGTTTTCTAATCGTAATCATCGGCAGGAAACAACAAACGCAACCAGATAAACCAGTCTCCAGTGACCGCACGGAAAAGAAAAACAAAGAAACGGTCTGCGGGGTTTGGGATGGAGCGCGGCAGAGTGAGTACTCGTAGTGCGGTGCGGTGATGGGGGCCACTGACCCGGTCCTTCCTCCGGATCATCTTCTTGCCAATGGCGAGGATCTCCGCCTTCTCGCCGTCGCTGATGTCGTCCAGGTCCTCCTTGTCCACCTCGTCGTCGGACCCGGAGCTCTCACCCGCCTCGGGCTCCGCCTCCATCCAGGGGCTTATACTCGTCCACTTTTCGGCTCAACGTGAGCGCTTTCTGTCGCATAGGGGGTGCACTTCGAAGTTGTTTAGGGGGTCTTTAGGAGGTGCTAGGGGGTATTTGGGGGTGCTTAGGGTGAATTTTGTGTCAGAAGCGGCTTGGATCGAGCTGAGAAGTGGACGAGTGTAAGCCCCTGCCCCCATCTCCACGAAGCCGGCGTTGTCCTCACCGCGGCGCGCGCGCGACGACTTGTTACCCAGCGGGTCGTCACCCTCCAGCCCCGCCCCGCCGTCGTCCATGCTGCTGTCGCTGTCGTCGTCGTACGTGTCGTCGTGCACCTTGCCGCCCTTGCCGCACGGGCTTACACTCGTCCACTTCTCAGCTCAACTTGAGCCGTGTCTGACACAAGAAAAGACCCTGCACACCCTAAACACCCCCTACCACCCCCTTAACACGGGCTACACAACCCCTCCGCGCACCCCCTATCCCATACAACACGCTCAAGTTGAGCTGAAAAGTGGACGAGTGTGAGCCCCTGCCTTGCCGCCCTTGCCGCCCTTGCCGTCCTTGCCGGTCAGCTTTTTGGCCGCGGCGGCCGCCTTGGCCTCCTCCTTGGCCGCCGCCTTCACCTCCCTCGCCTTGTCCTTCGTCTTCTTCACCACCGACGCCGTGCGCAGCTCGTCGAAGTCCTCGTCGTCGCTTCCTGCCTCGGCCCCGCCGATCTTCCCAGGGTTGATCAAGCCCTTCTTGCCCCCGCCTGACTTTCCAAACGCACCGGGGACGGCGGCGGTGGTTGGGGCGGACTTGGCCTTCTTGGACTTGGGGGGGGGCTGCTGCGCCGCCTCCTCCATCTCCATCTCGTCCTCCTCGTCCTCCTCGTCCTCGTCGTCGTCGAAGCCCTCGCCGTCGCTCTCGTCGTCGGCGTCCTGGTCCTCCTCCTCCTCGGCGAGCTTCCGCTTAGCCGCCGCCTTGGCCTCCGACTTGGCCTGCTTCACGGACCCCACGGCGAGCGAGGATGATGCGAACATGTCGTTGGCGAACCAGTCGCGGGCGGCGGACGCCGCGCTGGGCTTGGCCACCTTACCCCCCAGGTCCAACAGCAGCGGGTTGGTCGGGCGGTCCTCCTCCGCCGCCGCCTCCGCCGCCACGCGCCGCGCCTTGGGCACGCCCTCGTCCTCCACCGCGCCGTCAGCGTCCGCGGCGTCCTCCGCATCGTCCTCGCCCAGCTCGCCGGCGCCCAGCGCGGTGCGCTTGTCGCGCCCCTTGGTGACCTCGCTGAACTTGGTGCCCTTCTTACTCTGTCGCTCCTTGTACTCGCGCCACAGCATGTCCAGCTCCTGCTCCAGACGCGCGTCGTTCACCGTGTCCCAGGGGCTTACACTCGTTCACCTAAGAGCTCAACTTGAGCCACCACAGGACACATTCATGACTTAAGTTTGGGTACACGGTGTACAGAAGAGCTCAAGTTGAGCTGAAATGGGAACGAGTGTAAGCCCCTGCTGTGTCCTCCGCGTCCGAGTCGTCGGACGAGTCGTCGTACTGCCCGCGCGCGCCCTTGCGCCGCTCGAAGTCCTGCATGTCGTCGTCGCTGTCGTGCGCCGCGTCCAGCCCTGGTGTCGCCGCCGCCTGCACCGCGTCCAGCCCACCCTTGGACCAGGGGCTTACACCCGTTTCTGTCACAAAATGCACCCTATATACCCCCTAATCCCCCCCCCCGACACCTCCTATCCACCCCCTAAACAACGCCTAGATACCCCCCCTATGCCACAGAAAGCGCTTCAGTTGATCTGGAAATTGGAAGAGTGTAAGCCCCTGCCTTGGACTTGATGCGCGCCAGGCTGAAGAGGTCAAGGTCCGGGCCCGTGGCGCCCTCCTCGTCCTGCCCCTGCAGCCCCAGCGCCACCCGCATGCGCGCCTTGGCCTTCACCTTCGCCGCCTTCTTCTTCACCTGCCGCGCGCGCGAGTCCATCCCGTCCTGCATCTCCTGCATCTCGTTCAATAGCCGTTCCTCCTCGTTGGCCTTCTCCCAGGGGCTTACACTCGTCCACTTTTCAGCTCAACTTCAGCCGTTTCTGGCACAAAACACACCCTAAACATCCTCACCCCTGTGAACTCCCAAACACCCCCTAAACAACCCCTAAATGCACCCCCTATCCCACAGAAAGCGCTTATTGAGCCGAAAAGTGGACGAGAGTAAGCCCCTGCCTCCTCCCCCTTGTCCGCCTGCTGCTCCTCCTCCTCTGAATCCGCCTCCTCGTCGCTGGCCACCACGGGGGTCTCGGCCTGCCCGTTGGCGGCGGCGGCCTTGCCCACCTTGCTGTAGCGGCGCAAGTTGAATTTGAACGCAAATATTGAAAGCGGTTCCTCTAATTTCAGTTTTAGAGCTTAATTCCAGGCCTTTCAACGTGAGTTTGATAGGGTCAACCTGCACCACCCTACCTTGCCGCTCTTCTTGAGCTTGCCGTCGAGGCCGGCGGCCTTGCGCACGGCGAGGCGCCATTTGAGCAGCAGCTTGAAGTCCACGCGCCCGAGCACGCCCAGGTCCTGGCACAGCGCGCGCACCTCGTCCCAGGGGCTTACACTCGTCCACTTCTCAGCTCAGCTTGAGCGCTTTTTATGTGATAGGGGGTGCGCGTAGGGGTTCTGTAGCCCGTGTTAAGGGGATGTTAGGGGGTGTGCAGGGTGTGCAGGGTGTTCTTGTGTGTCAGACACGGCTCCAGTTGAGCAGAAAAGTGAACGAGTGTAAGCCCCTGCCTCGTCCGTGGTGGCCGGGTTGGTGTCCAGGCTCATGAACCCCTCCTTGGGCGGCACCACACCCTTCTTCGCCTGCAGCCGAGGGTTGGGGGGGTGCAGGGTGCTGCCGCGTCAGTGCGCTGCGCTGAGTCTGGGGGACTGAAGCGCTGTTTGGGTGTCTTGCGGTTTCTGGGTTGCGGTTTGTGGGTTGTGGGGCGGGTGGGGTGTGGCCTCCGAAAAGAAGCTACTAGACTTAGGTTTGACGTCATCCCCGTAGGTAGGACAAACTGTGAGATTGTTTCGTCATCAGCCACGACATCCCCCCTCCCCCGAGTGCAAACAAAGCGAGCGCGCAAGGGCAACCCATCCCCCCGAAACAGCGCTTTGCTGACGACCAGAGTTGACCGACACGTCCAATGTGGCGGGTTTGTCTGGGTATACTGGCGCGTCTTGAACTTACATCCAGGTTGAGCCGACACACACCGACGCGTCCGATACGAGTACAGCGAGGGTGTATGGATACACTGGTACACTACGAGCGAACAATGAGGTTGAGGCGTGACTCACCGAGGCGTCCATGATGAAGGTGTGGTACTGCCCCAGCAGCTCCGTGGGCTTCTCGGCCAGGATGAACGTCTCCGCGGGGCACTCCTTGTACAGCACCGTCACTCCGTCCTCGTACCAGGGGCTTACACTCGTCCGCAGTTTCAGCTCAACATGAGCCGTTTCAGACACAAGCTACATCCTATGCACCCCGTTATACCCCCTGAACCCCTCTAAACACCCCCCAGACAACCCCTAAACGCACCCCCTATCCCACAGAAAGCGCTCAAGTTGAGCCAAAATGTGGACGAGTGTAAGCCCCTGCCTCGTACCCGCTGCGGTTTTTCTTCTGCTTCGTCTGCGCCGCCGTACAGGGTCGCACCCACCTCGCCCCAAATCCGCGTCATTCTTTTACTCACCACAAGGACCCCGTCAGGTTTGGGTCATTCGCACGCCGGTGAAACGCGAAGACAGGCTGAGACCGTTTCGATGTGGGGTGGGGCTGCGTGCATCATACAAAACAATGACCCTCGGTAGACGCCGGCAATCGCACTACTGGACCAGTTCTGACCGGATGGGAGTGGCTTAATGCCCACCGGGTGAGTACCTCCGGGCTCCATGAACGTGAGTATAAACGGATTACAGATCCCCCTGCCAGCACATCCTGCGGCTGAATCGCCGCGGCGGTATCCGCGAAGAGGTGACGCGCGTCTAACAGGCGGCTGTCGATCTTGGCCGGCGCGAGGTACCCGATGCACACCACGTATATCTCCGCGGACGTGCCGCGCGACGCCACCGGCTTGGTGCTCTCCACCTTGCGGCAGGGTCTTACACTCGTTCCCTTCAGAGCTCAACTTGAGGACCATCTGGCCACGTCGCTCACGTTAGAGCTCAACTTGAGCACCTTCGGGACACATCCACGGGTTGAATTGGGCTACGTGGGGGACAGAGTAAGCTTAATTTGAGCGGAAAGGGGCAAAGTAAGCTCAAGTTGAGCGGAAATGGGAACGAGTGTAAGCCCTTGCCTTGCGGAACAGCTGCTGCATCGAGTACAGCAGCGCGTGGTACTCGGTGGAGCGGAACACCCAGGCGCAGGGACAGAGCATTCGCGCGCGCAGACGTTAGCTGTGTGACCCGGCCGTTTGATGCTGTATCGCGTTTGAACCAATTGCACGTTTGTGATTTGTTGAGTGCAACGCCATCCTGTGACCGGCCCGGCCCTATCGTGGGGTGCGCAAGCCCAGTCGAGAGACACGGGATATTGCATGCGGCGGACGCGGACGACGCAGGCATGATTCGCGTCATGTTTGAATTAATCTGACGCGTGAAGCTCCCTGCCTTGGTGATGAACCAGCCGTCGGGGCGCAGGAACTCGGTGGCCAGGCGCAGCGAGTCCAGCGTCAGCGCCGCCTGCGTGCAGGGGCTTACACTCGTTCCCATTTCCGCTCAACTTGAGCTTACTTTGCCCCTTTCCGCTCAACTTACGCTTACACTGTCCCCCATCTGACCCACATTAACCCGTGGATGTGTCCCGAAGGTGCTCAAGTTTAGCTCTACCGTGAGCGATGTGTCCTGAAGGTCCTCAAGTTGAGCTCTGAAGTGAGCGAGTGTAAGCCCCTGCCTGCGTGTACGACTCCTTGGCGAAGTTACCGCCGACGTTGGGCGCGCCGTCGTGCATCACGATGTCGTACTTGACGTTCTCGGGCGTGGCGCGCTTGAGCTGCGCGCGGCAGCTCTGCGTGGTGATGTCGTCCACGAAGGTGTTCACGCCGCGGATGGACTTGATGGGCGCCAGGTCCCAGGGGCTTACACTCGTCCACTTGCTCAACTTGAGCCGTGCGTGACACACAAATACACCCTACACACCCTATACACCCCCTGGCAACCCCTTTACACGGGCTACACAACCCCTACGCGCGCCCCCTATCCCATCAAAAGCGCTCAAGTTGAGCTGAGAGGTGAACGAGTGTAAGCCCCTGCCAGGTCCACGCCCACGATCGTGCTGGACATGGGCATGTACTTCTGCGCCACCTGCAGCCAGCCGCCGGGCGCCGCGCACAGGTCCATGGCCGCGCGCGCGCCGCTGAAGAAGTCATACTTGCGGTTCAGCTGGATGAGCTTGAAGGCGGAGCGCGAGCGGAAGCCCTGCTCCTTGGCGAGGTAGTAGAACTTGTCTGTGGCAGGGGGCGGCGGTGGAAAAAGAATGGTTATATAAAGTTGGGAGTGAGGCGTTGGGAGACGGCGAGAAGGGTTGGGTGACGCGCGAGTGAGGAATTGTCGAGCGGCGACGGCGGTGACGTCAGAGCACCGCGCGAATGTTTCACAGCGCGGCGGCGGGCGGTGCGTTGCAGGCGCACTCGGGCGCGCGTCGGGAGGGCACGGTGGCGATCGGGCGGCTGGCGGCGGAGCTCCTCATTTGTGGTGCTGGGACGTGGCGGGGGCCGGGTGCTGCGGCGGTCGCGTGGGACGGGCGCGCACCCAGGCGATGCTTTCCCTTCGCCTTCTTGCCCATCTTGGCCGGACCTGCGCTAGAGGCGGCTGTGCGGGGGGCGCGCGAGAGTGTACTTACGCGACCTCGCTGTTTTTGACAGGCCGCCGCTAAGCCGCCGCCGCCGCGCGTGCACCGGTTTAGGGTTCGTCAGGGCAGCGCACTTGCAGCGCGGGCGCGGGTGGGAAAGAAGGGCTTAGGGTTGTGTGTGTCCGCCTGTCACTATGGCAACCGACCGAATCGCGCCGTTGGTCGTTCTCGTCGACACGAAAAACGTTGCGCGCTCTCCCTCCAGTAGTCCGGCGCGGCGTTGCTATGGCGGACCCGCTCGGGGCATTTGGCCCGTCTCCCTCGCCGCCAGACTTGATAGAGTGGGAAGACGGCGAGGAACTCGATGGCGTTCTCCCGGGCGGCGCCGGC
>Ga0307489_10001936_pt1 | contig 13775 bp, 15 predicted proteins | sample SB12metaG_FD_202247 | JGI IMG/M metagenome (GOLD analysis project Ga0307489, IMG submission 202247) | Sea-ice brine microbial communities from Beaufort Sea near Barrow, Alaska, United States - SB 1.2 | ecosystem: Environmental > Aquatic > Marine > Coastal | place: USA: Alaska | collected... | reverse complement strand
GGTTGAAATTGAAACCAAAATTTGAAGGCGGTTCATCATATTATAGTTTCAAGCGCTTAGTCCCAGGCGGTTTCGACTTGGGTTTGATATGTTCAACCTGCACGACCCTACCTCGGTGTCCTTGGAGGACAGCATCGCCGCCACCGTACCCCAGGGCCCCCGCACTCCTCCACTCGTTGGCTTCACGTCAACACAGCTTCCGGGATACAACACGTGATTTCAGTGACAAAACCGGGTCAGGTTGAGGTACGAGGCTGCCATTTAAGATGACGTGGCGGTTTATTTGGGTTCAGGGTTTCTCGGGTTTAGGGTTTGGCACCATGCACTTGATGGGGCTGGATGGGGTGATAACGTGATGCCAAGTACGAGGCTACGGAGTGTGACGGCCCTGCCGGCGCGGCGCCGCGCACCTCCATGCCGTCGGCGCCGAGCACCCAGTGCGGGTTGGCGGCCCCCGTCAAGAACGCCTTCACCGCCGCGTCGTCCTTCAGGTCCAGAGCCGCCTCAAGGAAAGGCCCGATGCCCGTATCAAACGGTATCATCAGAGGGGTTTGTGCAAATGGATAGTACCACATGGAGCGGTATGACCTGGCTTACCGAGAACTCTGCGTTGGAGCAGTTTGTGATGTTTACCCTCACATCACTCAGTGAGCCGTGTGGGGGGTGAGTAGATAAAGTGTGCGCTGACAGGTGGCGACTGAGAGGCGTGTGATTGGGTGGTTAAGGCCTTGCCTTGAGCACGTCCATGGGCACCTTGGTGTGGCTGACGGCGAGCACGCCGACGATGGCGGCGCGTACCGCGTCGTCGAAGCCCTTCACCTGCCCGAACACCGCGCTGCCCAGCTTGTCCACCCCCTCCCAGAACGCCACAAAGTTGCACACCACCAGCCAGGGGCTTACACTCGTCCCCTTTTCAGCTCAACCTGAGCCGTTTCTGACACAAAATACACCCTGAATACCCCCTGATACCCCCCAGTCACCCCCCTCAATAACCGCTGAATGCATCCCCTATCCCACAGAGAGCGCCTACGTCGAGCTGAGAAGTGGACGAGTGTAAGGCCCTGCCGCCAGCGCCTTGGCCAGCGCCGCCAGCGCCGGGATGGGGTCCTCCTTCATCAGCCGCTCCCACACATAGGGCCCAACAGATATTGGCACGAACGCATCAAGGGATGGCGTTTTACCTCAGGGAACGAGGGTTTGAGATGCGTGTCGATGACGTGGCGAGTAGTATCAGCCAGGCCTACCGACACCATGTGCAGGCAGAGGCTGAAATCCGTGCTGGGCACATGCATGAGGCTCTGCGGGCGCCGGGGGGGAGGGAGGGGGGGGGTCAGCCGTGAGGTGGAGGCGAGAGTGCAAGGGTGGGGTGAGGGCACAGCAGTGGGGGGGAAGGCGAGAGTGCAGAGGTGAGATGAGGGGGCAGCAGTGCTGTGGAGGCGGGAGTGCAAAGGTGTAGTGAGGGCACAGAGGTGGAGTGGAGGTGAGAGGACGAAGTTGAGGAGAGGGCACAAAGATGAGGGGCAGGCGAGGGTACCCACGTGAAGTGGGGGAATAGCGGTGAGGGGAGGCCAAGGTACAGCGGTGAGGTGAGGGCACACGCGGTGAGGCGAACGCAGGTGAGGTCAGGACACAGAGGTGAGGGGGCGAGGGTGAGGTGAATCCACAGGGCACCAGGTGAGGAGGAGGCCAGATTCAGATGGGTTTGGCTTTTCCATTGGGGAGAAGACGTCCAAGGACAAATAAAAATGTCTCGTCCAGCGAGAGAGACTGCGTGGCTCGTGGCGCACCATGAGGAGGATTTTCTGCACGACGCCAGCGTTGGCGAAGTCTGGGTAGAACTGGTAGATGCGCAGCACGGTGAAGAGAGAGTCGGGGTTGTAGGGCGTGCCGCCGCCCGCCTGCGCGTTCACATCCGCCTTCAGCCAGGGGCTCCCACTCGTTCCCATTTCCGCTCAACTTGAGCTTACTTTGCGCCTTTCCGCTCAACTTAAGCTGACTGTGTCCCCCATACACCCCAACGGAACCCGTGGACGTGTCCCGGAGGTGCTCAAGTTGAGCCCTAACGTGAGCGATGTCTCCCGAAGGGTCTCAAGTTGAGCTTTGAAGTGAGCGAGTGTAAGCCCCTGCCTCCAGCTCCTTCAGCAGCTCCGGGTTGTATCTTTCGGATCCCTTAATCTGCATCGCTGCCGTCACCGACTACTGCGCTACCGCCGTGCGATGAGTGCGCTGCGACGAGCACAGCTAACGACCGGATGAAGCGTGGACGGTGATCTGTGGCGGAGGGTGGAGAGAACGTGGCTTTCTCAGTGGCGGTGCCCACGCCTTCCGGCGCCGCCTTCAAATAAAGTACGAGTAGCGCGTGGCGCGCATACAGCAAGCCCTAAACCCTAAACCCTAAAAACACATGTATCCTTGCTGTAGTATCCTCGATGGTCGTTTATGCATGTTGGTCCCAGTCATGCCAACCAGTAGCAGAGATCAGGTTTTAGCTCAGGGTCTGCCAAGCACCGGTTCGTACACTATGTGGTGGATGACGTTGCGGGCACCGGTACACTATAGGGTGGATAATGTGGCGAGCACCGGTACACTATGTGGTGGGTAACGTGGTGAGCACCGGAATACTATGAGATGGGTGACGTGGCAGGCACCGGTACACTATGGGGTGAATGACGTGGTGAGTACCGGTACACTATGTGGTGGGTGACGTGGCGAGCACCGATACACCATATGGTGGACGATGTGGCGAGCACCAGTACAACATGTGGTGGATGATGTGGCGAGCACCGGAATACTATGGGGAGGATGACATGGCGGGCACCGGTACACTATGGGGTGGATAACGTGGCGAGCACCAGTACACTATGTGGTGGAGGACATGGCGAGCACCGGTACACTATGGGGTGAATGATGTGGCGAGCACCGGTACACTTTGTGGTCGATGACTTGGCGAGCACCAGTACACTATGGGGTGGATGATGTGGCGAGCACCGGTACACTATGGGGTGGATGACGTGGCCAGCACCGGTAAACCATGGGGTGGATGACGTGGCGAGCACCAGTTCACTATGTGGACCATATCTATAAAGCCTTTGGTAGGCCTGGCGAGCACCGGTACACTATGGGGTGAATGATGTGGCGAGCACCGGTACACTATGTGGTGGATGTTGTGGCGAGCACCGGTACACTATGGGGTGGATGACGTGGCCAGCACCGGTACACCATGGGGTGGATGACGTGGCAAGCACCAGTTCACTATGTGGACCATATCTATAAAGCCTTTGGTAGGCCTACTTCCATCCCACTCTTGGGCCGGGGTTGGCAGGAGCGGGATCCAGGCGGGTGATGTTTCGGCGGAGCCTACTCGTCGTAGGAGCCTGGAGCTAGAGGTAAGGGAGCCCTCTATGTCGCATTTTCGACATTCTTGAGTCATATAGACGGTCGATCCAGAAATAAATTGCGAGTTTTGGTTGGTTTCGTCTGTTACTGGGCACCTGCGGGCGGCAGGCGACAACGCGGCCGCGTCTTTGGGTAAACCCCGACCCAGGATGCCTCGTCAAAGGCAACGGTATTGCGTTTGTGGGCCGCGGGCGGCGCGCCGAGCACTTCCGGCGCCGCGTGGCGCGGGGGACCATCGCCTTCGGAGCCGTCATCCGTACAACGCCAACTCGCAACTCTCAGTAATAATACATCAACCTCGCTACATAACCGGCTACAACAACTAAAACCTATTCTAACATCAAATCACTACAATCTGTTCCTCGCTACTGGGCGTACGCCTTTCCTCCTATGATCTTGTGCGCCGGCTTGCCGTGCATCAGGTGGACGCGCGCGAACACCTGCCCGCACCCGGCGGCACACGGCCTCACACTACTCCACTCTTCACCTCAAACTGAGCGGCGTGGAGTACTGCCACTGACATTACACCCAACTCATCCCACAGAAAAACACTCAAGTTGAGCTGGAACGTGGTCTGGTGAGGGGCAGGGGCTTACACTCGTCACCTTTTCGGCTCAACATAAGCACATTTTGTGGGATACGTTGGGTGCATGAATATCCCCCAGTCTATTAGACAGGGGGACACGGGGAGGTGGGACCAAAACGGCTTAGGTTGAGTTGAAAAGTGGACGAGTGTAAGCCCCTGGTGACAGGCCCTGCCGGGGCACTGGCACGGCGTGGTAGTGCGGTCCTCCGTGATGCGCTCCAAGTAACACTTCACCAGCGACCCTTTGCCCCCCTTTCCAGAAGGGCCTCACTGTACAGTATCCACTTTCTCATCGGCTTTATACAGAGCACCTACAGGCTAACAGGAGTGCCGCGAAGTTTGAGGTTGAGAGGCTACATGGCATGCGGCTACATGGTACGAAGTTCAACAAAAGAAAGGCTTTATTATCTTGAGCTGAGAAAGTGGACTGCGAGTAGTGCAAGGCTGACTCAATGGTCCTACCTTGCGATACTTGTAACAGATAGTATCGCACGCCACGCACTTGACGTCCACTGACCTGCTGGGGAGCTTCGAGCGGGGCTGGGCGTAGCACCGAACGGAGGCGCGGAGCGGCGGCGGCAGCACCCACGGCCGCGCGCCAGGGGCTCTATACACTCGTCCACTTTTCGGCTCAACGTCAGCACATCTTGTGGGATACGTTGGGTGCGTGACTATCCCCCAGTCTATTAGACAGGGGGACACGGGGAGGTGTGACGAAAGCGGCTTAGGTTAAGCTGAGAAGTGGGTGAGCGTAAGCCCCTGCCGCGCGCCCGCCGCTCTGGGTGAGGCCGCGAGGAGAGGGGCCGTCGCACGTGTGGGGGGGGTAGTGCGAGAAGTTTCTGCAAAGCCACTGGGGCCGTGGAATGCCGCGGCTGCGGAGACAAGCCTGCCGCGCATCATCCGTGACCTGCCCGCCGCGGTGGCGCTGGTGGAACATAGCGTACGAGCAGCCATCGCAACCCGCGCTTGTGACATCAAACGCGCGCACTGGTGGTGTTTCACAGAGAATGGAAGGGTGCGCACCGCCTTGCCATCACATCAGACTTGCGGTCGCGTCGCCCCTTCGCCCCCCACCGGATCTGCGCAGCTCTGTGTGACTGGACTCTCATTGGATGCGATGCCGGTGAGGCTCACAGCTCAACTGCGCGCAGCCCCCACCCCCGTAGGGCGGAGGAATGGACTCGGGACGGAGGTCACGGGCGCGTGACGCGCTGGCGCTGCCTGCGCTCCTCCTGTCCGCGCTGCTGCTGCTGACACTGCGCCCCGCCTGGTCCTGCACGTACGAGCCCGTGGATGTGGGCATGTTCGGCAGGGGCTTACACTCGTCCACTTTTCGGCTCAACTTAAGCGCATTCTGGGGGATAGGGGTGCGTATAGGGGTTGTTAGGGGGTGGTTGGGAGGTGTCATAGGGGGTATTGAGCAGCATCAGGGGGTATTGAGGGTGTATTTTGTGTCAGAAACGGCTCAGGTTGAGCTGAGAAGTGGACGCGTGTAAGCCCCTGATGCGCGGTGGCACGGGCGGGGTGGACGCGGTGGCGCGCGCGGGGACCCGGCAGGGGCTTACACTCGTCCACTTTCAGCTCAACTTAAGCGCCTTCTGTGTGACAGGGGGTGCAGTCAGGGTTTGTTTCGGGGGTGTTGAGGGGGTGGTAGGGGGTAGTAAGGGTGTGTAGGGTGTGCTTTTGTGTCAGAAACGGCTCAAGTTGAGATGATCAGTGAACGAAAGTAAGCCCCTGGGGCCCGGGCGCGGCGGGAGCACCGGGAGCACAGCGAGCACGACGACACCAACGCGTCAATCGCGTACGGCGCCGACGCCGAAGCCAAGCTCGGGTCCTGCGACGGCGGCCGGTGGAACCTGAGAAAGCTGTCGCTGAAGGCAAGGGGGAATGTGTTGGCTTCACTTTTCCTCGTTGTTACCTCTTGGACCCTGGCAATAGTGTGGCAGTTCCCTTTTCCGCTCAACTCTCCTGTGTTGTCCGTGAACCCACTGACAATTATCGCTATACCAAAAGGTGCTTATTTGAAGTTGGGAAGGGAACTGTTGGAAGGCCCTGGTTGTCACCACTGTTCTCGACGTTCAACGTGTGCAAAGTATGACAAAGTGCATGAAACCACTTAGACACTCAGCAACAAGTAGTACTACGTCGTCCCAATGGAGCGTTCTGATTGGTCGAGCGGGACGACTTAGAACTATGTTCTTCTTAGTGTCTAGTTGGTTTCACGCACTTTGTCATAGAAAGGGAACGATTGGAAGGCCCTGATTGTTACCACTGTTCTCGACGTTCAACGTAGTGTGCAAAGTATCAATCATAAAAGCAGCCTCTCACCTGCCCGCTGTTCATCGGAGGACCCTACGTCCCGCACGACGGCCACGTCCGGCAGGGGCTTACACTCGTCCACTTCTCAGCTCAACTTGAGCCGTTTTTGCACAAAAGCACACGCTAACCACCCCCTCATACGCCGTAGCACACCCTAAACATCCCCATAATAATCCCTAGACGGACCCCCTATCACACTGGAAGCGCTTACGTTGAGCTGAAAAGTGGACGAGCGTAAGCCCCTGACATCCGGCACTACTTCGTGCACATGTCCCCGCTGCTCTGCGGCCAGCTCAAATCCGGCGAAATGCAGCGCCCCCCTCGAGTGCTCTTCACGCTGCACTGCTTCGGCTGCACCGCCGAGGGTAGGGCCCAGGTGCTTACACTCGTCCACTTTCAGCTCATCCTAAGCCGTTTCTGACACAAAATACACCCTAGATACCCTGATACCCCCGAACTGCCCCTGAACACCCCCTAGACAACCCCTGAATGCACCCCCTATCCCATACAAAGCGCTTACGTTGAGCCGAAAGGTGGATGAGTGTAAGCCCCTGGTAGGGCCCGCCAGCTATTGCCGGCCACGTGATAGGCACGCACACGGAACTCTCGTGTCTTGACTTAAACGGCATCCTGTGACGTGGAGAGAAAAACTCACCAGGCCCTAGCCGAGGGCTTCGCCGAGGGTATGGTCCGGCAGATATTGCTCGCCTCGTCATGGAATGCCACTTGACTCAAGAAACGAGGAGCTCAAACGACGTTAGATGGATGACAGTGGAGAGCAATATCTACATACCCCACACACACCCCCTGAACATCCCTTAAACCACCCCTACACACGGGGTCAGCCTGCGACGCCCTACACCCCTACAAGTGCACAGCCCCTAAACACCCCATACACACCCCCTGCACACCCCCTAAACACCCCATCTGCGTCGGCCGTAGGCGAGGGATTCAGTGAAGACGCCGACAAGCACGGCTTCGTCGTCGTCGCACCCGTGGTAGGGCGGTGCAGGTTGACCCTATCAAACCCATGTTGAAACTGCCTGGGACTTAGCTCTTGAACCTACAATATGATGAACCGCCTTCAAAGTGCGCTTTCAAAATCAACTTGCGCCGCTACACCGTGGGTGTCGGCAGCTCCTTCAACGCGGGGTAGGGCGGTGCAGGCTGACAGTATCAAAAGCCATGTTCAAAGCGCCTGCGGTTTCAGCGCTTGAAACTACAATATGATGAAACGCTTTCAAAATTTGCTTTCAAATTAAACTTGCGCCGCTACAGCGGGGCCATGCTGCGGCACCGCGCGCGCACAGAAGCTCGACGACGTGGTAGGGCGGTGCAGGTTGACCCTATCAAACCCATGTTGAAACCGCCTGGAATGAAGCACTTGAGACTAAAATGTGATGAACTGCTTTCAAGTTTTGCTTTCAAATTCAACTTCCGCCGCTACAACGTGGGATTTCTCTGCGCAGTCAAGAACCACCTGGAGGTAGGGCCAGCCGGAATATGCTGTTTCTTTTGCCCAAACCCGTTTGCTTAATTCCCCAAAAGCAGCCTATTATGCTCGGATTATGCCCGAAAATGCCTGATATTCTCGGCATATGCCGGAAACGTTGTTGTTTTGCCTATTATGCCAAAAGTAATGCTGGCATATTCCGGATGGCTCTACCCGAAGGACCTCGTGCTCCCCGCCGCCGCCGCGGGCCCGATGGACGCGTTTGCGTTTGGATGGTCCAACGGTGGAATGTTGGCGACGTTTGCGGCGGCGGCGATGCCGGGCTTGTTCCGCACCATCGCACCGGTGGCGGGCTACCAGTACGACCTCGACGCTATCAAGCCGCGGGTTATGGCGAGTCACGGCGATGACGACGGGGGCAGGGGCGGGGTCGGGGGCGGGGGCAGGGGCTTACACTCGTCCACTTCTCAGCTCAACTTGAGCCGGTTCAGACACAAAATACACCTTTAACACCCCCTGATAATCCCTGACATCGCCTAAACAGCCCTTAAACAACCCCTGGACGCACCCCCTATCTCATAGGAAGCATTCAACTTGAGCTGAGAAGTGAACGAGTGTAAGCCCCTGGGCGGGGGCGGGGGCGGGGGTGGGGGCGGGGGCGGGGGCGGGGCGCTAGTCGCCGGTGGCATCGCCTCTCGAGCAGGGGGAGCACACGCTGTGCCGATGTTCATGCATCACTCGCGGTAGGGCCTTGCAGATACGGCTCACCACGTCAGACGATGCCATTCACCTCAATAAACGAGGGTTCAAGACGACGCGTTGGATGACTCTGCGGGCAATATCTGTCAGGCCTTAACTCGCGGGATGATCCGATGGTGAGATTTGAGGGATGCTGTGATAACCAGGAGACGCAGTGCTGCTGCGCCATATCCCGCCACGGGCCGCGCGACGGCAGCTGCGTCAGCGCCGACGCGGGTAGGGCCTGGCAGACATCGCCCGTCACGTCGCCTGACGCAACAGGCCGATTTCGGTATATCGCCTGGCTGAAATGCCCATACAGAGTTGCGGGCAAAGCGTCAGCGCTCCACGCGGGGAAGCGGGCGTCAGGTTGAAAGCCCATACAGAGTTGCGGGCAAAGCGTCAGCGCACGGCGCGGGAAGTGAGATACCGAAATCGGCCTGTTCGAGCCCTGGTTTCTAAGGTAAATGGACTCCTATGACGTGGCAAGCAACATCTGACAGGCCCTCGACGCGGGCTTTCGCAACTGGGCAGCTACAATCAACGGCTGCGGCGGCGGGAGGGAGGCGGAGGTGGCCTCTGATGTGGTGACTGCGCTGGGTGGGGTGAACCTGGGGCAGTCGGAGGAGCGGTGGGCATCGGTGCACTGCAAGGAGGCAGGGTCTTACAATAGGCCGATTTCGGTATATTGCTTCCCGCGCCGAGCGCTGAAGCTTTGCCCGCAATTCTCTATGGGCATTCAACCTGGCGTCCGCTTTCCCGCACGGAGCGCTGACGCTTTGCCCGCAACTCTGTATCGGCATTACACCCAGGCGATATACCGAAATCGGCACATTGTTTCCTTTTACATCAAACTACCAGCCGTTTATCATTCAGCATATCATCTCTTAGGTTGTGGAATTGGGAACTGCCAGCTGATTTTACCCCTCACGCCCCTCAGGATCACGATTACGGTATGTCACGACTTAATGCCTCGAGGACGCTTGCGTCGAGCTGAAAATGAACGAGCGCACGACCCTGAGCGGAGGCGGTGAGCTGCGCAGGGCGCACGGCAGGGGCTTACACTCGTCCGTTTCTCCGCTCAACCTGAGACATTTCTGACACAAAAACAGACCCTAATCACCCCCTATTACCCCCTGGCATCTCAGGAACACCCCCTAAACAGCCTCCAAACACAACCCCTATCCCACAGAAAGCGCTTACGTTGAGCTGAAAAGTGAAGGAGTGTAAGCCCCTGGCGCACGGTGCTCTGCGCGCACCGCGGCGCGGGGCACTTCAACCACGGCGGCTTCCACCACATGTTCCCGCGCAACATGAAGCTGGCCGCCTTCGCATTCTTCGAGGCACACGCCTCTAACTTCTCGAAAAGTATGGATCGTATCATAGATGTTTAGCTATTGGGTGTGATCATCGCAAGAGGTTGTAAGTTCAGTACCGGAGAGAATCCTCCGATGGAAGCACAGCACATGGCTACGCGCGGAAGGCCAACGCCCGGTGTACGTGTCAGTGTCTTAAGGAGCACCGTGATCCACGGCCCAATGCAACAGCTCGAGGTGTCCTTGCTGCTCGGCCAATCGACGTGTCTCTGCGTCCCACGGGCAGTGGTGCGCCCGCGCCCACTTCAGCACCTCTAGGTGCCCGCCCTCAGCGGCTGCGGTAAACGTCTGCTCATCCCACGGGCAGTGGTGCTCCCGAAGCCACTTCAACACCTGCAGGTGCCCGCCATTGCGCGGCGAGTGTACAAGTGCCGTACACCATGTCCACGTCCCCGTGTTCGTGTTCATCGATGTCTTCCTCCCACGGGCAGTGGTGCGCCCGCGCCCACTTCAACACCTCCAGCTGCCCGCGCCACGCGGCCGAGGCACAAGTCGACTGGCCCCACGGGCAGTCCTGCTCCCGAAGCCACTCGAACATCTCAAGGTGCCCGCCATAAGCGGCGCGTGCACAACAGCCATCTAACTCCAGGTGATCATACTCGACACACACAAAGACAACACGGACAGAACATTGTCACTGACTCGACAAACAGGACACACGCATGGATGCGAATCGTCACTGACTCGACGATGCATACGGACACGCTGGATCGACGACACATGCAGACACGCTAAGTCACTGACTCGACGACTCACCGTTACACACACGCATGGGCACTGACTCAACGCACGTGCAGACATGCACAGTCGTCGATTGAATCAACATTCTAGCACACGCTCGTGACGGTTGTGTAAACATCATCATGAATACAAGGAACACACCCATCTGCCCATGTAGGAGTCCACAATAGCTGGCCATTTTCACAGTCGGACAACAGAGTTTTTGAATTTACAGAGTTACCGTACATCGCCGAATTCGCCGCATGCAATCACTTGTTCAATCAAGGTTGAGAAAGTATGCAACGCGTTTGTCCACCTCAGCGCCCCCCTTTGGTCTTTTAACTCGCGTCATGGTCAGTCGAGAGGAATATCGAAACAGGTCCGCTGACCCCTACTGCCTAAAAAGTGAAAAGTGAGATGAGAGGATACACCCATACACCCATTTCGGTATAGTTTATGAGTCAATAGACCGTCGATTCGCCATACATCGACCCACTCGGAAATGCTTGGTGGGGCCAAACCATAACCTGTTGCGCGCACGCCTCGGCAACAGGACATGAAAACGGCCCCCGCCGCGGGACTGACGGCGTCATGGAGGAGCGCCGCGGCGGGAACGGCGACACTTCGAGCGTGCCAGGGGTTGTGGGTAGATGCCCCTCTGGCGGATACGCCAGATTCGGCGGGTTGGCGTCGGCGGCGCGCATGGCGTTTGACGAGTTAACTATTGAGTCATTTATACGGGTAACACAATGCGCGCCGCACACGCTGTCGCGCCGAATCTGCCGCCGCCGCCAGAGCAGCGTCTTCCCGTGAGGAATATCAAGCCTCCGGAACACTCGGAGTATCGTCGCCGCCGCCGTGCCACTCTGCCCCGCCGCTACGCGTTGCGGATCACAGTGGCGTTTTCTTCGTTTGCGTGATGGGGGGTGTTTCATTTTGTGCATCATTTGCGTGCGTGGCTGCGCCACACCAAGGATTCTTGATTCTTGGGCTATCTTGGAGGGGTCGCCATATGGCGAATCGACGGTCTATTGACTCATAAACTTTACGATCGGATGGGTGTAGGTATTGCGGTAAAGTTTTCAGGTTAATTGACCGTCGATTCGCCATACATCGTCCTCTCCAAGAATTCCCCATAGCTCGGTTTCATCTTGACGATGTTCAAGCCATGCATATTTACGATTGACCCATGGCCTGCCTGGCATCTTTGCGCTTGGGGTACTGTCACAGCTTATAAGGTTTAACCGAGGCGTGATATTTGCTGGTTGAAAACTATGTCCAATCCCCAAGACTGTGTCTAACGACCTTTCTTAATTGCTGGAGCCGTAATGGCCATAAAAAACACAACACAACACAAAAACACACAACGCACCACATCACAACACACGACGGGACGACACAGAGTTCGCTTGGCGTCCGCTCATCACGGATGTCACGACGCCTCCACGTGCCCTTCGCCGGCGGGGGTTGCCAAGCGCCTTCCCGGCGCCGCGACAATCACGCATTCCAATTGCCAAACCGCCGCCGCGGCCTCCGCTGCCGCCGCCACCGCACCAGTGCTCGATACGTCGTCCACCACACAGTGTACCGATGCGCAAAAACACGCAGTGTACTCGTACCAGTGCTCGCTGATTCTCACTACGTAGTGTACCAGTCGGTGCTCGACACGTGTTCCACCACATAGTGTACAACCAGCGCTCGCCGCATCATCCACGATGTAGTCGTGTACTGGTTCGCCGCGTCAAGTTCCAAATACGAGTTTTGTCCCGATGCCCGCCACGTCATACACCTTATAGTGTACCGGTGCTCGCACCAACATCTACCACACACGAGTAGTGTACCGACGCTCACCACGTCATCCTCCACATAGTGTCCGGTGCTCGCCACACCATGCATCCACCTCTCCGGATGCAAGTCATCGTCGCGATGCAACTTCGAAACTAGAGGGGCACGCGGGCCGCCCAGGCTTCAGCCATTTACATGCACTGTGTTGCGTTATGTTGTGTTGATCAGTTGAGTGGTGTGTGTGCAGTGTTGTTGTGGAGAGGGGTGTGTTGTGTTGTGTTGATGTGAGTGATGTGTTGTGAAGAGGGGTGCACGTCCAAGGCATGGGTGTAAGGCCATGGCCATGCTGATTTCCCACTGTGCAAGCACAGCTAATAGGTCATCCCCCCGAAAAATATATTTAATAGCATATTAAACTGATAAGAACAGATACTACACTTGATCTTAGCCAAAAGGCCGAGAAAGGTATAATTGTCATGCTGCCATGGCCATTTAGTTACACGTTTCGTCATTGAACCACGTCATTGATTGGGATACGGGTCATTGAATGGAGTGATGATGTGGAACTACTTGATCCCATATTGGTAACTTCGGGGAGTCAATAAACCGTCAATAAGAAGTTGACGACATGGCAACTGAAGCTGAAGGCAGTGCAATCACTCACCTCTCCACATGAAGCACCTTCGTTGGGGACCCGGGCAAGGTTGTGCCAAGGCACCCGAGCTCAAGTAGGTACGATGGCCAGTTCATCCTCCGCGGGACCTTCGTGAGTAGGGTGTCCAACTCCCTTAGGTGGGCCGCTCCGCCGCGCATAGCGCGGCGGCGAATAGTGCCCACGAGCCGGAGAAGGTACAGTTGGCACACTAGTGTGCCTACGTTTTGGCGCAACATCAGATGGAGCCGGGGACCGGGGCCGCCCGCGAGCGCGGAGCAGGCCAGGGCGGAGGCGTCGACGGCGGCGAATGTGTCGGCGTATACGGAGAAGGGGCGGCGAGGGGCGGGTGGCGGCGGCAAGGGGGGCGATGCCGGCGGCGATCGGAGTCGGAATCAGTCGACGCCTACGCCTCCCTTGGACGACGCGACGCCTTGGACAAATGCCATATAAATGGTGACACGTGTCTGACTCCGGCACGGCGGGCGCCTAGTCGTATCAAGCGTCGGCCGCATTTCGAAGACATCAATACCAGCCTAGCGCCTTCATACTGCTCGCGGCGAGGCGTTCGTCGGGCGCCGGTTTGGAGACTCGCCCCGGCCGCAGCTCGAGCACGCACTGTAGGACACGTGTCCGAGCAACATGAAACTGTAGAGTGTGCAGGGTGCAGTTGGGGAGCGCCCTGCTTCTGCTCGATGTCGTGCCACTGGTACTCCTGCATCATGGTGTAGCGGCGCACGTTGAAATTGA
>Ga0307489_10001935_pt1 | contig 13776 bp, 21 predicted proteins | sample SB12metaG_FD_202247 | JGI IMG/M metagenome (GOLD analysis project Ga0307489, IMG submission 202247) | Sea-ice brine microbial communities from Beaufort Sea near Barrow, Alaska, United States - SB 1.2 | ecosystem: Environmental > Aquatic > Marine > Coastal | place: USA: Alaska | collected... | reverse complement strand
CGCCGCCGCCGCCGCCGCCGCCGCCGCCGCCGCCGCCGCCGCCGCCGCCGCCGCCGCCGCCCTCGTCTAGCGCCGCCGTGTTACCTCCGACGAGCACCTCGAGGAAGCGGCGGCAGGAGCCAAGGAGTTGCAAGCGGTTGGCCGGGGTCTGGCTACCGACACGCGCCGCCGTCATGTCGCCGAACTTCAGCGAGAGCCCGCTGGGGCCCACGCCGGACAGGTTCCCCATGCCGGTGCCGCCGCTGACGAGCGAGGAGGACGCCGCGTCGTCGCCGCGGCGCAAGAGCTCCGCCAGGTGGCGCAGCGTGGCGGCGGGAGCGTGAGCGCCCACCAGCTGCGGCGCCGCGTCCAGCAGCGCCTCCAGGCAGAGGCTTACACTCGTCCACCTGTCAGCTCAACGTAAGCGCCTTCGGTGGGACAAGGGGTATTTAGGAGGTGTTTAGGGAGAGTTTAAGGCGGGGGTGGAGGGGGTGTTTAGGCATTTAGGGGATGTGTTGAGCGTCAGAAACGGCTTAGGTTGAGCTGAGAAGTGGACGAGTGTAAGCCCCTGCCTCCAGCACCGCGGGCGCGTCCCGCCGCACCGCCGGCGCCACGTGCGTCAGCGCCGCGCCGATGTGAAGCACCAGGCGGCGCGCGAAGGGCGCGAGGCCGTTGGGCCCCAGCGCGGGCAGCACGCCCCCCTTGAGCGCGCCCCGCGCCGCGATGCGCACAATCTGCTCGTTGTCCACCAGCCGCTCCGCCACCTTCTCCACTACCGTCGCCGCGTTCACCTCGAGCTAGGACCTAGCAAATTTTGCTCACCATGTCGTAGGATGCCGTTGAACTCAATTAACGGGGGTAGAATAAAACGTGTGTAGATGACGTGGCGAGCATCGTCTGGTTGTCCCTACCTGGAGGCACTCGGGGTGCGTCCCCAGCAGCTCCTTCATGCCGTCCAGCGCGTCCTTGCTGTAACGGTGCAAGTTGACATTGAAAGCAGAAGTTGAAAGCAGTTTATGATATTATGGTTTCAAGCGCTGAAAGCATAGGCGCTTTCAACACGGGTTTTGATACTGTCAACCTGCACCGCCCCACCTTGCGCACGCGGCCGCTGTAGTGCTGCGTCTGGTTGAGCAGCTCGGGCATGGACAGCCCGCGGCCCGTCACGGCGTCGCCCTTGTTTTCCGTCAGCACGCTCTGCCCCGGCAGGTTGATGCGCTTGGCGCGGATGGTGGTCTCCGTCTCATTGTTGGCCTTCTTGATCTTGCGCCCCACCTTCTTCCAGGGCCGGGCAGGATGATGCTTTGCCACGTTACGTCATGTGGTGCCTTGTACTGGTAACTCAGTAATCGGGGATTCCCTCAGCTGGTGCACCAGCCGCAGCCGCCGCCCACGGCGGCGGCGGCGGCGGCGGCGGCGGCGGGCGCGCGGGCCACAGCCATGGACGCCGGGTGCTGGTGCGAGGCGGGCACTGGCACGGGCACGGGGCATCGCCGTTGAGACATCCGAGACGCTGTAAGGTGCGCGCGGGCACGCGGCGGAGAGTGCGTGTGGAGATTGACGTGGCGGGCACCATCTACGTGTCCTGCCTTCTTCTTGACGCGGATGAAGTCGATGCCACTGGACTGCTTGTTGTTGACGGCCTTAGTTTTTTTGCCCATCTCGCCTGCCTACTTTTTTGAGGCGCCTCGCGTTCACGTCACGGCGCGCCGTCAGCCGACGACACGGCACGGAGTGGCGGCGGCGGCAGGGGGAGTGGCGCTCGACGGCGTGTTTAGCTTGCGTCAGACCCTTCAAGCGCCCGCCTGCGCCGAATGTGTGCGACGGCGCGGAGAGCACTCCGTCGAAAAAGCGACCGCCGCCGCGCCGGCCAGGCAGGCAGGCACCCGTCCGCCCGACCAGCTCGTGCGGACCTCGGTCCTCGGAGGTCCTCGGAAGATCTTCTCTATCCAAGGAACGCTTGCCACGTTGCCACCAACGCAACGCCACGTGTTTGCGCTCCATTCTCGCGCACCCTTCCTCCTCCCACCCTCCCACACATCGCCATGGCCGCCCTCTGCGCCGCCCCCGTCGTCGCGGTCGCCCGCCGCGCCGTCGCCACCCGCGCCACCGCCGATGGACCCGCCAAGGCCACCCCCATCCTCAACCGCCGCAACATTATGCTCGCGGTCCCAGCGATGCTCGGGGCGTCGGCGGTCGCCGGCCCTGCCGCCGCCACAGTGCCGCCCGCGTACTACACCGACACCTCCGAGGTCATCAAACTGTGCCGGGACCTCCTTACCGGCGCCGACATTAGCGAAGCCAACATCGCCACGTTCCAGACCAAGCGCGACATCTGGTAGGGTAAATTGTTGTCTCTCGGAAACCTCAACAGGACAGCCGGAACGTTACAGGCTCTGTTTGGCACTGTTAATAGACCACCCGAATGGTAGACCTGTGCGGTTTGGCAAAGTGGTCCAGTGAGATCGCGTGAGGCAAAGACCACACTGCCGTGCCTGCGTGCGGGTGGAACATACTGTGGAACAGAATGGAGCAGCACGGAACAGAATGTGGAACAGAATGTGGAACAGAAAGTGGAACAGGGTGTGGTACGGAATGGAACAGAATGGAAGACCCAGGGCAGCCCCGGGTCCATTCGTTGGCCGTGTGGAGCGGCAGCGTGTTTGTACTAGCGGGTGAACCCGGTTCACAATTACCCGCATGACGTGCATTGCGGGTGGATGGCTATGGGCCCTGTGGGGCGGTACGCCAACTACCAGCTGCACCACGAGAAGGGGGTGGGGTACGGGTACGCCAACACCTTCAACGCGCAGGCCAAGATCGGGTTCCAGCTGCGGGTCAGCGCCGAGAATGGCAGGGGAAAACACTCCCCGAGGAAAAATGAAGTGCCCGGTACACGTTGGGGGCGGCGGCAGGCGGATGACTGTGCCCGCCACATCATTCGCCGCATTATGTACCCGCTGCTCTTGAGTCAAATTGAATGTCAATGCCGGGTGACGATGAAGTCACCCTGAGTTTCAGCGCCCTGATTGGTCGAGAAGCTGCACTGCTCTTAAAGTGCACCGGTTACAATCATCTTTTTGGTCAATGATTCGCACGTGCTGCTTGGTCGCACGGCTCACATTCGATACCAAACTCGACACTGAGTTTCAGAAGGGCGAGCAGAGGTAAACTATCCATCTAACCCTGTGGTGGATGAGTGCCTCCTCGTGACGTGGCGAGCACAGTCTGTCCGTCCCTTGAGACCCTGCTTCACTGAGTCGAATGGCAACCTGTCAGTTATGAACTCAGTGTCGGGTCTGGTATCGAAGGTGTGGTACCGCATCCGCATCCCGTTCGACCAATCAGAAGTGTCCATTTGGCAAATTCCAGCGACCGACGTGCCGACTGTCCGACCGGTTCGCGATCCATGAGTGAATAGACCCTCGATTTCGAGGAGATAAGCGTTCCCGGGAATGCCGACACTGAGTTTAAAGTGTACATGCAAAATGTGTGTCCGACCTTTGACACCGGCGTGCCGTTCGACCCCGAGCACACGGTCTTCAACCGGGACTACTTGCTGCAGATCCTGCAGAAGGGCCAGGTAGGCTTCAATACGAGTATATATAACGTTGCCTGCCACGTCACCCATCGCACTTCAGATCCAGCTTTATTCGGTTGAATACATGTTGCCTGCCACGTCACCCACCGCACTTTGACCCTGGTTCATTGAGTTGAATGACAACCTTTGTATGACGTGGCGAGCCATAGTGTCTGTCCACAGGGCTGAATTCATATTGCCCGTTTCCTCATCTGTCGCCTGTTTACCCTGGTTTATTTGGGTTAAATGGCAACCTATGACGCGGCGAGGTATTTGTATGTGTCCCTGGGGCCAGGATGAGCTGGACAGCATCCACGCGGCGGGGCAGATCTAAATGGGTGGCTGGGAATGTGAGAGGGGGAGGGAGAGATAGGGGCAGAGAGAGACGTGGAGAGAGAGACGCTTGGGCATGTATACAGAGGCACCAGGCTTTCGCTCTGGCCCCGTGAGAGACAGAGAGATACACTTCCGTTTGTACATGGAGGCACCAGGATTTCGCCCTGGCTCCCATAAGGGACAGAATAGACGGTTCCGCGTGTACAAGGAGGCACCATGCTTTCGCTGTGGCCCCCGCCAAAGACAGAGCGAGAGGGAGATGCCTTGGCGTGTATATGGAGTCACGAGGCTTTCGCCCTGCCCCCCGTACGGGCTGCTTGGAGTGAGCAACGGATTATTACTGAGAGGGGGTGTCGCTCGCAGTAGTAGTCTAGTCTGTAGCATTTTGATTTTTCGATTTGCCAACGTGCAGAGGAGCAAGTCACACACGCAAACGACCGGCCCCGATAGATCCTTAAAAATAAGCTTCAGGATTCGGTCCAGGCTCGGATTCGGTCTGACTAGGTCTACGCCTGCGCCTGCAACGCACTCCACCAACAAGACTTCTCCCCGTCCACACATCGCTCTCCACGGTCCCCACGCAGCCTGCCTTCGTCCGTGTGTTCCCTCACCGCCGCAGTGCGTCACTGTGGAAGATCCGGGCCGCGAACAGCATGTCCAACGAGGGAGCGAACCCCGTCCCGCCCCGCCCGCCGCCATCGGTGCGCGTGTGCGCCCACAGCCTGGTGCTCGTGACGGGCGCCAAGCAGTGCGCGCGCTGCAAGGGCGTGTGGTACGAGACGCGCGAGGCGCAGAAGGCCCATTGGAGCGTGCACAAGGCGGTGTGCGCCGACCCCGCGGCCAGCGTCGCGGCCGCCGCTCGCCTGAGCCTCGCCGCCGCAGCCGCGAAGCTGAGGGAGTGCATTGGCCGCCTGGCGCAGCAGCGCGACTTCTCCGTCGGCACGGATCTCGCCCGCTGCTGCTGCGCATCAAGGTTCGGTTCGATGCCGGCGCGACCGACGTGCGCGGCGAGGTAGAGATGGAGGCGCACACCACCGGGCGCTCTTTGAGCTTCATCGAGGAGGGCTTCGACTGGTTCTTCGACGCCTTCTGGTAGGGACGATTGTTTATTAACATTCACAATTTTCAGCCTCTGGTTGATGGTTGATGCCCGAGCATTCGAGATTGGCGTCGTGAGCAATTTCATGAGCATTATCCATCGCTCCCTACCTTCGGGGCGGCGCCCGGCGTCGCCGACCTGCTCCTGCGGGAGGACCTTCTGACCCCCGACGCCAGGAGGCGGAAGGCCGCCTTCCCGCTGGGGATGCCCGACCTCGACGTAGTAGATGGGCTCGACCAGTGGCGCCAGGCGGAGTACAGGGCCATCGAGGCAGGGGCTTACACTCGCCCACTTTTCAGCTCAACCTAAGCCGTGTTGGTCACACCTCTTTTTGCCTCCCTGTCTGATAGACTGGGGGAAAACCATGCGCCCAACTATCCCACGAGACGTGCTTACGTTGAGCCGAATAGTGGACGAGTGTAAGCCACTGCATCGAGGCCGCGGAGGACAGGTCTTCTTTTGGCGACGCCACTGACGCCGGCGCCTACAAGTTTTCCTTCCTGTTGTTCCACCTGCTGTGCGGCACCGCGGTGTGCGGATCTCCCGGGCCCACTGCCAAGACGGACGGCCTGGGCGAGCCCCGCCAGTTGGGCCTGCCTCATATTGCTCGCCACGTCATCCTTCGCACGTTGGAACCTCGTCTCTTGAGTAGTCGAACAACATTCAATGACGTGGCGAGCATTATTTGGCACGCCCTACCCGGCGATGCCGTGCCGCAAACGCCGCGGGGGCGCGGGCGATGCAGCTGTGGCTCGACCCCTTGGTCCGCAAGACCTGCGGCGACGCCATCAACGCCGCCCCGGGCCTGGCGCTCACGCTCCTCAAGCGCGGCCACGTGCACGACCCCCTCCGCGCGGGTGCGCGCGTTGCGGGCGGACTGCAACCCACCGCCGCGCCTGGTGAAATCGCGCCCGGCCTTCCATTCGACGGCGTCGTGCTCGCCGCCTCGCGCGAGATCCAGGACGGCGGTGTCGCGAGCCGGAACGCGGCGGACCTGCTTCGCGTGGTCGCCGGCCACCTGCGCGCCGCGGCGGATCCGTTCGACGTCGACAGCGCGGTGGTGCGAGCGATGCGCGGGATGGGGATGCAGCGGCGGGCCGCGCTCGCGCTAGCCATCGCCAGTGAGCGCGACGACGATGTGGAGTGTTGGGGGGGCATGATGGGCGGCGGCGGCGGCGGCGGCGGCGCGACGGGGGGCGCGGGAGACAGCCCCGGGAAGGCGGTGCTGGAGTGCTGGCGGCTAGCGCTGCAGGCGGCGTGCGCGTGCGGCGGCGCGGAGGAGTGCGTGCGGGTGATGCGGGCGGCGGCGGCGGGGGCGTGGCGGGACGATACCCCCGAAGGCGGCGACGTGGGCACAGGCCCTGGGACGAGCACTACCGCCCCCGACGGCGGCGTGGCGGCGGCGGCGGAGGTGGCGCTATGCGCGCCGGGGCAGATGCGTGACGGCCGCGCCGCCTTTCACTGGTGCCTGCGGCAGTGCCACGCTGAGCTCGGCGCTCGCGCGCCGCAGGCATCGCTCGAACTGATGCGCGACGTGGCCTCCGCCGTCCGGGGATGGCACCTCGCGAAGTGGCCTATGGAAGCCGCCAAGCCAGGGGGTACGGCGGCAGCGCGCGCGGCGGCGGGGGAGAAGATGGCGTGCCTCAACCTGGTGCAGACGCCCGAAGCCGCGGAGAGATATCGCAAGATGTTCGGAGCCGACGCTAGTTGGTGACCTGGCCGACGCCGAGCTGAGCGCGCCGCTCCTTGCCGAGCGGGTCAAGACGACGTGAATGTGCGTGATGAATCAGAGTGGGAAAACACGATGAAGCATAAAGAGCCAACACAGCACATGATACGACAACACATGTTGCTCAGCTGAACACGAGTCGTTGCCTTAGTTTATAGAAGTTCAGTGCCAAACACAATCCTCCGAAGCACAGCGCGGCGCTAAGTGCGGGGGGCGCGTCAAGTGGTCATGCGCGTCTCAATTGGATGCTACAAGCTAGACATCCCCAAGGGGCCAAGATACTGCTGATCACAACTGCTAAAACACTGCCGCTATGGCACCATCACAATCAATAAGTTGCGTGCAATGCATGGCACAATCAATAATTCACAAGATCCGCCATTCAGGGCATTACAGGCGGTCGGCGGACCCCGGGCCGGCCCGCACCTTCACCAGCTTCACCTCGAACACCAGCGGCTCCCCCGCGTGCACCGTTATTTGCCTCTGTTGCCAGATTTCAGGGTCAATGATCAATTTTCGTGGCAGCTTAAAAAATTAAATTCAGTGTCGGGTCTGGTATCGAAGATATGATACCGAATCCCGTTCAACCCATCAGAACTGTCCATTTCAAGAATCCCACCGACCGACTCGCCGACAGTCCGACCGGGTCGCCATCCTTGAGTAAATAGACCCTCGATTTCGAGGAGATAAGGGTGACAAGTCACCCCTACACTGAGTTTAAGCACCTTCGAGGTGCCACGCTGTGATGACTTGAGTAGCTAGAAAAGGGAAGGAGTGGCGCGGCCCCGCCCGAAGTCCGGCGGCTGCGGCTCCAACCCCTTGGTGACGTACCCCGCCATGGGGGGGATGAGTGCGCGCCGCTTCTCGCCCGGCCGCATGCCTGTGAGTAGCTCGTCCAGGCCGGCGATCAGGGGCTTACACTTGTTCACGTCAGAGCTCAACTTGAGCAACTCCATAACACATTCATGAGTTAAGTTGGGTTACACGGTGGACAGAAGAGCTCAAATTGAGCTGAAATCGGAACGAGTGTAAGCCCCTGCCAGCGATCAGCCGCCCGTCTGGGCCGAGCTTGTATTCCAGGGCCAGGGCCTCACCGCCGCAGGCGCACCATGAGTAAACCGTCAGTGGATTATAACGGACCTTAGCGGCGGAGGTAGACTATGAACAAACAGGCGGTGAATGATATCGGGCCTGGGCAGTGGGGGCTGACCAGTGGGAAGTTTACACGGGATGCGGTGGCCGGTTTTGCAAAGGGAAGTAGGGGACGCTGTGTCGCCTTCCCCCCTGTGTCGCCCCCCCCCCTGTGTCGCCTCCCCCCTGCCGCACGGGTCCCCGTTGCCGCACCCGATGCCGCAGTCGATGGTGCCGTAAATGAAATACCCGTTGGCGCGGCGCAGCACATACTGGAAGACCGCCACGTCGCCGGGGCGCGAGTTGAATTTGAAAGCATCATTTGGAAGCAGTACATCGCACTTTAGTTTCAATCGCTTAGTTCCAGACGGTTACAATGTGGGTTTCATAGAGTCAACCTGCACCGCCCTACCACGTCGCCGGGGCCGGCAAGGGCGCCGGTGCCGTCGTTGATCTTCTCGTACACCACCCCCAGCGGCGACTTGATGTAGTTGGTTGGGCCGTTGTCGGGGGTGGCCAGGCCTGGTGGTGGTGGGTTGGGCTTGGAGCTAGGGTTTAGGGTTTAGGGTTCAGGGTTTTAGGCTTTGTCGCTGTCGGCGTCGGGGGTGGCCAGGCCTGGTGGTGGTGGGTTGGATAGGGGGAGAGGCAGGTGGCGGTGGCGGCGACGGGTTCAGCGATGTCGGTGGGTGTCAGTGGGTGGATAGGATTGGATTGCATTGGATTGGATTGGATGGGATTGGATTGCATTGGACGGTGGGAGTGCGTCTGACAGTGGGAGCCAGTGGGTGTCAGTGGTGTTGTCAGTGGGTTGTTGTTTCTGTGGTGGACTGGACGTGAGGTGGAGGTGGTGGATGCGTTGGCGGGGGCGGGACGGGTTCAGCGATGAGTGAAAGAGTACGTGTACGCTGGTCTGGGATGTATGGAGTCAGAGGAATGACTGGAGTATAGCGTGGTCGAGTGGAGCGTGCATGACAGGGAGAAGCATGGGTAGTTGGGCATGAGGCTAGAGGGACGGAGGTAGGCTGGGATTCCGGGGCCGGGGCCGGGGCAGGGGCAGGGACCGGGGCTAAGATTCTGGCTGGAATAAACGTGCGGCACCCCGAGCACCTAGCACCTACCGGGAGATCCGTCGTATATCCAGGATTTGGCATCGGTAACGGCCTCCGCACGTTGAGGCACCGCCACCGCCGCCGCCGCCGCCGACGCGAGCCCGCATCCGAGCGCAAGGCGGAGCGTGCCCCGCCGCGTCGCCCCCGACACCTCCGCGGCGCCCTCTGGAAGCGCGCACGTCACGCGCCCCTGACGAGGACGAGAGACAGAGCTGCTTGACGCCATCGAACGCCCACCATCACGCGTGGCCGTGGCGGGCACGGCGCGCGGGATAAGAGCGGCGGATGCGGACATCGCGCAAAACATCGGTGATGACTTTACGATGTCGACACTGACGCAGGGAGGTGATGAGCGCGCGTGATTGCCGGCGTGGGGACACGGAGATTGCGATTGTCGGTACCCGATGGATATGATGAGCGGATCCTGAGGGACGCCCCCCAGCCGGATCTGCGCAAACCCTGCTCCGACAATGGTGTGCACGTCATAATGAGGCAATGTGTGCCACGTTATCGTCAGCGCAGCAAACTGTGATGTGGATGATCAGATATGCCTCGAAAAGGTTTACTGTGCCCTCGGGGGCATCGCGCTTCGCCGTCACATATTAATTCTCTGGAACTTCTTTATAACTTCGTTCCTTCTACCGTAGATGAGCACAGGTCTCTAAAATCTACGTGTGTCAGAAAATGTCTCATCAAGATTCCTTGCATATTCTAATCGTCGTCGTCAATTCTCCGATTCAAGCGCCAGGCACTCGCTCATCCACGCGGCGCGAAGCATACCATCCGCCCCGCGTGGACAAAGCGCCTCACATGGTGAACCACATCTCACCATCGCCATCCCAGAATTCTCACTCTCTCTCTTTCTCTCTTTATCTCTTTCTCTCTTTCTCTGTCTTCATGTCTCTCTCTGTACTGTCTCGTTGAGACCTTTGCATATTCTATTTACTGAGGCTCCAATCCCTCTGATCCCTCCTCTCTCTTCGTCCACCACTCGCCGTCGTCCATTCAGCAGTCCCAGGCACAGGCACCAGGCACTCACTCGTTCACGCGACACAAAGCATACCATCCGCGCCGCGTGAAGAAAGCACCTCACATGGTGATTCACATCTCACCATCGCCACCCCATAACTCTCTCTCTCATTCTCTCTCAGCTATCTTTGAATCTTTCTTATTCTCTTTGATCCCCTCTCACTGTCTCGCTTTCTCACTCGAGATCTCACTCTCTCCATGACTCTATGTGTCACTGACTCAACGTTAGAGCCATCTACGTAGTCTTCATCACTCAACGTCCGATCCTCTCACCATTGGACCGTCTCAGAAGCCGTCCTTCTGCAGTTTCTCACCAAAGTTGAGGATCTGGCTGCGCATGCTGTGGTTGGGGCGCAGCGTGAAGTCCGGCAACGTCTCGCCCGTCATGGGGCTGGTGCTATGCTCCGCCAGCCATTTTGCCACGGGCGAGCGCTCGTAAGTATGCCCGTCCCAAGCGATCACGGGGTCCGTTGGGTACAGCCTGCCAGACAGTGCTCTTCGCGTTATAGGATGCCATTTAACTCAAGAAGCGAGGGTCACAAAAAATGTTAGATGACATGGCGGTATGTTAGATGGCGTGGCGGGTAAGAGAGCTCTAGAAGCTCTATTGGAGGACGTGGCCAACAATATCTGGCAGGCCCTACCACCATGACCTCGCAGGTGATGCAGTCATAGAACTCGGCGGGGATCTGGGTGCCGGAACCGGCGGCCTGGCGCAGCAGCTGCACCGCCGCTACCATCATCTCGCTGGGCGCCGCCGTCGCCGCCGCCTTCTCGTCGGGTTGGGCGGCAGCGGCGGCGCGCGCGGCGGCGGCAGCGGCGGCCTCCGCCGCTTCCGCCGCGTCGGCGGCGGCGGCGACGGCAGCGGCCACTTCAGCGGCGGCGTCCAGCTCTAGGGAGTGCTGCGAGGGGAGCTTGGGGGTCTCCGGGGGGGTCTCAGGCCCGGCCACTTCATCGTCCCCGTCCCCGTCCCCCCCGTCCACCGCCCCCGCCTCCAACGCATCCCCCAACAGACCGTCCAGATCCAAATCGAGCGGAAGCTCCATCTCCATCTCCCCCACCCCGCTATGCGGCGGCGGCGGCGGCAGCGGCTCTATCGCCGCCAACACCGCACCCCCGAAGCCCCCGCCACCACTCCTGCCTCCACCTCCTATCGCCGCCACCGCTTCAACCCCAAAGCCCCCGTCCCTGCCAACGTGTAAGGCCTGGCGGACATTGCTCGCCTCGTCACAAGACGCACTTTGAATACTGTCCCTTGACTTAAAGTCAGTGTCGGGTCTGGTATCGAGGATATGGGTCGACCGATCAGAATTGGCCATTTTGAGAATCCCACCGACCGACTCGCCGGAAGTCCGACCAGGTCGCGAACCTTGAGTAAATAGACCCTCGACTCAGAGGAGACTGCACCCTATGACGTGGTGAGCAACATATGGCAGGCCCTGCCCCCGTGGTTGGCATCGTCCTCCTCCTCGTCACTCTCCAGGTTGAAGGTCATGGCCATAAGGCGCCCCTCCAGCTCCTGCTCCATCTGAAACTCCTCCGCGGAGAATGACTGGGAACGAGTCGGACTCGCAGCGCTTGGTGCTGCCGCTGCGTAGGGCCTGGTATGACAAAGTGCCTGCAACCACTTAGACACTTGACAGCAAGTAGTACTAAGTCGTCCAAATGGAGCGTTCTGATTGGTCGAGCGGGACGACTCAGCACTAATCTCACTAAAGGTCTAATTGGTTTTACGCACTTTGTCATAGACAATACTGGCCACGTCAAAGGATGCCATATGACTCTAGAAACGAAGGATTCAAAGTGCGTTGGCCTGGCAGATGATGCTCGCCACGTCATAGCATCTCATTCGATTCAAGGAACGAGGGTTCGAGTGGCGTTGGATGACGTGGCGAGCAGTGTCTGGCAGGCCCTACCGTAGAGGCGCCCGCCTCGGACGTGGGCACGGCACCCGCCACGGTGCTGCTAAACGCGCCGCCGCCGAATGCGCCACCGAATGCGCCGCCGAACGCCCCGCCCCCGAACGCCCCCCCGCCGGCGCCGGTGCCCCATGACACGCGCGCCACGGGTACGCTATGCCCCCCTGCCCCGCCCCCGCTGCCACCATCGAAGCTGGGGCTCCCAGGCGCAACCTCCATACGGCCGCCGCCGCCGCCGGCACCGGCGCCGCCGCTACCGGCCGTCGCCGCCGCACCGCCAACACCGACCCCCGCGTAGGTGTTGCTGGTATAGAGCGGGTTGGCCGCCGCAGCGATGCGGCGCCGCGGGCCCAGCGGAAGCCCCAAGCGCTCCAGATCCGACTCGGTCAGTAACTGAATGTCGGACATGGAGATGCGCTCGCGCTCGAAGTTCTGCGCGTAGCCGTCGAGGCCGAGGTATAGCGCCGCAAATTGAAATTGAACGCAGAGTTTAAAAGCGGTTCATCATATTGTAGCTTCAAGCGCTGAAACCGCAGGCGCTTTCAACACGGGTCTTGATACTGTTGACCTGCACCGCCCTACCGAGGGAGTGGAGCCAGGCGCGGACCGAGGGCGCCGCGCCCACCTGCGCGGCCAGTGCGTGCGGGTGCGGCGTAGGCGGCAGCGGCGCGGTCACCACGGTGTAGCGGCGCAAGTTGAAATTGAAAGCAAACCTTGAAAGCAGTTTATCATATTGCAGTTTCACGCGCTGATACCATGGGCGCTTTCAACACGGGTCTTGATGGGTCAACCTGCACCGCTTTACCACGGAGGCGCGCATGCGGGCGGAACTCGGCGGAGGGCCGCTGGGTAGCGGCGGCGCCGACTCGGAGCCTGCGGCGGCGGTGGCAAAGGCGGCAGCGTATCCCGGCATGCCCGGCGGCGGCCCCGGCGGCGGCGGCGGCATGTAGGTGTCGTTGACGCTGAGGAGGTCGCCGATGCTGGCGCCCATTCCAAGCCATGACCCGCCGGTGACCAAGGGGTTGAAGGTTGCGGCGCCGCTGGAAGCGGAGGAGGCGAAGGCACCCGGTGGGGGAGGGCCGGCGGGTGGCGGCGGCGGCGGCGCGGCGGCGGGGTGGCCGGGCGGCAGTGGGGGCGCGCCGGCGGGGAGCGGAGGGGGCACACCGGCGCCGCTGCCGAGGCGAAAGATGCCGGGGCTGCCAGGGGTCGGGACGTGGGGGGGCGCAGTGGGCTTGGCGCCCCACGCGCTCGCGGGCTGCATCGGTTTCATGGGCGGTAGCGGCGGCTCCTCGTCCAAATCCCACGCCTTTACTCCCGCCGCTGCGCTCACCCCCGCGCCCGCCCCCATCCCTGCCCCCCGCCCTGGCGAGGCCGGGGCCGACCCCGTCCCCAGCCCCAGCCCCAGCCGCGGACCCGCCTCGACTCCACCCCCACCCCCAACTCCCACACCCATCCCCGGGGGCAGCAGCCTGGCCCCACCTGCAACACCGCCGCCCCAGCCTGTGCCCCCGCCCCCGCCCGCCGCTCTGCCACCGGGCACCACACGCGGCGCGGGGATCCCCGCGGCCGCGCCGCCGGCGCCACCCTTGGGCGACAACGCCTTCGGTGCAGCCGCCGCCGCCGCCGCCGAGGGAACTGAAATACCGCGCGGCTGCGGGATTTTGCTGCTGTTGCTGGCCGCCTCCTTCGCCGGCCTCGAGGAGGACACGGCGGCAGCGGCGGCGGCGGCGGTGGCGGCGACGGCGGCGGCGGCGGCGGCAACCGCTAGCGGCGCCGACGCCCCAGCGGCAGAGAGTGACTCCTTGGGCTGTACCACCTCTTTTGCCTTGGGAGAGGCTGGCTTCGACGGCGCAGAGGAAGCCGAA
>Ga0307489_10001934_pt1 | contig 13776 bp, 13 predicted proteins | sample SB12metaG_FD_202247 | JGI IMG/M metagenome (GOLD analysis project Ga0307489, IMG submission 202247) | Sea-ice brine microbial communities from Beaufort Sea near Barrow, Alaska, United States - SB 1.2 | ecosystem: Environmental > Aquatic > Marine > Coastal | place: USA: Alaska | collected... | reverse complement strand
AGACCGCCGAAGACGCCGCGACCGCCGCGACCGCCGAGGACGCCGCCCAAGGAGCCACCGTCTACGGCGGTGGCAGAGGCGTAAGTAGTAGCCGACGGCGGCCGTGACACGCAGGCCCCGTTGCTGTGGTTGGCCGCGCTGCCGGGGTGGTTGCGCTGCTGCTTCCGCTGTTCCTGCTGTTGCTGCTGCCGCCACTGCTGCTGCTTCATCGTATTCTGCTGCTGCTTCATCGTATTCGGTGTGGGCGTGTCGGTCGGGACGCTTGGTTTCGTAATTACACCAATCGGTTTACCCGTGGAACTTGAACAAACTCAGCGAACAAAGTTTCCGAACCCGGCGAACATGTTTTCAAATAGATGCTAAACTTAGCCCGGTTTGGACACGTGTCGCTTTCTCGGGGTGTGTAAACACCCCCCCCCCTCTCCTTCCCCGTTCGTAATTCCAATTTAGTATTCCGGGGTACGTCGAGCCACCCACCACCTACCCACTCCCGTACACACACGCGCCATGACCAGCCGCCCCCACGCACCACCACCATACGCCCAGCAGGACATGCAATCGCTCCAGGATAGGATGGAGCGTGACCACCGGCCGACCATGGTGCAGCTTCTCGACGCAACACTGGTCGACGGCATGAGCACGCTCACGGTGGGCGACATCTTCCGCGCGCAGGCGTACTCCAACAAGCAAGGGCGGCACTTTGCGCAGGTGTATGCACACGACAAGCTGACCGGGGACGCGCCTGGCGAGTTGGCATCGAGGGTGGCGGAGCGTTCTGCGATGGCTGCGGCGGCGGTGGCGTCGGCGGTGGCGGTCGCGCGTCACGCGCGTGCCCGCGCAAAGTCTGCCGCGCAAAAATTTTATGACATACCCGAGATCTTCTTGACGCCTGCGGCAACTCCGTCTGCAGGCGCTTCCAGTTCCGGCGCATGGACGCTGAGCAGCGGCAAGCGCAAGCGGGCAGACCCGTGAGGCAGGGCGGGAGCGCTAGTGGGCGTAGTAGTGATGGTTCAGCACGGGGCGCCAGCGGGCGTAGTGGTAGAACCCATGAAGCGTTGTAGTGGGGAGTGGGTGGTTGGCGCGCACGCGTCGGGTGGGTGGGTGGGTGGGGTAGCAGCGTCGGCTTCGCCAAACTCGCCTATGGTTGGTGCAGAGCAGTAGGCGCGGATGCTCGCATGCACGTGCTGCATGGCAGTGAGCGTACGTTCCACTGCCTTCACCTGCCTGTGTGTTTCGCGTGCTTCCTCGTGGGCTACGTCGTCCATGTTCGTTATGTTTGCCGCGTGGATGTGGTGTTTAAATAAAAGGAACTGGTGCATGCTCACGATTCCTGCCTGCCTGCTGCACCTACGCGGTGCCGCCGCAGCAGACGCTGCCAGCGCCTTGCTTTGCCCGTAGTTCTGCTTCGGCTTCCTCCAGCCCAGCCTGTGCCATGACTGCGAGCGGAGGTGTGCCCGCGTCCAATGCCACCAAGAACGCGCGCATGCGCTCGTTCGCGTGGCGAAGCCGATGCATCCCCTCAATGAGAGCGTGCGCCGGCACAGGGCAGCCGTTTGCGCAGCCGCCCTCTTTCAGGTCGGAGATGTCTGTGGTCTGCAGCTCGACCTGGCCAGTGGTCCGGCAGAGCACCACCACGCGGAAGGCGTGTCCTCGGATAATCGCCGCCAGCTTGTTGCTCCGGGTCCTGTTGCACCACGAGACACCCGGGAACCTGTTGAGATGCACGCAGTCGATGAACGCGTCGGGAAGCGCAGTCTGTACGGCCTCGTGTACAACGCTCGAAAAGTTCCACCGCAACGCGGCGTGCGTTGGGTTCAGCCGCTCCAGCATTGGCAGCGAGTCTGCCTCGGTCCACCCACCTATGAGCGCGACCTTGACGTCGGACATTGCGTGGCCTGCGAAGAGGTCGCGCAGCGTGCAGCACATGTCGCCCAGTATGCGCTCCGATGTCTGCGGGTTGCGCGCGCGCTGCTCCACGCACGTTAGCACGGCGGGTGGGTTGACATGCGCCATGAAACACACACCGCTGCTGGGGTGGCTCACCACAACCGAGATACAGTTCATAATCCCGACGGTGGCGAGGTACTCGTGTTGCGACGTTGCGTCCAGCGTCCTGAATTCGGCCTCGTACACCCACGCAGTCCGCGTGGGGTCCTGCAGAGCCCACATGGTCTCGCCTGGCGTGGCAATCGCAGACGGCTGTTCGTCGACGCGCAGGCTGGTAAGCTCGGCGAGGACCACCGCTTTATGGATCACGTCCTCGACGGAATCCTGATCCTCCTCTGTGTGCTCTTGGGGGGGGTTGCAAGCAGCCTGCGCGGGGCTTCTCCTGTCGCCCCCGCTTGCAGTAGAAGACCCTGCTGCAGTAGAAGACTCTACGTGGTCCGCCGATGACGAGGAAGAGGGGGGGGGCGGCATGTGGTTCAGGTGCAGAGATGGCGGCGGCACACTGTTTAATGCTTTTGTGCACACAGATTGTGTTTGTAGGCCTTCGCGATGATCTTGCGCATGCGGTCGCTGCTTCCGCTCAACCCGGATGGACTGCTTGGTGGAGTAGCATGAGACGCCGCCGCCGCAAGTACGCGGTGCCCATGGGCGGCTGGCGTGTGCGGTTGGCCAGCGGGACTGCGGCGCCGTCGCTGGGGAGGGTCCTCTGCTGCGCCTGGAGCACACCGGTGTTCCAACGCCAGCGTGCCTCACGCACGGCGTCTGCCGCGCGTTGTCGGCGCAGACGCCACCATGCCCTCTCGCTGGCGAACCATGGCTCGCGGGGTGCACCACCGCTGTCACCGCCTCCATCGGGCCCGTCACGACGAGACAATTCGCGCACGTGTACCAGGTAGTCCTCTAAGCGCAGCAGGAGCGTGTGCATCAGCTCTAGCTTGATGGGGACGTGTGCGAAGGACATAGCGTAACGCGCCCCAGGCCCCCACGTGCTGTGTGTTTATAGCTGCCTGTGGCGGAACGCGCCACACACACACACACACACGCGTCGCAGCGTGCACCGTCAGCGGAGCACGCGCTCATACCGATGCTTTGGCGCTGGGGCGTAGCTCGCACTACTGCCTGTCGGCGAGACGCGCTCCACTATCACGTCTGTGTTGGCTGAGATCTGAGTCTGCACCGCCATTTCGTAGTGTCTTACTGCGAGCGACCGCACAATCGTCAACAGGACAAGGATCGATATGCACCCCATGACGGCGAGCGCCCGTGCGTGTGGCTGGGGGCGGTGCGGGTGCTGCCCAGGCGCCACAGGCGCCTGGGTCAAGACGCTCACGTGCGCGCTTGTCGCGTTTGGCAGTGGCGTGGCGCTGCCATTGCCGTGCGTCGCGAACCCGTACAAGTTGTGCAGCGAGAGGCGGTGCGACACCGTGGCGGCCTCGGACACCGTGAGGTCAGTGACGTTGACGCAGACCACGGTGGTGCAGCCCGTGCTGGACTGGTTCGCGCGCTGGGTCGTTTCTGCTGTGGTCTCGGCCACCGCGGACGTGATGTGAACCGCCGCCGCTTGAACCTGCGCCATTGTGGCGACGCGGTCGACCAACCCCACCCGCATCTCCCGTGTGAGCGCTGTGACCGGTAGCGAACAGAAGCGCAGGGTCAGCTGCACCGTCTCGCTCGCACTGTCGTTGCTGGCCAGTGCGGGCAAGTGTGGCATAGCTGCGTGGGCGCTGTCTGCTACCAAGGCAGGAAGCGCGTGAGCCGCACCAGCCGGGGAGGGTTTCAATACCACCGCGGAAGCGGCCGCGGCAGCCGCGCTGAGCGCCAGCGCGGCCGCCGTGACAGCACGCACGAGCGCACTAGCAGTCTTTGTTTCGTAGCGCATTGCTGTTTGGAGCGTGTGTGTGTGTGTGTGTGTGTGTGTGTGTGTGGTGAGGGAGTGCTTATTTGTCGACCGATTGCTTTAATAGAGTGCACGTGCGCTCATTCCGCAAGCGCCACCTTACGCTCATTCCCCAAGTGCAACCTCAGATAGATTCTGTGGGCTCTCTGCCAGTACGTGTGTCAACAAGGCGCTGTAGACCCATGGGGACTAGATAGGCATACGCGACCTGTGGGCAACAACAACGTCCCGCTGTCGCCAGGACTCCGCCCGTGTGACGACGAAGATGGCGGGGGTGATCGACCTGACAGCAGGGCAGGCCATCGCCATATTCGGGTGGAAGAAACCGCTGCGGGTGTTAAACTGGAAAATCGTCTTTGACCGCGACGACTTGACGTTCAAGAAGCTGTTTTTCGAGATTGGGCTCAACGAGAGACAGCTCCTGAAGCTACAGAGCGACAAAGGCATGTGGGTTTCGTACAAGAGGCTGGAACTCAGCGACATCCTCCTCGTCCCGCTGTGGAAGCTGCACGTGACAAAAGACTTCCACGCGCACATCACCAACATTGCGATGCTGAACCTGTCACACGAATTCCTGCAGTACACGGGGGTGACGTTCGAACACCTTGTCGAGGCCGGGCTGACAGTCAACCTGATGATGCTCCTGAAGCTCAGCCTGAACGCGTGGATACAGCTCGGTCTGACGGTGGAGTTCATGAAAGACATGCAGGACTCGCAGAGCTTGGCGCTGTTTGGCATCCCGAAGAACCTTACGCTGCTCTGTCTGAAGAACGGGTCGGACAGGGTAGCGTACAGCGGGTGATCACCCCTGGCTACCGGCGGCGTCGCCGCTCGCGGCCGCTCACCCCGATAGGAAGTTGAACTGTCCTCGCAGGAAGCCCGAGACACTCACCTTGCGTGTGAAGGTTTCGACAGCTTCACGCAGGTTCGAAGGTGTCGCGAGGAACGGGTGGAGCCGCTGCAGTTGAACGTTGATAGCCCGTGACTTGCTGAGGCTTTCTCGAAGCAAGAGGATGCCCAGCTGCACGTCGGTGACCTCGACACACAGCTGAAGGTGCTCGAGCGTCTTCAGCCCGATAGGCACTGATGTATGCCAGGCGCGGGGCAAGAGCGCGAGGTTCGACCGCTGCGAGACACAGATGTCGTGTTTAGAGATTTTCAAGTTGATATCGTGGACGTTGTGGATCATGATATTGGCCTCCAGGTCCGTCATACCCAAGGCGTATACGGCGGTCACGCGTGCGGCTTCCACGCGTAGAGTCGACGCGTTCCTCACGCTGCTCCCGCACAGCTGGCAGTTTATTAGAATCTCCTCGCCGCGCCTTACGCTGTCGCCGCCGCCGACCACTGGCAGGGGCATCTGTTGTGCGAGGTGCACCACCTGCACCACAGGGCTACACGGCCGCGAGTCAGCGTCTGTGTGGAATACAAGCATGAGATAGTAGTTCATCTCACGCAGCGAGGGGTCCAGGACACAGTCGTCGTCGTCGTCGTCGTTGTAGTCAGCGCCGTCGCCAGTAGTATTAGTAGTAGTAGTAGTAGTAGTGTACGCCTTGGCGCTACCACTTCTCATGAGGCCCGTCAGCGAGGCGCCAGACAGTGTGTTCTGGAAAGTGGACTCGCGCCTCTTCTTTGCGTCCACCCGCATCGCAGGCATTGGCATGCCCTCCCTCGGCTTTGACCACATCGCAGTGACCACCGGTTCCGCCTACGCTTTTATGAGACGCACGGGGGATTCAATCAATATGCAGTACTTTGAGACGAGACCGTAGAACACAACAAGCCATATGCGCGCCCACGAGGGCGCCACGGCAAACATCCAGACGGTTCTGTCGCAGGCTATGCCGTGCGAGAGGAAAAACCCCGTGCTTGCGCACTCGTGCGCAGCGAACACAAGCATCATCGGAGCGAAGCCAGCCAAAAACACCGCGGCGCTGCGCAGCGCGGGGTTCCAGGGCATCATCCTGCGGCGTGTACGTACGTAGTGCGACTCAACGCCCGATGTACGGGCGTTGTTATATTAGCATTGCGTGCATTGTTGCAACCAACCACAAGAGGCCGCTCGCCGCCTTATTGTGCCGCTGTGTGAGTGTGTGTGTTTGTGTGCGACGCGCGCCATGTATATCTGGGGCACCGCCAACCCCAAGGGCGAGGGCCCGGGCTACAACGGCCTCTTTCTCACGGGAGACGACATCTGCGGGGTCGTCAAAGACGAGTCTCTGCTCGGGCTCCCTGTCAAAATCGAGCACAAGGGGGTCGCCGTTGGCAAGGTCGTCACGGCGTGGGAGAGCCAGGGAAAGCTTGACATCCTAGTCGATGTCGACGAACGCATCCTGGAGGGCAACATTGTCTCGCGCTTTGTCCGCGACAGCATTTGCCGCGACTTTTCGCTCGGGTACACCGTGGGCATGAAGTTCAGCGATTCTGCGCAAACATACACGCCAACCCAGAAGAAATTCAACGAGGTCAGTATCGTTCGCTCCGGCGCGCGCGAGCAGTGCCACATCCATGGCTACACCGCGCGTGAAACAAAGCGCGCCAAGAAGTCATAGGACTGCGGCGCGTCGACAGACCTGCCATGAGGCCTAGAGTGGCCACGCGCTCACTAGAGTGGACGCGGGAAGCCGCGTGCTGCCGCGCGTTGTGTAAATATAATAAAGACAAAACATGTTGCGCGCGGACAGACTGCACGCGCCACAACCACCAACCCCGCCGTCCGGTGCGTGAGTCAGCGCAGTAGCGCGTACGGGGTTGCTGGTGGATGCACCATCACTGCTACACTATGGACCCCTACTGGGTTCCCTACCCCAAACCGCCGCGCCGTCCTCAAGCCGGGGCTCACGACATGTTGGCAGCATTGGCACGCGCCCCAGACTAGAAAGACGCAGCACGCGCACCCACACAATGCGAGCGTCCCTAAGATAGCTAGGATCACCACCAGCACAGAGGCGCCGCCGCCGACGCCCGCTGGCGTGGACAGTGGGCCACCGGTGACGTTGGGAGCGGAAACACGCTCAACCTGAACACCGCCCATGCTTGCCGCAAGGCCCATCGTGATGCGGTATGGCGTGACTCGAGCTGCGACACCGTCGGCGGATGTGGCTGCGACCGTGACATCCGCATCTACGGCGGTCGAGCTGCTGGGTGCCGCCAGCAGACGGCGGCGCACCCCCCCCCCCCCCGACCTGGAGGCACCGGTGATGTTGACGGCAGAAAGCTTGACCAACAGGGCGCTGGCCACGCCCTTGGTAAACGCGTCTCGGAGGTCCTGGGAGAAGTTTGCCGGGTCGATCCCAATGACTACGCGCAACGACACCACGGCGGTCTCACCTGTGGCCTCGCCGGTAGCGTCCGCAGTAGGTGGTGTGGTTGCGTTTTGCGCGGTCTCTGATGCGCTCGCGTTCTGCGCGGTCCCTGTGGCAATACAGGCAGCATCGACGTCGGTGGAGTAGCGGCGGAACCCGGTATGGCAGGTGCAACCCGTCCCCTGCACTGTGCTGCTGCTGTGCGCCGGACACGCGTTCCGCGCCCCGAGGATACAAAAAGACCCGGCTGGACACGTGCTGCAGCCTGCCGAACCCCAGCCATACAGCCCGGGATTGCAGACACAGGCTGCGGGTGAAATGCTCCCCTCCACCGACGCTGTGTCCAACGGGCACACAATTTCTCCAGCGCCTCCGCCGCTGCAGTAGCGGTCTGCCAGGCACTTGCGGCAGTCACCCTTGGGCGAGGTGAGGTAGCCCGGGCGACAGCTGCAAGCGCTTTGCGAGCTGGACTTGGCCGGTGACGTTTGGAAGCTGGGACATGGGACGTCGGAGCTCCCCCCGCTGCAGAATCTGTCTATTTTGCAAGGCAAGCATTCTCGGGAGTAGTAGCCTGCCACTTTCACCTCCGCATCGACGGAGTAGTAGCCTGGCATGCAAGTGCAGCCGCGGGCGGAGATGGAATTCACGGGAGATACCTGGTGGGGCCCGGGGCATTTGACATTGCTCGCTCCTCCGCTACAGTAGTGGTTCGCAGGGCAGTCAGTGCACGCACCGGAGCGTGGAGAAGAACTGTACGTGCGCGGGGGGCTGTACGTGCCCGGTTCGCACCCTTCGGCGCTGCTGTATGGCAGCAGGCCCACGGCCAGCAAGAAAAGTGCAAGGCGTCTCGGTGACTGCATGACCACCAGCGTGCAGCGCGCTTACATAAATAGTCTGAGCTACCGCCGCCAGCGCACGCAGCGACGGCAACGGCGGCGGCTAGAACCACCGTGTCTTCTTGTTGATATGCGACACTTGCACGGTCGAGAAGGTGATGGGGGTATCGTGCGCGAACACGCGCACGACGAGTTCGAGCGCCTTACCACTCACCTGCACCATAACGGTGTTGACGCGCGCACTGGACACGCTCTGCAGGATCTCAAAGTCGGCGGACGTGATAATCAGTTCCTGGTTGAAGTTGCTTGCCAGCGTGCCGACGACGTCATAGCCCTTTTTGTTACGAACAACTTCAAAGTTGTGCACGAAGTCGTGGGTGCGCAGGACCTGCATCGTCTTGATAACGTTGGATACAAGCGTCTTGTCGTCGTGGTGGACCTCTGCCATCAGCTTGTCAAAGTCCGGCTTGACATTCGACGTCCCAGCGCCGGGCATGTAGCTCAAAAGACGAGCGGTGTGCACGTTGATGGCGTTTGGCGCGCTGCTGCTGGTGCTGCTGCTCATGGCGGTTTGCAGCCTCCGTCCGTTGCGTGACGCCCTCCGCGTGTCCTGTTTTATAGCCCAGCGCGCCGTGAAAAGGCGGCTCGCGGCCGTTAACAAAGAGGCAGGGCGGTTGGTTAACAAAAAAACGGTAGCGGTCTCCTGCAATACTCGGCCGACAGGCAAGGCTCCCTATTTAGACTCCCCCAGAAGAAGCCGCACTGGCAAGAACAGCACCAGCAGCACCACATGGCCGGCGGCAATTCCACGACAACAGTCGTCACGTTCAGCGTCGAGCTGCTGATGTACACAACGCTGCTGACAGCCAGTTCCTGGTTCGTGGAGCATTATATCTCCATGATGCGAGTGCCGGCGCTGGCGTTTGTAATCCTCGACCCCTTGGCTGTGATGGCACCGGTGAGCACTGCCATGCTCGTCCTCTTTTTCTCGGTCGGCGAGAAGGCATCCAGCGGGGGCTTCGCAGACGACTCAGTGGCCAAAGCTACGCAAGGCTTCACTGTGGTCGCGTCAATCATGTGGGGCCTGCTCGTGGCCTGCATGTTCATCGAGGTGCCGCATGTCTCCAGCGTCCCCGGGCACGCACCGGACGCGAGCGCGCTCGTGCTGGCGATCATTATCGGGTTTGCGGGCCTCGTCCCTCTGCTCGCCATGATCGTGACGTACGCGGCCGTCCCGGGCGGCCAGCGCAATTCGCTCGTTTTCAACGGCGCTGCAGTTGGGTCTTTTTCGTTGCTGTTTCTGGTCATCCTGGCGCTTGGGAACGGCGGCGTAAGTAAGTGTTATCCGTACGCGGGCGCGGGCACGTCGTTCATCTTCACCACTCTTGTGATCGCGTACTGGGTGGCTCTCTACGCGGTAGAGCTTCTGATCTTCTCCGGGTGGGACCCCCTAGCCAAGCTGTGGCACGCGGTGACGGGTCGCACGAAGCAATCGCACCACTGGTACTCTTCCATCCTGGGGCACTTCAGCTTCAACTACTGGCGCGTGGTTGGCGGTCTAGTCAACGTGATCGTGCTCGGTACTGCGCTGAGCTTCACGAAGTCGAGTGTGCACGCGCTCGTGGTGGTCGTTATGATTGTAGTTGCGGCACTGCACGTGCCGATGGTTCTAAAGATCCACACACAGCACGTTGTGGTTGCGGCTGCTGCCGATGATAATGCCCGTGGTGACTCGATGCAGCCATCATCGGCGCCACCCGGTCGTGATCCAGTGCCACCAGGTCGTGAGGCCACCATGCCCGATGCCCCCCCATTGCAAAACGGCAGTCCGTATCACCCAATGCAAGTGTTCCAGGCGACCGCTACACCGCTACACTACCCGGACAACAGGAACAGCAACCAATACCTTCACGGTACCAACAACAACCATAACTACAACGCGCGCAACAGCAGCCAGCCACAAGCGCAGCTACCAACGGCGCAGCCGCTGGTAGCTGCGTCATTCCCGTTCGTCAACCGGCGGTACGACGACGACACGCTGCCGCGCCAACGGCGTGGCGTGGGTATGCTGTGAGGCCACCTACTGTCGCATCACAGGCATGGTCCGTGAGCAGTCTGTCGCAAACAGCCCTGTGCGGGGGATGTGAATCATGTTTATTCCACGGCCGTTCGTGTGTGTGTGTGTGTGTACAGTACACAAACACAGACCCACCCTACGCTCAAATCACGCGATCGAGTGCCTCGTAGCCGATGGCCTTGATCGCACCACCGCTGAGTGTGCGTAGGTGGCACTTGACTACATTTTCACACTCCGTGATGATCTTACTTTTGACCCCAAAGAGGTTGATATAATTCTCTGGGGGCAGCAGGTGCGCAAGCGCACGACAGCGTGGAAGCACGGTCATGTTCTGGTGCACCAGGCCGGACCGCAGCAAGTAGAGCAGGCCGATGACCATGGTCGCAGCGTCCAAATTCATGGTGAACAACGCGTTGCTCTGCGTCATGGAGCACGTGAACTTGAAAATGTCCTGCGCGCAGCTGTACGCCAGCTCGCGGCGTAAGCTCGCGGTGTCGTTCGAGATCGGCAGGCGGTAGTTTTCGATGTCGCCCGCGATCCGGGATATCATGACAATGACGTTCGGGCAGCTGTTCACGCGGCGCATTTTGCACGACCGCACATGGCGCATGAACGACCACCGCAGCCGGTTGCGCAGCTTGACCTGCTCCTTCTGGACACACTGCGCCGTTGTCTCCGAGCACAGTATACGTAGGCACACGCGCTCGTGGAAGTTGATGCATCGCGACACCGTGTGCTTCTTCTTGATGGTGTTGCTGGTGGCGGCGGTTCCAGGGGTGCTGCTTGTGCCTGTGGTGGTGGCGGTGGTGGTAGAGGTGGGGTTGTCGGTGCCCCTGGAGGAGGTGGGGTTGTCGGTGCGCTTGGCTGCGTCGCTGGTGGCGCTCGCCGCTTTGCCACTTGTCCGTTTGCGGTTCACCCGCCCAACACCCATGCTTGCGCCCTGTGACGTGTCTGTCACGTCCCGCGACGCTGTGCTCAGATACTCGTTGACGTCGTATGTGATGGTTTTGACGACCGTGCCCGTGATGGTACACACCTGGTTGTTCTCGACCTCGGTGGTAGGGCATGTCGTGACACAGCACACGTGGAAGGACCCGCAGCACCTGCACCCCATGATCCCAAACTCGACCCGTTCCCACAGCGTGCAAGTGCCGCAGCCGTGCGCCGGCAGCACAAACGGCGACCGCAGCTGCGTCCAGATGTTCTGGCTGACGGTCTTTGGTTTGCCGGCCGCGGTGTCAGCACTGCCCCGGAAGTTGTTGCTGCTCACGAGCTTCATGCCTGCCTCGCCAGCCATGTCTGGGTGGTTGTGTGCCTCTGCCGCACAAGCCTGTGTCAATTGAATCTCCGTGACAACGCGTGGGGTAGTTTTTCGAGCGCCAGCTGCTAATTCAAGGCATCCAGCCGTGCTTCTGGTTGGCGGGTCACTGCTCTTTGCTTGCGTCGCCGTCGTCGCCCTCCTCGTGGTCTTTGCGTAGCTCTATGCGCCACCACGTAACAGCGAGCGTCACAATGCTGAGAATAAGCATTGTCTGCAGCGCGGTGATGCGGTTGGAGTCATTCAGTACGTACCGCTGAAAGTGCCCATGCTCGTCCACTCGGATCCGTGTGGTGGTGTCGTCTGTCGCTTGCTGCGTGCTGTCCATCAGCGAGCCCGCCGCCGCGTTGATCACCAGCTTGGCAAACTGTGCGTCGGGTAGGTGTCGCAGGTGGTCGTAGGAGTCGATGCGTACGCTGTCCCCCGACGAGTACACGCGCTGGATCTGCTGCGCCCACATCAAGCGCACGATGCGCGAGTCACAGCTGTTGATTTCCGGGTACCCGTCGCCATCCCGCACAAACGTATGCTGGAACTCCGCGAGCAGTAAGCTGCACTGCTCCGCGGTGATATTTGCCAGCGCGTCAGCGCGCCCGAGTATCCAGAGCAGTACCAAACACACAACCCACACCGACGACACCAAACAGAACACACCGCGCGTGGGCCTGCCTCGCATCGGCGACGGCTTCAGTCGTGACATATGTGTGTGTGTGGGGAGGGGGGAGGCGCGTGTGCGTGTGTTTTATAGCTTCGCGTGTGTCACACGCGCGTGTTCGCACAGTCTGTTGCACTTGCCCTAGGGGGTGTTGTGGGTGTTACTCTGTTAGCAACCGTCTTGCATGCACTAGCCCGGAACACCCCGCTTTGCGTAGAAGTCTACCGCCGACTGGCTTTCCGCTAACAACGGAGGGGCGGGTACTGGCCTCCTCCGAACTTCACCACACGTACAGTCGTCGATGCTGACGCTGTTTCGATATGCAGTTGATTGCCCGGCCGGGCAGTCTGTGCACTCGGCAGCACGTGGTGGTGTCAGCATTCAATAAATGCCCGCAGCAGCGCTGCGGGCACTCAAGCGGCCGAGGATTACTGTACGGTATTCCAGGCGGGTTCTATGGACTAGTAGCCAAGCCCACCCGATTCTGTGTAGAACCTGACCGCCGACAGGCTCTCCTCCAACAGAGCAGGGGTAGGAACCGGCCGCCTGGGAGTCCCACCACACGTGCATGCGTCCTTGCTGGTGCTGGCAGTTTCGAGTGTCATTTGCCCATCTGGGCAATCCGTGCACTCGGCAGCACCGATCGTCGCGGAATACTTTCCAGTTGGGCAACCTTCACACATATCCTCGGGTGCCATCTCCTTGGTCTTGAACGTTCCCACTGCACATTGCTGACAGACATTTCTGGGGTCGTCGTCGATTTCAATCTTGACGCCCTCTGAGCCCGACAGGCATGGTACACACCGATCAAGTTCCCGTATCCACCCGATCCTACACTCCCAATCCTGGTTTAAGCCACTACCACCATAACTGCATGAAGATTTACCCTTCTTGTCTTGGTACGTCCCCTCAGGGCAATCGTGACAACCGTCCTGACCCTCTGTGTCTTGGTACGTCCCTTTGCTGCATTCGTCACAAGAGGTTTGGCCCGTTTCATGTTGAAACGTCCCGGCCGCGCATGCCGCACAAGAATCTTCAATGGTCTGACCCTCTTCGTTGTGAGACGTCCCCTTGCTGCAAGGGGTGCAAGAGTCTTGGCCCTTTTGGTCTTGGTATGTTCCAGTTGGACAAGATACACACGTTTCCGATTCTTCTTTGGTGCCTTCTGGACAAGAACACTGCGTTGCTCCTTTTGAAGAGGTTTTTCCACCTTCACATGGCTTACAGACTCCGTCAACCCAGTAATAATCTTCTTCACATTCAACGGTACAATCTGACTTCAACCCTTTTCCCTTACCCGTTGTTGATTTACCAACATCACAGAGTTCACAATAATTATCTTTGGACCCCCCTTCGGGTGCCGCTATATTTCGACAAAACGTCCCATCTGAATATGATCCAATATCGCACGGAAACCAAAAGACACTGCCTTTACAGTCGCTTCTACTACTAGTTCCGCGTCTTCCAGGCTGGATCGAAGCGCAACCACCGATACCAGAGTTTGATTTGAAGAAGCCGTTGTCACACCTTCTACATTCAGTCGGCATTACACTCTTCTTGATGGGATGATACATACCCACAGCTCCACGCCACCCAGATTGGCAAGTGGTAACAAATTTGTCTGCACACACCCCTTGTGAGCCGCACTGGTGCAACAAAACCACTGCAAACATGGACAAGGTTGTACGACTGCATAAATTCAACCGTGTACGACAGCGGAGATGCATGATACTTCTGGGCT
>Ga0307489_10001933_pt1 | contig 13777 bp, 16 predicted proteins | sample SB12metaG_FD_202247 | JGI IMG/M metagenome (GOLD analysis project Ga0307489, IMG submission 202247) | Sea-ice brine microbial communities from Beaufort Sea near Barrow, Alaska, United States - SB 1.2 | ecosystem: Environmental > Aquatic > Marine > Coastal | place: USA: Alaska | collected... | reverse complement strand
GCACCCAATGACGTGTCGAGCAATATCTGGCGGGCCGTACCCACTGCAGCGCCTGCACAGCGCTGATGCCCGGCAGCTGCTGCTTGGCCACGCACGTCAACTGATACGGCGCCAACCTCGCGGCTGCGTGAGCGGGTTCAAGGTGATGGGACGTTAGAACGATGTAAGCTTCAGGCAGCGAAGAGGTTGATGGGATGTAAGGGACGATTTGATGGGGTGTTAGATGGGCTTGCACCTATCGCAGCTCTTGCTGTTTCCACCCGCAACGCCGCCGCCGCTGCCAACTTTGCCGCTTTCTTTGCTTTCCCAGGCGTCATTGTTGTCTCCGTTTCTGTCGCCGCCGCCGCCGCCGCCGCCGCCGTCGTCGCCGCCGCCGCCGCCGCCGCCACCGCCTCCGATTCCGCCACTGCCGCCGCCCCCGCCGCCGCTCCCCCCGCCGCCGCCGCCACCTCCTCCAGGTGCTGCGGCGGCGCGGGGCTCAGCTCGAAGGTGCGAAGGCACGCGTCGCGGCCGCCGGTCATGAGCTCGACGCCGTCCCACCCATCATCCCCGCCCCAGTCCGAGCGGTCTGCCGCCCCCCCCGCCACACGCACCACCGCGAGTGACACCGCGTGCGTCCCGTGCTGTAGCGGCGCAAGTTGAATTGGAATGCAAAGTTTGAAGGCGGTTCATCATATGATAGTTTCAAGCGCTTTGCTCTAGGTGCTTTCACCGTGGGTTTCATAGGGTCTGCCTGCACTGCCCTACCGTGCGCAGCCCGCATGGCGGCCAGCAGCGGGAGCTGCCTGCTCTCCTTTCCGGTCCCGTGGACTTTGGCGGCGAAGGCTGCGATGTTCCCCGCCTGATCGCCGCACAGCAGCACCCCGCACCCTGCGTGGAACGCCACAGCCAGCACACGGCGACAGAAGGGCACGGCCGCCACCCCGGCGAGAACCCAGCCGCCGTAGCCCCCGCCGCCGTCGCCCCCGCCGCCGTCGCCACCCTGCTGTCACCACCACCTCACCACGCCGCCAACCTCTGACGTGAACAACGACCCCCCCCCCCCGCCGCCGCCGCCGCCCCTGCCGCCTTCAGGAGCGCTCCAGCACACGTCCAGAAGACGCCGGGGTTCGCTCGCCTGCCACGACGCTTCAACGCGCACGCCCGACATGATTGTCGTCTGAGCCGAAGCGCCACCGACACCACCCCCGATGTCATCCTCGTCCACTGCAGCGGGCGCAGCGACCACCGTCACGCGGCCGTGCGCGTCGCCGAGCGCCAACCGATGCATGTCGCCCCCGCCCCCGCCCCCGCCCGTGCCCCCGCCCCCGTCACCGTCCCCGCCGCCGACATCCATGAGCGTGAGCGACATGATGGGCCCAACCGGCTCAGTGCGGTGCACCAGGCGCCAGGTCCACTCCTTCTTGGCACCCACCTGCACCCGGTGCAACAGTCCACGGTTGGTGGCCACGTACAGCACACCCGGGGCGGCGAAAAGCAGGTCGCGGACGGACTCGCACTTGCTGTCGCTGACGCCGTCGCCGCCGCCCTCACCCGACGTTGCACCCAAGGTTCCCGGAGGAAGCGAGGGGCCTGTGAATACCTCCAGAGGGCGATCGCGATCGCCGTCGTCCCCTGCCCCCGCCGACCCCGCCACCTGTACCGCCTGCGCTTCTGATGCGTACTCCGACAGGTCCCACAACTTGATAGAGGCGTCGGCCCCCGCAGTGGCGAGCACACCCCCGCCCCCGGGAGCCAGGGGCTTACAGACGTTCACGTCTGAGCTCAACTTAAGCAACTCCAGAACACGTTCGTGATATAAGTCGGATTATACGGTGGACAGAAGAGCTCAAGTTGAGCTGGATTGTGAACGAGTGTAAGCCCCTGCCGGGAGCGCGTAGCACCACCGCCCGCCACACCCCGCGCCCCCGGTGCCCGCGGAGCACCGCCACTGGCGTCTCCAACACCACCGCCCCTCCAACTTCCTCAGGCACCTCCGGCGGCGCGGCCCAGAGCCGGACCGTGCAGTCCTCGCCAGCCGTGGCGAACAGCGTGCGCCGCCCCGCCATCGCCAGCTGGCAGTCCCAGACGCGCCCTGTGTGCCCGAACATGGTCACCGCAGCGCCTGAGACATAAGTGGTAGCGCAGGACACGTCGCCATCGCCGCCGCCACCGATGCCGCCGCCGCCGCCGTTGTCGTCGCCGTTATGGCGGGGCGGGATGGGCCAGATGCGCGCGGTGCGGTCGTCGGACGTGGAGTACACCTGCTTGCCGTCAGCGCTCCAGTTGACGCGCATGATGCTGCCCTCGTGCCCGCGCAGCACCGCCCACGGCTCCGGCCGGTCGATGCCGTTACCGTCCCGGTCCACGTTATCATCGCCCTCGCCGCCGCCGCTGCCACCAACCGCCCCCGCCGCCGCTGCTGGGGGGACGCGGTGTTGGGCACCGCCTGGTGCCCAGAGCTGCACCTCGTTGAAGATGGTCCCGCTCGCCACTTCCAGGCCCGCCATGGAGGACCCGCGCAGCGCCAGCGAGTACAGCATGCACCGCGCCGCGCACTCCACGCGCCGCAGGCACCGCGGTCCTCGGTCGCCGCCGCCGCTTCCGCCGCCCGGTCCCACTGTCCATTGCTCCACGGCGTTGTCCGCCAGCCCGACGGCGATCGTCGGATACCCGTGCCCATCGGGGTGTGTGTCCGGCGCGAGGGGGCGGGCATCGTGCACCCAGTGCCCGAGGGGCGGCAGCGTGACGACGACGTAGAGGCGGCGGTCTGCAGCGGTGACGTCGGCGCCCGCGTGCAATGCTACGAGCACGATCCGCCGCTCGCCCCATACGAGCACAGCGCGCGCGCCTGCTGCTCCTCCTCCTCCGCCGCCGCCGCCGCCGCCCAACTCTTCCGAGGCACGGATGGCGTCGAGCTCGGGCGCGGGCGCGATGCCGTGCACCCGCGCCGCGCCGAACACGGTCGCCGTCAACAAGGGCGCCTCGCCGCCGCCGCCGTCGAACGGGTCGTACCACTGCAAGCTCGCGCCCACCCCCGCGAGGAGCGTGTCGTGTTGCGGCGGCAAGCTGGCGTCGTTTACAGCACCCGCATCTGCACCACCACTCGGCGGCGGCGGCGGGGCGAGCGCGCACAGGGCGGTCACGTCGCCCACATACGCGCCCCGAGTCAGCATTCGCGTCGCCATCTCGCCTACCGGAATAACGCGCCCCGCCGCTCGAGCCCGGCGGGCGTGCGCGGGCGTTCTGTAGCGGCGCGCTCGCTGTCGTGAACCAGGTTTTGCAGACGATGAAAAGCTGATTCAGGTCGGCCGGCACACTGACGACACTGACGGTTTCAATTTTGACCGCCTTTGGCGCTCAAAGCTCCTTTCAAGTGACGCCGTGCGCGGCCATTTAGTCCCCGAGGGTCAAAAGAGGCCGTGAGAAAACGGCTTGTTAGCGAAGCACGCGAACCCATCCAAGAGACGGCTCGGCTCGTCCTCCACTCTTCGCTACGCCACGATGGAGGGCAGCGTGCGCGGCACCGCCACCGCTAGCGCCACCACGGCGGGGCGCCCATACCAGTGTATGCACGCGGGGCTGGCGGCGCCTGCGGTGCTGCTCCACGCCCTGGTGCTGGTGCTGCTCCACGCCACCTCCACGTGTGCAGCTCAACCGAGGCGGGCGGGGGCGGGGGCGGGGGCGGCACTGGGCAGGGACTTACATTCGTTCACGTTTATAGAGCTCAACTTGATGTACTTGAGCACATTTGGGACATACTCATGGGTCAAGTTGGGTTGTGTGGGGCACAAAGACAGCTCAAGTTGAGCTGAATGTGAACGAGTGTAAGCCCCTGGCACTGGGCACCCCTTCGCCGTGGGTCGTCGACTGGGTCGCAGCCCCACCACGCACAGCTCCGTCGCCGCGGCGCCGCGCGCTTCCCTCCGGACCAATACTCGGCATATACGCGTCCTGGGACAACCACAAGCAGTGCGCGGAGCGAACCACTAGAAGTGTCCTACAAGGCGTCAATGTTATCTTCTGGTTCGGCATGGGTATGCACGTCAACGATACCACGGTAGGGCTCGAAGCGACGCGACGTCTCATGACGTGTCGGGCAGCGTTCCAGTGGACCCGCTCCTCTTCCAGCTCAACACGTCACTCATGCATGGCCCGGTATCGCCTGTTTGTTTGCTCATATGCTACCCGCACACCGGACCCTGCCCGATGGGCATGCCACAGTTCACACCGAGCCTGCACGAGGAGTGCTTCAAGCAGGGGCTTACACTCGTCCACTTCTCAGCTCAGCCTGAGCCGTTTCAGGCACAAAATACACCCTATACACCTCCTAATACCCGCTAACACCTGCTACACACCCCCTACACAACCCCTCGATGCACCCCGTAGCCCACAGAATGCGCTTAAAGTTGAGCCGAAAAGTGGACGAGTGTAAGCCCCTGGCTTCAAGCAGGTCTTCGCCAACCTCACCGCCGCTGGTATCGAAGGCGTCACGCACATGGTTACGTACGGCGGCTGGAACTCGCCGCAATGGCCGCGCACGGGTTGGGCCTGGCGGACATTGTACGCCACGTCATAGAATGCCGTTCAACTCAAGCAATGAAGGTTCAAGAAGCGTGTCGATGACGTGGCGGGCATGTCCCTGGCAGATATTCCTCGCCACGTCACAGGATGCCATTCAGCTCACAAGAAACAAGGGTTATAAATTCGTGTCGATGATGAGGCGGGCATTATCTGCTTGGCCCTCGGCGTGGGGCACAGCGGCGAGCAGTGGTTCGCGGCGTGGCAGGCGTGGAACGCCGGCATGGTGGCCAAGCTGGCGGGCACCCTGAGCGGATTCCAGGGATTCGACGGGCTGGACTGGGACATGGAGGTATGAGCTCGGTCGTGTGTGCCTTCCACGTCATCCACCGCAAGTTGGGATATTTCATTCTAGTTTGGTCTAGTGGTCAAACGGGAGCTTGCGGTGGGTCGTATAAATCAAAGGGAAGCTCTGAAGCCAATCTGTCTCATGATCCGCCTGACCGTGACCCCACACGCTGGGCAACGACGACGTGGGCAGCGCGCGGAACAACCTGGACGTGGCCTCGCTCGACCTGTTCGGTTCCCTCAGCGTCGCCATGAAACAGGGCGGGTACCTCACAACCCTGGTGCCCCCCGAGAGCTACCTGGCAGGGAGGGGGACACGTAATAAGATCACATGGAGGTGACCTTGGGGCGTGCCGCCTCATTCCATTTTCTTGTTGTTAGACTTTCATTGAGCCCCAAGGCTCTTCACATGGTGAGCCGAGCCGCCTCACTCCGGGCACCAATTAGGCTCTTCAGCGAACGTGTCATCACCATACCTGGTAATCTGTTAAACGGGGGTTGACCTTGAAGTGTGCTGGCTCACAACCAGGCATAAATTAGGCTCCTGAGCCTACATGCTTCACTCTAGTCTGACAAGAAGGTGATGTTGATGCTGATCCTACGACCTGGCTGATCCTACGACCTGGACCCCACGGACGTCCGCTTCGACACGCGGCTGAACCTGACGTACGCGGAGTGGCCGGACTTTCCGTACCACGGCCGCAACTGCTACGCCTACCTGTTGGCCAAGTACGGGTACACAACCATCAAAACTTCTGGTAAAGCGGTTGATGATGAGGCCAGTGCCGGTGTTACGGGTGTTGAAGAGGCTGATGAACATGCCAGTGCTGGTGTCACAATTGTTACAACGACCGGTAGAGCGGTTGAGGAGGAGGCCAGTGCTGGTGCGACGGTTGTGCCGGTGTTTGACCTGGTGACGGTGGGACCTGGCAGATATAATAGCTCGCCACGTCATCCAATGCATTTTGAACCCTTGTTTTATTGAGTGATGATGCATCCCATGACGTGATGTGCAATATTCGCCAGGCCCTCGCTGACGGTGCAGCTGTACGAGAGCTTCACACACGCGGGGTACCGCACCTACGTGGACGGCGCGCCGCCCGCGGTAGAGCCACGTGGACAACGCTCGCCATGTCATGGATGACATTTTCTTTTCACTTGCTCACTTGCTCACGTTCATCGAGCCCCAAGGCATTCACATGGTGAGCATTACACCAACCCAATCCATCAGGAATGAAAAGTTCGTGGATGACGTGGCGAGTGTTACTTACTGGTCCGTGAGCCGCGGCCTACCTGGCGGCGTGGGCTACCAGCATGTACCGCGGGTGGACGGCAGGGGCTTACACTTGTTCACTTCAACTTGAGCCGTGTCTGACACACAAAAACACCCTACACACCCTACACACCCCCTAATCCTCCCTTAACATTGGCTACACAACCCCTACGCGCACCCCCTATCCGATAGAAAGCGCTCAAGTTGAGCTGAGAATTGAACGCGTGTAAGCCCCTGGCGGACGGTGCACTTCGACACCGGGGCGGCGGTGGTGGCGGTGGAGCCCGCGCGCCTGGCCATCGGTCTGGGCAACGCGTGGAACTGTTGCCCGCCCGAGGGCCGCGGGCCTGTGCCGCCCAAGGACGCGCCGCGGGTAAGGTTCAGAACGCTTGGTTTCATCTATTTACATTGACGTATAGTATTCATGACGATAACATAACGCGGCGAGCGGTGCACGGGGCCGTTGCTGCGGTCCGCGTTCTTCTGGCCGGAGGAGGTGGGGGCGGCGTACGCGGAGCTGGCCGCGCGGGGCGAGGCGTTCCGCGGGGTGGTGCTCTGGGAGGCCGGGACGGAGGGGGACGTGCCGCCGGGGCGCACGGAGCCGCTGTACTTCGCGCGCGAGTGCAACAAGTTCCTCAAAACGCGCCCTGGGGGCGGAGGGGCGGCGGGACCTTCCGTGAAATATGATAAAGGACATGTGTAGACAATTCTTGCATCAACATCCGCCACTCGCACTGAACGCCAGTGCGCATTTACCCTGTACTGGTACAGCATAGCGCTAGCAAGTCCTTTCAACATCGTGCACGTTGCTGTCAAAGCAAGACAACTTGTGTGCTGAAACCATGAGCGCACACGTCGCGCGGCGATGAAAATGAAAGGCACCCGCGCCTCCCATTCCATCCCATAACGAACTTACCTCACCTTCCCAGGATAAGACCTTTTACTTGTCGGTCAACTGCCTTGAGGCGCGGCTCGACACCCTGCACCTAAACATGCGGCTGAGTCGCGACAGTCAAAATAATCATCCTTCCCATTGGGTGCTGAGAATGTCGTTCGATTGCTCACAGCCACATAAAAAATCTGCCCCGTGGACGGCGCGTGGCGATGACGTGGCCGGACTGATTCTCAGATTCGGTCACGAGGGTTGTTGAGAACCAGCACCCGACCGGGAAATGGATTTGAAGTATCTGGCTGAATGCTCATACAGACGCTTCCGACCATTAAAGTTTGCAGATATGGTTCTCAATGGGCCGACCGAGACCGTTAAAATTGGTCAGCTGGCGACTTTAGTCGATGATTCGTGACAAGTGTCAATCAAACGTCGCGACTGTTCAAAAAGATCCTTGGCAATCTTCAAGAAGTTGTTGAAGCCGCGGGGAGAGCCACTTTCGCGGCGCCGTGTCACTTGTGCGGTTTTCGACGACTGTCCTGACCTCGCTACGTTGGCTACAACCACCAACGCGATCGAGAGACAAGAAGCAAAGAAACCTAAGAACAAAACAAAAACAAGGTCTTTGCACTCTCGATTATTGTACACTATAGAATGAAGACCGTCAAGTCCTCGACCAAACTCGCCATGGATGACGCCCCCGCCAAGGCGGCGCGCGTCACGATGGACCTCCACAGCTTCGTCCAGAAGCACGACGGGTACAAGTACGGCCCGTTGATCGTCTGCGCGGTCCTCGCCGCGACCTGGCACGTTCCGGTCATCGCCAACTTCTACGAGAGCCGGAATCTGGCAGGGGGTTCTTTCTTATTTGAGAACAAAGACCCGAACACAGATCGGAGTGCGACTCCCCTTCAGGGTGGCATACTCGTACATACGCGTGGACTCGGTTCGTGGTGATCATACCGTCGTATGAGCATGCGCATGTACCCTCGGTCTGATCCTGATCGTTCGTCCGTTTAACCTATTTCCAATCGTTGCTTTCAACGACTCTCCCGCCAGGAGCCGTGGGGCGCGGCCAACGCCGCCACCTACACCCTCTACGCTATCTGCGCAATGTTTGCGGTCCACGGCATGGTGTGCTGCTACCGGCAGGGCCTCGCACTCGCCCGTCCCAATCAGCGCCCAAACTATTCCGCTTGTTCCCCGACACGCCCCGGGTGTCCCCTCCAGTTGCCCCAAGGTTGCTCAGGTCAAGCGCGAACGTGAACCAGTGCTTGCTAAGCCCCAAAAGATATCGTACCCAACTATTTCCTAACAGAAGTTGAGAAGGCGTGTAGGACCCTGAGTAGCGGGATGAGCTGGCGCCGCTGAAGATCCAGTCCGGCCTGCCGTACCAGACCGACGGCAAAGTGATCGCCGAGCGCGCCCTGTGCGCGCTGCTCAGCGAGCTGATCTACACCTTCCTCCCGGTTGGCAACCGCAGCACGTCGTGGGCGCAGTAGGGCCTGGCACACATTGCTCGCCACCAGGGCCTGGCTCATATTGCTGGCCACGTCGTAGACCGCCACCAATTCAAGACAAATTCGTTCTCTCTGCGTTGGTCCGGCAGTGCGTTGGCCCGGCAAGTAATGCTGGCCACGTCAAGGGTGTCGCTTGACTGAAGAAGCGAGGGTTCAGAATGCGTTGGCCCTGACCTGGCGAGCAATTTGTGCTTGTCCCTAAGACAAGGTTCATCATCTCGTGGGTCGTGCTCGCGTTGTCGTGGGATTTCTACTTCTTCCTCGCGCACCGCGCGTTCCACCTCAACAAGACGCTGTACCGGATGTTCCACAAGACCCACCACACGTACAAGGCAGGGAGGTTCACCAGCAGCTCGGATGCAAAACAGACGTGCCTGCATGACTTACCTTCAGGGTGAATGCGCACGCTCACACAGACGCGCAGACTCGGTTCCTGGTTCCAGACCGTCGTATGAGCATGTACCCTCGGCAGGGACTCCGACTGTGGCGTTGGTGTTTCGTCCACTCAACGTCGGTCGAGTCGTTGTTCTGAACGACCCTCCAGCAAGGACCCGAACTGCTTCACTGCGTACTACGTGTCCTACTGCTCGCACCTCATCACCGAGCAGCTCTTCGTCATCGCCGCCGCCACGGTCTGCCCTAGGTAGGGCCTGCCAAATATCGCCCGCCACTTCCGCCGCCTCCTTCCCCACCAGCTGTGTCCCCACCGCCGCCGTGGCCGCCGCCTCCCTCGCTGCCTCCGCCCTCGCCTCCTCCACCACCTCCACCACTGACTCTGCCGCCACTGCTCTCTTCTCTCCCCCTCGATAGACCTCGAACCCTGTCTGTGTCTTGGTTTCACATATAATCAAGAACCACCAGACCATCATTGGCCGGATTTCTCGTTCGATAGTCCCTCTCTGAGTCCGACACATAGCGATCGTTTACGCGTTTTGAAATCTTCTGATTATGAGTGAAACAGCATCCTATGATGTGGCGAGCAACATCTGCCTGGCCCTGACTGCGGCGACGTGCTGATTGGCTACCTCTACTACGGCACCGTCGGCTCGTTCTTGAACCACTCCGGGTACGAGCTGACCTCCGTCAAGCTGCCGTTCATCGGGGTGTCGGTCGGGACTCTGATGCCCACGGTCCCGGGCCTTGGCCAGGCAGGGGGGTTATTGAGATCGATCACTCGAACGACGTTGAATCGAAGAACTGAGTCCCCGCGAGGGTATGAGCATTCACCTTCACCGTGAAGGCTGGTCATGCGGGCACGTCCGATCTCAGTTCAAGTGCTTGTTTATGTGAAGCGCCCTGGGGCTCGATGAACGTTATTCAAAAAAAAAAAACTTGTTTTTTAGGACCCTGGTGACAGGACGCGGCGCACCACGACCTGCACCATGAGAAGTTCTCCAACAACTACGCGCTGTCCTACACGCACCTCGACAAGCTGGGAGGCTACCTGGTCCCCGGACGTGTGCCCGGGCAGCAGCCGCCCAAGAAGCGCCCTGACTTCGAGGTCGACGGCAACTCCGCCGCCGTCGCCGAGGCCGCCGTCTCCGGCTCCGCCGCCGCCGCCGCCACCGCCAAGGGTCGCGCCGAGGTCGCTGGCGGTCCCGAGCGGCCCTCCACGCCTCCGCTCTTTTCGGACATGCGCTCCGTGGCGTCCTTCACGCAGCTGAAGGACGCCACCCCCGAGGACACCGAGCTGCTGGCCTCGCGGTACAACGAGGAGATTGGCAAGAACCTGGTGAACCGCGTGCTGGGCATGCTGAAGGACCAGGACCGGCCGGAGCTCATGCTGGGCTCCAAGGCAGGGGCTTACACTCGTCCACTATTCAGCTCAACTTGAGCCGTTTCTGACACAAAAGCACACCCTAAACACCGCTATTACCCCTTACCACCCACAGCAGGCGCTTAAGTTGAGCTGAGAAGTGGACGAGTGTAAGCCCCTGCTCCAAGGTGACGCTGTATGAGCACGGGTTGCAGACGGCGACCCGCGCGCTGCGCGACGGCGCGAGCGAGGACTACGTGGTGGGTGCGCTGCTGCACGACATCGGCGAGATGCACTGCCCGTCCAACCACGGCGAGGTGCCCGTCTCCATCCTGCGCCCCTTCCTGGAGCCCGAGGCAGGGGCTTACACTCGTCCACATCTCAGCTCAACTTGAGCCGTTTCTGACACAAAAGCACACCCTAAACACCCCTATTACCCCCTGCCACCCCCTAAACAACCCCTAACTGCACCCCCTTGTCACAGAGAAGGCGGTTAAGTTGAGCTGAAGAGTGGACGAGTGTAAGCCCCTGGCCCGAGGTGTGCTGGGTGCTGGAGCAGCACGAGGTGTTCCAGATGTACTACTACGCCCACCACGTGGGCCCCGAGTCCGACCGCCACCGCCGTGAGCTCTTCAAGGCAGGGGATGTTACTCGTGCCCGACTGAGCGCTCGGCCGATGATGATCGACCGACCGTGGAATCTCGTTGATTCTGATCGTGACCACCACTCAGTGAGTGAGTGACGCCTGAGACAAACACACAGTTATGAGGTCTTGCACCTTTTCGTGTGGTTTCGGTTTGCATTCGATCATTCTGATTGGTCAAGATGCTTCGATTGGATACCAAAGCCGACACTGAGTCAAAGCTGTACGATAACCCGACGCTCAACTGAAGCTGATTTGTCCCAGAACCCGCCTCAAGCTGTGAACGCGTCCCGAAGGTGCTCAGGACGAGCGCTAGAATGGAAAGAAAAATATATAAAGACTTTGCTGCAAGGGCCACCAGCACTACCAGGCGTGCGTCGACTTCTGCGAGTTGCAGGGCCGTTAATTTATTAACTTATCCAGCTCAACTTAAAGCCGTTTGACTGGGAAACCACTCCAGTTAACCAACTTAAGGCTGAAACCACTCAAGTTAACCAACGTAAGACCTCAGAGTTGCTCAAGTTAAGCTACAGGGGCCACGGCGAAATCCTAGTGCCTCCTGATACAAACGGAAGGGTGTCTATCTCCTCTCCCTTTCGCACTTTCTCTATCAAATTAAGCTGGAACAGTAAACTATGTGCGGCCCTGGCTAGAGGTGGGACCAGGCTGCGTTCGACCCCGAATACAAGAGCCTGCCGCTCGAGCACTTCGTCCCCATGGTGGAGCGGGTCCTCGCCCGCGAGCCCTTCTGGCAGGGCCTTACTCTACTTCTTCCTCTAGTTCTTACTCTAGTTCTTACTCTAGTTCCTACTCCAGTTTTTGGGGGGCTGGGCGAAAGCCTGGTGCCTCCTTGAACACGTGGCAGCGTCTCTCTTTCTCTCAGGGGGGGCTGGAGCGAAAGTCTGGTGCCTCGTGGGAGCATTTCTTACGCTAAACTTTGTTTTTCAGCTTCACTCTCAGCCGTTTTATCCCTGAAACCACTCAAGTTATCACTCAAAGATGCTCGCGTCAAGCTGGCAACCGGGGAAGTGTAAGACCCTGGGTGGAGGTGGGACGTGAACCACCCCAAGCGCGGCGTGTGCGGCGTGGACGCCATGGAGCAGGTGGCGGCGTAGGCGGCGCCGCCCTCTTCACCCAGGCGCCTGCCGGAGCAAGTGGTCGGCATCCGCCGACATGCTTCGCTCGTTGGGCCGCGGCGCGTGAAAAGTGCGGCTCAACCAAGAACGTGAATGTCGTTGGACGCTCGAAGCGGCTTCGACACACTACTACCTCTTCCCCCCGAGGGGGGTGCTGCGATCCTTACTTAGTAAACGTCAATTTTGCCAAATTTATTTCTCTCGGCGCCAAAACATTGTGCCACTGTATTGATATAGTGTATTTTAAAATTATTGACGTTTTAGGGGACAAAGGAGAGCGGGTGAGGGGGAGGTGTGATTGTAATCGTGAGAGTCGGATAAGATTCATTGCTTTGTTTTGTTTTCCACCTTGTTGGGCACATATAAGTACTAAATTAGGTACTGGCCCCTTTTTGAATGAAAGCCTGAATACAGGATATAACATGATAACCGTTGAGTGACATCCGCCGCGATCCGCCCGCCGCCTGCCTGCCTTGAAATCTGGCAAGCAGAGGTGTTATTGTGAACAACGTCTTGCCAGACGTTGGATCGACGATTCATAAACCGAATTTGGGATGTTAGTAATTGCGCATATGTCGGTCGGCAGTTTCCACGCGTCGTTATCAACCGTGATCTTGGACACGAATCACGCTCCGAGTCATGCCTGAAGCTTAGTCATGCTGTTCGCAGAGTCATGCGTGCTCCGAGTGATGCTGTTCCAGCAACGCCCCAGGCTGCCCACGTGGGACCCCGGCCGTCGTGCGCAGCACGTCCGCTATCTCGTGCTCGTCCCCATCACGTCCCTCTCACGTGCCAAGCAGTATTTGCCAGCGGCTCCTACAACAACACCAACTAGAACCACCCACCTGGGCGCTAAACTATTACGCTCGCCTTGAACAAGCACGCGCTCGCGTGTCCTCTTCCCTCAATCATGGCACTTATCAGCGGTTAGAACCCCGCCACCTTTCGTGTACCTGCAAAGAGGGCGGGAGAAGGGGCGTGTAGGCAGTGCGTTTCTCCACGGCGAGGCTCCCATGTTGACCTTGAGCGCTCGAGATGAGAGACCGACCACTTCACAAGTTCTGGCCCAACCCGACTGTATGATAGCTTGACCCAGCCGTTTTTATTCCTCTCCTTGTGGCCACGCCACGTGCCAAAACGCGTTGCACAAACCCGTCGAACGCGTAAATCACGTGTCATCTGTGGGTGTCAATGATACTGCCAGGTGTCAAAACGGTTACACAAACCGGTCAATCGGTTAAATCAAACACGCGGTCGTGATCCAACGTCTCCGCACTGCGGTGATCACTTTCAGGACCAATGGCGACGGACGGCAAGCCCCCCGGGCCCATGGCGGCGCGGCGGTGGGCGATCTACGCGCTGTCATTCTCCATCATCTCTATGGTCAGCGGCACAGGTGCGTCGCTTCTCATCCCCACCCGTCAGCCCGTGCAAACGCGAAAGTTTGCACGACGGTAAAAAGAACTTTCTTCCTGTCTTTTCCGACAGGTGGCCGCGTCGTCCGCTGGCGTCAGTTTCTCCGTCACGCGCCATCCGCCCCCGCGTATTCAAACATTATGTGCGTGATGAAATTGTGTTGGATGCGGACTCCTCCATGTTGTCGTGGAATCCCGCCGCCCGTGACTCTGCACTTCGTCGCGCAGTGTCGATGCAACGATCGACGTGGCCGCGAGTGGCACGGGCAACCACGCCCTCGTGTTCACGAGCTCCGC
>Ga0307489_10001932_pt1 | contig 13778 bp, 12 predicted proteins | sample SB12metaG_FD_202247 | JGI IMG/M metagenome (GOLD analysis project Ga0307489, IMG submission 202247) | Sea-ice brine microbial communities from Beaufort Sea near Barrow, Alaska, United States - SB 1.2 | ecosystem: Environmental > Aquatic > Marine > Coastal | place: USA: Alaska | collected... | reverse complement strand
ACCGATGCCGCCGCTGCATCCGCGCCGGGTGGAACGTCGAAGCTGTCCGACAGGTTGAGGTCAACGCCCTCCTCGGGACCCGCCGCCGCTCCTGCCACTGCCACCCCCGCCGCCGCCTCTGCCGCCGTGGCCTCTGCCGCCGCCGCCTCTGCCGCCGCCTCCGCCGCCGCCGCCTCCGTCGCCGCGCCAAAGGCCCCGGTGCCACCTGCTCCTCCAAAGCCTCCGAAGGACAGATCCGTGAGCGTGGGCGTCGCCCCCCCCCCCGCTCCTCCGAAGCCCCCGAACGCGCTGGTCGCGCCCGTGACATCCCCCGTCGCCTCGCCGTCCCCGCCGTACACGAATTCAAACGTGTCGTTGCCCAGGATCTTGGGCCCGCGGTTATCCAGGTCCGACTGCATCACCTCGGCGTCAGCCACGTTGTAGCGGCGCAAGTTGAATTGAGAGCATAGGTTGAAAGCACCTTCCCATGTTATAGTTCAAGCGCATAGATTCTGGCGCTTTCAACGCGGATTTCATGGGGTCAACCTGCACCGCCCTACCACGTTGTGGAACGGCATGCGGCTCTTGCGGCGGTCCACCGGGTGCGCGGCGGGGGCCATGGACATACGGCGCTGCTGCTGCGCGTGTAGCGTGGCCGTGGCCGCCCCGTCTGCGCCGCCAACAGACTGCCGCTGCCCGCCCCTAGCTGCAGCGCCGCAAGTTGAATTTGAAAGCTGAGTTGGAAAGCGGTTCATCAGAGTTCAACTTCAAGCGCTGGAACCAGGCGCGGTCAACCCGGGGACTACCTGGGGTCAACCTGCACCGCCCTACCATGCTGCGTGTGACACCGCGCCCCCCTCCAGCAAGTCTGTGAACCCGAAGCCACTCCCGGTAGTGGGCGCGTCGCCGTCGAACGCCATCGTGCCGGTCTCGGTCGCGCCGTTGTCACCATTGTCGACCGTGGCGTGAAAGCCGGCGGGGAGCATCTGGGTGTAGCAGATGTCCATAGCCTCCGTGTGTTCCGCGTCCGTGTCAATGACGCCGGTGCCGGCGGCGGAGGCGGCGGAGATGAACGTGGGAGAAGAGACGGCCGGCAGCGGCAGCTGCGATGCGGCAGCGGTGGAGATGAACGTGGGAGAGGAGGCGGCGGCGGCGGCGGCGGTGACGTTGGCGGAGGCGGCGGCAATGAACGTTGGAGAGTCCGGCAACGGCGACGCGGCGGCGGCGGCGATGAGCTGGTCCGCGGCGGCGTCGGCGGCCGCGGCGTTGGCGGCAGTGTTGACTCCTTGGTCGGGGGCGGGGGCGGTGACCTGGCCCGTGGCGGCGGCGGCTGGGTTCGCGGTTCCGGCGACGTCCCATGACATGTCTGAGCCCGTGGCCGTGGTGGTGTGCGGCGACACCGCGGCACCGCTCTCGTCGGCCCCCGCCGCGGCCGCGGCCGCATCGTCGGCGTCCTCGTCCTCGTCGTCCGCGGTGAGGTTGGAGAGGCGCGGCACGTCTGAGGTGATGCCGTGCGCTGCCGCGAATGTGAAGTCATCGCTAGCGCCACCCGCAACAGCATTATCACCCTCCTCCTCCTCCTCCTCCACCGCGCCCGCGCCCGCACCCTGCCCCTCCTGGTCGCCCTCCCCGTCGGGGGAGGACGGCGGCGAGGGTGTATCCCCGCCCTGCGCCACCGGAGTGCCCTCCGCCGTCTCGAACGGAGACAGGGGCGAGGCCGCGTGGGGCGAGGCGGCGTGGTGGGTGCCGCCCTGTTTGAACTTGGCCATCATCATCATGGTATGCCCCCCATCCGCCCCAACCCCGTTGGTTCCGTCGTACAGGGGCTGACACTCGTCCGCATTCGGCTCAACATAAGCGCTGTGCACGGGATAGGCGGTGCATTCAGGGGTTGAATAGGGGGTGTTGGGGGAGAAACGGCTCAGGTTGGACCTGAAAAGTGGACGAGTGTAAGCCCCTGCCGTCATACCCCTGGTCGCCGCCGCTGCCTCCGCTGCCCCCGCTGTCGGCCGCATCATCGTCCTCCTCGTCCGCGAGGTCCGAGAGGCGCGGCACGTCCGAGGTGATGCCGTGCGCTGCCGCGAACGTGAAGTCGTCGCTAGCGCCCGCACCCGCACCCGCAGCCTCTCCGTCACCGTCACCATCCTCGTCTTCGTCTGCAAGCGAGCTGAAACCGGGGACCATCGCGGTGATGCCTCCAGGTCCAGAAGCTTCGGCGGAGGCGACGGCGGCGCCGTCTGCCACGCCGGTGTTTCCTGTGGTGTCCGCGAGGCTGACGGCGCCAGTGATGGTGATGTCCTCACCCTCCCCATCACCGTCAGCGCCGCCCATCGCCGCGTTCATCACCTTTTGGTAGGGGCTTACACTCGTCCGCATCTCAGCTCAACCTGAGCCGGTTTTGCTCGTTGAAGCCACAGCTGGCGTCCACTTCTCAGCCTAACCTGAGCCGTTGTGGTGACTCAAGCACACATCCTCACCCAAAATAACATGCTCAGGAAACGCAGAAGTGGAGGTGTGTAGCCCACAAAAGGTGCTTACGTTGAGCTTTGAAGTGGACGAGTGTAAGCCCCTACCTCGCGGTACTGGTTCGGGTCCATGGTCTGCCGCCGCGGCAGGTGGCTGGTGAAGATATCGACTGACGCGGTGGAGACGGGGGTGGCGCCGGGCGTGGCGCCTGCCACCCCCCCGGACGCGGCGGAGGCGGGGGTGGCGGCGGGGCCCGCGCTGCCCGGCCCGACCGACCCCGCGGGCGTGCCCACGTCGGACTGCAGCTCGTAGTCGCCGGTGACGGAGGGGTCCACCCCACCGCCGTGCGGCAGGGTCATTCAGAACAAGCACACGACCGAGGTCAGCACATGCCTTACCTACAGGGTGAGTGCTCATACAGACAGAGGAGGAGGGGAGAAGGAGAAGGAGGAGGAGGAGGAGGAGGAGGGGGAGGAGGAGGAGGAGGAGGAGGAGGATGAGGATGGGGATGGGGATGAGGAGGATGAGGAGGAGGAGGAGGAGGAGGAGGAGGAGGAGATTCAACGTCGGTCGAGTGCTTGTTCGCAATGACCCCCTTACCGTGAGAGTACACGGAGCTGCGGCGGCCGCCGAACCCACCCTCGGATTGCGTTGGAGTGGCCTTGCGGTAGCGGCGCAAGTTGAGTCTGAAAGTAAACTTTGAAAGTGGTTCAGAATTTAGCTTCAAGCGCGGAACTTAAGTGCGGTCAACCCGGGTCCGTCCTGGGTTCAACCTGGGTTCAACCTGGGTTCAACCTGGGTGCAACCTGGCTTCAACGTGAATTCAACCTGGGTTCAACCTGGGGTCACCACGGGGTCAACCTGGGTTCAGCCTGCACCACCCTACCTTGCCGGCGCTGAACTGGATCATGTCCGAGCTGGATGACGTGATGCCGTCATTGTCGCTGGGGCTGTTGCTGACGCCGAACGCTGCGAACGGGTCGGGGGCCCCGCCGCCAGGGGCTTACACTCGTCCACTTTTCAGCTCATCCAGAGCTGTGTTTGGTCACTGAAGCTGCAACCTGAGCCGTGTTTGCCAATGACCTCCCAACATAGCCCACAAAAATGATGACATCAAGCCGAACAGGGGACGCGTGTAGGCCACCAATAATGCTTACGTTGAGTTGGAAACTGGACCAGTATCAGTCAGTCCCTGCCCAGCGCCGGCGGAGGCGCGCGGGGTCGGGGGCGGGCCAGCCTCCGCGCCGAACGATTCAAGCTCCACGGCGAACGGGTCGGCCGTCATCACGGCGGGCGACGCGGCGGCGAAGGGGCTGGACGCGGGTGCGGAACCCGCGACGGCTGCGGCGTCGTCGGTGTCGGCGGCGTCGTCATCCGCGTCGGCGTCGGGGGCAGCGAACCAGTTGACTCCCTGCATGAGCACACTGTTTGCGTCAGCCGTGGCGGCGTCGGTGGCGGCGTCAGCGGCGACGAAGGGGGAGGCGCTGGCGGCGGCAGCGGCCATCGCCAGAGTGTAGCGGCGCAGTTTGGGTTTGAAAGCAAAGTTTGAAAGCGGTGCATCATATTGTGGACTTCAAGCGCTGAGACTAAGCGCCGGCAACCCAGGGTCAACCCAGAGTCAACCCAGGGTCAACCCAGGGTCAACCCAGGATCGACCCAGGGTCAGCGTCCACCGCCCATGGGGTCAACCTGCACCGCCCCACCAGGGGTGCCGGGGGCGGGCACGACTCGAGCGTGGCGAGCACAGCTGGCGGCTTGGGCAGACCCACGGGCAGCACAGCGTCTTTCAAAAAGGAGGGTTCGGGGAACGCCTCATTGGCATCCTCCTCGTCCTTTTGGAACTCGCGCACGGACTCTAGCGCGGTGTCCACGGCGAATGAGACGCGGCGGTTGCCCGTGAATTAGGGCCTGGCAGATGTTTCGTGTTCTCGCCACGTCATAGGATGAAACCTTAATCAATAATCGAGGGTTCAAAAGCGATGGTGACGAGGCGCAGGCGCACAAAGCCACATATGCCATGCCTGTCCCATATCCGCGTTCTAGAACGAGGGTTGGAATGGCATGGGAGGGGGGTGATATCTGGCCGGCCCTGCCATGGACTGCTTGCGCTTCTTCCGCGCCGACTTGCTTCCGTCGGCGGCCGCGCCCCCGGCGGCGCCTCCCGCGGCGCCGGCGCCCCCCGCGGAGGCCACCGCGGAGACGTCGGACAGGATGCTGCGGCGCCTTCGCTTCAGGATCTGTTGTTCAGAGTTGTGGAGGGGGAGGGGGAGGGGGAGTTGTGGTCAGCGAGTGGGTGAGCGACGTGCGGGGGCAAAAACCCGACGGATTCCGCGTGTGTACGAGTGCACGCGCGCTATACGTCTGAGCCGCCGCGCCGCTCGTGTACAGGAAGGCAGTGGTGGCCGGGTGGGGGAGTGAGAATCTGCTGAAGGGGTTCAAAAGCTTCGGGGGTGACGAAATCTGAAAGGGTGCTCCGCCCCAAACGCACCGAGTTGGGCGTGGCGCTGCCCGGGCCGTTCTCCTTCTCCGGGATCTCGCCCGCCTCCGCCGGCGGCGCCTTCACCGGCGTCGGCAGCACCGCCTCGGGCGCCGCGTTGGGGGTGGACCCGCCCACGCCCGGACTACGACGCGGCGCCATCTTTGCTTTATAGCTGTGCCCCCTCTGGCGCCGAGAAAATGCCTTCCTCTCCTGAAGACCGAGAGACCGCTCGCGTTGGCTCCCCTGCTGCCGACGGCACGAACCCGCCTCAACGCAGCGCCTGTTGGTTGCGGTACGGTATTTGGCGGTCCGCGATAATCGCGTTACACACCCCGCGCAAAAGCGGCGTGCATGTGGCAAATGGCGACGCGACGCGGATTTCAAAGTAGAACGGCTCTTTTCTTCCCCCCCATTTTCCATTCGAAAAAAAGGAGGAGGGGGGTTCTGGATCTGGATTTCTGGAGGGGGTGATTGGTTCGGTAACCAATGCAAGGGTGTCCCAACTGGTCTTAGCACCAGTTTGTCACGAAATATCGAAGGAGTGATTCGTATTGCTATAATTGCGTCATTCGTTCCTCGTCATGCGCGGTTATCCGGGTGGGCCGATGCCGACGGTGGGTGCCGCCAGCTGGATGAACTGCGTGACCCGCCGCCCACGGTACAACCACCGCACAGTGCTTCGACGTGAAGCGCTCCGGCTGACTGAAGCTCGCGCGGCGTGCGTCCGCCAGCCTTGGGTGGGCATCGGCATCCACAGGGCACCGATCGCAACACCTGTCAGCCTGTAGTTTCGTAGGTCGAAGAAGCGAGACGCGCATCGACGTGCGCCGCCGGAGACAGACATGGCGTTCGCGGCTCCCGCGCGCCGCCTGGCTGCGACGTGCCTTCGCGGCGGGACCGCGCAACAGCAAGGATTACGGGCCGTGGGGCTATCCGCGGGCTCTGCCGCGCGTATGTCCGACGGGTTCGCAGGGATCCTATCGCAGGGATCATCCGCACCGGGCGTCGCCTCGGGTTCACTGCGCGAGGGCGGCGGCGATCCATGGAGCCGGCGCGGCCACCGAAATCTGGCGTCGTCCAGCGCGTGGATGGCGGCACGCACCCAGCAGAGCGCGCGGGGTGCTGCTGGCTCCTCGTTCGCCGCCGCGCGCCTGGCTGCCCATAGCGCCCGCGGCTTCCACAGCAGCGCGGGCATGGACTTCCACTCGCCCGTCCACATTTCAGCTCAAACCTGAGCCGTTCGTTGTCACCATCTCCACCCACAGACCCAATGTGTCCCACAAAACGTGCTTACGTTGAGTCGAGAACTGGAGAATGTAAGACCCTGAACGCGGGGGTCGGAGCGGCCGGTGACTACTATGACACCCTGGGCGTCGACCGTTCGGCAGGGGCCTACACTCGTCCACATTTCCGCTCAACCTGAGCCGCTTTTGTCACTGACAGAGTGACACCAACCAGCGATTCTCACAGAAAGTGCTTACGTTGAGCTGGAAAAGTGGACGAGTGTAAGCCCCTGCCGCTCGGCGAGCCCGGGCGACATCAAGAAAGCGTACTACGCGCTGGCCAAGCAGCTGCACCCGGACTCCAACAAGGGTACAGCCGACGCGGAGGAGAAATTCCAGGCGGTGCAGAAGGCCTACGAGGCAGGGGCTTACACTCGTCCACTTCTCAGCTCAACGTAAGCCGTTCTTGTCACTGAAATCCACTGAAGCCACCACAAGTGTTGCTGCAACAGTGCTCACGCCAAGCCGAAAAGTGGACCACGTGTGTAAGGGGCTTCCAATCGTTCACGTTTCAGCTCGATCTGAGCCGTTCTTGTCCCTGAAACTGTATGAGACCACACAATGTATCGCTGTAAAGAGTGCTCACGTCAAGCCGAAAAGTGGATGAGTGTAAGCCCCTGGTACGAGGTGCTGAAGGACCCGCAGGCAGGGGATTACGCTCCTCCACTTCTCAGCTCAACAGAGCCATGTTTGTCACTAATATCGACCCCATGATGGGCACCTGACCCCACTAGAATGGGCCTTTGACCCTCTATGACGGGCAACTGACCCCCCATAATGGACACCTGATGACCCCTCTCGGCAGACATATCCCCAAAAAGTGCTCACGTTGAGGTGAGAAGTGGAGGAGTGTCAGCCCCTGCCCGCAGGCGCGCAGCACGTACGACCAGGTCGGCCACGGCAACTACGAGAACATGGAGAACGGCGGCGGCGGCGGGGCCTTACACTCGTCCACTTTGGGCTCAATCTGATTCATTTCGCCCCTGAAACTACCCTGAGCATCCCAGAAAAAGTGCTTACGTTGAGCTTTAAAGTGGACGAGTGTAAGCCCCTGGGAGGCGGCGGCGGCGGTGGAGGCTTCGGTGGGGGCGGGGGCTTCGGCGGTGGCATGGTAGGGCGGTGCAAGTGCTGGGGTCAACTTGGGTTCAACCTGGGGTCAACATGGGGTCAACGCGGAGTCAACGCGGAGTCAACCTGGGCTGAACCGATGAAATTCAATCTTGGAACTGAATGAAACTAATGGCTTGACACTGAAATGTGATGAATTGCTTTCAAATTCAACTTGCGGTGCTACAGCATGGGTGGCCACCCGTTCGGCGGCGGTGAGTCGTTCGAGGACATCTTTGGTGAGTTGTTTGGGCAGGCGCGCGGCGGCGCGAAAGACATCCAAACCACGGTGCAAGTCACGCTGCGGGAGGTGGCCAAGGTACGGCGGTGCAGGTTAACAGTATCAAACCCCGAGTTGAAAGAGCCTACGGTTTCAGCGCTTGAAGCTGGGATATCATGAGCTGCTTTCAACGTTAGCTTTCAATTTCAACTTGCGCCCCCACACCAAGGGCACGTCGAAGACGATCAACATTCCAGAGACTAAGGTGAACACGGGGCGCGGGCGCCGCCAGACTATCCCGGCACGTGAGGTGACCGTGGACCTTCCGGCCGGCGTCGAGGAGGGCCAGCGGCAGGGGTTCACACTCGTTCACGTTAGAGCTCAACTTCAGCAACTCCAGGACACTTGCATGAGTCACGTCGGATTACACGGTGGACAGAAGAGCTCAAGTTGAGCTGAAATCGGAACGAGATTGAGAACCCTGGCCAGCGGCTGCGCGTCCCGGGCGAAGGCATGCGCGCCACTGGCCCCAGCGGGCGGGCGGGCAGCCTCTACATCGCCGTCACGGTGGCGGAGGACCCGCGGTTCAATCGCGTGGGGAACGACCTGGTGACGTCGGTGGAGTTGGGGCTGGCGGAGGCGGCGCTGGGGGGCACCGCGACCGCGCAGACCCTGGACGGCGAGGTGGAGGTCAAGGCAGGGGCCGTTCGCCGTTGACTGTTTGGGGTTGTGTGCATCCAAAGGCAGCATACCTCTATACGATGCACCATCTTTCATGAGCCAGCTAGGCCACATGATATAGAAATACAAGCGGAACCGAAGCGACGCTATCAAACCCACGTTCAAAGCGCCTCGAACAAACCTTCTGAAACTGAAAATGATGAACTGCTTACAATTTCCGCTTTACGATGTCAATCTGCGCCGCTACATCAAGGTGCGTAAGGCGACGCAGCCGGGCGACCAGCTGCGGCTCCGCGGGCGCGGGCTGCCGGAGCTCGGCTCCCGCATCGTCGGCGACCTGTTCATCCGATTCCAGGCAAGGGCTTACACTCGTCCACTCTTCGGTGTTGCCGTGAGCACTTTTTGAGGGACACGTCTGGTAATAAGCGACAATGACGGCTCAGGTTGAGTTGAGAAAGGGACAAATGGAAGCCCCTTACACTCGTCCACTTTTCGGCTTGAAGTCAGCACTTTTTCAGGGACATGTTTTGTAGTAAGTGACAAGAACGGCTCAGGAGTGACACGGCCCCTCTCGGCTCCTGTTGGTCTAATATCTGAGGCAGTTAATATGAGCGCGCTGAGTAGAGAAGTGGAGGAGTGGAAGCCCCTGCTTCCAGGTGGTGGTGCCCAAGACCCTGAGCGCGCGGCAGGGGCTTACACTCGTCCACCTCTCAGCTCAACCTGAGCCAGCTTTGGTCATTGAAGCCACAGCAAGCGTCCACTTCTCGACTCAAACTGAGCCGTTTTTGTATGTTCAACTCACAATCTAGCCCACAAATAGTGCTCACGAGAAGCTGACAAGTGGAGGTGAGCAGCCCACGAAAGGTGCTCACGTTGAGCTGAGAAGTGGACGAGTGTGAGCCCCTGCTGCGCGGCAGGTTGAGCTGTTGGAGGAATTCGCGGTGGAGGAGCGGAAGCAGAGGGAGGATGGGCCGGGTGGATGGGGCGCGTGGTTTGGCAAGGGTGCAAGATGAGGGTGGAGGATAAGGGCGGAGGAGAAGCGTTTGGCAAGGGTGCAAGATAAGGGTGGAGGACAAGGGTGGAGGATAAAGGTGGAGTATAAGGGTGGAGGATAAGGGTGGAGTATAAGGGCGCGAAAGCGGGGCTAGGGTGGAGAGTGAGCGAGCGAGGGAGTCGCGTCAGCGTGTATGAGGAGGCACCAGGCTTCCGCCTTGGCCCCCGGGGCTAGCGTGGAGATATGGGCGAGTTGGCAAGGCTAAGCAGTATGCCGTAGTTATCTAATGGTGCCAAGTGAGATTGAGGGCTCGGACTGACAAGCATGAATGCAGCTCAGCCCTCCTGATATCCGTAATGGTATGATTGGGAACGAGGAGGCAGTGCCAGCATGTGTGTTTTGAGTGTGTGTGTTGCCGGGCTCGGACTGACAAGCATGAATGCAGCTCAGCCCTCCTGATATCCGTAATGGTATGATTGGGAACGAGGAGGCAGTGCCAGCATGTGTGTTTTGAGTGTGTGTGTTGCCTCCGTTGAGGTGTCGGGGCAAATGAATAACGTGATGTGAGAGGCATCGTATCGTCTCTACATTTTTAAATAAACCCACCCTCCCTTCGCGTCAAGTGACACGGGCGACGGATGGCCCAAACGTACAGGCTCGCGCGCACGTCGGGAAGTCCGTGAAGGAGCGCGTCTTCCGTTGGCGATGGGGGCGCGACCGCGATAATAGCGTAATGCCAATGCCGGTGCGGATGGGCAAAGGGGTGGGTAGTTTGGTCCGGCCGCGCTTCAGGTGGTCGGGCGGGCCGAGGGCCGGGCGTGCGGATTTTTTTGCGAGTTCCGAGACTTCCGAGACTTCAGGGTGAATGAGTGAGCAGCGCGGCTCGGCGCCTTGCACTACCCCTCAGTGTACCGTCGCTGCGCCATCTTCTCGCCGAAGGAATGAGCAGAGCCGGAGGCACGTACCAGCAATTTTTCGCTGTTAGCGGCATCACGCTCTTGGGCGGCGCGCTCGGGTTCTACATCCAGCATAAAATCGAGGAGCACCAAGAGGTTCGCACGGCCTCCCTCATCCCGCGGCATCCCATCCATGTCCCGACAGCTCGACTTCATGGGGGTTGCTCACCCGCGGCGGCGGCGCTGGCGGCCGTCCCCCTCCCTCGAGCGGCGCGAGGGCCACTGCGGGTTCGCACGCCGCCGACCCTGGCAGTCCTATCCAGTAAAACATTCTTGGAGGTGCCTACGAGAATTCCTATTGCCGAATAAAACATCTTTCTAGTACCCCGCTCCTATCCACCCCCGGCAGCCCGGGAGCTCGCCACCACAGTTCCCATCAGCCTCCGCCGGCAGTTCCCTCACCACCACAGTATCCATTACCGTCCTATTCGCCTTACCCACCTCCCATGTTGATGCCCAGCGCGCCTCCGAACCTGTGGGCCCCTTTTTAATGGATACCGGCAGCGGCACACTCAAATCGTGCCAGACCGACAGCTGCCCAGTGCCGCCCGTACCACGCGCACTCGCCCGCAGGATAGATGCGACCTGAGGTTGTTCTTTACACGCTGGCGCGTGGCTGCCGCCACAGCGAGTAGCGCCCGCGCGCGTCCATCGTCCATCCCGCCACTCGTGTGGCGCCGGCGCATTACAGACGGTGCGGTCGTAAGCAGCGCGGCCGACGGGCGAGGGATACAAGAGGAAGCGTTACGGAGTACTCGTAGTATTTTCTTGGCTTCCTCTGTTCCGCCTGCGCCACGCAACTCCGTGCCTCCCCGACTCGCGCTAAATCCCCCTGTCACCCCCCCCACCCCGCCTGCTCCGCCGCGCTGGTGCCCTGTGCAGGAAGGGAGGTACCAGCACTTCGAGGAGGTGCTTGACAAGCGCCGCGCCAAGAAGGCTGCCGAAGCCGAAGACTCTCCAAAATCTTCCAAGTGAAAGCAACGAGCTACCGCGCAGGGGCTCACACTCGTCCATTTTTCGGCTCAACGTAAGCCCTTTGTGCGGGATAGGGGGTGCATGTAGGGGTTGTGTAGGGGGTGTCATGGAGGTGTCATAGGTAATACTGGGATACTAAGGGATATGTAGGGTGTATTTGGTGTCAGAAACGGCTCAGGTTGAGCTGAAAAGTGGACGAGTGTATAAGTCCCTGGCTACAGGTAGCACGCGCATCTCCGGCGATGGCGATGCCCGCCCTGGCAGGGTCTCGCACTCGTCCACTACTCGGGTCAACGTCAGCACGCTTTGTCGGATACCATGGGTCTGTGGGTCGAGTTAGTGGCAATAAGCGGCTCAGGTTGAGCTGGAAAGTGGAGGAGAGTAAGTCCCTGCGCCCTGGCGCGTGCAGCGCTCCCCAACCCCTCCCCCGCCGCCGCCCCCGCCGCCCCCGCCACCGCCGCCCGTCCTGCGCGGCACCGCTCCTCCTCCGCGGCAATTCCCACGTCCACCACCCGTGCGACGCGCCGGCCGACCACCCGCGCCATCCGCACGGCGGCGGCGGCGGCGGCCAACCCCCAAGCCCAACACGCCCACGGCCGAAGCGCTGTCCCAGAACCTTTCAGCGGCTTTGTGCCGGCCGAGGTGACCAACGACGTGGTGGCAGGGGCGTACACTCGTCCACATCTCAGCTCAACCTCAACCGTTTCTGACACTCAAAACATCCCCTAAACGCCCGAACACCGCCTCCACCCCCGCCTTAAATACACCCTAAACACCCTCTAAACTCACCTTATCCCACAGAAAGCGCTTACGTTGAGCCGAAAGGTGGACGAGTGTAAGCCCCTATGTGGTGGTGAAGATGCCTATGCCGGGCGATCTCTCCGCCATCGACGGGCGCGAGTGGGTGCCGCAGACCGCCGACGTGTCCTTCCGCCCGCTGCTGCTCAACGTCAGCCAGGGGCAGGGGCTTGCACTCCTCCACTTCTCAGCTCAACCTGAGCCGTTTTCAGTCACTGCAGCCACAACAAGAGTCCACCTCTCAGCTCAACCTGAGACGTTTTGTCACTAAAGTCTCCCCATGTAGCCCACAAAAAGTGGTCACGTCCAGTCGCAAAGTGGATGCATGTAGCCCACAAAAGCCGCTGAGGTTGAGCTGAGAAGTGGACGAGTGTAAGTTCCTGGCCAGGGGTACTACGTGAACCTGCTGCGCGTGCGTGGCGCCGGGGTGCTGTCGCGGCACCGGCACGCGGGGCCCGTGCACGGCTGGGTGCTCAAGGGCAGCTGGCGGCAGGGGCTTACACTCGCCCCCTTTTCAGCTCAACCTGAGCCGTTTTTGACACATAAGCACACCTTAACACCCCCTAGCACGCCCGAACACGCCCTAAACAACCTCTTAGCGCACCCCCTATCCCACAGAAAGCGCTTTCGTTGTTCTGAAAAGTGAAGGAGTGTCAGCCTCTGCCTGGCTGACGTTTCTGCCTATGAGAACTCCCAACATAGCCCACAAAAGGTGCACAGGTCAAGCCGAGAAGTGGACACGTGTAGCCCATAAAGAGCGCTTATGTTGAGCTGAAAGGTGGACGGGTGTAAGCCCCTGGCCGGAGGTACCTGGAGCACGACTGGACCGCAGAGGAGGTGGGGAGCTACGTGTTCGAGGTACCACGGCGCCGACAGATGACTATGCTCTAGCCTAGAAACTATACTATGATTGTGGTGGATGACGTGGCGAGCATTATGCGATGTATGCGTTTATATTTATGTATGTCCCTATTTGGAGGGGAGCTACGTGTTCGAGCCCCCCGGGGAGACGCACACGCTGGTGGTGCCTGAGGCTGGGCGGTGCAGGTTGAACCCGGATTGACCGTGCTTGGTTTCAGGTTCCAGCGTTTGAAGCTTAAAGATGATGGATCGCTTTCAAATGTTGCTTTCACTTGCCACGTGCGCCGCTGCACCGAGGGGGTGGAGGAGATGATCACCATGTTCAACGTTACGGCAGGGCGGTGCAGGTTGATGCCATCAAACCCGTGTTGAAAGCGTCTGGAAATCGCCTTGAAAGCGCTTGAAGCTGAAATATGATCAACTGCTGTCAAACTTTGGTTTCGATTTCAACTTGCGCCGCCACGTCACGGGCCCGCTGCTATACTGCGACGAGGTCGGGCGGTGCAGGTTGACAGTTCCAAATCCCGTGTTGAAAGCGGCTATGGTTTCAGTGCTTGAAACTAGAATATGATAAACCGCTTCTAACCATTGCGTTCAAAGTCAGTTGCGCCACTGCGACGCGGCGGGGGAGGTGATTAAGGCGGAGGACGTGTTCACCAAGCTGCAGCTGGCGAAGGAACACTACGAGACAGTTGGCAGGGTCTGTCACTCCCCCAGTTGAAAGCTCATCCTGAGCCGTTTTTGTCACTGAAACACCATGAAACCACCTGACGTGACCCACGAACAGTGTTTTCGTCGAGCTGGGAAGTGGACGGGTGTAAGCCCCTCAGAGTTGGGCTCGGCGCGGACTACGTGCAGCAATTCGTGCGGTGACTGGGATGTCAAGGGGTGTCAGGTGCCTAGTACAGGGGGCTCAGGTACCCATTTTAGGGGGGATCAGGTGCTCTTTACAGGGGGGGTCAGGTGCCCATTACCGGGG